>OIWU01001447.1_pt1 | contig 23379 bp, 23 predicted proteins | sample 1587711 | NCBI WGS metagenome assembly OIWU01 (sample SAMEA3888909, study PRJEB22519) | human gut metagenome | biome: human gut; feature: human-associated habitat; material: faeces | place: Denmark | collected 2010 | reverse complement strand
AAAAGATAAAATACTTATGACTATTATTTATTTAGAATATATTAGCAAGGAAAAATCAGCTTAAAGGAGATGACAAGCTATGACCTATTTGTTTGCAGTTGGTATTACAGTGGGTATTCTTGCCGGAGCTTGGGTTTATGCGGGGGGAACACTCGGATTTGTAGGGTTTGCGGGATTTCTTGGCTGGGCAACTTATTTTGCAGCTGGTGGCGGTAAAAAAGGCATAATTTCTACGCTTTGTTCAAATCTAAGCGGTGTTTTTTGGGGAGTGATTACCATATGGGCTGCCACAACCTTTACGGCTGTACCATCCTTGTTTTTTACAATAGCTTTTGCTGCAATTATGTGCTGGCAGGCAAAGCTGAATTTGCTTGAATTTATTCCCGGGACTTTTATTGGTAATGCTGCGTTTTATGCCGCCGGAAATGATGCTATAGGTGCAGCTGTCGGGTTAACTTGCGGAGCAGTACTGGGATTGTTGTCTGACTTTTCCGCCAAAAAGCTTTCTGCAGAAAAAAGTGATAATACTATTAAATAGTATTAAACCTAACAGGTTATGGCAATTCAAATAAAATAAAAAATCTGCTTGTGGTCAGGAAAGTAGGGGGTTTACTGTGAAAGCATTAAAAATAGCTATAGTGCAAATGAATTGCGTACTTGCAGATAAAGCAGCAAATTTTGCGAAAGTAACTAAAATGATTGCTGAAAATGCTGATATGAAAGCACAACTTATAATACTTCCGGAATTATTCAGTACCGGTTACATGGTATCAGCACTTGATCGGGAATTAGCTGAAGTTATACCGGGACCGACGACTGAATGGTTGACTGAGCTGGCAAAACAATATCACGTATATTTCGCAGCGGCAATTATTGAACTGGGAGAAGACGGAATACTGTATGATACAGCTATAATAGTTGGGCCGGACGGATATATGGATAAATATCGCAAAATTCACCTTTGGGGAACAGAACCGGAACGCTTTGCCAGAGGCGCTGCTCTGCCTGTTTTTAAGCTGCCTTTTGCAACCATTGGCTTGCAGATATGCTATGAAATTGGTTTTCCGGAGCCTGCACGTGTTTTGACGCAGGCCGGTGCAGAAATAATTGTTTATACATCAGCTTTTGGTAAAGCACGCTCTTACGCATGGGATATCGCTTCGCGCAGCCGTGCCTTGGAAAATGGGGTTTATGTTTTGGCCTGCAACCGTATCGGAGCAGAAGAAGAAGACGTATTTGGCGGGCTAAGCAGAGTTGTTGCGCCTAACGGTGATATAGTGGCTGGCGTTTCGGCTGATGCAGAATGCGTAATCAGTGCTGTCATAGATTTAGATGCTATTGCAGAACAACGCAGGGCTATCCCTTATCTTAGGGACTTATATACTAAGCTGATCCTGGAAAAATTCTAAAGGAGGTATTTTTATGGCAAAGAAAGAAATTCTAGTGGCGTTTGGAGTGGATATCGATGCAGTTGCCGGCTGGCTTGGTTCCTATGGCGGCGAGGATTCTCCCGATGATATTTCCCGCGGCATGTTTGCGGGCGAGGTTGGTGTTCCTCGTTTATTGAAGTTGTTCAAGAAATATGACCTGCCGGCAACATGGTTTGCTCCCGGACATTCTATCGAGACTTTTCCGGAGCAGATGAAGATGATTGTTGATGCCGGTCATGAAATTGGCGCACACGGCTATTCTCACGAAAACCCTATTGCTATGACTCCGAAGCAGGAAGAAGATATTCTGCTCAGAAGTATTGAATTAATTACAGAACTTACCGGTAAGAGCCCTACCGGATATGTAGCACCATGGTGGGAATTCTCCAATGTCACCAACGAATTGTTGGTAAAGCATGGAATTAAGTACGATCATTCTCTGATGCATAACGATCTTCATCCGTACTATGTGCGTGTAGGCGATTCGTGGACTAAGATTGATTATTCGGCAGAAGCAAGTGAGTGGATGAAACCTCTTGTACGCGGTTACGAAACAAATCTGGTGGAAATACCGGCAAACTGGTATTTAGATGACCTTCCTCCAATGATGTTTGTTAAGAAGAGCCCCAATAGCTATGGCTTTGCAAATCCTCGTGATATTTATGGCGGGCTGTGGCAGGATGCATTCGATTATTGCTACAGAGAATATGATTATGCTGTATTCGGTATGACAATTCATCCGGATGTTTCCGGCAGACCTCAGTGCATTATGGCATTAGAACGACTGATTGAGTATATTAATAGCCATGAGGGTATTCGTTGGTGTACATTTGATGAAATCGCCGATGATTTTATCAAACGCTCAGCCGAGTTAAAATAATCCTTTGCTGATTACCGGGACGGCTAAAAAGCCGCCTCGGTAATTTCAATCTTTTGATAGTGTGACTTGAGGAGGCGTATTTATTATGTGTGTGTTGTGCGGTGAACTTATAATGCATGTTCATTGGACAGATAGACGAACTCACGAGAATGAATATAAGCATATTGTGATAGTCGGAGAGAGTCAACGTGATAGAATGCGTTCGAGGCTAAAACGCGTGAAAATCAGCAACCGTATACTGGCGTATTATGGATTATCTATCAGCGAATGGAATGGCAGCCGCTTTGTTTTGCGGGATAAAAAGGGTAGTACGCAGATTGTATACGACCTTAGTGATATGTGGAATAAGGCGGAATTACTGGCGCATAAAAAACTTGACCCTTTGGATGACGCCTTTCTGGATGCGTTTAGTGGTGTGGAGGTATAGTTGTAATGTGGCTTAACAATAAATGCCCGATTACGGTGGTAACAGGTTTTTTGGGAAGCGGCAAGACAACTCTTTTAGCAAATATATTGCACAATAAGGAATTCCGGAATACTGTGGTTATTATCAACGAATATGGGCAGGCCGGACTTGATCACAGGCTCATCAGACGTATAGAAGAACGGACCAGGCTTTTGAGTGGAGGATGTATATGCTGCAATAAGAGAGAGGACCTGGTAAAAGAGCTGAAAGATTTGCTCATAGCTTATGAAAACAAAGAAATAGAGATGAATCGTGTTGTTATAGAAACAACAGGACTTGCAGATCCGGCACCTATTCTTTTTTCTATACTTATGGATCCGCTTCTGACACACCATTTCTTTGTGGATTTCGTAATCAGTTGTTTAGATGCTGTTAACGGCGAACTGCATCTGCGTGCGAATCCTGAATCGGTTAAACAGATAGTGGCTTCTGATAAGATTATAATTACGAAAATGGATCTTGTTGAACAGGAAACGGTCGATGTATTGTGTGCACAGGTTCGGATGCTTAATCCTGCAGGCCAAATTATTACTGCTGCCAACGGAAATATAGATTCGGAAACAGTATTTAAAAGCCGGGATTGTTTCTCTGAAGCAAAATTCAGCAATACAATCAGCAATTTTAGCCCCAAGGCAATCAGGCACAATGAAAAGGTGAGCTCCATGTCCATCCGGTTCTATAAACCATTGGATTGGACAGCCTTTGGACTTTGGATGAGTATGCTTTTATATGCTCATGGAGAGAACATGCTTCGTATTAAAGGCATAGTTGATGTAGGAGCAAATGGTCCGGTAGTTATTAATGGTGTACAGCATATCATCCATCCGCCGCAGCATCTGGAAAGCTGGAATGCTGAGGAACGTAATTCTCATATTGTGTTTATAATGAAAGATATAGCAGCAGAGAAGGTGCTGAAATCTTTAAAAGTTTTTCAGCACTTGCTTGGTGCAGAACCAGAGATAGAAGAATTAAATGCGTCTCCCTTTGGCTAAAAGTAGAATTATCATATAACATAAAAGCTGGAAATGTGGCGTGAAAACGGAGCTTAGGCAAAAAGAAAGGATAATAGAAAACAGACTAATGCAATTTAATGGCCGGAGTGTATTGCTTCGGCCGTTTTTTTGCTTTTTATAATAATAGGCCAACGGACCTGCGACATCTGTAGCTTGTTATGCATGTAATGAGTTCTGCTCAAAGGCTGCGCCGCTAGCTGTTGAAATGCCGCTGTAGCACTTGTTATGATTATTTTTCGCAAAAGCGCAGGCAAAGAGCAAGGAGGTTTTCTGTGCAGCCGCCTGCAAAATATGCTATACTTAAAGAAAAACTAATCTTAAAATCGTGAGGTAGAATATGCGTAAATATGCAAAATTTTTCGTAACCCCGAAGGGAGAGCGCGCTGCACGCGGCGGTCATCCCTGGGTGTTCGGTGAAGAGGTAACTAAAATTGAAGGCGATTATGCCAACGGTGATCTGGTGGATGTAGTAACGTCCAAGGGCAAGTATTTGGGCACCGGTTTTGTGAACGACCATTCCAAAATCCGTGTGCGCATTATTTCCACCAATACCAATGACAAGTTTGACGAAGCCTTTTGGGAGCGCCGCCTGCGCTATGCGCTGGATTACCGCCTGACGGTTATGGGCGAGCGTGATTTTAACTGCTGCCGCCTGATTTTCGGCGAAGCGGATATGTTCCCCGGCTTGACCGTGGATCGCTACAATGATCTGCTGGTAACGCAAACACTGTCCCTGGGCATTGAAATGCGCAAGCAGATGCTGTTTGAGCTGCTGATTAAAATTCTGCGCGAGATGGGACAGGAAATCCGCGGTCTGTACGAGCGCAATGACGTAAGAATCCGTCTGCTGGAGGGCATGGAGGAGGGCAAGCACTGGTTTGCTACCGATTTGTGCCCCGAACCCGGCGCTGTGACTACCGAGATTGTCGAAAACGGCATTGAATATACGGTTGATGTAGAAAACGGCCAGAAGACAGGCTTTTTCCTCGACCAGAAGTATAACCGTCAGGCGATTGCCAAAATCGCCAAGGGCAAGCATGTGCTGGACTGCTTTACCCACACCGGCTCCTTTGCGCTGAACGCTGCCAAGGGCGGCGCTGCCAGTGTTACCGCGGTTGATATCAGTGCGGAGGCAGTGCAGATGGCGGAGCATAACGCAGCGATTAATAATTGCTCCGATGTTATGCACGGCCTGCAGGCCAATGTTTTTGATTTGCTGAGCGATTTGTTCAACAAGCATTCGCATGAATATGACTTTATTATTCTGGACCCGCCGGCGTTCACCAAATCCGGCAGCACGGTGAAGAATGCGATTCGCGGCTATAAGGAAATCAACCTGAAGGCGATGAAGCTGCTGCCGCGCGGCGGTTATCTGGCAACCTGCTCCTGCTCGCACTTTATGAAGGAGGAGCTGTTCGTGAAGATGCTGCAGGACGCTGCGCATGACGCCAATGTTTCTCTGCGTCAGATTGAAGCGCGCCAGCAATCTCCGGACCATCCGATTCTGTGGCAGGTACCGGAAACAAATTATCTCAAATTCTATATCTTCCAGGTAGTATAAAAATTCAGTCCAAAAATATGCTGCTGTTAAGGGGGCGTTATTGTGCAGGCTTTAGAGGGTATTCGTGTGCTTGATTTGTCACGGCTGCTGCCGGGACCGTATTGTACAATGCTGCTGGCCGATTTCGGCGCAGAGGTTATCAAAATCGAAGAACCGGGACGGGGAGATTATGCCCGAAGTTTTCCGCCGTTTTTAAAGGATTTCGGTTACTGGCATCTGCAGCTGAACCGCAATAAAAAGAGCGTAGTGCTTAACCTGAAGTCGGATGCGGGACGCCGAGCGTTTTTGGAGCTGGTGAAAACCGCCGACGTGGTGGTGGAAAGCTATCGTCCGGGCGTGCTGACGAAGCTGGGCATTGACTATGCGGCGGCGAAGGCGGTGAATCCGCGTATTATCTACTGCTCGCTGACAGGCTACGGCAAAAAGGGATCGCTGGCCAAGCAGGCCGACCATGATATCGGTTACGTGAGCCTGGCAGGCATTACCGCTATGAGCGGTGAGGCGCAGGGCAAGCCGGCGATTCCGGGTGTGCTGATGGCGGATATGAATGCGTCGATGGCGGCGGGCATGAGCATTATGATTGCACTGCGCCATGCACAGATGACGGGCGAGGGGCAGGAAATAGATATTTCGCTGTATAACGTGGCGATGACGCTGATGCCCGGTGCTGCCAGCCTGTACTTCGGCAGCGGTTTTGTGGCGGAGCGCGGCAACAACTGGCTGACGGGTGCCAACGCCAACTACAATATTTATGCGACGCAGGAAGGACGCTACCTTGCTGTAGGTTGCCTGGAGAAGAAGTTCTGGAGCAACCTGTGCGCTGTGCTGCAGCGCCCCGATATGACGGACCTGATAGATGATGATGCTAACCACGATTACTTAAAGCAGCAGCTGACGTTGGAATTTGCCAAACACACGCTGCCCGAATGGGAGCAGCTGCTTGCAGGCAAGGATACCTGCGTAACGCCGGTGCTGGATTTTGCCGAGGCGGTGGCTGCGGAGCAGACCAAGGCCAACGAGATGGTGCTGAACGTAGAGGATGCAGAGCTTGGCAGCTACCGGCAGCTGGGCTTTGCCATGAAGCTGAGCGAAACGCCGGCCGCGCTGCGGAAGCGTGCGCCGCGCTTGGGCGAGGATACGCAGCAGGTGCTGTCGCAGGCTATTACCGATGAAAAGCTGCTGGCGGAAGCATTGCAGACGAAATAAAAAATGACCTCCTGAATTTTCAGGAGGTCTGATTTTTTTGTAAGCTTTAAACTTTTTGTGAGCTTATTTTTCTACGCGGCCGGGATATGCTTTGAGTGCTTCACCCAGAATGTAGATTGCGCGCTCCAAATCCTCGCTCTTTAATACATAAGCCAGGCGTGCTTCGTTGATGCCGCTGCCGGGGGTGTTGTAGAAGCCGTTGCCGGGAGCAAACATAACGGTTTCGCCGTCGATAGCGAAGTTTTCCAGAGTCCAGATAGCAAATTTTTCTGCATCGTCAACAGGCATGTTAACCATGATGTAGAAAGCGCCCTTCGGGTCGGAAGCCTTCACGCCGGGGAGCTTCTTCAAAGCTGCAACGATGGTGTCGCGGCGTTTTTTGTATTCCTTGTTAACCTCTTCCAGATAGCTTGCCGGAGTGGTGTACAGAGCTGCTGCACCGACCTGCTCCAGAATCGGGCTGCACAGACGAGCCTGGCAGCATTTGATAACCTGCTTGCTGAGCTCTTTGTTTTTGCTGATGATACAGCCGATACGCGCACCGCAGGCACTGTAGCGCTTGGAAACGGAATCGATGATGATCAGGTTGTTGTCCAGCTCGGGCATGGTGCCGAAGCTGCGATATGCACCGTCATAAACGAATTCACGGTATACTTCGTCAGCAATTAAAGCCAGGTTATGCTTGCGCACGATGCGGGAGATCATATCCTGCTCTGCTTCGGTATAAACTACGCCGGTAGGATTGCCGGGATTGGTGAGCAGAATAGCTTTAGTTTTAGGAGTGATGTGCTTTTCGATTTCTTCTTCGCTGGGCAGGTGGTAACCGTTTTCTACGCTGGTAGGAACAGCGTTGATTTTAGCGCCGAACTCCTTGCAGAAGGTGGTGTAGTTAGCGTAGAAGGGTTCGAAAACCATGATTTCGTCGCCGGGGTCGCACAGAGCCATAACTGCGAAAATCAGGGCTTCGCTGCCGCCGTTAGTAACGAAAATATCTTCAATAGCATAATCCATGCCTTTTTCTGCATAATATTTCTGTACAGCCTTTAAGAGGAACATTTCGCCCTTGGAATTGCTGTAGGCGATTACCGGTGCCTGGAATTCACGCACGCTGTCCATGAATTGTGCCGGAGTGGCAATGTCAGGCTGGCCGATGTTCAGATGATAAACCTTTTTGCCTGCAGCCTTGGCTGCGTCAGCATACGGGGACAGCTTTCTGATAGGAGATGCTGTCAGGCTTTGAATACGTTGAGAAAGTATCATGAAAAAAACTCCTTGCTGTTATAGTTTGTTTTGGGGCAGATGTAACTGCTTTATTTATTATAGCACAGATTTTGCCGAGATTGTATATAGTAAAATATTAATACTGTATACATTTGACTTTTTGACGCAAGCACTTTTACTGCCAGAAGTACGTGAAGAGCGCCGGTATCGGTACGCTGAGCTCCCTGATGCTGCCGTATACTATTACGTTGCTGGTTACTTTGACTATTATGCTGTATGCTTTCTGGTTTATGGATTTACCGTTGGGCTTACAGGCTGATTATGTGTACCCGCGTAGAATGTAGTGTTTGAAGACGAACGATAAGGGCGCATCTGCTGTAGAAAGTTTCCTCGACGTACTAGAAGTACGCCGTCGTCAACTTTCCTTCGCATCTGCAACCCTTCTCGCTCGTCTTGGCTTGGTGAGATGATAGGGCCAATCTGCTTTATTTTCGCTGTAATATTATTTCAGAGATGATATAATGAAGAGAGCCTCTCCTTGGGGAGAGGTGCCGAGCTTGTCGAGGCGGAGAGGGGTGACATCATGCAAGCTCTTCTCTTGTCCTATAGCTAATTCACCTTGCCTCCCCTCTAAAGGGAGGTGGCTGCGAGCATAGCGAGCAGACGGAAGGGTGTTATATGTATTTATGAAAGAAGGTCTTTAAAAATGTCTATGCAAGAACGTTTGACTGAACGCTTTTTACGTTACGCTGCCGTACCATCCCAAAGTAAGGAGGGCTGTGCTGTTGTTCCCAGTACTCCCGGCCAATGGGATATGGCTAAGCTGCTGAAGGAGGATTTGGCTGAGCTTGGTCTGGTAGACTTGGAAATCAGCGAATTCTGCGTGCTGACCGGACGTCTGCCGGCTAACCTGCCTGCAGGCCACGCTCCCGTGCCGAATGTAGGCTGGGTTGCGCATATTGATACCGTTGACGTAAACCTTTCTCCCGAGGTACATCCGCAGATTGTGAAAAACTATCAGGGCGGCGATGTACTGCTGAACGCTGAAAAGCAAATCTACATTAAGGTAAGCGAGCATCCCGAGCTGAACAAATATATCGGCAGCGACCTTGTCACCACCGACGGTACCTCCGTACTGGGCGCAGATAACAAGGCTGCTGTTGCCAACCTGATGGTAGCACTGGAAACTATTATTAAGGAAAACCGTCCGCACGGCGAAATTTATGTAGCCTTTGTTCCGGATGAAGAGGTTGGCCTTTGCGGTTCCAAGAAGATGGATTTCAGCAAGTTCCCGGTTGAATTTGCATATACCATTGACTGCTGCGAGCTGGGCGAGGTTGTATACCAGACCTTTAACGCAGGCAGCGCACACATCAAAATCAAGGGCGTAACCGCACATCCGATGTCCGCTAAGAACACTTTGGTTAACCCGGCGCTGGTTGCCGTTGATATCATCAACTGCTTCGACAGAATGCAGACTCCGGAGCACACCGAGGGCACCGAAGGCTTTATCTGGGTACAGGCTATTAAATCCAACGCTGCGGAAGCAACTCTTGATATCAAAATCCGCGACCATAACAAAAAGATGTATGAAGCACGCAAGGAGTTCATCCGTCATGCTGTGGAATATGTACAGGCCAAGAATCCGAAGGCCGGCATTGAGCTGAACATCACCGACGTATACGGCAACATTGCCGATGCGCTGAACGATGATAACAGAAAATGCGTTGAGTACATTTTCGAAGCAATGAAGGAGCTGGATATCGAGCCGAAGGATATCGCTATGCGCGGCGGCACCGACGGTTCCTTTATTTCCACCAAGGGCATCCCGACGCCGAACTATTTCACCGGCGCGCTCAACTTCCACTCCAACTGCGAGTTTATGCCGATGGCTGCAGTGGAAAAATCCTGCCTGATGACTTTGAAGCTGGTTGAGCTGATTACCAAATAAAAAATGCTTGACAAATGCGTCGCTTTCCTGTAAAATCTTACTTGTTTCCGACGCAAATGCGCACGAAGCCTATTGGGGGCGTAGCTCAGCTGGGAGAGCACCTGCCTTGCAAGCAGGGGGTCAGGAGTTCGATTCTCCTCGTCTCCACCAATTGTTAATTAGCGGTCTTACTTTTAGTAGGACCGCTTTTTTGTGCGCAAAAAAGACGCCCATGCATATGAGCGTCTGCGTAAATTGTTTAATGGCTCAGCAGCCTTCGTTTTCCTCCCATTCCTCGCTGTTTTCGTTGATGTACCATTTGCCGTTGATATAGATATTTTCTTCGATAGTACGCGGTCCCCAGATAACGCTGCCTTCGGGGCCGTAGTCCTCGCCATCGTCGGGGCAGGTGTCGTTATAGGTGATAAAAGAGCCGGTGACGTTGATAGTGTCTGATTCTATATCATTTTTTTCCTGCTGCTGCGTTATGGCAGGCGGCTTTAGGATCAGATGGTATGCCATCAATAGATGGATAATATAAGCGAAGCAACCAAGCAGCACTATATCCTTTCGCAAATCAAAGAGGATAAAAATGAAAAGCAGAATTACTAAAACGGAGTTATAGATGAAAGCGTTCTCCGGATCAAGTTTTTTTATTTTATGTAAAAGATAAATAATCAGCAGTGTTATGGGCAACAGCACAAGAAAATAGCCTAATGATGTATGCGTAAAAATTAAAATAACGAGCGTTAAAAGGAGCATTAAAGCTATAAGGGCAATTACCTTTTTTATGTTACTGCAAAAGCTGTCGATAAAATTCATGGTACGCACCTCACTTTTATCTGTATTATAGCATGCCAGTGAATTTTCCACAAAAAATCTAAAAAAAACTGCAGAAATCGCTTGAATATGCCCTTTAAATGTGATATAGTATACACTATATTAAGGATTTCCCCAGAAAAAAGTATAGTATTTTAAAAGGAGCAAATTATTATGGAGAAAGAAAAAGCATTCCTGCTGTGGTTTGACCAGCTGGAGAGAAAAGACGTAGCAATCGCCGGTGGTAAGTCTTCTTCCTTGGGCGAGCTGACCTCTCATGTTGACGTACCTGTACCGTATGGCTTCGCAACTACTGCCTGCGCTTACAGATACTTCTTTGAAAAGACCGGTCTGTACGAAAAGATCAAAGTTTTAATTGCCGGTCTGGACGTAGACAACAGCGCTCAGCTGCGCGAGGTTTGCGCTAAGGTCCGCCAGGCAATTATGGACGAAGAAATGCCGCAGGATCTGCAGGATCTGATTGCCCAAGCTTACAAAGAGCTGGGTGAAAAGGTTGGCCAGGCTGATCCGTTCGTTGCTGTTCGCAGCAGCGCTACCGCAGAGGATCTGCCGGATGCAAGCTTTGCAGGCCAACAAGACACCTACCTGAACGTAAAGGGTGCAGAAACCATCGTTGCTAAGGTTAAGGAATGCTATGCTTCCTGCTTTACCGACCGTGCGGTTTACTACCGTGAAAAACAAGGCTTTGATCATCTGGATGTAGCACTGAGCGCTGCAGTACAGATGATGGTATTCTCCAAGGCTGCAGGCGTTATGTTCACTGTTAACGTTGCTACCGGCGACGACAAGAACATCCTCATCGAAGGCGCATGGGGCTTGGGCGAATATGTTGTTCAAGGCACCGTAACTCCGGATAACTATACTGTAAATAAAGCTACCTGCGAGATTGTTGAAAAGAACGTTAACGCGCAGGACATCAAGCTGATCCGCAAAGCTGACGGCGACTGCGAAGAGGTTGTTGTGCCGCTGGATGAGCAAAACGAGCAGAAGCTGACTGATGAGCAGATCAAACAATTGGCTGAATGCGCTAAGAAAATTGAAGCACACTATGGCTGCTACATGGACATGGAATGGGGCGTTGACGAGCGCGATAACAAGGTTTACATCCTGCAAGCCCGTCCTGAAACCGTATGGAGCCGTCGTAATAAAGAAAATGGTGCACCGAAAGAGGAGAAGAAAGTGACTACTGATCGCAAAGTTATCGTTAAAGGCTTGCCTGCCAGCCCTGGTAATGTAGCAGGCCGCGTACATGTAATTTTGGATCCGTCCCATATCGACGAATTCAAGGAAGGCGAAATCCTCGTAACCGAAATGACCGCTCCTGACTGGGTACCGGCTATGAAGAAAGCGAAAGCAATCGTAACCGATAGCGGCGGAATGACCTGCCATGCTTCTATTGTATCCCGCGAGCTGGGCATTCCCTGTATCGTAGGTACCAAGAGCCGTGGCGAAGCTGCTACCACCACCATTCCTGACGGCATTGACGTAACCATTGATGCTACTCATGGTGTTGTATACGAAGGCATCATCGAAGAGCCGAAGGCTGAACAACCGGCACAACAAGTAGTTGCTGCTGCTGAATACTTCCCGCCGACCGGCACCAAGATTTATATGAACCTGGGCGATCCTGAGCTGGCTGAAAAATATGCTACTCTGCCTTGCGACGGCATCGGCCTGATGCGCGAAGAGTTCATCTGGACCACCTATATCCATGAACATCCGCTGTATCTGATCAAAATCGGTCAACCGGAAAAGGTTGTAGACCAACTGGCTGAAGGCATCCGCCAAGTTTGCCAGGCTATGGCTCCGAGACCGGTAACTATGCGCTTCTCCGACTTCAAGTCCAGCGAATACCGCGACCTGAAGGGCGGCGACGAATTCGAGCCTAACGAGCCTTCTGCTCTGCTGGGCTGGCGCGGTGCTTCCCGTTACTATGATCCTAAATATATCGAAGCATTCAAGCTCGAATGCATGGCTGTTCGCAAAGTTCGCGAAGAGTTCGGCCTGAAGAACCTGAACGTTATGATTCCGTTCTGCCGTAACGTAGAGGAATGCGAAAAGGTTACCAAGATTATGGCTGACTGCGGTCTGTCCCGTGGTAAGGACTTCAAGGTTTGGCTGATGGCTGAAATTCCGTCCAACATCATCCTGGCTGACCAGTTCAACAAGTTTGTCGATGGCTACTCCATCGGTTCCAATGACCTGACCATGCTGGTTCTGGGCTGCGACCGTGATAACGATACTGTTTCTCATATCTATGACGAACGTAACCTGGCTGTACGCCGTGCAATCCGTCACCTGATCGAGGTTGCTCATAAGGATGGCAAGACCGTTTCTATCTGCGGTCAGGCTCCGAGCGTATATCCTGAGTTCTGCGAGTTCCTCATTAAGAGCGGTATCGACAGCATGTCCGTTAACCCGGATACTGTTAAGTTCACCAAGAAGCTGGCTGCTCAAATCGAGCAACGCATCATGATGGATGCTTTAACCGGTAAAGGCCGTCAAGAGGTTGAGGACCTGAACTGGTAAGAGGCAATTAAAGACTTTCAGCTCTTTGGCTAAGCGCATTGGCTTTATCTGGAAGCAGAAAAAGTAAATATGCAGTAAAGAGTTTTAGGACTCCTGTATTGTAGTAAATGCAATGCAGGGGTCCTATTTGCTTTTTTTCTTAAAATTTTTAAGGAGGTAATTATGTTTGCTGTTATTTTTGTTCTCGGTTTGCTTTATCATACTTATACTGATATGAAATCTATGCTGCTTTATGATAAGGTAACATTAATTTTAGCGGCAGTTGGCTTAGTACGCGCGTGGTATGAGGGGCAGCTTTTTGATGCTGCTTACGGAGCTGGAATTATGTTGGCAATTATGCTGCTGCTGTATTTTGCCAGCCGCGGAGGTATGGGCGAGGGTGATGTCAAGTTAGCGCCGACGTTGGGTATCTGGCTTGGCTTAGATCAGGGACTATTGTGTTTGCTGCTCGCCTTTGTCAGCGGTGGTGTTGTAGGGGCATTATTGTTGCTGTGCAGGCGTGAAAAGCTGAAACAGGCAATTCCCTTCGGACCGTTTTTGTGCGCAGGAGCGGTTGCTGCGTATTTTTGTGGCAAAGAAATCATTACATGGTATTGGAGGATGTTCTTATGATGAAGTATGGTAAAAGTATTAGTGTTGAAGAACTATTTGAGCCTGTACTGTGCGCTTTGCGTTGCCATTGGCGCCGTAAGCAGGCGCTTTTGCTGTTGTCACTGCAAACGGGGGAGGTTGCGTATTGGCAGAATGGTGAGCATAGCTGGCAGGAGCAGCTGAATGAGGAATGTCTGGCAGATAAGCAAAGACTTACCGATGCTTTACGCGAAATTCTTTTGGCACGTGATGTAGAAGAGGGGGCAGCAGTTTTGTTGCTGCCTGCGGCAGCAACGGTGTACTCCGAACAGCTGCTTTTGCCTTTAATGCATCAGCGTGAACTGCAGGCTGCACTGCAATGGGAGGTACAGCAGAGCGTTCCTTGGATGCATGAAGACTATACTTATAGCTTTGAAGCACATGTTATCGGTGAAGCAGATGAACAGCAATATCAGGTGATGTTTGCAGCCTTACAGAATGCGTCGCGTGCTGAACTGGAGCAGCTGTGCAGAAGTTTAATGCTGAAGCTGCAGGGGATTTTGTTAGGCAGTAAAACGATTGATGAAGCAGCAGATAAATGGTTTGCCGGGAAGTCTCTTCCGTCAATATACAGGCAGAAGCAGAGGCACTTACAGGGAATAGCGGCCAATTTTGGCCGTTATCTGACAAAAGCAGGCTGTGCAACTTTAGGGTTAGCGATTTTGGCTTATGCTAGTGCCTGGGGAGGCTGTTATCTGGCGCAGCGCGATTTGCAGGAGGTAGAGCAGCAATTAGAGCAGTATGCGGAGTGGGAACAGCGTATGCAGGAAAGCGAGGTTGTTGAGCGTAACTGTCAGCGTTTGGAAAAGCTGTTGGCTGCAGTATCTAAACCATCGAAAGAGGCAGGTGGTGAGGTTGAGCACATCTGCCGCCAGATGATGCCCGGCTGTTGGCTGACACTGCTAGAATACAACGGCAGTAAAAAACCTTTAGTGCTGCAAGGACAGGCGGTGGATAATTTGGCTTTGGAAAGTTTTGTGGAGCAGCTGCAAAAATGTGGAAATTACAGCAGAGTAGAGCTTCTGCAATCGCAGCATCAGGGTAACGTTCTTGTTTATAAACTGCAGCTGCAGATGAAGGAGGGCAAGCAATGAAAGCAGGAGAAAAAACAATTAATCTGCTTGCCTGCATAGCGCTGGTGTTGTCTACAGGCTTTGGAGTAAAGGCATTAGAGCTTTGGAATGAACGACAACTGGCGGTAGAACAGACACAGAAGCTGCAGGGGCAACTGACACAGCAGATTCGTTTTGCTGATGAACACAGCGATTATAAGACATATAAAATCAAGCTATTGGATAAGCAAAAGAAATTAGAGCAGCAGGTAGAGCATAATCTGAGCTTGAATAACAGGCTGCAACGCCTGCAAAAGCAGGCACGAGCTCAAAGCATTCATCTAAACAGCATGCAGATGGAGGGCAAGCCTGTGGCTTTGCAGAATGGCTTGCAGATGCAGAAATTGCAAACAAGTGCTGTCGGTGATTTTTATTCCCTGCTTCGCTGGCTGCGGCAGGCAGAACGCGATGGCTGTAAGGTTAAGGAACTGCGTTTGCAAAGCGTAATGCAGGAAAAAGAAGTGCTGAAAATGGAACTTTCTCTAGAATTTTATATCGCAAACTAATCCCACCAAATTAGCCTACGCTAATTTTAACTTGACAAAATCCACATCTTATAAGATAATGTCATAGTGAAGTTAGACTAGGCTAATTTAATTTCAAAGATAGCACTAGCTAATATTGTAAAGGGAGTTGCGTATGAAAAAATATATCTTACTCGTATTTGTCGTAATCATAGCGCTGGCAGGCTACTTCCTGCTGGCAAGAGGCCAGCACAAGCTCGCAGCCAACGCCGCCGTAACTGTAACCGACAGCACCGGCGCCAAGGTACACATCCCCGCGGAGCCTAAAAGAATCGTCTTTCTCAATGCCTCCAATCTGGAAATCTTCACCTCCATCGGTGGCAAGGCCGTCGGCAGACCTACCAGCACTTCATATCCCGATGACATCAAGGAAAGCATTAAGGACATCCCCGAAGTAGGCATGATCCACGCGCCGAATCTGGAAAAAATCATGAGCCTGAAGCCTGATCTGGTTGTAGGCACGAACGTACCCTTCCACGTAATGCTGCGCAAGCCTTTGGAAATGGCCGGCGTGCCGCTTTACCTGAACATGATAAACTCCTATGAGGATGTGCTGAAAAGCATAGACGACTTCGGCCGCTTTGCCGGCAGAGAAAAGGAAGCTGCCGCCAAGCGTGCGCAGATAGAAAAGGAATATGCTGCGCTGACACAGGACGTACAGAAGGGCAGAGGTCCGAAGGTGCTGATTATCTTCGGCTCGCCGGACAGCTTCAACATGTCCACCAAAAAGAGCTTCGGCGGTGACCTGGCAGAGCGTTTGGGTGCCGTAAACATTGCGGACAAGGCCGAGAATGTGAAGGACAGCAGCTATATCCCGCTGAGCATGGAATTCGTAGCCAAGGAAAACCCCGATATCGTGATGCTGATTACCATGGGCGGCAGCAAGGAAATTCTGGAAAAGCTGCGCGCCAATATGCGTGACAACGCCATTTGGCATGACGTGAACGCCGTGAAGAATAACCGTGTGTACCAGCTGCCGCCTAGCCTGTTTACCGTTAACCCCGGCACGCACACCATCGAAGCGATGAAGATTATGAAAGAATATATGTATGGAGAGGCCAAGTAATGAGTAATGATGCCAAAACAAAAGAAAAAGTGCGCATAGCAGTGTTCTTCGGCCTGTGCATCCTGCTTGTCGCAGGCATCTTCATGAGCATTGGCAGCGGTACAGTGAGCCTTTCGGTGAGCGAAACATGGGAGGCGCTGCTGGGTGAGGCTGATGCTGACACCGACCGCATTGTGAACCTTATCCGCCTGCCCCGCACGATTGTGACCGTACTGGTAGGAGCTAACCTGGCTTTGGCAGGCTGCAACCTGCAGGGCGTGCTGCACAATCCGCTGGCAGACCCCGGTATCATCGGTGTGAGCGCCGGTGCGGGCCTTTTTGCGATGGTGATAATGCTGCTTTTCCCTGAACAGTCCGCTATGGTGCCGCTGGCAGCCTTCGTCGGCGCTGTGCTTTCCACAGGCATCGTCTTTTTCCTGGCGTGGGAAAAGGGCATCAACCCGCTGCACATGATTCTGGCGGGCGTGGCGGTTGCCACCTTCTTCGGCGGCGGTATGGCGGCGCTGAACGTATTTTACAGCGACAGAATCCAGGGAACCGTGATGTGGATGGCCGGCGGCTTTCAGGGACGCAGCTGGGGGCATGTGGAGATGCTTTTGCCTTATAGCGCCATTGGCATTATCGGTACGATTTTGTGTGCGCGTTCCCTAAATGCGTTGCAGTTGGGTGATGAGCTGGCCAAAAGCTTGGGCGTACGCGTGATGCGTATGCGCACGATTTTAATCTTTCTTTCCGCGCTGCTGGCGGCGGTTTCCGTAAGCGTAGCAGGCATGCTGGGCTTTGTGGGCCTCATCGTGCCGCACATCATGCGCCTGTTAATCGGCAGCGACCACGAATACCTGCTGCCCTGTGCGGCGATTGCCGGCGGTGCGGTGGTAACACTGGCTGATACGGCGGCAAGAACACTTTTCAGTCCGCTGGAAATCCCAGTGGGCATCTTCATGTCCTTCATCGGCGGTCCGTTCTTCTTGTATCTGCTGAAACGGAGGATGAGTTAACTTATGAATATCCCGACATTACATACACAAAAAATTACCCTGTGCTACGGCGAGCATACGATAATCAGGAACTTGACGCTGGATATTTCCCAGCCGGAGATTGTGACGATTATCGGGCCGAACGGCAGCGGCAAATCAACGCTGCTGAAGGCGTTATGTCGTTTGCTGGAGCCTGCGAGCGGTGCAGTTTATCTTGACAGCAAGGATATCAACAAAATGTCTACGGAAGAGGTGGCGCGCACGCTGGCGGTGATGGCGCAGAGCGCGAACGCTCCCGGCGGCACGACGGTGGAGGAGCTGGTGTGCTACGGACGCCTGCCCTACCGCAAGTTCTTCGACGGCCTCAATCAGGAGGACCGCCTGGCGATTGAAGAAGCACTTGAGTTTACTGAGCTGGGACCGCTGCGTACGCGCCTGGTGCATACACTGAGCGGGGGCGAACGTCAACGCGCCTGGCTGGCCATGGCGCTGGCGCAGAAGCCTAAGATTCTGCTGCTCGATGAGCCTACGACCTATCTTGATGTGCATCATCAGCTGGAGCTGATGGAGCTGGTTGTGCGATTGCATAACGAAATGGGGCTGACGGTTATCATGGTGCTGCACGATTTGAACCATGCGGCGCGCTACAGTGAGCGATTGATTGCGCTGAAAAAGGGCACCATCATGGCAGACGGGCCTACGGACGAGGTGTTCACGCAGTCTGTGATTGAAGAGCTTTACGATGTGAAGGCCGTGATCATGCGTGTCGAGGCCAACGGGACGCAGTACCCCGTGTGCTTTCCGTATAGTGTAGAGGAGCATGATTAAGATGAATAAATTCATGAAAACAATCGCTCTTAGCATGGCAATGCTGTGCCTGGGCGCAGGTGCGGCGCAGTTCAGCGATGCGCAGAGCGGTAAAAATTTAACAGCAGCGCAGCTGGCAAGCAAGCTGCAAAAGTATGATGTAGTTTTCTTTGGTGAATATCATGACCAAAGTGAAATACACCAATATGAATTAGAGCTTTTGGAGGCAATGTATAAGGCAAAAGGCGCGAAACTGGCCTTATCCATGGAAATGTTTGAGGTAGATAACCAAAGTAAGTTAAATAACTTTTTGGCAGATACTCTGAGCGAAGAAAATTTTCTCGCTGCAAGCCGTCCCTGGCCTAATTATTGTACGGATTATGCTCCGCTGGTAAATTTTGCCAAAGAAAAGAAAATGCCCGTTACTGCCGCTAACGTACCGCGCTTTTTGGCAGCGCACGTAGCGAAAAACAACGCTTCGACGGAGGGCGTGGAGGCGCAGTATCAGCAATGGCTGCCCAAGCATACCTATGCTCCCGAGGGTGCGTATAAGGATAAATTCTATGCGCAGATGAGCTCCCCGGCAGCTCCGATGAAAATGCCGCCGCAGCGCCTGGCTGCCGTGTATGCGGCGCAATGCCTGAAGGATGACAAGATGGCCGAGAGTATTGCTGCGTTTGCCGACGCACATCAGAATATGCAGATTTTGCATATCAACGGCTGCTTCCATTCCGATGCGCATCTGGGAACAGCGCAAAAGCTGGAAGCTTTGCGTCCTGAGCTCAAGGTTGCCGTAATTACACCGCTGGAGCGCAAACAGAAGGGCGAAAAGCCTGCGGGTGATTTTGTCGTTTGGTTCGACAGAAAATAAATTCTTCCGATATTTTTTTATCCGTGGGTTAGTGGTCGCTGACCTTGCGGGTGTGAAATATACCATAAAAATAAGCAGAAAAAAGAGGTGCATTATGAGAAGTTTAAACAAAAAGAAGATAGCCTTACTCACTGCCTGCGTTGTCAGTGCAGTCGGCCATATGGCATTTGCTGCGGAGGCAGATAATTACGATGAATACAGCGGTGCGGATTACGTTGTTACCGCTACCAAGACACAGCTGGAGAAAAAAGAGGTTCCGCAAAGCGTTGAGGTTATCACCCAAGAGGATATCAAAAATACTGCTGCTTATAACGTGCGCGATGCCTTGCGTTTTGCAACTAACATTGATGTGCAAGAGGTTGGCATGACCGGCAATGTGGTTATGGTTCGCGGTATGGAAAGCAAGCATACGTTGATTTTGGTTGACGGTCGTCGTATGGCTGCCGAAAACACCGGTTCTACAATGAATGCCTATGAGCTGAGCCGTATCAATCTTGCAGATGTAGAACGCATTGAAGTTATTCGTGGCAATGGTTCTGCTTTGTATGGTAGCGATGCTATGGGTGGTGTTATTAACATCATTACAAAGAAAGCCAACCAAGAGCATGCAAGTATCGGTGCTCATACCGGCACTAAAGAAATGGGTACAAACTTCTATTATTCTTCCGGACGTCAAGGCAAAGTAAGTGTAAAAGCCAGCGGCGGTATTGAAGATGTCCGTAAAGAGGTTAGCGGCTATTACAATAAAACCAAAGGTTATGATACTAGCAGCTCCAATATGTATGGACCTCGCCGTTTCTTAAATCTTGGTTTTGATTATGCCTTTGATGCTAACCGTGGTCTTGCTTTAGATTTGAATTTTATGCGTGAACAGTTCACCAGTAATAGCAGTGAAGGCACTGACAAAGGTGTTTATAATTATGATAACAACCGTTCCGATTATGCTTTGACCTATTATGGCAAGGATAATAAAAACGATTATAATCTGCGTATGTATTACAATACATTAAAGAAAAGCAACGTAACAAACGAAAATAATGCTATTACCGATTTTGACCATACCTCGTATGATACTTTGGTGTTTGAAGGCAAAAACAGCATGAAGCTGAATGATAAAAACACTATGACTTATGGCGCTGAATGGACTACGACCAATATGCGTGGTACACGTTTCGGCGGTGGCGGTGATAACAAATATAGCGAAACCTTTGCAGGTATCACTAAAGCAGGTTCTGAAAAGGATGTAGATACTTATGCTGCTTATCTGCAGGATGAATGGAAAATTACTGATAAATGGCTGCTTATTCCTGCTGTGCGTTTTGACCATCACAATGCCTTCGGCAGTCATACATCTCCTAAAATCGGTACTACCTATAGCTTCAGCGATAATAGCCGCTTTAAGGTCAACTATGGCAAGAGCTTCCGTGCGCCGACAGTATATGAATTGTACTCTACCATGGATAAACGCATGGGCATGATGAATGTTCAGGTATTAGGTAATCCTGATTTAAAACCTGAGAAAGCAACTAATTTCGATATTGGATTTGAAGCAGAACAAGGTAAATGGTCCAGCAAATTAGGTTATTATCATAATGAAATAGATAATCTTATTGATTCCGATATGTTCTATCAAGGCTATGTTCCCGGTGTCGGCATGGTTGTCAAGAGCAAATATTACAATGTAGGCGAAGCGGAAATCAGTGGTGCAGAAGCAGAGGTTGGTTACAATTTCAATGATAATTGGAATGTTAAGGCTACTTATAACTACACGGATGCTAAGGATAAAACCACTAATGCTCGTCTGAATAACAGAGCCAGACAAAACGGTGTTGTCCAATTAAGTTACACCGATAATGCAGAATTGCCGTTTACCGCAACTTTGTGGTCTAAGTGGTATGTAGATTATCTGTACAAGGTTTCCAAAAATGTTAATACCTATACCTTTAACACGTTTAACTTTGTTGCAGACAAGCAAATTACTAAAAATCTGCATGTTTATGCTGGTGTAGACAATATCTTTGACAAGACCTTACCCTATGATGAAAATCATAGCTATACTATCGACGGCCGCACCTGGCGTGTAGGCGCAGAGATGACCTTTTAATTAACTCAGAGTTTTGATTCCATAATATACAGCATACTGCTCCTTTCTGTACTTTGGGGAGCAGTATGCACCTCCTGTAAAAGTACGACAGCATTTGTAGATTTGTGAGGAAAATATGCAGGCAATAACAGATTTGATAATGTACTTTCATAAGGGCGGACTGGTTATGTGGCCATTGCTCGCCTGTTCTATAACTGTGATAGCAATCGCCATTGAGCGGTTTATATATTATAAGAGCGTGGACAGCGGCGCAGCCTTTGCCTCCCGCTATTGTGCCGCCGTGCGCAGCGGTGATTTTGCTGTGGCGACGGAGCTGGCGCGCAAGGGCAGCGGTCAGTGCGCGCAGATGCTTGCCGATGTGGAGGCTGTTGCAGGCGGTAAGGCAGAAAAGAGCGCCTTCCTCGAAAGCCGTGCCGGTATTTTTATGGCGACGCTGCGCGATAAGCTGGATTATCTGGGCATTATCGTAACGATGTCCCCGCTTCTGGGACTGCTGGGCACTATCGTGGGCATGATCGGTGCCTTCAGCATTTTTAATGTAGAGGCAGGTGCGCCGATGGCGATTACCGGCGGCATCGGTGAAGCACTGATTGCAACGGCGACGGGCTTGTGCGTGGCTATTCTTTCACTGTGCGCACATTCCTATTTCGCTCACCGTATGGACAACATGATTACGGATATGGAGCAGTGCTTCAGCGCACTGCTGGAGGCTGAAACAAGGAGAGCAAGATCATGAAGCTGCGAGATGTGCGTAACAGGAAAACGCCGCCGCTGATGATTATCCCGATGATTGATATTATGTTCTTTCTGCTGGTCTTCTTTATGCTGAGCACGATGTATATGATTGACCTGAAAACGATTCCGGTGAAGCTGCCGCAGGCTAAAAATGCGGTGACGGATACCACGACAACCTTCGCCGTGACGATGAAGGCCGACGGCAGCATTTATCTGGGCGATGCCCAAACGGATGCGGAGGCCTTGGCGCTGCAGGCAGGCCTGGAGCAGAAGAAGAACAAAAACTTCGCCGTTGTCATCCGTGCGGAAAAGGCGCTGGAGTACGGCGAGGTGATTAAGCTTGTAGATAAGCTGAAGGGCGCAGGCGTAGCACGCTTCGGCCTGGCGACGGATGGCGGTAAGTAACTATGAAGCAGATAGAAAAGCTGCAGGCGAAGGCACGTCAGCGCTTTGGCTTTTGCGGTTCACTGATAATACATTTTATATTGTTCGTCGTACTGGCGTTTTCGGGCGTCTTTGCTATGCAGCCGCCGGCTGCGGATGCTGACACCGTTGTGTTCTTTGATGCCGGCGGCGGAGGAGGCGGTGGCTCCGATGAAGCTGTCGCTGATGCTGCCGACGATGGCGAGGAGCAGGTGGAGGAAGTCGTGGAAGAAGAAACGATTACTCTGCCTGATGGCAAGATAGAGCATAAACAGGTTGTGAAGCATGTAGTGAAGCATGTGCCTGCAGGTGCAAAAAAAGGCAGCGGCGGTGGCAGCGGCGGCGGTTACGGAACCGGCCATGGCACAGGCACTGGCAGCGGTATTGGTTCTGGCAGCGGCAGTGGCAGCGGTGGCGGTCACGGTGCGGGACACGGCAACGGCGTCGGCGATGGCGTCGACCCCGGTATTGCGCGCAATCCCAAGGTGCCTCCGCGCGTAGCCTCAACTGCGGCTCCGGTTTATCCGCAGGCACTGCGTGATGCGGGAATCGGCGGGCGCGTTGTCGTGCGTGGCGTTATAGGAACTGACGGGCGCGTAGAAAGCGCCGAAGTAGTGCGCTCCAGCGGCAACAGCACTCTGGATAACAACGCCCTCAGCGCCTTTTATAAATGGCGCTTCAGTGCTGCCAAAAACGACGCCAGACAAAAAGTACGCTGCTACTTCGTACAAGGCTTCCCATTTGTAATAGAATATAAATAATAGGCTTTGTAATAAGGAATTTTCACTTAAACTACGCTCAAACTATCGTAAAGCATGATAGTCTTTGCTTCGCTCAAACAAACAGCACACCACCCTCGGCGCTGCGCAGACCGGAACGGACGACGGGCTCGCAAGCACATCGATGTCAAGCGAACTGCGCAAGCAACGGACAGGCACAGGAATTTTTCGCTGGAGTGTTGACGCATCCTGCGGATGAACGCCATGCAAAAATCAGCGACGTGAAAAATTTTGCGAATCTAGTCGCCGGAATCCGGCGAAGCAGCCGTTAAGGG
>OIWU01001443.1_pt1 | contig 23398 bp, 18 predicted proteins | sample 1587711 | NCBI WGS metagenome assembly OIWU01 (sample SAMEA3888909, study PRJEB22519) | human gut metagenome | biome: human gut; feature: human-associated habitat; material: faeces | place: Denmark | collected 2010 | reverse complement strand
AGTCGGTAGAGCAGAGGACTGAAAATCCTCGTGTCACTGGTTCGATTCCGGTTCTAGGCACTTAAAGCTGTTTCGTGATGAAACAGCTTTTTTTGCGTTAAAAACATTTATAAACACATATTATTTTTTTGTAATGGACAAAGGAGGATATTATGTCAAAAGGAAACATTAATTATAAATATTTAAAAAGAAGAAAGTCATGGTTCAGGAGAAATCTAACACTTGTTATATTTATTGCTGTTGTTGTGATTGCTATTGCAGGAGCAGTAACTGCTGGAATTATGTTGTCTCATTATAATAAGGAAAAACAGGATGATAATCATGGGAGTAATGATGAACAGACAGTTGTTTCAACAGAAGAGACAACAGCGGCAAGGGAAGTTGTGTGGATTGATAATAAAGAGCCTGAATCAAAAGAACAAGAATATATTGCACCAGAAGGAGTTTATCTTCCATATTTTATTAAAGTAAACAGAGCTGCTAACTGTGCTACAGTGTATGGGATTGATGAGAATGGAGAATACACTATACCAGTCAAAGCATTTGCAACATCATGTGGAAAAGCAGGCGACGAAACTATTGTGGGTGAGAATTATGTAACATCAGATAAGTACGAATGGGGATATATGGTTGATGGTACTTATGGACGTTATGCATTCAGAATAAGTGGAGGTTATCTGTTCCATTCTGTTCCATATTATTCAATGAATAAGGGTGATCTGGAGGATGGACAGTACAATAAGCTTGGTGATTATGCTTCTCTTGGATGCGTTAGAATGTGCGTTAGGGATGTAAAGTGGATATATGATAACTGTCCATCGGGAACAGGTGTAACTATATATGATGATGCAGTTAATCCTGGACCACTTGGTAAGCCGGATTCTATAAAGATTCCAGAGGACAGTGCTTATGCAGGCTGGGATCCTACAGACCCTGACGAGAATAATCCGTGGAATGCTTATAGTGCTAAGATAGAAGGGGCAAAGGATATTCAGACAAAGATTGGTCAGAGTATAGATGTAATGACAGGGGTTACTGCAACTGATACTTGTGGTAATGATATTACTGCAAAGATTGTGACTGTTGGAAGATATACATTTGACCAGACAGGTACTTATGATATTAAGTATGAAGTTACAGATGCAATTGGAAGCCATGATGAAGTAACAGTAAAGCTTATGGTTACAGAATAAGAGATAATGGAGTTGTATTGATGGGAAATATAGATATTCTGGAAAAACTTGAAGAGTATTCAAAAGCTGGTTATGTGCCGATGCATATGCCGGGAGGAAAGCGCAATACTGAATATGCAAGTACTTCAGAACTTGATATTACCGAGATTGACGGATTTGATAATATGCATAATGCGGATGGTATTATTAAAAATGCGTCTGACAGGGCAGCAAAATTGTATGGAGCAGATAAAACACTGATGCTTGTAAATGGAAGTACAGCAGGAATATTATCAGCTATATGTGGTGCGACGAAAAGAAAAGGAAAGATTATCGTTGCAAGAAACTGTCATGTGTCAGTGTACAATGCATTGATTATGGCACAGTTAGAGCCAGTATATGTTATACCGGAGGTTGATAATGATACAGGAATATACAGAGGACTATCATTAGAACAGATTAGAAAATGTGTTGAAAATAACAGGGATGCACAGGCTGTTATTATAACTTCTCCGACTTATGAAGGTGTTGTGTCAGAGGTAAGGGAGATTGCCAGTTATCTGCATGAAAAAGGAATACCACTTATAGTTGATGAAGCGCATGGGGCACATTTTGAATTCAGTGAGGAATTTCCAGAGTCGGCAGTAAAAGCTGGGGCTGACATTGTAATTAACAGTATTCATAAAACATTACCGGCACTTACACAGACTGCACTTCTACATATTTCTGGAAATTATGTAGATTATGATAAAGTGGAAAGATTTTGGAATATATATCAGACAACCAGCCCCTCATATATTCTTATGGCGAGTATTGACAGGTGTATGAGAATTATTGAAGGGCAGGGAGATTATATTTTTAAGGAATATATAAACAGACTTAAGAATTTAAGAGAAAATATTGTAAAACTTAATAATATAAGGCTGATGGATAGTGATGATATTTCTAAGATTATTCTTATATGTGATGATGGAAAGTACCTATATGACAGGTTATTGGATGAATATAAGGTGCAGCTTGAGATGGCATCATTTAAATATGTTATTGCAATGACTTCAGTTGCTGATAAACAGGAGTATTATGACAGATTTCTTAGTGCTTTGAAGGAGATTGATGAAAGCTGGAAAGTTGAAAGAAAAGACAGTGAAAATGATGTAGGGGAAAGCTTAGGGTATGCGATTAACAACAAGCCGGAAGTATGTATGTGTCCGGCAGATGCAATTGATTTAATGGATGAAAATGGATATGAAGATTTATCTGTTAATTCACCTGATATATGTGGTAGAATAAGTATGTCATCGGTTCTTATATACCCACCGGGAATGCCTGTTGTTAATGTAGGCGAGCGGATTACCGGTGATGTATGCAGAATTATTAAGAGTGCGATAAATGCCGGGCTGGAAGTACCCGGTCTTAAGGAAGGAAAGATAAGATGCCTGAGATAGCATTTATTATGGGAAAAAGCGCGTCCGGCAAGGATAAGATATATAAAAACCTAATTGAAGATGAAAGTCTGAAGCTTAATACTGTTATATTGTATACAACAAGACCAATGAGAGCCGGGGAGACCAATGGGGTTGAGTATTTTTTTGTAAATGATGAGACAGCTGTTAAGATGCAGGAGAGCGGCAGGATTGTTGAACTGAGAGAATATAATACTGTGTATGGTGTGTGGAAGTATTTTACAGCTGATGACGGACAGATTGACCTTAACAGTGGTAACAGGTATCTGGTTATAGGAACGCTTGAAGCGTATGATAAATTCTGTGAATTCTATGGAAAACAGCATATTATGCCGATATACATTGAAGTAGAAGATGGATTGAGACTCACAAGGGCTATCCACAGAGAACAGAAACAGGATAATCCACACTATGAGGAAATGTGCAGAAGATTTCTTGCAGACAGTGAGGATTTTTCAGAAGAGAATATTGCTAAAGCTGGTATTACAAGAAGATTTAGCAATAATGGAGAGTTAGAGGATTGCATTAGTGAAGTTAAGAGTGCCATATTAGGAGGTATGTATGGATATTAAGGTTAAAGATATAGCACCGGCTAATCAGACCACTCCGGTTAAAGCACAGGAAAAATCAGATGATAGTTTTAAGTTTACACTGATTAGCAATATTGAGGAGAAAGACCTTCAGGAAAAACTGGGAAATATGATGCAGGAAATTACCGAGCAGGGTGAAAAGATTGCAAAGCATATGGATATAAGAGATATGAAGAAGTACAGAGAGCTTGTTAAGGGATTCCTAAATGAAGTTGTAAACCGATCACACAAGTTTTCAAGAGAGAACTTTCTTGACAGAAGGGGAAGACACAGGGTGTATGGAATTGTTAAGATGGTAGATGAGAATCTTGATAATCTCGCCAGAGAACTGGTAAAAGATGAAAAGGATCATCTTGCAATAGTTGGAGCTATTGATGATATAAGGGGATTGTTATTAGATATTTCAACATAGGAGCAATATGTGTTATAATATTACAGATAAGTAATGAAAAGAGGAATAAGTATGGGTAATTTTTCAGATATATATGGATATGAGACTATTAAAGAACATTTGCAGAGTGCAATATCTATGGGAAAGGTATCTCATGCTTATGTAATCAGCGGAGGACTTGGTTCAGGAAAGAAGCTTATTGCCAGCACATTTGCACAGACACTGCAGTGTGAGGCGGGCGGTGTTGAGCCTTGTGGGGTGTGCCATTCCTGTGTGCAGGCAGCAGGCGGGAACCAGCCGGATATTATCTGGGTTGGACATGAGAAGCCGGGAAGTATTGGTGTTGATGATATAAGAGACCAGCTTGTATCGGATATGCAGATTAAGCCTTACAGCAGTCCTTACAAGATATACATTATTGATGAAGCAGACAAGCTTACTGTTGCAGCACAGAATGCAATGCTTAAGACAATTGAAGAGCCGCCGGCTTATGGAATTGTTATTCTGCTTGCTAATAATCCGGATGTTTTCTTACAGACTATTCTGTCAAGATGCGTTGTGCTTGATCTTAAGCCACTTAAGGATGATGTAGTTATTAAATATCTTAAAGACCACTATGATAATATCGGTGATTACGAGTGTAAATTTGCAGCAAGATTTGCAGCTGGACGAATCGGCAGGGCAATGACTATGGTTGAATCTACTGAGTTTGCAGAGTTAAGACGTGATGTAATGGTCGTTATTAAGAATGCTAAGGATATGGATTCGGCTGATATTATGACATCGGTGAAAAGAGTTACCAATTATAAGCTGACTATTGATGATTACCTTGACCTTATGCTTATGTGGTACAGGGATGTACTTATGTTTAAGAGTACGAATGATACTAATCTGCTCATATTTAATGACCAGATGACACTGATAAAGAGTCAGGCACAGACTATGTCATATGAAGGTTTACAGGATATTATTAATTCTATTGACAGGGTTAAGGTCAGACTTCAGGCAAATGTTAATTTTGATCTGGTTATTGAATTGCTTATTATGGCGATTAAGGAAAATTCATAGAATGGAGAGTATAGATGACTAAAGTTGTTGGAGTTAGATTCAGACAGGTTGGAAAGATATATTTTTTTGCACCTGGGAAATATTCAGTTGAAACAGGACAGCATGTTATTGTTGAGACTGCCAGAGGAGTTGAATATGGACAGGTTGTTCTAGGTGAAAGAGAAGTAGAAGATACAGCGGTTATCCAGCCTCTAAAGGCAATTATAAGGGTTGCAACACCAGAAGATGATGAAAGAGAATTAAAAAATAGAGAAAAGGAAAAAGAAGCATTTAAGATATGTCTTGAGAAGATTGCAAAGCATAATCTTGACATGAAGCTTATTAAGGCTGAGTATACATTTGACAATAATAAGGTGTTGTTCTATTTTACTGCTGATGGAAGAATTGATTTCAGAGAGCTTGTTAAGGATCTTGCTGCAGTATTTAAGACAAGAATTGAATTAAGACAGATTGGAGTAAGGGATGAGACTAAGATTCTTGGTGGAATTGGTTCCTGCGGAAGACCTTTATGTTGTGCCACATTTTTACCAGAATTCAATCCGGTATCTATTAAGATGGCTAAGGAGCAGAACCTGTCACTTAATCCAACTAAGATTTCAGGTGTGTGTGGAAGACTTATGTGTTGTTTAAAGAATGAGCAGGATACATATGAGGAATTAAATAGTCATCTGCCTAATGTGGGAGATTCTGTTACTACACCAGATAAACTGGTTGGTGAGGTTTCAAGTGTCAATGTTTTAAGGCAGAGAGTTAAGGTATTAATAACTCATGATAATGACGAAAAGGAACTTAAGGAATATCCGGTTGAGGAGCTTCGTTTTAAGAGAAAAAGAAGATTTGATAAGGTCCGCATTGATGATGATAAGGAACTTAAGGCACTTGAGGAATTAGAAAGAAAAGAAGGAAAAGCCCATATTAGTGATGATTAATGAACGAATTGATGATTTGATGAGAGATGGACTAAAGCTTATACAGAATACAGATATTTTTTGTTTTGGAATGGACGCAGTGCTGTTGTCTACTTATGCCAGGGTAGGGAAGAAGGACAGGGTGCTGGATATGGGTACCGGTAATGGTATTATTCCGGTGCTTATGCAGTCTAAGAATCCAGGTAGCACATATAGTGCTCTTGAGATTCAGGAGGGAAGCGCACAGCTTGCCAGAAGAAATGTGGAGCTTAATCATCTTGAGGACAGAATCAGTGTTGTTAAGGGTGATATTAAGGAAGCTTCCACTATATTTGGGGAAGCTTCTTTTAATGTTGTGACGAGCAATCCGCCATATATGAATGAAAATCACGGTATTGTTAATCCGGACAGTGCCAAGGCAATTGCAAGGCATGAGCTTCTGTGTAGTCTTGATGATGTTATAAGGGAAGCAAGCCGTTGTCTTAAATCCAAAGGGAAAATGTATATGGTTCACAGACCGAACAGACTTGTTGATATATTTGACACTATGAGAAAGTATCATCTTGAGCCGAAGAGAATGAGGCTGGTGTATCCTTATGTGAATAAGGCTGCCAATATGGTGCTTATAGAAGCGGTTAAGGGAGGTAATTCCCAGCTTATTGTTGAAGAACCGCTTATTGTATACAAGACGGACGGTACCTACACTGATGCGCTTCTAAAAATGTATGAATAGATAGAGGTTTATTATGGATAATGAGAGAAATGTAAAGAAAGACGGACCGGGTATGCTGTATCTGTGTGCAACGCCTATTGGTAATCTTGAGGATATTACTTACAGGGTTTTGCGTGTGCTTTCAGAGGCAGACTTGATTGCAGCAGAGGATACAAGAAACAGTATTAAGCTGCTTAATCATTTTGAAATAAAGACACCTATGACAAGTTATCATGAATTTAATAAGTATGATAAGGCAAAGGTTCTTGTTGATAAAATATTAGGTGGAATGGATGTGGCTGTAATTACGGATGCTGGAACTCCGGGAATATCTGATCCAGGTGAGGAGCTTGTAAAGCAATGCAGGGCAGCAGGTATCAGGGTTACTTCACTTCCGGGACCGGCAGCATGCATAACAGCGCTTACAATGTCAGGACGCGAGACAAGAAGATTTGCATTTGAAGCATTTTTACCAGCGGATAAGAATGAGAGAAAAGAAGTTCTTGCAGAGTTAGCATGTGAAACAAGGACTATGATTATATATGAAGCACCGCACAGACTTACTAAGACACTTGCGGAACTACAAGATACGCTTGGCGGTGACAGACAGATTACTATATGTAAGGAACTTACCAAGAGATATGAGAATTCGATGGAATTCACGCTTGAATCTGCATGTGAATATTATGAAAATAATGAGCCAAGAGGTGAATATGTGCTTGTGATTGCCGGTAAAAGCCGAGAGCAGTTAAAGGCCGAGGCAAGAAAGCAGTGGGAAAACATGAGTGTGGCAGAACATGTGCAGATGTATATGTCGCAGGGCATGGATAAGAAAGAAGCCATGAAAGCTGCAGCAAAGGACAGAGGAGTGTCAAAGAGGGATATATATCAGGAGCTTGAAGGGAAAGCGTAAGCAGCTACCGGATAGTGTGCTCTCTTATGATTGCACGTACTGTCTTGAAAAGATAAGGCTTGATAGTATCTATGTCAGCAGGTTCTTTATAAAGAATTGCGCTGTAGCAAGTTGAACTTACAAGCTCAACAATAAGGAAGAGCATTATTTCAGGCTCTTCAAGTGAGATATCCTCAGCGTTAATCATTTCATAATATACATCTTTAAAGTTAATATCATCAGATGCAACCTTAGTTGTGAGAGCTTCCTTGAAGATTCCCCAGCTAAGGTTTTTTGATATAAATGTAAGAAGAGTCTGATTAGAATTCAGTTCATCTACAATATGATTAATTATAAATATTATTTTTTCTTCGAAGCCTAACTGTTCGTTCTTTTCTATAGAAAATTCTTCTAAATCAGCGACGGCATTCTTAAATAATTTACTTGATTCATGTGATATAAGACGGTTTCTTATATCATACTTGTCCTTAAAGTACAGATAAAATGTACCCTTAGCAATACCTGCTTTCTGAGAAATTTCCGCAATAGAAGTCTTCGTAACCCCCTGGGTAGTAAAGAGATTAAATGCAGTATTCAGCAGAGAAGTAAGTTTCTGTTGTTTGTTAGCTTCAAGCTTTCCCATATCAATCACTCACCTTTATTAGTGTTAATTATTAGTTGGTTATAGTGTGTATTATGAGTTGGTATGGTAATTGATTTCAGGTGCTTTGGAGCCACCGGCACTTAACAAGTTGCAGGAACTGCAACGAGTTTAGTGTCCGCTGTGAGCGACAAGCAGCGCAAGCGTGCCTGAAATTGATTACCATGCCAACTCATTTATAAATACATTATACACCAACTCAATTATAAAATAAATATTAAAAAATGACTTTCGGTCAATTTTCTATTGACTATGTGTTTTGAGGTGCTATAATGTCAACTGAAATTGAAAATGACTATCGGTCATATTTGTTAAAGACATGAATACTTATATGACTAAGGGTTGTTGGCATTTGCATCTTACAGAAAGGCGTGGTTATTTATATGAAAAAGTTTGGAAAAGTTGTTGTTAAGTTAAGAATTCCAATTCTGGTTCTTAGCTTCCTGCTGTTGATTCCATCAGTTCTTGGTTACTTTAATACCAGGGTTAATTACGATATCCTGTATTATCTGCCAAGTGATATCGACACTATGCAGGGACAGGACATTTTGCTTGATGATTTCGGAAAGGGCGCTTATGCAATGGTCGTCGTTGACGGAATGAATAAGTCAAATGTTTCTAAGTTGGTAAAGAAGGTTGAGGGGGTTGACCATGTAGCGTCAGTTATCTCTTATAGTGGAATAGTAGGAGATGATGTTCCTTCAGAAATTCTTCCTGATAAGTTCCGTTCTTATTTTGAAAATGAGGATTCAGGAGCTACGTTGTTTGCAATATTCTTTGATGATACAACATCAAGTGACGATACAATGAAGGCTATACAGGAAGTAAGAGATGTTACGGATAATCAGTGTTATATTGCCGGTATGTCTGCTGTAGTTACAGATACTAAGACAATGGCAGAAAAGGAGACTCCTTTTTATGTACTTGTAGCGGTTGTTCTTGTATGTATCGTACTTGCTATATTTATGGATTCATTCCTTGTACCAGTATTCTTTATGTTAAGTATAGGTATGGCAATTGTGTATAACCTTGGTTCTAATTATTTCTTAGGTGAGGTTTCATACATAACGAAAGCACTGGCAGCGGTACTTCAGCTTGGTGTAACTCTGGATTATTCTATATTCTTATGGCACAGTTACAAGGAAGCTAAGGAAGAAACTCCAGATGATCATCAAGAAGCTATGGCGGTTGCTATTGGGAATACACTAACATCAGTTGTTGGTTCTTCCATAACAACTGTTGCAGGATTCATAGCACTCTGCTTTATGAGCTTTACACTTGGTCTTGACCTTGGTGTCGTTATGGCAAAGGGTGTTGTGTTGGGGGTTATTGGTTGTGTTACAATACTTCCTTCCCTTATTCTTACATTTGACAAGGCTCTTGAGAAGACAATGCATAGAGAGATTATGCCGAATTTTGATAAGCCGGCAAGATGGATAGTTAATCATTCATGGATATTCCTTATAATATTCGTTCTGCTTCTTGGCCCGGCAATCTACGGATATAACAATACTAAGGTTTACTATGATTTATCTGATACACTTCCAGAGAAGCTTAACTGTTCGCAGGCTAACAAGCTGCTTGCCGACAACTTTGACGGAACTAATTCTATATATATGATTCTTGCAGACAGTAATCTTTCAGCAGAGGATTCTAATGCAATGATGAATGAGGTAAATGATCTGGACGGAATTTCATTTGCATTAAGCATTGATTCAGCACTTGGTGGAGAAATCCCTACGGAAATGCTTCCTGATTCGCTTGTTTCAGAGCTTAAGGGTGATGAATACCAGATTATGATGGTATCAACTAATTATACAATTGCTTCTGATGAAATCAATGACCAGATTAATAAGGTTGATGCAATTGCAAAGAAGTATGATGCTAAATCTATGGTAATTGGAGAAGCCCCTTGTACTAAGGATCTTATCACTATTACTGATAAGGATTTCAAGACAGTTAGTGCAGTTTCAATTGTTGCGATATTCTTTATTATTTTCTTCGTATTAAAGTCAATATCTCTTCCGGTTATTCTGGTTGCTGCTATTGAATTTGCTATATTTGTTAATATGGGTATTCCATATTATACAGGAACAACGATACCATTTATATCTTCGGTAGTAATCGGAACTATTCAGCTTGGTGCGACAGTCGATTATGCAATTCTTATGACTACAAGATATAAGAGAGAAAGAGCCGCTGGTAACTCTAAGAAAGAGGCTATATCAATAGCACTTGGAACATCTATTCCATCTATTATTGTCAGCGCACTTGGTTTCTTCGCAGCAACATTTGGTGTAGGTATGATAGCCAGTGTTGATATGATTGCTTCACTTTGTACACTTATGGCACGAGGCGCAATCATCAGTATGTTTGTTGTTATATTTGTTCTTCCATCACTTTTCGTATTGCTTGATAAGGTGATTATTCATACAAGTTTAGGTTTTAAGCCGAAGAAGAACAGTCAGAATTAATAGGAGGAAGATTATTATGGTTAAAAAGAATTTATTCAGATATAGTTCAGTTTTAATGTGTGTTGTTCTTACTGCGGCAAGTCTTGTTGGCTGCGGTGCTAAGACAGCTGCAACAACAGGAACAGATACAGCTTATGTAACAGAGATGGCAGCAGGCAGCACTGAGGCTGCTATTACACAGGCAATAACTAACGAGCTTGCAGTGTCTAACAAGAGCACACTTGCAACTAACACAAGACAGGAAACAGTTTATGTATTCAATGATGCTTCAGGTAACAAGAATCACATCACTGTCAACGAAAAGATTACAGACGCTAATGGCAATGAGACTCTTAATAAGACTGAGTCAAGTGAAAATGCGCCAGTAACAATGAAGGTTACTTACAAGCTTGATGGCAAGGAAATTAAGCCGGAAGACCTAGCTGGAAAGAGCGGAAAGGTTACAATACGCTTTGATTACACTAATAATCAGAAGAAAACTGTAACAATTAATGGTAAAAAGCACACAGTTGCCGTACCATTTACAATGATTACAGGCATGATGCTTCCAACAGATGTATTCTCAAATGTTGAGGTTACTAATGGTAAACTTACTAAGGTTGGAGACAATATTGTGGCAGTCGGTATGACAATGCCAGGACTTAAGGATACTATGAATCTTAAGTTTAATGATAAGTCACTTGACCTTGATATTCCTGAGTATTTTGAATTAACAGCAGATGTTAAGGATTTCTCACTAGATATGACAATGTCTGTAGCAACATCTAATCTTCTTTCGGATATGAATGCTGATGACATTACTTTAGATGATTTAAAGAAAACTGTTGCTTCATTAGATGATGCAGCAACACAGCTTGCAGACGGAACAGTTACATTACAGGATGGAACACAGCAGTTAAGTGATGCAATTCCAGCACTTACTGATGGTGTTGACCAGTTAAATACAGGTGCTTCTTCTCTTAAGGATGGTATATATGCATACGCAGATGGCGCTGCAAGTGCATATGAGGGTTCAGTTTCACTTAATAACAACATGAAGACATATGCTGACGGAATTGGAACTCTTTACAATACTCTTAAGGATAATAATCTTGACAGCAGTGTTGCTTCGGCAGCTAAGGGGGCAGGTGATCTGGCTGCAGGTGCTGTAACACTTGATGCAGGAATTGACAGTGCTTTATCTGGTGCTGGAGCGCTTGTTACTGGGGCAGATACATTATCAGGCGGTCTTACAAAACTTGAAGCTGGTTCTGACCAGCTTGCAGCAGGAACTAATAAGTTAAAGACTGATCTTGAAGCTGGAAAGACAAAGGCAACAGAAAGTTATAGCACAGCTTATGGAAGTTTCTATAAAGTAGCATTTGCAGTAACATGCATGAGTCAGGGAATTAATCCTAATTCAGCAACACCACAGCAGCAGGCAGTAATCGCAGCAGCTTTGGCACAGTCTGGTATATCACAGACACCTGATGTAACAAGTAAGACACAGTACGCTTTAGCAACAGGTTATATATTAAAGAACTACGCATCTGTTAAGCAGGTAGTTGCTGCTACTGTAAGTGCAGCAGCAGGCGGACAGCTTGATGAAGCGACAGTAAGTTCTAAGGCAGATGAACAGATTGTTACAATGACAAGCGGACTTTCACAGGCTTATCAGGCATATAACAATTGCAATACAACATTATCATCTCTTGAAGATGCCGGATATTTTGATGGTATGAGCGACCTTAATGCTGGTATTAAGTCAGCTAATTCTGGTGCAACACAGCTTAAAGCAGGAATTGACCAGTTAAGCACAGGTGCAGGACAGTTAAGTGCTGGTTCTAAGCAGCTTAAGGCAGGACTTGGAACATTAAGTACAGGTCTTAACACACTCAGCATATCAGTTGGTTCATTCTCAACTTACAAGGAAGGAACTCTCTGCTCAAGCTTATATGCATTAAATCTTAATGCAGGAAAACTTCAGAAGGAAGGAACAGCAGTCCTTCAGAGTGGACTTTCACAGCTTACAGCTAATAATGATACATTAAAGAGCGGAGCTTCACAGCTTGCAGATGGAACAGCTACATTAAAGGACAGCTCAGGAACACTTGCAGACGGAGTTACACAGTTAAATGAAGGTGCAATCACATTAAAGGATGGAATGGCACAGTTTAACAGTGAAGCAATTGAGCCTATCACAAAGCTTGTAGACCAGGACGCACAGACAGCCGTTGATACAATCAAGGCAGTAGTTAAGGCAGGTCAGGAATACAATTCATTCTTAGGCAAGTCAGATGATAAAGCCGGAAGTGTAACATTTGTTTACAAGACAGCAGGTATCACAGCCAATAAATAAGCTTTTTTCTTTCAAACACTTTCATATAAAGATGGAACAGCCACCCTTGGGTTTCCCCGCGGGTGGCTGTTTCAATATGTTATATATGAATAAATGTGAATATTACAAGGTATAATCTATATTAACGGGGATTTGCGTTATAACACATATAAAAACGACTGCCTTTGAATATCTTGGACAGTCGTTTAGATTCATTTGGTTAATTATTATTCTTATGTTTCTTGATTATCTCTTCATATCTGCGCTGGGAAGCTTTCTCTTCCTCAGTAAGTTCTTCTGGTGCGTCTTCAATATCGTTAAGCTGTGCGAATACATCAGCTAAATCATCAAAATTGAGCAAATTCTTATTATCTGGCATAAATACCCCTCCTTTATTAATGCAGTTATTATGGAATCTGATGGAAGAAATCTTCCAGCCGTATAAATGTTTTCGTAAGAACCTCGGCTTCTTCTTTTGTTAAATCCTTCGTGATATGTCCAATCATATCCTTGTGAAAATTCTCATGATGTCTGTATGCGGCAATTCCTTTGTCTGTAAGAGAAGCATAGACTATACGGCGGTCTTTCTCGCCGCGCTTTCTTGTAACATAGCCTTTCTTGACAAGTCCATTGATTCCAACTGTAAGAGTTCCCATAGTTACTCCAAGTGATTTGGAAATTGTGGACATAGTACGAGGTTCTTCAATGCCGATTGCTTCTATAATATGCATGTCTGTAACAGAAATATCTTTAAATTCTTCTGTGATAAGAGCCCTTTCTTCAATGTTCAAGATATCATTGAACAAGTCTACAAGCACAGAATTCAGAGACTCAAATATATCCATAAACACGTACCTTAACCTTACTTATTAATAAAATAATTATATCTTATTAAAAAGTAATATGCAAGTTTGCAATTTGTACAAATGTGGTGTAATATGTCATTGGAATATGCAAAACTGGGTATTTGATACCCTTAATCTATTATGACGTTGGAGGAAGACATGAAATTTATAGCAATTGGTGAATTGATGTTGAGACTATCACCACCTAACTATGAAAAACTTGTAACTACACATGATTTCAGAGTTAATTATGGCGGAGCAGAGGCAAATGTAGCGGTTTCCCTTGCAAACCTTGGTGTTGATTCAACATTTTTTACAGTATTACCTAACTCAGACCTTGGAAAGTCAACTATTAATTATCTTAAGTCTAATGATGTGCATACCAAGCACATTATAAGATCAGAAGGAAGAATGGGACTTTATTATCTGGAAGAAGGTGTTTCTGTCAGACCTTCACAGGTAATATATGATAGAGCTGATTCTGCATTTGCAGAATACGACTATAAGGATGTTGATTTCGAGGAGATTCTTAAGGATTATGACTGGCTCCATATTAGTGGTATCACTCCAGCTCTTTCTTACAACTGCCGTAAGATGATGGATATGGCAGTTAAGGCAGCTAAGAAGATGGGACTTACTGTCAGCTTCGATCCTAACTGGAGAAGTACGCTCTGGTCATTCGAGACTGCAAGAGATGTTCTTAGTAAGTACCTTCCTTATGTTGATGTGCTTATTGGAATAGAACCTATCCATGTATACAGAGAAGATGGAACTGATGTTAAAGACGGTCTTACAATGGACCCATCATTTAAAGACATGGACAGAGTATTTAAGGCAATAGACGAGCAGTATCATATGAAAGCTATTGCAAGAACTGTAAGATATGTACACTCAGGAAGCAACAACTCTTTAAAGGCTTTCTATTATACTAACGGAGAGACTTATGAGAGCAAGACAATTAATTTCGAGATAGTAGACCGAGTTGGTGGTGGCGATGCATTTTCATCAGGACTTATCTATGCCCTTATGGACAATATGACTCCTGAAGATACTGTTAACTTCGCTGTTGCTTCTTCAGTAATGAAGCATGCTATCAGAGGTGATACTAATATCACATGTGTTGACCACATTAAGAGACTTATGAAGAATTCGTCTTTCGATGTGCAGAGATAATTTAATATTAAGATTACCTGTTCCGTGTGTGGAACAGGTTTTTTTACGGAGGCTTAAGTTATGAGTATTAATATTTGTCCAATGGTTGCACTGGCAGCCGAGCTGACGAATGTGCCTTTATGGCTTTGTATACCATTTGCATGTCTGCTTTTGTGTATAGCCATAATTCCACTTGTAAAAGGAGAATGGTGGGAAAAGTACAGACCATTTGCTGTAATATTCTGGTCACTGCTTTTCATAATTCCGTTCGCAGTTAAGTATGGTGCTGGAACAGCAGCAGAGACTGTACTTGAATGTCTGGTAAATGATTATCTTACATTCATTGTACTGCTTTTCGGTCTGTTCTGCGTAGCAGGTAACATAACAGTTGAGGGAAGTCTTGTTGGTTCACCAAGAGTAAATGTTATTCTTCTTGGAATAGGAACCCTTCTTTCAAGCTGGATTGGAACTACAGGTGCGTCAATGCTCCTCGTAAGACCTGTTATTAAGATGAATTCTTGGAGAAGAAATAAGGCTCACATTATGGTGTTCTTCATTTTCCTTATATCTAATATGGGCGGAAGTCTTACACCTATCGGTGACCCACCACTTCTCATGGGATTCTCAAGAGGTGTTCCTTTCTTCTGGAGTATAAGATTCTTTCCGATACTGCTCCTTAACATGATTATTCTTCTTACAGTGCTTTATTTTCTTGATAAGAGAGCATACAGGAAGGATATAGCAGCAGGTTATATGCCGGAGATTAAGGAAAATGAACCACTTATAAGATTTGAGGGATTACATAATATTATATTCATCGTAATTATTGTTGCAGCAGTTATATTAAGCGGAGTACTTCCGGATGTACCATTTTTCCAGAATGCTGCCGGCGAGGTAATCTCAATTCCTATATTTGGAGAGGTTAAGCTTGCAATTACTTCACTTATTGAAGTGGTTATGATTCTTTTAGCAGCATTTTTATCATTCAAGACAACTAATGCAGAGATAAGAAAGAAGAACCATTTCACATGGGGCGCCATTCAGGAAGTTGCTGTACTTTTCATAGGTATATTTATTACTATGCAGCCAGCTCTTATGATTTTAAAGAGCGCAGGCGCAGAGCTTGGACTTACACATCCATCACAGATGTTCTGGGTAACGGGCGCACTTTCAAGTTTCCTTGATAATACACCAACTTACCTTGTATTCCTTACAACGGCTGGTTCAATGGGATTTGTGTCAGGACTTACAACAGCTCTTGGAATTGTTCCTGCAAAAATGCTTACAGCAATATCATGTGGCGCGGTATTTATGGGAGCAATAACTTATATCGGTAATGCACCTAATTTCATGGTTAAGTCAATATCAGATGAAAATGGTGTTAAGATGCCAAGCTTCTTTGGGTATATTGTGTGGTCATTGTGCTGCCTTGTACCAGTATTCCTTATTGACACACTATTATTCTTTATATAATTAGGAGGTGCGCATTATGGCAGATAATGATAAAATAACTGAACTTGCGAACAGAATATACGCACTGGACGAGAAAGTATATAAAGCTACAGGTTCTAATCTGGGACGTGTATATCAGGGAAACAAGGAAAAATGTATTAATGATTTAAGAGATTTGATTAAATCCAGTGCGGATTCTTCAGTTCTTAGAAGTGAGCTTGCACTTATAAGTAATATGGCAAGAACCACTAAAAAGAATCCTCAGCTTCATAAAGAACTAATGCATGAATATGGTGAGATATTTGATGAAGCAATGGCTATGCAGGAAGCGAGAGAGGGAAATGATATTATTGACCCGGAGCATGCAGAGCTTAACATGTCCAATCTTGCAAACAGATTTGGAAAGGACGACAATCTTATTATAAGCATAGGCCGTTCATATGGCTGTGCCGGAACAGATATAGGTTTCAAGCTTGCTGATAAGTTAAGAATCAGCTATTATGATGTATCTATCATGAACGAGATATTACAGCGTAATGAAGAACATGAAGAAACTGACAGAGCTTTATTCCAGAATAAAACAGCAAGGACACCGGCTCAGTGGTGGAGAGATTTTAAGAAGTACCATGGTCTTTCAAGGTCGGATGTACAGTTCTTTAATACATCTAAGAAGCTGATCGATTTAGCAAAGCAGGAACCATATGTTATCATGGGAAGATATGCGGATAATATTCTTACTAAGAACCACATTCCTCATATAAGCATATTTATCACAGCTCCTAAGAAGCTGCGTATACAGAGAACTTATCATACAAGCAAAGAGAAGCTTACTTATAAGCAGGCTGCGAAGTATGTTTCAAAAGAGGATAAGGCACATCTTAAAAGATACGCATTCTATACAGGCAAGAAGTGGGGCGAAGCAGATAATTACGACCTCACAATTAACAGTTCAACTTATGGAATTGACGGAAGCGTAGATCTGATTATGAGAATTGTGGCTAAGAATCAGCTTGACAACTAAACATTTATTATATAAAATCTAATCAAATGCATTGACGAAGACAGTAGGTTGGAGTGAAAAGCATGAGCGAGCCGGGATGGTGAGAGCCGGTGCGAGTACTATCCATCTGAACATCACTTCTGAGCATCTTCGCTGAAATCATCACGAGACTAAGCGGGGACGGTAATCCCATCGTCAGGTTAAAGCCAGGGACGCATATGATAGTATGTCGTAATCATTCAGATTTTAGGATAAGTATGTTACCCCTCTGTTGTATTACGGCAGAGGGGCTTTTTTCGTAAGAAATGAGTCTGCAGGCAGTCATCAGGCTTGCTTGTATGACAGATTTATGATGAATGCCCGTAATGTACTAGAAAATATAAGCCACAAGGCAAGAAAGGAAGCTGCAATGATTTATCAGAAAGTTTCTGCGGATATGAAGTTCGTAGACAGAGAAAAAGAAGTTGAAAAGTTCTGGAAAGACAATGATATCTTCCAGAAGAGTATTGATAACAGAAAGGAAGGCCCAACTTACACATTCTATGACGGACCTCCAACTGCTAATGGTAAGCCACATATTGGACATGTACTTACAAGAGTTATTAAGGATATGATTCCAAGATACAGAACAATGAAGGGTTATATGGTTCCTCGTAAGGCTGGATGGGATACACATGGACTTCCTGTTGAGCTTGAGGTTGAGAAGATGTTAGGTCTTGATGGCAAGGAACAGATTGAAGAATATGGTATCGAGCCATTTATCAAGCATTGTAAGGAATCTGTATGGAAATACAAGGGTATGTGGGAGGATTTCTCATCTACTGTTGGTTTCTGGGCTGATATGGATAACCCATATGTAACATATGACAATAACTTTATCGAGTCTGAATGGTGGGCTTTAAAGCAGATCTGGGATAAGGGTCTTCTTTATAAGGGCTTCAAGATTGTTCCTTACTGTCCTCGTTGTGGTACACCTCTTTCTTCACATGAGGTTGCCCAGGGCTACAAGACTCTTAAAGAGCGTACAGCAGTTGTAAGATTCAAGATTGTTGGAGAGGATGCATATTTCCTTGCATGGACAACAACTCCTTGGACACTCTGCTCTAATATTGCTCTTTGTGTTAATCCAGATGAGACTTATGCGAGAGTTAAGGCAGCAGATGGATTCACATACATCATGGCAAAGGCACTTCTTGACAAGGTCCTTGGTGGAATCGAGAGAGAAGAAGGCACACCTGCTTATGAGATTATTGAAGAATACAAGGGTAAAGACCTTGAATATAAGGAATATGAGCCACTTTACCAGTGTGCAAAGGATGCCGCTGACAAGCAGCACAAGAAAGCATTTTTCGTATACTGCGATAATTATGTAACTATGGAAGATGGTACTGGTATCGTTCATATTGCACCTGCATTTGGTGAAGACGATGCAAGAGTTGGTAGAAAATATGACGCTCCATTTGTTCAGATGGTAGACGAGGCTGGTGTTATGAAGCCTGAGACTCCATTTGCAGGAATGCGTGCTAAGCCAACTAAGAAAGAGATGGAAGCAGGCGCTATCAACTGTGATGTTGAGGTTCTTAAGGAACTTGAGGGCAGAGGAATCCTCTTCTCAGCACCTAAGGTAGAGCATGAATATCCTCATTGCTGGAGATGTGATACACCACTTATCTACTATGCAAGAGAGTCATGGTTTATCAAGATGACAGACCCAGAAGTTAAGGCTAACTTAATTGCTAATAATAAGACAATCAACTGGATTCCAGAGACAATCGGTACAGGACGTTTCGGAGCATGGCTTGAAAATGTTCAGGACTGGGGAATATCACGAAACAGATACTGGGGTACACCTCTTAATATCTGGCAGTGTGAGGACTGCGGTGAGATGATGTCTATCGGAAGTATCGAAGAACTCAAGGAAAAATCAGACAATTGTCCAGATAATATTGAGCTTCACAGACCATATGTTGATGCAGTTACATGTAAGTGTCCTAAGTGTCAGGGAACAATGAAGAGAGTTCCAGAAGTTATCGACTGCTGGTTCGATTCAGGTTCAATGCCATTTGCACAGCATCACTATCCATTTGAAAATAAGGAATTATTTGAACAGCAGTTCCCAGCCAAGTTTATTTCAGAAGCTGTTGACCAGACAAGAGGATGGTTCTATTCACTTCTTGCTATTTCAACACTCTTATTTAACAAGGCACCTTACGAAAATGTTATTGTTTTAGGACATGTTCAGGATGCTGACGGCCAGAAGATGAGTAAATCAAAGGGCAATGCAGTAGATCCGTTTGATGCATTACAGAAACACGGAGCAGATGCAATCCGCTGGTATTTCTATGAAAATTCAGCACCATGGCTTCCTAACCGTTTCCATGACAAGGCTGTTACAGAAGGTCAGAGAAAGTTCATGGGTACAATCTGGAACACATATGCATTCTTCGTATTATATGCAAATATTGATGATTTTGATGCAACAAAATATACTTTGGAATATGATAAGCTTCCGGTAATGGATAAATGGATTCTTTCAAAGTTAAATACAATGGTTAAGACTGTTGATGACAATCTTAACAACTACAAGATTACAGAGACTGCAAGAGTTCTTGAAGATTTTGTTGATGAACTTTCTAACTGGTATGTAAGAAGATGCCGTGAGAGATTCTGGGCAAAGGGAATGGAACAGGATAAGATTAATGCTTACATGACATTGTATACAACACTTGTTACACTTTGTAAAGCAGCAGCTCCAATGATTCCGTTTATGACAGAGAGCATTTACAGAAATCTTGTATGCAGCATTGACAAGACAGCACCTATAAGCGTTCACCTTTGCGATTTCCCTAAGGTAAATGAAGACTGGATTGATACAAAACTTGAAGAGAACATGGAAGATGTCCTTAATGCAGTTGTAATCGGACGTGCATGCCGAAATGCAACAAATATCAAGAACAGACAGCCAATCGGAAAGATGTTTATCAAAGCACCATGGAAACTTGATGATTTCTTTACAAATATTATCGCAGATGAGCTTAATGTAAAGAGCGTTGAATATAAGGATGATGTAAGAGATTTCACATCATACACATTCAAGCCGCAGCTTAAAACATTGGGACCTAAGTATGGCAAGTTCCTCGGTGAAATCAGAAAGCAGCTTTCAGAACTTGATGGCAATAAGGCTATGGATGACCTTAACAAGACCAACAACGCAAGCTTTGACAACAAGCGTGTAGAGACGATCATAATCCCGCCCGAAAAGACCGCGGCGGCAGAGCCGGTGAGCACTCCCCTGCCCGTCATCGCCGGGGACGCGAAGTCTCCCGCCGACACTCAGCCGCAGGACGAGACAGAGCAGGTCTGGCACGAGGGCGACGTCAAGCCCGTTGAGGTGCCGATGTACGTCTGGCCGGTGCAGGGCGAGCTTGAGCGCAGCCACAGCGCAGACAAGCTCGTCTACGACGTGACCATGCGCGACTGGCGCACCCATGAGGGCATCGACATTGAGGCAGCGATCGGCAGCACGGTCTCCGCGTCGCACGCCGGCTCTGTCGAGAGCGTCGTGGATGACGACTTCTACGGCACTGTCGTCACCGTGAACCACGGGGATGGCTCCTGCACGGTATACGCAAATCTTGCGGAGCTTCCGGCTGTGAGCGTCGGCGACTGGGTCGAACCGGGCGACGTTATCGGCGCTGTCGGTGCGACCGCGCTGTGCGAATCCGGTCAGGGCACGCACCTGCACTTTGCGATCTACGTCGACGGCAGCTGCGTCGACCCGCTGATCTATCTCCCGGCGTAATAGCGAAGCAAATGTTAAAGGCACGCTTCCCGGCGTGCCTTATTTTTACCGTTTCTTTGTTGTAGTGTCTTCCTCGACGTCGACGAGCACCCATGTTGTGTTATCCGGGGTGTAGTTATCGACCACGGGGACGAGCCTGTCATAGACGTTGCCTATCTCCGTGCTGCCGGCCATGTCCTCGATATTATACGTGTAGATGAACTTGTCCGTTTTCAGATACACTCTGTCATAAACCTTCATGAACAGGCGCGCGTTCTGTCCGGTGCTCTCATCGGTCTTCGCAAGCGCGGTGCGCGAATCAACGTATATCGACAGCAGCTTCTCCCGGTCGCTGAGCTTATCGGCGACGTTCAGCGCAAAGCCGCAGACCGCCGTCTCCGGGCTGCGCGGCGTGGATATCTCGCTCGTATAAGTGAGATTCACAGTCTGATCCTCCGGGAAGGTCGGGAACGCGACATCCGCAAGCACCACCTCGTCAAAGCCGAGGTCGTACAGCTCCTGCACCATCTCCACGACCCATGTCCTGACCTGCGGATTGTAGGGGTCGAGCCAGCTGCCGGTATCGTCCCGGTAGTTCGTGCCGATCTCCGTATGCAGGCTGAAGAGCGACGAGGACGACGAGAGCCGCTCATCGACGCAGCAGCTTATCTGCGCGACAAGGTATATCTCGCGATCCTTCAGGTCGCTGATATAGTCCGGCATGGCGATAGTTCTGTCTGTCTGCGGGCTGAGGCCGTAGGCCTCGGCAAGGCTGCTGTGCGACTCCCACAAAAACTCGCCCGTGCGCGGCTTCATCTCAAGCACAAGGGCGTTGCCGCGCACCAGACGCGCGGCGTACTCATTGAGTTTCTCCTGCGTGATGTTCTCCGACGGGACGAATATAGCGCGCAGCTCCGGCACATCCTCGCCCACGGTCGCCTGAACTGTGGAATAATCCGGCGCGTCAAAAATGATGTTCGCGTCGACCTTCTCGAAGTTCACGACCTCGTTGCCCTGGCTGTCCACGGTGACCTGCTTGCTCCCGTCGTCAAGGATCGGCAGCTCGACCGAGACGCCGTCTTTTGTGATGACGGCGTACTTCTGCATCCCGTAGAAGGTGACGAGCGTCACCGATACGAGCGCCAGCAGCACTATAAAGGGGATGATCGCAAGGTTTTTCTTCTTGCGCCTGCCCTTGTAAAATTCCTGTACTCTTGCCAAATTTTAGTCCTCTATCATGGAGATGCGGCGGATGTGCCGTTCATCATTTGAAAAGGGTGTGTCAAGGAAGGTGTCGGCTATCTTGAGCGCCAGCCCCTCGCCGACGACTCTCGCGCCCATGCAGAGAATGTTCGCGTCGTTATGCTGCCGCGTCGCCTCGGCGGAGAAGCAGTCCCCGCACAGGGCGGCTCTGATGCCGTGAACCTTGTTCGCGGTCATGGACACGCCGATGCCTGTGCCGCAGATAAGGATGCCCCTGTCGCACTCGCCGGATGCAACGGCCCTCGCGACCGCCTTTGCGTATACGGGATAATCGCAGGATGCGCTGCTGTAGGTGCCGAAGTCCTTATATTCAAGCCCTCTTTCGCTGAGGTGCTCCATGAGTTTTTTCTTAAGCTCAAAGCCGCCGTGATCGCTGCCTATCGCTATCATATCCATACCTCCTGAGGTAATATTGTCTATTCAGCTTATATATTGTACCACCTGAGCGCAAAAGGTTCAAGTAAATCATATTCATATATTATCCCGTGGTATTGACGTTTTGTAAACATTGCGTCCGGACTATTGACATCGTCTGCCTGAATTCTTAAAATATATTCATATTCAGAGCGCCGGGATCGTCGCCCGGCAAGGGGTGCAAAATGAAGGACAAGCTTCGCAATCTGTTTTCCGGACGTCAGGGCATGGACGAGCTTTCAAAGTTCCAGTTCTGGTTCGGACTGGCAGGGTTTCTGATAGGCTGTTTCCTGCCCGGTTTTCTGGGCAGCTTATTTATCTGGCTCGGTATCTTCTCGCTGATCTCCGCCTTTGTCCGCGCTTTCTCGCGGCAGCTCGACCGGCGCGAGATGGAAAACCGCGCCTACCTCGCCTATCTCGACCGTTGGAAGAACAAATACGCCGCGTGGAAAGACCGCTTCTCCCAGCGCAAGAGCTACCGCTTCCGCGCCGGGGACACGCCGCTCAGGCCGGCCGAAAGCGCCGAGCGCTATCGGCTGGGCGTGGCTGCGCCGATCATTTCGGAGGGCGATCTGCTCGGCTGCGTGATGCTGCTGATGAACGAAAATGACGCGGCGCTTGGCGAATCGGAGCAGAAGCTGGCGCAGACCGTCGCGGGCTTTCTCGGGCGGCAGATGGAGAGCTGAGCGCCGATCGGCGCGGCGGGATATGGAACGGGCGCTGTTCGCGAGGAACAGCGCCCGTTTTGTGGCCGATACGATATATGAAATGATTCAGAGGTTCCTTAGGGAACCTCTGAATAAATCGGCTGCGGCGCTCAGCGGGTCTTTTGCCCCAACTGAT
>OIWU01001433.1_pt1 | contig 23467 bp, 19 predicted proteins | sample 1587711 | NCBI WGS metagenome assembly OIWU01 (sample SAMEA3888909, study PRJEB22519) | human gut metagenome | biome: human gut; feature: human-associated habitat; material: faeces | place: Denmark | collected 2010 | reverse complement strand
AGGTCTCAGGACTCTCGTTCGGAGACCTTTGTCAGTAATCTGACCTGCCGCATGCGCGGCAGGTTTTTTCTATGAAGCAAACGGAAATCTTTGGATTATATTAATTACTCAATCGATAATTCATATTCTGTCATTAAAGGCAAAAATAAGATTCTTGGCCGTCTCCAAATTTTGATAAAAAATGTCATAGGTGGGAATACATCCACTTATTTCTACGGCGGAGTTGAGATTGTTTTTTATTTGATATGGCAAAAACATATTGTCTAAAATACCAGTCAGAGGCATGGATGATGGCTGTATTCCGTGTATATCCTTATCTCGATGAAGAACGAATATATAGTCAATCCTATATATATGTTCTAACCTTTTTTCTAGCAAAGGATATTCATATCGCTCAATCACTCTATTATAATTCATTAGAGGCACATCCTTTAGCAGTGCTTTTGATTCTTTCCGTATGCGAGCATATTTAGATATAGGGGAGATGATTCGTGTGCCTTTTTGTAGTATAACCAAATCATCAGTTAGGCAGGTACACCCCACTTCTTGATCCATATATACCCCTAATGTTGATTTTCCCGTTCCTGTTTCCGCCAAAAGAAGACAAGTTTTTTGTCCAATTTTTAGCGCTGCACCATGTAAATAGGCGAAATCATCTTGAATTTGAAGATTTTCTCTTACGATAGAAAAAACACTTTTATATGCATGGAAAACATCGCAGTATTGGCGTGATATAAGTCGGTTGCGAGTTTCTATGCGGATTAAATCATCAATCCGAATAAAAACATTATTATCTCGAAGTGCAACAGCTTTATTAACTTCAACCTTTGCATACGGATAAAACGCATGGCTCAATTCGTTTTCAACGGGTGATAATAACGTTTTATCTTCAACCCAAAACAGGTTGGTACTTCCGGGGAGATCAATTTTGAGCATCTACTAAAATGCCTTCCTCAATAAGGTTGTTAATAAATTCAATACATTCTTCTCGCCTAAATGAGTTGCTCGTAAAAAAAGCACTGATTTCTGCTACCGCTTCATCGATATTCTTTGCTTGGAAAAACGTTTTCACGATTATTGATTCAATATCTTTCAGAATATAAACGCATTCCATATCTGATGCAAATACGACATTCATATTTTCATTTTCATTTATAACATATTCGGGATTAAAAATATATGTTTTCATAACAATTCTCCAACTCTTTGTCAATTTTAGGGGTGAGCAAGACGGCTAATGTCGTCTTGCTCTTTGGTTGTTCACTTAACTGGTCATCGAAGAACAGGTGCCAGCGAACTGCAAACGAGGCCTGTGTCGCATCCAAAGAGAGGCCCAGTCATAACGCATTGCGTTAGAGCTGCGCAGGGTGCGTCAATTTCGCCATCGCCGCCACCCCCCCAAGTATCCCCCACTTCCAACTGACTGCATGCATTTTCTTCCGCATACTGTCCGGTGCTACAAGGCGATTCTAAATTAGAATCAGCCTTAGCCTTTACCTTGCAAAGCAGGTCTGCAACTTCGAATTTGAGTAATTCCGGCGTTCTCCATTCCATAATGTTTCACCCCCTTAACATTTTAGTTATTTTACGACTTCGCAAAAGAACAAGGATCACAGCCCCGATCATGCAAAGCAGTAGACTCACCACAGAACGGACGACAGGAATTGGAATATATGGCGTAAGCGGATAAATCATAGCAAAAATTGCGCCAATAGATTTGTTGAAATTCTCCGGAGACACGAGCATACCAATCTCAACGACAGCTGCGAAAATCCCGTACAGCAATAGCAGATATTTTCCCTCGGCGGCAAAGTACGATTTGAGCTCCTTACGATAGGTAAATTGCTCATCGCAATCTTCGAAGGTGTCAGTTCGGCGTCTTTCGTGTATTACATAAAAGCTTAGATCGTAGATTAGAACGATACAGCACGATATGTACAGATCCTTATTGGGATTGTCCTCAAAGAGCGCAGCCAAAGTGAACGCCAATATAAAATAGAGTACGAATGCGAATAATGAAGCGATTACGATGGATTTGATTAATTTAACAATTGCCATTCTCATATGATACAATCCTCCAATTCTATTGCTTTAATAGCATTGCTTCTTTGTGTGTTTGAGTTTGCCGTTATCAGTCTGTTTGAGTAACAAATTGTGGTCTTAATTCGGAAATCACATAGCCCATCGTATCCCATAACATCTCCCAAATTATTCGCCAATCCCATACACCCCAAACCGCATCCAGCTCTGATTTTACATGATTTGCATCGAGAGCTGTTCAACAATTCTTTTTTTCGTCTTGCAGCCAACTCACAATGTTCATCAATCCAAGCACTATGAAAGATATCTTCAATTTCATCTTTATAGATATTACCTAACGAATCATCATAAAAATATTGACACGGGGCAACCCTTCCGTCAACTCTAATCAACAGCGAACTTACTCCGGTATGAAGTGTAAAATTACATGTGGCTGGAGCTTCGGGTGGAGATACATTTAGTCGATATTGGTCATTTAACTTATTAATAATATCAATACACCATATTTTTTGTGCTACATTCAACTCTAATTGTTGCCAGTTTGTCACACTGTTCCCTAAGCGGCCTACAAAAGTAAACGAGGGAAACAATCTGTGTTCAAGGCAAAAGCGGTATATAGCGGGAATTTCTTTGAAATTCTTTTTTGTTACGCAAGTTCTAGCCAACCCTTGTCGAAGCGAGCTGTTATCCCAAATTTTAAGTTTCGACATAAATGTGTCAAATGTATTTTTACCACGCAAAAACTCATATGTGTCTTTTGTGACGCCGTCAACGCTAAACTGCAGCGTTACATTCCCTTGATCCTCAATGGCATGCATAATCTCCTCTGTTAACAGCAGACCATTTGTGGTTAGCACAAAAGAAAATTTATCATATTTTTTGCACAACTGTATAATGTCATATATAGATCTGTGAACCAAAGGTTCACCACCCGACAAATAGATTTTGTCTACTTCGTGTTGCATAAACCGCGAAAACAACCCGTCAATTTTGTCGGGGCTTGTTTCTATTTTTTGAGAATCGGGTCTATTCATACAATGCGTACAGTTCAAATTGCAATTGTCTGTTATTTCTAACATAATCGTGTTGATTTTCACTTTTTTTCGTCACTCCTTTTAATATATTTTTCAGCTTGCATCATGAACAACTCCTTATATTCATTACAGTTTTCCATCAAATATTCATGAGTCCCCATATTAACCAAGGCCCCCTTTGCAATAAATAGGATTTTGTTTGCGCACACAGAACTTGATAATTTGTGCGACACGAAAAGGACTATCCGACTCTTATCCCTTTCCCGTAATTGCTCCACAAAGGTAAACAACTCGCCTTCCGCTTTGGCATCCAAGGCGCTTGAAGGTTCGTCCAAAATTAAAAATTGCCGGTTGTAGTAACAGATTCTCGCAAATGCAACTTTTTGTTTTTCTCCTCCTGATAGATTCGTCCCTTTAGAATCAAAATCGCGCGACAACTCTGTGAATACTCCTTTTTCTTCCTTGGCCAAGACCGAACTCAATCCACTTTGATCAAGAATATCGTCAATTAGTATAGAATGATCATCGTTAAAGGTGATATTTTCATATGCTGACATCGCATATATATTGAATTGCTGAAACATAATGCTACATGAGCGCCAATATGACTTCAAATCAATAGTGTCCATTGGGTGAGAATTGATTAAAATCTGCCCCTCGGTAGCATGATACAATCCTAACATCAATTTAATTAATGTTGTTTTGCCAGCACCGTTTTGACCAACCAGTGAAATCGATTCCCCTGGGTCAATAGAAAACGACATATCACTTATTACGTATTCGGTCTTTTGGGGGTATTTAAAATATACATTTTTAAACTCAATTGATTCTATATGATTGATTTGAACTCGTTTAGCAGTTCCATCTATAAAATATTTATACGTAGCAGGCGTTTCTAAAAACTCAATATAATTCTGTGCTTCTAATGTCATAGGGACATACGAGCTAAACGCTTTCCGGAAATTGGACAACACTGCGTTGAAATAATTAACGGCTGTAAAAAACATTGTGAAGTCTGCCACTGACACTTTTCCTCGGAACAATTCATTGCCGATATAAGCATATAAAACGATGTGCTGAATTACGATTGAAAGTACCGCTAATACATTTAAAAAATTAATTTCTATACTGTGTTTTCTATTAAGATAAATCGATTCGTCTTGGTGTTTCTTGAATTTCCCAAAAAAGAAATCAAATGCATCATATATGTTGATGTCGAGTATTTGGTTCGCATTAGATAAAATACTACCAAAATACGATACTTTTCGATTCAACAAGGTCTTCTCTTTTTGAAATACATATTGCTTTTTCGCAACAAGGACTTCAATTGCAGTCTTATATATAGTAAGGAGAATAAGAAATAGTACAACCCACCATGCGAACGGCGTTAAAATATACAACAATGATAGGATAGCTACAAAGTTCGTGATAAGCGAGAACAAATAATTAAATAACTGAGCCCCGCCTGTTTCTGAATATTTGATAGCGCGAACTAAAATGTTCTTGTTTTCGGGGATGTCGTAGTACGACATATTTAGATTGGTTAAAAATTGCGACATTCTTTTCTTGACCAACACTGCTGCTTTAGCATACGCATAATTGGAGTATATATTGGCAAGGTGCTGTAATATATGCATTATTACAGTATAAATCATCCAAAATACAATGCACTGCATTGCTTTTTTCAAGTTGCCAAATACCGTGATTTGATCGATAAATGCTTGAGATGTTTTAGAAACCAGCGCGGCAGAAAAACCGGAAAGCAATATGGAGGCTATTTGCAATATATATATTGGCCAATAGTGTATACTCACATATTTGAGAAAGGGCGTGTTGGCTTTCCATAAATATTTACTTCTTTTAAAAAAATTACCATTCTTCATTTTGAATCGGTGATTCCTTTCGCGCGTAAGAAGTGGACTTCATAGGAAGGGTTACATATACAGCAGATTAGTATTGATTTTATTGCGATCCTCCTCCGTCAAAAGAGGCTCCATATATTGAGATATGTTTTTTGCAAACAGTCTATCAAAAAAGGGGTGACACCATTGTTTGCGCTCCTGGTTTGAAAGGCCAAACGAACCCAGTAAGTCTTCGTTCCTAAATTTGTATAATAATGTCATAAGTTGTTTGAGTTTTTCGTCATCAAACAGCGCATCTGTATAATAAATACAATAATATACATATTCTCCTATGTTATAGAGTTCAATCAAAGATAACAACCGAGTGTTATCGAGGGGCGCGTTTCTCAAATAGTAATATATATCACAAAAAAGCCCCATTTTTAAGCTGCCATGATACAAAAGATAAATTGAGTTTGCATCCTTATAATGATGCAGGCAAAGTGACAAAAACTCTTCCTCGTTTGAAAGCTTATTAACTTTTATTCCTCCAACATTGATAGGAACAACGTTCTTTAGGAGACTTGAAACATCAAATTTTTGATCACTTTCTCCCCACATTACGCTAGTATTAATGTCTACATTTATAAAAGGACATAACGTATTTCCTGTAGCTTTCACATATGGTGCCGTTTGATGGCTCATTGCTGTTTGAAACAGTACTTCTCTGCGAGAAAAAGGTTGGATACTATTGTCAACAATACGCCCTTGCACAAAGCCATTAGTATATAGTAGATCCTTGATCGCATCTGCGTCACTTTTATCAATAAGAATATCAATGTCTCCAGAAAAACGTATTGCTGTGTCTTCGTAAGCCATACGCGAAAGCACCGCGCCTTTCATTACCGCATACGAAATATGAGAACTATTCCAAAGGCTTTTTAAGGCGATATATCTTTCTCTGATTGCAATGGTCTCAATAATTTTTTCTTTAATAAGTTGTTGCTTTAATGAAGAATTATGAATGCGCGAGAGAAGGTAGTAGCATCGATGGTAATATAGGATGGGGGATATATCGATTTCGGGTTGATGTCCATTGATTATTAAACGGACATTATGTAATATTTCTTGGGTATTCATATGGTTTGAAGCCCTCTGTCAGAGTAAAAAGATTTGAATTTGTCATTTTTTCCATTGTCACGGTATATCCCTATCGGCACCGGACAACGACTGATAATTTCGTTCAGCAAAAGATTCTCAAACCCTCGGTCGAACACTCTGCATGACACACAGAAACATTCGATTGTACTCGAATGTAATATTGCCACTCCTACAATCCCCATATCACCATATTTATCTTCAGCCGATAATGCAATAACGTCATATGCATCATTGGAAATAAATTCCGACATCTCATCCGCTGTGTAATGTGCATCAGACAAATTAAATTGATTTGTTCGCATGGTGAGTTCCGATAGTCGCGCACATTGGTCAATTTCTGCAATTCCACAAGTTACCTGGGTTTCGAGTGACCGATTATAGTCCTCTATAGTTAAATGATTCTTTTTTTCTTTTTCACGCTCTTTTTGATTTCTATATAATGCAGATCGATCCATTGTTGAGGGTTGCATATTTGCGAATGATGACATCAGCTCTTCTCTGAATGTCAACGTAGAATAATCCGCTTTTATGCAGGATATTTCAGGAAGGTTTGCAGAAACATAACCCAATTCATAGTCGCTATCATCAACGAAGACAAAACTACTTAAAGAAAGATTTAACTCATCCGCTATACTCTTTATATTGCTTGCCTTGTCGTTTCTATTGGCTATAAACACAACGAAATGGCCTTTTTTTATAAGCATATCTTCAGCGGAAAACGACAAGTCAATCAATTGTTTGGAGTTTTTGCTGCACAAGCATAGCAAAACGCCGCGATCATAAAGCGCACACAAATCTTTTTGAAAGTCGATAACATCTTGATCTATTATGACTTTTTCTTCTCCGCTGATACCTTTCCAAAGCACATTATCAGCGTCCAGTACCAAAACCTTTTTTAGAACCGCCGCATTATCCGACGAATATTTTTTTAGTGTTTGGAGGAGTTTTCTTAGTGTTGAAAAATTATCCAGCATTAAATCGCTGTCAAATACTTCAATGTTAAGCACTTCCTCAATTTTTACAATAAATGAAACGAACATCAGGGATGTCATCCCGAGCTCCGTTAGTTCGGCATCAAGATCAAACGCTTTTAACTCATCGATATCGACCGCCAAAATTTCTGATAGGCATTTAAAAATCAATTCTGTATTCATTATTCCATTTTCACTAAATATCTCATACTACCTCAAGCAGTTGAGCTATAATACCTTTCATCAAAAAATGGGGAACCACGGCTTCAACATCCATCGAAGCAGGCGTGTCAAATTGGGAAAAACACTTTATCAATGTGTCATAATCGCAAAACTCAGACATGTGCGTTATATAATTATCGCGAGCATCTCTGCATAAACTCTCCGTGCTTGGTTGGAGTTTATATGCAGGGGGAAGCATCTCTTGAAGTAGTATGCTAGAAATAGGCTGCTTCAGACGATATTTTAATGTTCGGTCCTTGTTTCCCCAAATACATTCATGGTAAAAGCGATATATGCCGCTTTCCTTCGTTTTTTCAATATCATATCCGCATTTGCGAAATTCGCGATTGACAAGATATGAAAGATTCACGAAATCGTTTGAAAAAATTGGCACCCTTTCGCCATTTAACAGGATCACCTTGCCAGCCACATCTTCGATTGCTAAATCCTCTAATCTGAATGAATTATCCCCTTTGCAAAAAAGTCGATCTTTCGCTATTTTGATTAGCCTATGGATTAGAAGCTCTCCTTTGTAAATGAAAACCAACACATCTCCAATTGAGTAGGTGGCGTCGTAATGAACTGTTACAAGGTCGCCATTATTCATTATTGGATTCATGCTCGTTCCCGATACTGTTATGGTTATATCTTTTCCTGAACGAAGCTCAGAAAACAAAAATTCACATATTAAGCCTTGTTTCACTTTAACACCTCACAAATGGTAGCACATATTGTTCTATCGATGACGTGAAAGCTAGGCAAACAATCATCAATTGCTTTGACTTAAAACCTCTACACGTTACGACTTCACGCCTTAACCACTGAATTTATAGCAATCCCCAAAATTACAGGCAATATCCATCGGCCTTAAACCAGCCAACGCAATCCCGTTGACTGACGCACAAAAGCGCACAGGAGACGGTTTTAGGCAAGAGTTCGGCAGTCCGGCACTTCCATTTGCGCAAAAGCGCCTTTACCTTCGACCACAGCATCTCAATCGGATTCATATCGGGGCTGTACGGCGGCAGATACCGCAGCTCTATGCCTGCGGCGTGAAGCGTTTCCGCCACTTCTTTGACGTGGTGTGACCGCATATTGTCCATGACCACGATGTCTCCCTTATACAAGGTCGGAATGAGGATATCCTTCAGGTATTCCAAAAAGCGCTGCCCTGTTGTACCGCCTGTATACGTGGTGTGCGTCATCTGACCGTTCAGGCGCACGGAACCCAGAACGGTTTGTGCGCGGGGTGTGCTCAATGGGGCATGGCCGTGGACGCGAGTCTTGCCGATGGCGCGCCCATAGCGTCGTGTCAGATCAATGTTGACGCTGCTTTCGTCCAGAAACACAAGGTGATCCGCCTGCTTTTCCAAGCCGGATCCGCGCCAGTCTGTACGTTCTTTCCGCACATCGGGGCCGCTCCTGTTCGGATGCCGACATGCTCTTCTTTTTGACACGGTATCCCATCGCCCGAACCACTCGGCTGAGCGTCTGGATGCTTGCTTTCAGTCCCAGTTTCGTGCGCAGTTCTGCCAGGGTGATGTCCGGCGTCTCGTCAATGCATTGACGTATGTGTTGTTTGTCCTCGTCGTTCAGCAGCTGCTTTCTACCCAGCATTGTGCAGCATTGTGCAGCACTTTGCCCATTTTTCTCATCTCCGTGTGACATATTGTACCACTTTTTGCTGCAGTTGTCAAGGGTGACTGCTATTTTGGAAGTTGCTATAATCAGTGTTTCCATAAATAAAGATGTGGTGGCAATGTGCCCTGAAGCCTCGGAACGGAGCCGTAGGCGCAGTGGAGAGGCTTCAGGGCGCGGTGGAGACTAAGGCGCCCAGCTTCTCCCGGAGAAGTTGGATCGGACTCTTCCTGCCGAGCGTGCGCATTGTCTTGTTGTTGCTCCATTCAAGATGTGCCTTGAGCTTTTCATTCAGTTCTTCTACGCTGCAAAAATGCTCCCAATCGTAAAAATACCGTTGGTCGTTGCGGTGACTGCGCTCCACCTTGCCATTGTGCCCCGGCGTTCTCGGCGGAATCAGAATATGTTTGATACCCCATTTCTCCAACAGCTTTTCCACCGGATTTTTTCTCGACTTCACTGACGAATTTGTAAGTAAATTCAGTACCGTACAAGCCCTGCCGTCGGTCGGATGAACGCCCAGTGCCACAGAAAAAAACGCGGCACCGCGCTCTGTCCCGGCGCCCCGGAATTCTCACATTTCCTTGCGTTCCTCTTCATCGAGGTTGTCCCAAAAGCCTTCGAATTCCTGCTCGGTGATGGTTCCGCCCCGAATGAGTATCTCGTACGGAACCCCGCGCCAGATGTAAGCAATGCCGGATCTGCAATACCCGTTCCGCGCGTAAAAAGCCATGCGGCGGATACGTTGCTCATTATTGGACGCCGCCGGATCCTCCGCCTCGGCATCCACGATAATGCGGTTATGGGGATGTGCCGCCGCCACGATGTCCAGCATGGCGGAGCCGTAACCATGTGCGCGCAGGCGCTCGTCAATGGCGAGGAACAGGATATGCGTAATATCCCCGAAAGTCAGCGCGGAGTAAAAGCCGCAAAATGTTTCGCCATCGTAACCAGCGACGAATTCACTCGCGCCGTCATGGCGTAGCAGATCCCTGAGCGGCACGCGTTCACTCTTTGGGAACGCGGCAATGTACAGGTGTTTGATTTCCTTGAAGTCCTTACTGTCTGTTGTTATCGGCACAGCCGTCAGCATAAAAATCCTTTCGTTGCAGGAGCCGTTTGGCAGTCAGATCCGATCCGAAGATGCGTCCCCGCCTGCGAGGCTACCGTCTTTGTCACTCTTTGTCACATAGTATAGCACAAAGCGCCGACTTTTGCAAGGGACCCTGTGAAATTTTTCGAAGTCGTAGAGGCTGGTTCATAGGGAGCAGGAACGCACCGAAGGCAGCAATACCAACACCGGCATCTCTTTTTTTCTTACTTGCCTTCCTTGACACGTCGGTTCACGGCATCGCAAAAGGCGGAAGCGTCCATATCGTTGCGTGCGGGCAGACGAAGCAGGTCTCCGGCGGCACCTGTCAACACCAATGTGCAGGTACTCATGGTCGCAGGCTTGCCGCCCTTGGTCAGCGTTACGCGGACGCGCTCCTCGTCCAGTCCGGCACTGCGTATATCCGCAAAGGGAATCCGCATAGTGCGGTCGGTGTATCCGGCGCCGGTATCGGCATCCATTTCCGTAATGGAAACCTCACGTGCACAGACCAGCAACGCGTCGCGGGTGAAGAACAGATGCGAGCGGACAAAACGGTCGGAGATAACGTTTCCGCTTTTTGTGCGGCGGAAATACCGCGCGTCGCCATCGGCAATCCAGCCGTCGGTGAGCAGGCTGGCAGGCTGACGCAGAACCGCATGGTCATAATCCTCCGCACCGGTAACGGAGCTGTCAAAATCGCGCAGGAGGGTTTCCCGTTCCTTTTCCACATCGGCATCGCTGGTGTGCCGGACAGAAGCGTAGAAGAAAAGGAACAGTCCGCCGGGCATGAGCAGCGAGGCAAGAATATAGGACACGTACGTCCAGCCGAAATAGAACAGCACGACAGCGGCGATGATCGCACCGAGGCCTGTTGGGCGCATCCAGTCAGACTGATTGTAGTAGCGCAGGGTGTCCTTGCGGCGTTTGGCGCGGGGTTGCTTTGCGGTGCCGTTGGTTGGCATGGTTCACGTCCTTTCCGGTGCCGGCGGAAATCCGCCGGCACACATTGCAGAGATTGAAATCGTATATGGAAAGTATACACGAAAATTTCCTGTATGTCAACATACCGTTGGTTGAATCGGGTAAACCGGCAGTTGGACGGTCGCCTCAGCAGCATCCTTTTTTATGCGTTGTAGGTTCCCTCGGTAGACGCGAAGACCGACTCAATGCCCTCTTTACGGCGGGACGTCTTGACGTGCTCCAGAAGGAGATTGAGAAACAGATGCTCATCCAGCGGCAGTTCAACCGGCTTGCCCGTCCACGCGGACAGATGCATGGCATTGGAAATAGTCAGTCCCCGGATGCCTTCCCTGCCGTCAGCCACCAGAGGCTCTCCGCGAAGAATAGCCCCGGCAAAGGCGTTCATAACGCCAACGTGTTGCTCGTTTTTGCCGTCCGTTTCCACGTTGCAGGAAGCCGCTTTCGGGCTGGCAAAGGGCGTTTTATTCTCCCGCGTGAACACCGACTCCGGCACCTCCAGCCTGGTCAGATGCAGTGTGCCGCCGTCCGTGGTCAGTGTGCCGCCGTCGCACACGATTTCAAAGCGGTTCGTGCCGGGCGTATCCCCGGTCGAGGTAATAAAGGTTCCGGTCGCGCCGTTCGGGTACTCCACGTACGCTGTCACGTCATCCTCCACCTCGATGTCGTGCCATTTGCCAAAGTGCATCCGGACATCGACAAGGCGCGGCATACCGCAAATCCACTGCCACAGATCCAGGTTATGCGGGCACTGATTGAGCAGAACGCCGCCGCCCTCACCCGACCACGTGGCACGCCACGCACCCGAATCATAGTACGCCTGGTTCCGGTACCAGTTGGTAATAATCCAGCTGGTGCGCCGGATCGGACCCAGCGCGCCGGAATCCATGATCTCCTTCATTTTGCGGTAGACGTGATTTGTCCGCTGATTGAACATCATACCGAACACAATGTCGGGATGCCTGTCCGCTTCCTCCATCATCTCCCGCACCTGCAGGGTGTATACACCCGCAGGCTTCTCGCACATAACGTGAATGCCCGCGCGCATCGCCTCAATCGCGTACCGGGGGTGATCGTAGTGCGGAACGGCAATCTCCACCGCATCAATCAGCCCGGAGTTCAGCATCTCCTCCGCCGTTCCGAACAGCGCGATATCCGGCTGCTGCAGGTCGGGATAATCCGCCCGCCGCTTGTTCAGCAACGCCCTCGTTGCCTCCAGACGGGCAGGATTGGTATCCGCCACAGCCGTAATCTCAATTTCGGGCGTGCGTCCCGTCAGCGTGTGATCCAGATGTCCTGTTCCCATGTTACCCATGCCTATGATGCCGAGTCTAACCTTTTTCATGCCAGATTCCTCCCGATTCTGCATTTCGTTATATTGCGCGCCCTGCCCTTGCCTTTGCCGCACAGGGCGCTTCCGGGGTTGCCGCCTTATTCAAGCCCCTGCGCGTGCAGCCAGTCATAGCTGCGCTTCAGGCACAGGAACGGATCAACGCCGTAGCAGTTGTCCTGCTCGACGAACGCATACTGCACACTGGCATCCTCGCAGGCGCGAAGAATTTCCGGGTAGTTCATGTTGCCATCCCCGATCGCCGCCATCCGGACCGCCTTGTCCTCCGGCGAGAACACCATATCCTTGAAATGGACGCAGTCTACCCGACCGGACAGCCGCCGGAGCCAGTATGCGGGATCCCCGCCGCCCGCCTGCACCCAGTAGGTGTCCAGCGTCACGCCGCACTCCTCCGGGGTAAAGGTTTCGCAAAGCAGATCAAGGAAGGTCTTCCCGTCGAAGCGGGCAAACTCCATATGGTGATTGTGGTACATAAACCTGTGACCGCCTGCAATGAGCGCAGGCAGTACCGGCTTGATCTCCGCCGCCATAGCGGCAAGTCCCTCGGGGTTCACCCCGCGCGGATTGGAACCGATACCGATCCAGCGGCAGCCCATCACATCGTGGAACCGGATTGTTCCGGTCGGGTCGCGGAGAATGCGGTTGTAGTCGAAATGCGTGATCTCAACCGACAGCCCGTAGGTGCGGAGTCGCTCTGCCATCCAGTCCGCTTCGTAGGGGCAGACGCCCGAAAGCTGAATGTGGCGGTAGCCGATGTCCGCCACCCTCTTCAGGGATTCGTCCAGTGCTTCCGGGGTACGGCAATAGTCCCGGATGGTGAAAAATTGTGCGCCGATTTTCATGTTCCTGTCCTTTCTTTCAACCGGGGATGACCCGGCAAGCTTACACATTGATATCGGAGAGAATGCCGCGCAAGCAATCCGCCGCATAGTCAAACGCCACGCGGTTATCCGGAAAGCGCATGACCTGCCCGACGGCACTGCGGTCGCCGTCCTCCTCCAATCCAGCCAGCCCGACAAAATCCGCCAGGTGCGGCTCCAGCGTCAGCACCGTATCGCCGGCTTTCGCCGCCAACAGCGGCAGGTACTGCCGCAGAGCGCCGATGCCGTCGCCGGGCGGCAGAATCTGCCCCGCCGCATTGCAGTCCTTGATATGCCCGTAGTATACGAAGGGCGACAGCGCCTCCCATGCCTGCATGACATCCTGCCCGCACTGCACGAAGTTTGCCGGATCAAAAACCGCCCGCAATCCGGGCACAGCCTCATGCAGCGCCCGGCACCGGGGCGCGGTATCGCCCCAGATGCCCTTCTCGTTTTCGTGGCAGGGGATAACATCTGCGTCAGCCGCCATGCGGACAAATGTCTCCACGCGGCGGCAGACCTCGGGAAAGTACCGTTCCTCCCCACCGGTGCCGTAAAAGCTGAACAGGCGGATGCAGGAAGCATCAAATATCTCCGCCATGCGCAGCAGGCGCTCAAACCGACGCTCCTCCTGCCCAAAATCCGCATGAATATCACTTTTTCCCGCCGGCGAGCCGATCGACCAGACGCGGATGCCCGCCTCATCCAGCTCCTCCCGGAAGCGGCGCGCCGTCTCCTCCGGAAGGTCTGCAATGCTTACACCGTCCACATTCCGGATTTCCAGCAGGCTCATCCGGTTGTCACGAAGCGCACGTATCTGCCCTGCCCTGTCCGCCGCCGCCTCATCCGCAAAGGCACACAGGCGGAAGACACCGCAATTCTGTTCCATACTCAATCATCCTTTCTGCGACAGCGGATAACCGGCACGGCGCCGATCAAAACCAACACAGCACACAGCCCGCCCGCCGCCGAGCTGCATCCCTTGGCGGCAGAAGCGGCAGTCGTTTCCGCATCACGCTCCGTATCGGGAGCAGATTCCGGATCGGACTCGGTTCCGGCAGTTTCGCCCGTTGCATCGGCATCCGTCCGGAAACCGTTCCCCATATTCAGGGTTTTCAGCAGACGGTCATCCGGCGCAAAGGTCTGCTCGGTCATGACAGCCGCAAAATCCGACGTCAGGTGCCCGCCCTCAACGATATGCTCCACATAGGACACCGACAGATCGTCAACCTCCATCGTCTGCGACCGGGTAGTCAGTGCGATCTGCGACCCAGAGGAATTGAGGCGGGTGTTCTCCACCTCAAGCAGAACGATCCCATCAGGATCCATCAGTGTTGCCTTGCCGTAGTACTCCTGCTCCGTCCCGTCCGACGCATAGGTCACGCCCGGCTTTTCCAGCAGTATCGAGCATATCTCAACATCATTGAAGAAGATTTTTGCCGTCGTGCCGTCATCGGTACAGCGCAGGGTGAACCACGCATCGTCCTCAAGCGTATAGCCGTCCGGATACGCAAACCAGTGGGTTGCCGACGCAACGGTCAAGCCGTCCGGCGCATAGCGCTTGATACGGATATCCAGCCCGTCCTTCATGGGTATGATACCAATGCCGGAGCCGGCAAGCGACGACCCACCGAACAACCTGCCGCCGTTTTCCGAATACCAGTCCCATTCAAAGTAGTTGAAGCACATATTGACATTGTAGTTCGCCGGGTTTTGGGGCGAGAGCTTGCCGGGCATCTCGCCGCGGATGTATACGCCGCTGTTCCCTATGTCCACCATGTGCAACCGCACAGACAGCTCGTAGCTTCCCTTGACGTCGTTCCATGTACGCACGTCCGAGTAGCCGGTCAGCCGCAGGAAATTCCCCGATTTTCCCTTGAATATCTGCGCCTGACTGGTGGAGGTTCCGATCCCGTGCTGGAAATACGCCGCAAGCGAGGTGCTGTCGATAAAGCTGCCTGCCCGTTCCCGTTCCATATCGAACAGCGTGTTGACCGTCCGATCCACCAGCCTTGTCTCATAGGACACGCCGGTTTGCACCGCCTGCGCGGTCGGCAGGCTGACGGTGCGGTTTGCGGTGTCGAAGGTTACTGCCCGCTCCGGCGCAGTCGTGTACTCCTCGCAGAGGTACCGGAAGGTGAAGCGATCATCCGGCGCCGTGTCTCCCAGATCCATAAAGCCCATGACGTCCTTGACGCCCTCTGCCGCAGGATCCACGGAGTTGTCCGCCCACTTGAAATTCAGCGCGGCTACCTTCCCCGAAAGCCCCAGCAGTTGCTTGGGCAGGCGCACGGTCATGTACTGCCCCTGCACCGCATAGTACGCTCCGCCAACCGTTTCATACTGCATATCGGTACCGGAAATCCGGTCAACCGTCACGGCAAAGGAGTCCCGGTCTCGATTGATGAGGAAATCAAAGCCCGCCCAACCGTTCGTGGCATCACCGTCCGTATCCAAATACAGGTTCATCCAGTTTGCGCCGTCGTCCACAATGATGTCCTGCGCGCATTTCACCAGAAAATACAGGTTGTCCTCATCCTGCGACACCTGCGCATACTCAAAATCGTTGCGCCCGGAACCATTGATATAGCGGAAATCCGCATCATAGGAAATGCTGTTGCGATGCTCCACATCGCCGATCGAATCCATGTAGGTCTGCTTTATGTCCGCCCATGTGCCGAGATCATAAATGTCAACGGTCGTCTGATGATCCGCCGTCGGCGTCGCGGAAATGCCCTTGAACCGCCGGATATAATCGGACATCTGGTAGTAGTAGTTGTCGCCGAAGCCATAGCCGTCACGGTTGCGCATCGGCTCGGCGTCGCGGGAAAACTCGGCGTTGAAGTTATCAACGTAGCGGTAATCGGCGGTTCCGTTGCAGAAGTTGCCTGTGTCACGGAAACAGCCGGCAATCCACTCGTTCCAGCCGGTAATCATCAGCACGAAGGGATCCTCGGCAGGTACCTTTTTCCCGATCAGTGCCATCGCCGCCTCAAACTGTGCGGAAAAGCCAAGCCCCTGCCCGGCGCGCTCAATGGAAGAGAATTCGTAGTCGTTCAGCCGGTTGTCCGGTTGTCGCCCGTTGGCAAAACTACGTCCCTTGCTGGTCGTTGCATGGTGCCCCAGCGCCACCGACAGGGATTCCAGTCTGCCGTCGGCACTGCGTCCCCAGCCGCCGTTCTCCATTTTGACTGCATTCTGCCGCGACATCCTGTACTCCTGCAGCCACGGCCAGTAGTTGTTCTGATTCACCCACGCCCAGCTTCCGCGCACCGTGAATTTCTTGTTCAGCGTCCGGAGCTGAGTCGCATTAAGGGATCCGATGTTGCCGAAAATGAGCGGCTTTCCTTCCCACAGGAAAAAGAGTTCCTTGTAGGTATCCCAGTTTTCGTCCGAATACACCGTGGTGTACAGCTTTTGGATATGCGATGCAAAGGTGGTGGGACTATCGCCGCAGAAGAAAACGATCTGCGGCGTGTCAATCCCCTCGCGCCGCATCCGGAGCCAGGTATCAAACAGTGTCATGTGCCCGTTCACAAACACTTCCTCATTGGAAATGTCCAGGAATATGAAATCCACGCCTGCCGCCTTCAGCATGTAGGCGTGCTTGCGATAAACCCACGAGTCGGTGTTGCGGTAGTAGCCGAAGTACGGCTCCGCCCAGTACGCCTCGCCGCCCCTACCCGAGGCGAAAAACTCCTTCACCCCGTCGATGCCGCCGTCCAGATACAGCTTGGTGTTGTCCTGCACGTGCTGTCCCGCGCCGACCCAGCAGAGGAAGTAAAACAGTCCGACATAGCGGTTTTCATTGGGGTCGCCCGCTGTCCCGTTGTCCGCGGTCGTGCGTCCCAGCGCATCGGTCGCTGTCCAAGTGGAGTAGTCAATTCTGCGCGCTTCCGTCTGCGGCTCTGCCGTTTTCTTTTCCTCGCTGACGTGCGTGAATATGACATTGTCGATGTAGCTTCCCTCCCCCAACGCTTCCATGTACAGCGTAAAGTAGCCAGCCTCATCCACATCGCTCTTATCCGTTTCGCCCAGCAACCTGCCCGTACCGTCCAGCACACGCAGGTGCGTCCGGTCGGGGTATTCAACCGTCAAGATCGCCGACTCACCGCAGACAAGCCGCAGGGCACTGCGATCCTCATATGCCGTAATGGCCTTTGCCCCCGAAGAAAGATCTGTTGTAAACGGCACCTGAACCGCCAGACCGCTCGTTTTTTCGGTCACGGTCACGAAGCCGGCATTGTCAAACCGGAACCACACGCCGCGATTGGTGGGAACCGTTGCCTTTTTCGCGTTGCGCAGACCCAGTGTAACGGCACCGTTTTTCAGGCACAAATCAAAGGATACGTACCCCTTCTCCAGTGCGTAATCATCGCCGAGGAATACGCCGGAGCCGATAGCGGCGGTCTTGCCGTCCGGCACCGTCAGGCGGGCATCCTTCAGAACAGGGGTACCGGTATACGCAAAATTGGCATCCGACGCATAGGAGCCGATATCCGGTGCAAGGAAATCATATACCAGCGTATGCAGCGTGCGCACGGCAGTATCGTAGCCGCCCACATGGTGTACGATCGGAGTGCCTGCCCAGGTGCGGAGCGCCCCGTTGTCAGCCGCCCGAACCGATACGGTAGAGGAAAAGCCGCCGGCTCCGCCAATTAGCAGGAGGACAGCCAGCATAGTAGCGCATATACGCAGAGATCGTTTCATAAGTTTGCTCCTTTCGCTTATGTACGGGAAATCGGAAGCCGTGCTCCGAATGGCACGGTTTGTATTTGCACCACCGACGCACGGCCGATATGCACGATTATGCAATGCGCGACGTTTATTGCCACCACAATATAGCATAATCGAGACGGATTGTCAATAGTTTTTTCCGAAAAAAGTCTCAGGAAAAGCAGATTAAAATCCGGCAGTGCAGATCCGGCACAGCTTCTCTGTCCGCCGTAGCCAAAAATGCAAGCTGTTTGGTTTTTGTGACGATTTTGAAGGGATGCAGGGGGAAACGGAGAACCGTGAGATGCCGGGACACATTGGGGGCTTCCTGAAGGAAGCCCCCAACCAGCAAGGAACCGATGACTATAATTCAATCCTTCCCTGCGGTTATTGCGTTGAGAAAGCGCTGTACGGCGAGAATGGCAGATGCCCCGCCGAGATCAGTTGCGCCGTTTCTTCCGCAGGAGCGGCAGTGCGCACAGACCGGTCAGCAGAACCAGGGATGCGGCGGGCAGTGCCGATGCGCAACCCTTTCCGCCGGATGCGGAAGCTGTCGTGGCAGCGCCGGTCGCCGTCGTGTCCGCCTCCGTAACACTGCCGGAGCTTTCGGGTACTGCATCCGTGACAGTAACAGATTCCGTTTCGATGACAGGCTCGGTTGCCGTTTCGCTGTCCGCTGTCGTTGTCTCCTCCTCGGTCACGAACAGTGCCCGCAGGGCTTTGGCACACGCATTGGCGCGCGACTGCGTGAGGTACTCCATTTTCAGAGCCGCCTCACAGGCTGCATACTCCTTGACGGATGTATCACCGCCCGTCGCCCTGTATGCTTCCATCGCTTCGGTCAGCGCGGTCGTGTCACAGATCGGCGTACCGTATGCGGAGATGTTGCCCAACTGGAGCATATAGCCATCGGCGGCAGTGCCACGCAGGCGTGTGCCGATAAAGCGCAGGAACCGTCCGATAATCGGAAGCCCGTCCTGCGGGGTGTAGGACAGCTCGGTCCCGTCCGGATGACTCGGTGCCCCGGTTTCGGATGCGAGCGTCACCCAGTCCCTGCCGTTTGTAGACAATTCGATGCGGTAATCCTCCGGGAAACAGCCCATGGTCTGCACGACCACCCGATCCACGGCAAACACATCGCCAAGATCAATGATCATGTACTCGGTAGAATCGGGCGAGCTGTTGCGCTTGACATCGGAGGTCCATCCCTGACCGTTCACGCCGTTATTGATAAAATCGGCAGCCCAGCCCCATGCGCGGTACCCGGCGTCCGGCGTGGTGGACGAGGGATAGACATCTTTCTTGAAAGCAAGATCCTCCCCCGGCTTGTAGTCACAGATCTTTCCGTCATCCAGCGGATTAAAGACCTCCGGTGCCGGCAGGGATCCGTCGTCCTGGTAGACCTCAATCTCGGCAAAGCCGGCATAGCTGCCGCGGCACTTGGTGATGTCGATGCGGATATAGCGCGCCTCGGACGACTCGGACAGGCGGACGGAAGCGGCCTTCCCGGCATCGGCACCCGTAATCGCGGCTACCTGCGTATAGTGCTCGCCGTCATGCGAGACCGAGACTGTGAAGTCCTCCGGAAAACTGTCGCCGTAAGTGAACAAGGTTCCTTCCGGATACAGATCAACGCGGTTGAAGCGCATGGTACGCCCCAGATCCAGCACAACGGAGGGAGAATTGCTGTCCACGGAACGCCAGCCGACGGTGTTGCTGTTGGAGAAGCGCTTGCCGTCATTAAGGTACATCATGTAACAGCCGCTCGCGCCGAGCGACTGGGAGCAGGTGATCAGCGCATCCGCCGCCAGATTGACCTGCGCATCCGGCTGACCGGTGGCAGGCTTATAGAAATCCAGCCCTTCCGGCAGTGCCAGCAGCACACCGTCTCCGGCAGCCAGTTGCAGTTCCAGCGAGTTGTCCGCTATCTCCAGCGGGATGTACCCGCCGTTTTCGCGGCTGACCTCATAGAGCGCGGTAATGGACGGATCCAGCTTCAGATTGACGGTCGCCCGCTTTCCGAAATTGTTATTGACCAGCATCAGGTAGTTTCGTCCGGTTTCCTTGTGTCGCAGGAAGGACACCGTATACTTCTGATTCTTCCCGCCCGGCTGGACAAAGAAATCCTTCGGAATGCCGGGCTGTCCCCATGTTGTCCCGTTCAGGTACACTTCCAACGCGTCGCATTTGGCGAGGATGGGACCGATTGCGAGGATCTCCCGGTTGATGGTCTTGATGTCCTCGTAATGCGCGTTCGGTACGCCGTTCGAACCGATGATACCGTCCTCAAACGGCTCATTCCGGTTGACCGGCGTAAACCACGTGAAGAAGGAAAGCTGTTTGAAGCCGAATGCCAGTGCCGAGTACATCTCGTACCGGATCTCGGAAGCAGTGGGACGGCGGAAGGCGACCGACTGGCGCACGGTCTGAATATAGGTGCCGGTTCGGACATCATTCTTGAGCGCCACATCGTGTACGGAACGCAAATTGGCGTAGAAGCCGTTGCGATCCATACTGCCTGCCTGCAAGCCGAAGGGGTAGCGGTCGTAGATCAGGTAATCCACGGGATACCCGCCCGCCGCGCAAAGGCGGCACCAGTCGTTCATCTGAGCCTGGTACCGCTCCTCGGTTCCGTACGAACCGCTGGGCAGAAAGTTCAGGTGCATATAGCCTGCCGGAAACGCCTTCTTGAGGTTCAGGTAGGACTCAACGTACCCGTTCGGGTTGTACGGCTCGTCCAGAATATAGAAGCCGCCCAGCGCAGAGTAGCCCGTATACCGCTCGACCTGCTGGCGGATGACGCGCTCGGATTTGCCGGGAAGACTGCCGCCGAAGCTGCCGTCCTGCAGGATCAGATGCATTCCGTACTTCTCGCACAGCTCCAGCATTTTCTTCTGGTTTGCAGGCGTAGCAAGCGTTTCCTCGCCTGCGCCCAGTACCCAGTTGATGCCGGCATCCGCCATCAGCCTGTACTGCTCATCATTCATGTAGGCAGGTGTGGGCGGCCAGAAGACGGACAGCATGATGTTCTCGTCAAAGTCTATGGCGTGACCGGAGGATGCTGTCGTGTCCGCCGACACGCGCAGCGGAAGCGCGGGGATAGCGGCAAAAAGCGTCCCTGCTACCATCAGGAGCGCGAGGAACAGGGCAGATACCCGCCCAAAGATTCCGGTGAATTGCTGTTTCATAGGTACATTCTCTCCTTACGTATCAGTACCGTGTCCGGGAAGCACGCGGCGGCTGCGCCGCGGTGCGCACCGGCTTGGCAAAACCATTATACACGCCCGTGGCAAAAATGTCAAGGGAATTGTTTGCTTTCTTGTTGACTTTTGCGAAAAAGTATGGTACCATGTGTCTGACATCGGGAACAGACACGGCAACGACTGATTACGCAAGACGAAAGGAAGCAGAAAATGGATAATCTGATATTGGATAAGAAAGCCGGCGTTTTCCGCGCGGGCAATATCGACTTCGGCTGCGGCGCGCTGAGCGGCAGGCTTGTTTTCTCGGAGTCCGGCAACACCTCGCTGGCAACGGTGTATGCCGACGGAATGCCGATCGGCACGGCGGCACTGTCCAGCGACGCGGAGGCACGCACCGAGGCTGTTTTTCCTATTGACCGCACAGAGGGTATCCGGGAGGTCACGGTTACGTTGGACGGCAGTGCCCGCCTGCACAGTCTGACCTTTTCCGCCGAGCCTGCATTCGGCGCGACGGACTATGTCCCCACGCCGGAGAAAAAGCTGATTGATCTCGGCGCGCAGGACTGGGAAGCTACGGATATGCTGGGTCGCAGGGTCGCCTCGGTCGAGGACGTTCGGGGCAGAAAAAAGGATCGGAAGGTAGGCATTTTCTACTGGACATGGCGGGAATCCCATGCGCACCTGCGTCCGGTGGATGTGGTGGACGTGCTGGAAAAGTATCCCGCTGCCGAATACCGCAAGGATCATCCGGCATGGGGTGAGCGTCCGTTCCAGTGTCACTGGCACGAGCCGTTCTACGGCTTCTACCGTAACTCCGATCCGTGGGTCATCCGACATCACGCCGCCCTGCTTGCCGCCGCCGGGGTGGACATGATTATGTTCGACTGCACCAACGGCGCCCTGCTTTGGCGTGACGCCTACGAGCCGCTGCTCCGGGGGCTGCACGAGGCACGCGAGGACGGCATCCGCACACCGCAGGTTGCCTTCATGATGAACTTCTGCCCCGCGCACTCGACCGAGCTGATGCTCCGGGCGCTGTACCAGAATCTGTACAAGCCGGGGCTGTACTCCGACCTGTGGTTCCGCCTGGACGGGAAGCCTCTTGTCATGGCATACCCGGACGCTCTTCCGGAGACCGGCGTCTGCGAAACAGATACGCGCCTGCTCAACGAGATACGGGATTTCTTCACCTTCCGCCCCGGACAGCCGCTGTATGCAGGCGGCGCCAAGCGCCCCGACCAGTGGGGCTGGCTGGAGGTCTTCCCGCAGAGCAAGTATGTCACACGCCCGGACGGAAGCTGCGAACTGGTCACGGTCGGCGTCGGGCAGAACGCCAACGCGGAGCGTATCTGCACGCATTTCAACGACAAGGAGACTTTCGGGCGCAGCTATACCGGGCGGGACGGCTTTGCGCACCTGTCGCCCGATTCCTATAAGTACGGCTACAATGTCCAGGAGCAGTGGGACAGAGCCATTGACCTCGATCCCGATATCGTGTTCGTCACAGGCTGGAATGAGTGGATCATGGGGCAGTTCCATGAGCCGTGGCTGAGCGACAACGACTCAACCCAGCTTGCCATGGTGGATCAGTACGACCGTGAGCACAGCCGCGACATCGAGATGGATCGGGACGGCTATCTGGATACCTATTACCTCCAGCTTGCGCACAACATCCGCCGTTTCAAAGGCGCGGGCGCGCGCCAGCCGGTCTCGGCGGAAAAGACCATCACGGTGCGCGGCGGCGGGAAGCAGTGGCGCGATGTGACGCCTGTATTCCGCAGTCCGCGCGGATTGACTCTGCACCGCGACTGGGACGGCTTCGGCAACTGTCACTACGTCAACACTTCAGGACGAAACGACATTCTGGAAGCACGCGTTGCACGGGATGCCGACACGGTATTCTTCCGGGTCACCTGCGCCGCTCCCATCACGCCGCGGGAAGGTGAAGGCTGGATGACGCTGTTCCTTAACACAGACCGCAGGCAGGATACCGGCTGGGAGGGGTACGATCTGGTCATCAACCGCCTGCCCGCCCCAGCCGGACGTGCGACCGTGGAAGCCTACCGCCGGACTGCCGAGCCGGGCAACTTTACGTGGCAGAGCATCGGGCGTGCCGTCCTGCACGTAAGCGGCAACAGCCTGACGCTGGCGCTTCCCCGTTCGTTCATGCCGGCGGGCAAACTGAACTTTGAATTCAAGTGGAGCGACCACATGCAGCAGCCGACCGTTATGGACTTCTACGAGAACGGCTCCGCCGCTCCTATCGGACGCTTCAACTTCCTGTACCGGGAGTGATGCCCCTTTCGGGTCACGACACCCGGAGAGCCGGAGGGCGCCGGGGTGCTTGCCGCACCCCGGC
>OIWU01001431.1_pt1 | contig 23497 bp, 27 predicted proteins | sample 1587711 | NCBI WGS metagenome assembly OIWU01 (sample SAMEA3888909, study PRJEB22519) | human gut metagenome | biome: human gut; feature: human-associated habitat; material: faeces | place: Denmark | collected 2010 | reverse complement strand
GGGCGGGCTTTGCTATAGCATTCTGTAAGAAAAAAGATTATTTTTTATCAGGCTTTTCTGCTTTGCTATCCGAAGAAGCCGCGGATTTTTCACCGCCGGAAGGCTGATGCAGGGCGCTGTAATTGGCGGTGCCGCTGGGGGTGTGCTTTTTGCGGGGCAGGCGCTTTGCCGCAAAGATCAGCAGCGCGGCCAGAACGGCCAGCACAGCAAGGTAGGGCAGCGCATATACCAGAAGAATGGCCAGATCCTGCCAGAAGCGGACAAAGCCGTGCAGGCTTTCGCCAAAGGCGCTGGAAAGGCGGCTGGAGAAGGTGTTCACCGGCGTGTAGGCCTGCACCTCGCTCAGGCTGACCGTTACGGTGCAGTAATCCACCTGATCGTCGTACAGGGTGCGCTGCGCGGTGTAGCTTTCCAACTGATACTGCACCTCGCTGAGCTGCGATTCAATGGTGAGAAGGTCTTCCAGAGTGTCGGCCTGATCACGCAGCTGCTGCAGGCGGGTGCGCTGGGCCTCCAGACTGTCGATGCGGGCCTGCACATCCACATAGCGGCTGGTGATATCCTCGGTTTGCTCGCTGCGGTAGGTAATGCTGCCGATATCGCCCACGGAGTCTAAAAACTCCTGATAATGCGCGGCGGGAATGCGATAGGTATCGTCGGTGCAGCGGTCGCCGTTTTCGGCGCTGCCGTAGCAGGTGCTGCTTTCCAGATAGCCGCCAAGCTCGGTGGCGGTGCTGCGCAAAAGCGTGTGCGAGGAATCAAAATCGCGGGTCTCCACATTCAGCTGCGAGGTGTAAATGATCTTGCGGGCTGAAGAAGCCTCCGGCAGAACGGCGCTTTCACCCGAGCCGTTAAAACCGGCATCCAGATCATCGGAAACGCCGTAGGCGCCTTCAGCGGTTTCTGCTATAGCCGGGCGGCTGGCGGAAGCATAGGACTTGGATGCGCCGCAGCCCGCCAATGAGGCAGTGAGCGCTGCAGCAGCAAGAAGAGAAAGCATTTTTTTCATAAGCAGCCTCCTTTGGTGTGAGATAGGACAAATCGGTTTCGGTTTCTATCCTGTATACACGCGGGGGAGCAGAAATGTTGCAGGGAATAAAAAAATTAGTAAAAATCAGCCGCGAAGGTAGATGGGCAGCCCCTGTGTGGTGGCCTGCTTGCCCAGATCGCTGGTGCGCAGGGTGAGCGTGATGCTGCTTTGGCCCATAACGGGGGCCATGGCCTTGAGCAGCGGCTCCATTACCTGCTTGAGCTCTGCGCCCTCATCCAGCGCAAGAACCATCAGCCATGCACGCTTTTGATCCTGCTGCATAATGCGCAGCCAGCCCTCTTTGATCTGGGGCTGGGCAGAAAGCGCATTCTGCACACAGTCGCGGATCTTTTCGGGCAGATCGGTGGGATCGGCAATGCCGATGGGGCGGCTTTTATCAAACACCACGGGCTTGGGGGCCGGGAAAACCATCTGTTTGGGCACAAACACATTCTGGCCCTGCGGGTTGATCACCAGGCCTGCGCCCTCACGCATCAGCAGCTGCACATAGTCCTGCAGGCGCATCACCACGGTCTGGCCGGGCTCGGCCTGCCATTTTTTCATTTCGTCCATATCCGTGAAGGCGGGAAACAGCTTGGTGCCGTCGGGCTTGGCAAACATGGTATATTTCACCTTGGCCTGCGGGGCACCGGTGCCGGGCTGCTCCTGCGGAAGCTGCTCCAGCACCACGGGGGCCAGCAGCTTGGCGGTGCCCAGAGCGGTGGCAATGGCGCGGCGGGCGGCGGGGGTGTCTTCGGCTTTAAATACATTCAGAGCCAGAACCAGCTCAGGGTTGCGAATGTTTTCTTGTGCCATGATCGATCTTCTCCTTTTTTCGGGCAGATACCCGTGTTACTCTGCTTTTGCGCCCAGATGGCGGATATCATCGTTGTCAGCAAAGGCCACGGCGGCAAAACCGGCGCTTTCCAGCTGGCCGAACTGCTTGCCCAGCTTTTTGGCCTGCGGCAGAATGCTTACATCATATTCGGCGCGCAGGGTGTTGGCCTTGGCAACCACGGCGGCAAAATCGGCGTCGGGCAAATGCAAAAGTGCCATGCGGGGGCGTGCGCCCGGGATCTGATAGCCCTGCTCAAGCAGCAGGCCGCACACGCGCTCAAAGCCGATGGAAAAGCCCACGGCGGGAACCTTTTGGCCGATAAACTTGCCCACCATTTCGTCATAGCGGCCGCCGCCTGCCACAGCGCCGCCAAAGCGCTGGCTGGTGGCCTCGAACACCATGCCGGTGTAGTAGCCCTGGCCGCGCACCAGACTGGGGGAGTAGGCAACTTTGTATTTGCCGCCCGAAAGCTTTTCGCAGCAGGCCATGACATAGCGCAGATCCGAAGAAATTTCGGCATCGCCGCAGGCGGCGGTGACAGCGTCAAGGCTCATGTCGCCCTGAGTGAGGAAATCATACAGGGCCTGCACGGCAGCCTCGGGCATGGCCTTTTCGGTCAGCTCATTGCGCACGCCGTCGGCACCGATCTTGTCCATTTTATCAAAGGTGATGCACACACTGTCCAGCGTGTCGGCGGCAAAGCCCATGGATTCCAGCATACGGCGCAGAATGCGGCGGTCGTTGATGTTGATCACGAAATCATCAAAGCCGATCTTGAGCAGCGCACGGGCGGTGGTGTCGATCAATTCCACCTCGGCGTTGGGGCTTTCATCCCCCAGAATGTCAATGTCGCACTGCACAAACTCGCGCAGACGGCCCTTTTGCGGGCGCTCGGCGCGGAACACACGGTCGGTCTGGATCACCTTAAAGGGGTGCGGCAGCTCGGCGCGGTTGGCGGCGTAATAGCGAGAAAGCGGCAGAGTAAGATCATAGCGCAGGCCCATATCGGAAAGAGATTTTTCCTCCACCGGGGTGCGGGAAAGGGCACCGGCCAGCTTTTCGCCGCGCTTTAAAACCTTGAAGATCAGGTTTAGGTTATCGCCGCCGTCGCTTTTATCCAGATTTTCCATATCCTCCAGCATGGGGGTGGAAATGCGCTGGAAACCGGCTGCGCGGTAGGTTTGCAGGATCTGGCCCTGAATATAGTCGCGCAGTGCCTGCTCAGCGGGCAGAAGATCGCGCATACCTTTTAAAGGACTGGTTTTCATAAAAATATTTCCCCTTTTCTTTTGATCGGCACCGCAGGATCTTTGCCGAAACCGCCTTTGTGCAGCGGTGTGCAGAACCGGCAGCGGCACCGTTATTTCATGGGCTTTGCCCATAGGATAGCTTTATATAAGTAACATTATATCCATATAAAGGGGGATTGGCAAGGGCGCTGCATGAAACTGGGCTGCCGGGTGCATACTTTTCCACAGAGAGGGGGCAGACTGTGGAAAACTTTGTGTCGCAGCGGCGCTGGATGATCGTGGTGCTGGGGGCGATGATCCAGATCTTAACGGGGATTCCGGCGGCGTGGGGCGCATTTCGTGAGCCGCTGATGCAGCACTATGCCCTGCAGGAGGAGGGTGTGGGGCTGGCGTTTGTGTTTTTGGTGGCAGCATACGGCCTTGGGTGCCTGCTGGGCGGGTTTTTGCAGGACGCCAAGGGCCCGCGCACAGCGGGGCTGTGGGGCACGGCGCTTTTGAGCGGTGCGTTTATAGGTGCGGCGTTTTTGCCGCCCGAAAAGGCCGAGGCTTTCTGGCTGCTGTTTAGCCTGCCTGCCGGGCTGGGCAGTGCGTTTTTGTATCCGGCTGTGATGAGCTGCGCCCAAAAATGGTATGCCGGCAGAAAGGGCTTTGTAACCGGGCTGATCGGCGGGGCCGTGGGGCTTTCGGGCGGGTTTTTAACGCTTTGGGTGCGTGTGCTGGGCGAAAAGCTGGGCATGCGCTGGGCCTTGGGCGCCTTGGGCGGTGTGATGCTGGCTGTGTGCACGGCGGCCAGCTGCCTGCTGGTGAACCCGCCCGCGCCAAAGCCGAAGCCGGAGGAACAGGGAAAAAACAAAAACAAGCCGCCCAAGGATATTTTGCCCGGCGAAATGCTGCGCACATGGCCATTTTGGCTGTGCTTTGGCATGGTGCTGCTGGCAGCGCCCACCATGCTGCTGTTCAGCCCGGTGATCGTAAAGCTGGGGCAGGAGCGGGGCCTGAGCGAAGGCGCGGCGCACCTGAGCATTGTGGTGGGCAGCTTTGGCAGTGCGGCGGGGCGCATTCTGTGCCCGATGAAAAGCGATTCGGCCGGGCGGCGCAGGGTGTGCATGGCGCTGTTTGCGGCCTTGGCTGCGCTTTCGGCGTGGCTGGCCTTTGCGCCGGGCTGGCAGCTGATCGCGTGCTACACGGGGCTGGCGTTTTGCTATTCGGGGCTGGCGGCGGTGATGCCGGCGCTTTCCAGCGACCTGTTCGGCCTGCCGCACGCGGGCATCAATTACGGCTTTATGGCGCTGGGCATGACGGCGGGCAGCCTGGGCAGCTGGGCGCTGAACCGAGGCCTTTCGCAGGGGGCCTACCGCCACTGGATCGCCGTGGGGGCGGCAATTTTTGGTGGCATGTGCGCTAAAATGCTGAAAATGGAAGAGAAAAAGAAAAAAGAATGTTGACAAAGGCATTCTACTATAGTAGAATACAAATAAGGAGGCGTTCTATTGCGATAGAATGAAGGCAGCGTATGAAGTTGTTCGACAGTGAACTTAAAATCATGGAGATCCTTTGGGAAAAAGGAGATACAACGGCAAAGCAGATCGCGGAGATTATAAAAGAAAAAATCGGCTGGGGTAAAACGACAACCTATACCGTTATTACAAAGTGCGTTCAAAAAAAGGCGATCGAAAGGCGGGAACCGGGATTTATCTGCCATGCGCTTATCAATAAGGAACAGGCGCAGGAGTACGAAACAAAGGAACTGATCGACAAAATGTACGGCGGGTCGGCGGGCTTGCTTGTGGCGGCGCTTGTACAAAAAAGCCGACTGTCTCAAGAGGAAATCAAGGAACTGAAAGAAATGATCGAAAATATGAAGTGAGGGAAACAGCGTGCTTATCAGAATGAGCATACAGGCGGGCTTGGGAATTATGGCGGTTTTGCTGTTAAAAAAATATTTGATCGCGCGGACAAACCAAAAAACAGTTATGCTGCTCTGGGACTTGCTTCTTGTAAGACTTTTGATCCCGATGGAATGGATTTTAAAACGGCTGAATATCCCTGCGGCTATTGGGGCTGCGATTCCCATTCACGCAGCGGATCGGTTTATTGAAAAAGGTATGAGCATCAGGCCTACGGTAAAGAACCCTGAAGGCCAAAAAGTATTTTGTGTGATATGGCTGGTTGTGGCTGGGCTGATTTTTGCTGCGTATATTTACCGGTATTTTAAAATCCGTCAGGTTTTCAAGAAGTCGATCGTATTGGAGGAAAGCACGGCTGTAAAGACTTTTTTTGACGAACATACAGAATATAAAAAGAGCCCGATTGCGTATAACGCGTATATAGTATCGCCAGTCGTATGTGGGATCGTTCATCCCAAAATCCTGCTGCCGATGGATATGCATACGGAAAAAAGCAAGGAGATCGAAACGGTCCTTTTTCACGAATGCATTCATATAAAAAGAGGAGATCCGGCAAGAAAATGGGTGCTTGCTTTTGCGAGTGCAATCCATTGGTTTAACCCGCTGGTTTGGGTTATGATTTTTGCGGCCAATCGAGATATAGAGCATTGCTGTGATGAGCTGGTTTTGGAAAAGCTCGGCGCAAGGGCAAGGGCAGACTATGCGAAGATGCTGGTGGCGTTTGAGGAAAAAATGATGGGCCGCAACGCTTTTATGAATGCGTTTTCCCAAAAACCAATGAAGGAGAGAATTGTGTTTATCATGAAATACAACGGGATGGCATCTGGGGAAAAGATTGTTTCATCGCTTGTTCTTTTTCTGGCGATCGGTTTGCTGATGAGCGGGGCCATGATTGGCTGCGAAAAAAATACGGCAATAAAACAAATCGTTGATGTGGGCGAGGTGCTGCAAATACAGCCAAACGCAAGCCTTGTGCCGGAAAACCTGTATGCCGGGGAGTATAAGCTGAAAATCAGAATAAAAAATAAAGGCTTTGATTATGGGCAGGGGCTAAGCGTTTGGTGCAGCAATGAAAATTCAAAAGAGCTGATCTATTCAGGGCAGATCAAGCGAAAAAAGGAAATTTCCTATCAAACACTGGATAAGAAAAATTGCAGGTTTTATATAAAGTGTGAGTCTTCTGACCCGATTCAACTGGAAAGCTTTGAATTTATACCGACAAAAAAGAAAAAATGAATGGAAAGCAAGCCATCTTATTATTTTGAAAAAATGAGATGGCTTGCTTTTGCAAGGCGGCACTATGCTATTGCGATCGGAAAGAATTTATAATTTTAAGCGAACAAAAACTTGGTTAAAAAAATAACTTGCAAAAAGCGGCGTTGACACTTATAATAAAATTACGAAGATTTGGGAAAGAATCTTTTATGCAAAATGCAAAATGCGATGATAAGTAAAGGAGCGAGTGATTATGGCGTGTTCTCAGCAAGTAACCAATATGTGCCCGATTACCAAGGGCCCTCACCATGGCCCGGCTCCCATTCCCCAAGAGGGCGAGTGGACCAAGGCCTATGAGATCAAGGATATCAGCGGATACACCCACGGTGTGGGCTGGTGTGCACCCCAGCAGGGCACCTGCAAGCTTTCGCTGAACATCAAAAACGGCATTATTGAGGAAGCACTGGTGGAAACCATCGGCTGCTCGGGCATGACCCATTCTGCCGCTATGGCAGGCGAAATTCTGCCCGGCAAAACCCTGTTGGAGGCACTCAACACAGACCTTGTGTGCGATGCCATCAATGTGGCCATGCGCGAGCTGTTTTTGCAGATCGTTTACGGCCGCAGCCAGACTGCTTTCTCGGAGGACGGCTTGCCCATCGGCGCAGGCCTGGATGACCTGGGCAAGGGCCTGCGCAGCATGACCGGCACCATTTTCTCCACCAAGGAGAAGGGTGTGCGCTATCTGGAGCTGACGGAGGGCTATATTCAGAAGCTGGCTCTGGACGCCAACAACGAAGTGATCGGCTACCAGTTCGTTCGCCTTGGCAAAATGATGGAGGACATCCGCCACGGCAAGGACCCCAAGGAAGCCTATGAGAAGAATGTGGGCACTTACGGCCGCTTTGCTCCCGAGCAGGGCGCTGTGAAGTACATTGACCCCCGCGAAGAATAAGAGAGGAGTAGAAACATGGCAACTTTTGAATCTATGGATCGCCGTATGCCCAAAATTGAAGCCTGCCTGAAGGCAAACGGGCTGGAATCTTTGGATGCCGCCAATGAGATGCTCCTTGCAAAGGGCATCGACTGCGACAAGATCATTCGCGGCGTGCAGCCCATCTGCTTTGACAATGCCGTTTGGGCTTATACGCTGGGCACCGCTATTGCGGTAAAGCGCGGCCTCAAGAGCGCTTCGGACTGTGCCGCTGCCATTGGCGAGGGCCTGGAGGCCTTTACCATTCCCGGCTCGGTGGCCGAGCAGCGCAAGGTGGGCCTGGGCCATGGCAATCTGGGCGCAATGCTGCTGCACGAGGATACCGAGTGCTTCTGCTTCCTGGCAGGCCACGAAAGCTTTGCCGCCGCAGAAGGCGCTATCGGCATTGCCCGCACCGCCAACAAGGTGCGCACCAAGCCCCTGCGCGTGATTCTGAACGGCCTGGGCAAGGATGCTGCCTACATTATTAGCCGTATCAATGGCTTTACCTATGTGCAGACCGAGTTTGACTTTAAGACCGGCGAAGTGAAGGTTGTAAAGGAAGTGCCCTTCTCGGAAGGCGAGCGCGCTGCTGTGAAGTGCTACGGCGCAAACGATGTGCTGGAAGGCGTGGCCATTATGAAGCTGGAGGATGTGCAGTGCTCCATCACCGGCAACTCCACCAACCCCACCCGCTTCCAGCATCTGGTGGCAGGCACTTATAAAAAGTGGGCCATTGAGAACGGCAAAAAGTACTTCTCGGTGGCTTCGGGCGGCGGCACGGGCCGTACCTTGCACCCCGACAATGTGGCTGCAGGCCCTGCCAGCTATGGCCTGACCGACAGCATGGGCCGTATGCACGGCGATGCTCAGTTTGCAGGCTCCAGCTCGGTGCCCGCTCATGTGGAAATGATGGGCCTGATCGGTGCAGGCAACAACCCCATGGTGGGCATGACCGTGGCTTGCGCTGTGGCTGCCAGCCAGGTGAACAACGCCTGATACAACGAGGCTTAAAAACCGCATAAGATTTTTTGCCGCCGGGCAAGCAAAGCATTGGCTTTTGCTTGCCCGGCGGCTTTGTTTGAAGGAAAAGCGAAAACAATACGAACAAAAGACAAGAACACTCGCTTTTGGCGATGAGAGGACTTGCAAAGCAGCAGGAGGGGGGTATAATAAAAATAGAAGCAACGGAATCACGGCCCCTTGGAACCGGGGCCATGGAACAAACGAGGAAAGAGTATGCATAACAGATCCTTCAAGCTGCCCGGCGTGGGAATGCGCGTGGTGAAAACCGTGATCTCCTGCCTGCTGGTGGCGCTGGTGTACGAATATCTTTTGGACGGGCGAAACCCCTGCTTTGCCTGCATTGGCGCAGTGTACGGCATGGGCAGCCAGTTTCAGGAGGGCTTTCACAACGGATTCAACCGCTTTGTGGGCACATTCCTGGGCGGGCTGATGGTGATTCCGTTTTATTGGCTGTATGTGAACACGCCGTTTGGCATTCCCAACTATATTTATATGGTGGCGGGGCTTTTCTGCGTGATCTATTTAAACCTTGCCTTTGGCGCCAACAATGCCATTCAGCCCGGCACGGTGGTGTATTTTGTGGTGATGTTCACCCAGCCGCTGACAGGCTATGTGAGCTATACCATTGCGCGCATTATTGATACCGGCGTGGGCGTTTTGTTCAGCCTGGGGATCACCATGCTGCATCCCTCGGAAAAGGATAAGGCCAACGGCATTGACCTGCGTGCGGTGTTTAACAGCTGGCAAAAGCTGGCCGAGGGGCATATCCCGGCACACGAGCGCAGAAAACAGGAAGCTGCAAAATTAAGATAAAAACCGATCCCCCGCCGCACGGCGGGGGATTTTTTGGATAAAGATCCAGGAAAACAGTATATATTCAGGAAAAAAGCTCCACGGCAAAGGTGTGTTTGCCGCGGAGCTTTTTTGTTTTTTGGGGCAAAAAACCGATAAAAACGCATAAAAAACCGAAAAAGCACCGGGTGAGACCGGCGAGCACCGCCTGAAAACCGGCGAAAACCGGCAGACACTGCAGCGATACCGCACGGAAACCGGGAAAAACAGCAAAAAACTGCCCGGAACCGGAAAAGCCCGCGGCGAAGGGCGGTGGGGCGGCAATGTCCTCACGCAGCACCGGCAGACAAGTGTATTTTAAATTTGTCGGAAGCGATACGGCACACGCAGACAGGCCCCGGCACGGGAGTGACCATGGGCGGCGCGAGAGGTCGATCCCCGACAAGGGAGGCAGAACTGATTCTGCATGGCTGCCCGAAGAAGGGCGGCAAAGCAAGTGCCCGGAAGCCGATACCCGCGATCAGAACGGTTGCGCAGGCGGATGACCGGGGCGTGCGAAGATCGGCGGGCGGGCTGCGCGTTTGCAGACCGGGAGGGCGCTGGCAGCGCGCGGGCCCGCCCACAGGCCGAACCGGAAAATAAGCGAACAGAGCTATATGGAGAAGAAGGGAGGAAAGAAAAGCGGATGGAAAAAGAAAGAAATACCGAGCGGGGCATTGCCACCGCGCGGCAGCTGGAAAAAAGGCTGAGCAGCATTGCACTGGGGCGCATCAAAAAGCCGGATGAGGCCAAGATCACCGAACAGCTGAAGGCCATTGAGCTGCTGGTGAAAATTCGGGGCATGGCTGAAGAGGAAAAGGCAGAGCCCATGGAAGTGAAGATCCGTGTGCTGGATGCCTCGGGGAAGGAGATCGAGTGCCATGGAGCTTAAAGTGACCCCGCGCCAGCAAGCCTTTTTGCAGGCAAAGGCCGACGAGGTGCTGTTTGGCGGCGCGGCGGGCGGCGGGAAAAGCTATGGCCAGCTGATCGACGCACTGCTGTATGCGCTGCAGTATGCGGGCAGCCGCCAGCTGATCCTGCGGCGAACCTTTCCGGACTTGGAGCGAACGCTGGTGCGCGAGCATCTGAAAATTTATCCGCAGGGGCGCTATCGCTATACGGCCAGCCTGCACAGGGGAACATTCAGCAACGGATCTACGATCGAATTCGGCTATTGCGATGCGGAAAGCGATGTGTACCGCTATCAGGGCGCAGAGTATGATACCATCCGCTTTGACGAGCTGACACATTTTACCGAGAGCCAGTATCTGTATCTGCTCAGCCGATTGCGCGGTGCAAACTCTTTTCCGAAGCAGATCAAGAGCAGCACAAACCCCGGCGGCGTGGGGCATCAGTGGGTGAAGGCCAGATTTATCGATCCCGCCCCGCCGGAAACCGAATTCAAGGCCGGGCGGCGCACACGGATCTTTTTGCCCAGCCGGGTGCAGGACAATCATTTTCTGATGGAGAGCGACCCGGAATATCTGGCACGACTGAACGAGCTGCCGGAAAGCCAAAAGCGGGCGCTGTTGTATGGCGAATGGGATCTGTTTGAAGGACAGTTTTTCCCGGAATTCCGGCGCGAGACCCATGTGTGCGAGCCGTTTGTGCTGCCAAAGCACTGGCGGCGCTATTATACGATGGACTACGGCCTGGATATGTTTGCCGCCTATCTGATCGCGGTGGACGAGGCAGGCAACGGCTATGTGTACCGGGAATGCTACGAAAGCGGGCTGATTATTTCGCAGGCCATCGAAAAGGCCAAGCAGATGATGGGCAGCGAGGAAATTTATGCCCGGCTTGCCCCGCCCGACCTTTGGAACAGGCGGCAGGAAACCGGCAAGAGCGTGGCAGATTACTGGGCACAGGCGGGGCTGGGGCTTACCAAAACCGCCAACGACCGCGAAGCCGGTTGGCTGGCCGTAAAGGAATGGCTGGCTGTGCGCAAAAATGAATTTGGTGAGAAAGCGCCAAGGTTAAAAATCTTTTCCGGGTGCGTGAATCTGATCCGTACGCTGCCCGGCCTGCAGCACGATGCACACAAGCCGAACGATGTGGCCAATGAGCCGCACGAGCTGACCCACGCGCCGGATGCGCTGCGAGGCTTCTGCATCTACTGGACGAACAAGGCAGAGCAGCCGATTCGGAAAAAAGCGCATTGGAGCGAGGACCAGTATGAGGATTACGAAAGCGCCAGCCCGGAGGAAAGGCTGCGCCTTGTGGAAAAATGGGGGGATCCGTTTTGAGCAGAGAAATAAAAGAACAGCGTGAAAATGCGCCCCGCCCCGCAAAAACGGGCGAAGTGATGAAATGGCGCGCGCGATATGAGCAGGCGCGGCAGGCATACGGCGAACAGCTGGATCAGTTTCGGCTGGAGGAAGAAGAATATGACGGCAGCGGCACGATTTTGCCCAAGCCGGGCGGCATGAAGGCGCAGGGGGCGCCGCTGAGCCGAAATGCGGTGTATGAGCTGATCGAAACCGAGGTGGAGCCCACGGTGCCCAAGCCCAAGGTGCAGGCGTTGCACGAGGGCGAGGAGGACAGCGCAAGGCTGATCGAAGCACTGCTGCAGCGCATGACGGCGCAGCTGCCCATGGAAGCCGTGAACGATTCCAATGAGCGAGAAACCTATCTGCACGGCGGATCGTTTGTGCAGATCGACTGGGATATGCTGGGCGGACTGCACCGTGCGCTGGGCAGCGTGAGCGTGCAGGATCTGGCCACGCGGCAGGTGATCCCGCAGCCGGGCGGTGACTGGCTGGAAGAACTGGATTGGTATTTTATCGTGCAGCCCATGACCCGCGAAAAAGTAAAGCGTGTGTATCGGCGGGAGACGGCAGACATGGAGTGCGCGGAAAATGAGCAGACCGGGCGCGGCGAAGAGCAGAATGCCCAAAGCGGCGACCGGCTGACGGTGATCACGGCGTTTTATAAAAATGAGGATGGCGGCATTGGAAAATTCAGCTGGTGCGGCGACACCGTTTTGGAGGACGAGCAGGATTATCTGCACCGGCATCAGCGCGTGTGCGCCCGGTGCGGCGCACCGATGGCGGGCGATGAATGCACGGAATGCGGCGGCAGAGCATGGAAACGGAAAACGGTGAAGGAAGTGCCGCTGCCAAGGGACCTTTGCATTCCCAGCGCGTGTGCGCCGGGCGGAGTGGAAACCGTGGCAGCATTCAGCCTGCAAAGCACGGAAAACGGCGGCTGGCGGCAGGTGCCCACCATGGCACCGGTGTATCGCATGAAGCATTTTCCCACGGTTATGCGAAAAAACATCAGCGCCAAGGGCCGGTTTATGGGCATGAGCGATGCGAAGACGATTTTGCCCATGCAGCAGGCTATGAAAAAGCTGGACACAAAGATTCTGGAAAAGCTGCTCAAGGGCGGCAGCTATGTGACCTTGCCGCAGGGGGTGAGCGTGGAAACCACCGACCGGGAACTGAAGGTGATCCGCCTGCGCACCCCGGCGGAAAAAGCCCTGATCGATGTGATCACGGTGCAGCCCAACATTGCCAGCGATATTGCGGTGCGGAGCAGCTATTATCAGGACATGAAAAGCTGTTTGGGCATTACGGATGCGTATCAGGGCAAACAGGATGTCACGGCCACAAGCGGCACCGCCAAAAGAATCTCGGTGAGCCAGGCGGCGGGGCGTTTGGAAAGCAAGCGGGTGATGAAAAACCGTATGTGGGGAGAAATGTACCGTGTGATGTTTGAAATGTGGCTGCTGTTTTCGGATGATGAAATGTGCGTGCATGGGGAAAATCCGCTGGATGGCGAATACCGAACGATCTCGAAATGGGATTTTCTGCGCCGTGATGCCGGCGGGCAGCTGTATTGGAACGATGAATTTTTGTTTGGCGTGGAAACCGAGGGTGCAAACCCGGCTGACCGCACCGCCATGCAGGAACGCATTCGCAGCGATTTTCAGGCCGGAATGTACGGGGAACCCAAGCTGGTGGACAGCCGCATTCGCATGTGGAAAATGATGAGCAAATACGGTGCGCCCGGTGCAAAAACCATGCTGGATATGGCACTGGAGGAAAAGCGCAGCCTATCAAAGAGCGAAAGAGAGGTGAGGGAAAATGGTGTGCCCGATCTGCAGCAATCTTTTGAGGATCGCATCCAGCCGGGTGAAGGTGACGGGCGATGACGACCCGAAAACCCAAACCAGAGTGTTTGTGGTGCAGGAGCTTGTGTGCCGCTCGCGCCGGTGCCCCAATTTTGGGCGCGTGGTAGAGCAAAACTGCGTGCAAACCTATCCGCAGGAGGACTAAGTGCAGTCAAACGCCCGAGAGGGCTTTGATATACAGCGCAGGAACAGCGTAAAAATCCAGAATAGGAGCTATATGGAAAACGAAAACGAAATGCTTGGCGCCGAGCAGGGCGCACCCGAAACCGCCCCGGCCCCAGAAACTGGGCCTGCCGGAGCCGTAGACCGGCAAACGGCGCAGCAGATGCAGAAAGGAGAAAATGCACATGAAGAAGTAAAAACAAGCGAAACCAAGGCACCCCGCCAAAGCCGCGAGGAAAATGCCCGCTTTGCAGCCCAGCGCCGCGAGCAGGAGCGCAAGGCCGAGGTGGAGCGGCAGGTGGGCAGGCAGATGCAAAGCTTTTATGCCGGGCTGCGCGCAGCATACGAAAGCCAGAATGCCCAGCAGGCGGCACAGCAGCTGATGCAGGCCGGAACCGACGAGGAAACCGCGCGCTGGGCAGCAGAAACGATGCGGCAAAACCGGGCCCGGGCTTTTGCCGAGGCGCAGGTGCAAAAGGCAGAGCGCGAGCAGGCGCTGCACGAAACGGCGGAAGGCCAGCTGGAACAGCTGAACCGACGGTTTCCGGAGTGCGGCATTCGCACGCTGGAGGACCTGAAAACGCAGGAGGCCCTGTGCGAAAAGGCGGCGCAGATGCCAAGCGGCAGCCTGGTGGACGCCTATGTGCTGCTGCATTACGACGAGCTTTTTGAGGCAGGCGCGGCGGCGGCCCGCCAGCAGGCTATCAATGCGGCGCGCAGTGCCGAGCATTTGCACGGCATCAGCACCGGCGGCGCAGCGGGCCGAAGCGAGCTGAGCGAGGAGGAATACGAGGAGCATCGAAAGTTTGGCTATTCACGCGAACAGGCGGCCCGGGCCAAATACAAAATGTATGGCAGATAATGCCGGAAAGGAAGAACTATGTTTCGAATTCATCACAGACTCATTGGCAGTGTGGAGCCTTTTGAGTATCTGGAAAAAACTGCAGGAGAAACCGTGCAGGCAGGCGAGGCTTTGAGTGTGGCAAACGGCAAGCTGACCAAGTGCGCCGCAACTGCCAAGCCGGAGTATATTGCCATGGGCGGCGAAAACCGCAGCGGCCTTGTGCCGGTGATCCGCGTGCTGGCTACCACGATTTTTGAGGTGCCTGCTCAGGCGGACCAGAGCGCCCTTGGCGCGGGCAGCAAGGTGAGCCTGCATACGGACGGTATGCAGGTGACGGCCGCCACGGCAAACGGCGTGTTTACTTTGATGCGCCCTGCCAAGGCGGGCGAAAACTGTGTGGGCTATTTTGCGTAACGAAAGGAGATAAATACAATGTCGGAAATTATTTTTTCTCAGGGCAGCGGCCTGAACGATAGTCTGTTTGGCAAAAGCCAGGACCCCATTAAGGCGGTGATCACGGACAAGGCCGAGGAGTTTGAGCGCGGCAGCCAGATCAAAAACATTTTTGGAATGGAGACCTCTACCCGATTTGCGGAAAAGTTTACCAGTGAGACCGCGCTGGACGATTTTCAGAATGTAGGCGAAAACGGCGCGTATCCCAAAACCGGTTTTCAGGAGGGCTTCTCGAAAACCATCGAGCCCGCCACCTGGAAGTCCAGCTTTGAGATCACCCGTGAAATGCTGGAGGACAGCCAGTATCCCAAGGTGAAAAAGAAGGCCACGGGCTTTACCCAGAGCTATAACCGCACCCGTGAAAAGTATGCGGCTTCGCTGCTGGCGGGCGGCGTGGGCACCAGTATGATGTTTGGCGGCGTGAAGTATGACACCACCACCGCCGACGGCAAGGCGCTGTTTGCCACAGATCATCCCAGCAAGATCAAGGCCGGTTATGTGCAGAGCAATATCTTTAAAGCAGCCGATGGCTTTTCGGTGGCGGCCATGGACAAAATGGAAGAAGCCATGCAGAGCTTTTGCGACGATGACGGGCATTTGCTGTCGGTGATGCCGGATACCATTATCATTCCCAACAATGCGGCCCTGAAGCGCAGCGTGATCGCGGCCATCGACTCGCAGTATGACCCCGAAAGCGATAAGAATGCTGTGAACTTCCAGTGCGGCCTGTGGCGCGTGCTGGTGTGGAATTACCTGCCCAAGACCATTGGCGGCCAGCCCTATTGGCTGATGATGGACAGCCAGTTTAAGGAAAACTATGACTGCCTGCCTTGGGTGGACCGCGTGAAGCTGACGGTGCGCAGCTATGTTGACGAAAATACCGACGCCAATGTTTGGAGCGGCCGCGCACGCTTTGGCGCGGGCTTTAACAACTGGCGCTGCATTTCGATCGGCGGCGCAGGCCTGAACGGCACGGAACTCTAAGGCAACACCGCACAATTCCCGCCGGACGGCTTAAGCACCGCTCCAGCGGCTGCGGCACGGCATATGCGTTGCCAAAATACTCGATAATACACAAAGTATTATCTGCGCTTTTGGCTTAGCATCTGCCGCACCTCGCTCGCCGTATCGGCACTTAGAATTATGCGGTATTGCCCTAAGGCGCAGGGCGCTTGCTGTATCGGCACAAAAAAATGTGCGGTATGGCATGGTGATAAAAACGCCCGCCCTTGGCTGCCCTTGTGCAGAAAAAGGACGGGCGATTTTTAAAAAAGAGAGGAGGAAAGCTGTGTGACTTGGGGAGAATGCAAAGAAATCGCGCTGCGAAAAATGTTTGCTTCGGACGGCGGGCGGCTGGATGATTCAGATCCCGGCAATGCGGATTATATCGCAGCCATGCCCGCAGCCGCCAACGAAGCCATGGAACGCATTGTGAGCGAAGCAGGCAGACCCCTGCGGCAAAGCGTGGAGATCGAGCCGGAGGGCGCAGCCTATGTGGACATGGCTGATCATGCCATAGATTTTCGCAGCTTTGGCGGCACACCGGAGGCGTATCTTGTAAAAGATAACGGCCTTGCGGTGCTGGAAACCGCAGCGCTGAGCAAAAGCGTTTTGCAGCTGCCGAAAGGCATTTCGGGTACGGTGCGGGTGTTTTATAATGCTGCGCCGGAGCACATTACCAAGGATACAAACGATGCCGAGGAAATGCCGCTTTCGGAGGAATGCAATGTGCTGATCCCTTTATACATGGCAGGAGAACTGTATAAGGACGATGATGTGAGCCTTGCCACGGTGTATATGAACGAATTTGAAAGTCGCCTTGGCTCGCTTGCGGCCAACGAGAACGGATATTGGGGCGGCAGCTTTACCAGCGTGACAGGGTGGTGGTGAGATGGCGGGAACGATTTTTTCCATTCCGGCGGGCCCTGCCAAAAGCCGCTTTGCGGTGGATGAATTCCGGGGCGTGAATTTTACGGACACCCCCGGCCTTGTGGATAAGACCCGCAGCCCGGATGCGCCCAATATGATCCGCGATGTGCCCGGCAAGGTGCGCAAGTGCATGGGGTATGAGCGCATGGCCGAGTATGACGGGCGGATCAACGGATATCACGAGCGGCGCGGCGATGCCGTGGGCCTGATCCACGCGGGCGGCAAGCTGTATAAGGGCGATACCGCCTTGTATGACGGCATGGCCGATGCCCGAAGCCGCAGCTGGCAGATGGGAGATAAGCTGTATATCCAGGACGGCAAGGCGCTGCTGGTGTATGACGGAAACTGGGTGAAAAAGGCCAGCGAGGGGGCGTATATCCCCACGCTGACCATTGCCAAAAGCCCGGCGGGCGGCGGCAAGGAATACGAGGCGCTGAACCTTTTGCAGCCTGCGTTTCGGGAACTGTTTGCCGCAGACGGCACGGCAAAAAGCTATCAGCTTTCGTTTGGCGGGCTGGACAGCACGGCGGTAAAATGCTGGCTGCTGGTGGGAGAAGGAAACTGGCAGGAGAAAAAAGAAGGCACGGATTTTTCGGTGAACCGCGCCACCGGCACGGTGACCTTTACGCAAGCGCCCGGCAAAAGCCCCATTACCGGCGAGGACAATGTGAAAATTGAAGCCTGCCGCACGGTGCAGGGCTATGCCGAGCGCATCAACCGATGTACACTGGGCATTTTGTTTGGCGTGAACGGCAATGCCGACCGGCTGTTTGTGAGCGGAAACCCGGACGGGGCGTATATCAACTATGACTGGTATTCCGGCCAGAATGACCCCACCTACTGGCCGGATACGGCCTATGCCACGGTGGGCGCGGCCAACAGCGCCGTGATGGGGTATACCGTGATCAACAATTATCTGGCTGCCATTAAGGATGACCGGGAGCCGGAGCGCAATATTGTGATCCGGCAGGGAAACCTTGTGGACAACGAACCGGCATTTCCGGTGTACAACACGCTGCAGGGCCCCGGTGCGGTGGCACCGTGGAGCAGCGCATATTTGAAAACCGAGCCGCTGTTTTTGACGAATCTGGGCGTGTATGCCGTGACCACAAGTGATATTTCGGGCGAAAAGTACAGCCAGAACCGCAGCTATTATCTGGACGGCAAGCTGCGCACAGAGCCCGGTCTGCAAAACGCCTTTGGGTTTGTGCATAACGAGCTGTACTGGCTGTGCATCAACGGCAGCGCGTATATCTTAGATGGTATGCAGCCGCTGAGCACCGACCGCAGCGCACCGTATTCGACCAGACAGTATGCAGGCTTTTACCGCACGAACCTGCCTGCCCGCGTGATGTGGGAAAAGGATGGACGGCTGTGGTTTGGCAGCGAAAACGGCAGGGTGTATCGCTTTTATGCCGACACGGCGGCCCCGGGCAGCTATAACGATGACGGAGAGGCCATTGATGCCTATTGGACGACCGGCTATATCTACGGCAGCGAGTTTGAGCGAAACAAGATCTTTCGGCGCATCAGTGTGCTGGTGGACAGCCTGCCCGTGAGCAGCGTGGAGCTGCAGGCGCGGCGAAAGGGCGCATGGGAAACCGTGCGCCGGGAAAGCGCGGGCACACGCTATCGCTCGTGGATGCATACGGCGTGGAGCAAGTGGACATGGCGCACGGACGAAACGCCCAAAACGCTGGTGACCAAGGCCAAGGTCAAAAAAGCTGACAAGGCGCAGTATCGCTTTCGCAATGCAGAGCTGAACGAGCCCTTCGGCATTTTGCAATATGCCTGTGAATACACCACCGGCAGCTATTATAAGGGGTGAGAATATGGCAATACAGGAACAGATCAGCAAGCTGGAAGCGGGCAGCGCCAGCTATGCGGAGAAAACCACCGTGGTGGGCCAGCCGGATGTGCCGGGGCTTTCCACGCGGGAGATGCAGGAAAGCGTGGAGTATATGCCGCGAAACCTGCTGCTGCCCAAGCTGAATGAGGTGGTGGGCGCTGTGAACCAGTGCTACACCAAGGCAGAGACCGACAAGGCCATTGGCGATAAGATGACCGAGATCGGCGCAGGCGACATGGCAAAGGCTGTGTATGACCCGAACGGCGAGGGACTGAATTTTACCGACCTTCGCACGGCCATGCGGAAGGTGGAAGCGCTGCAAACGGGTGTGGGAAATTTAAAGTGTGTTGCGGTGAGTTTGCCTGTGGACGGTTGGAACGGCAGCGCACCATATACCCAGACGGTGAGCGTATCCGGCATGACGGCAGACTGGGTGCCGGGCATCCCCACGATAGTGCTTGGCAGCAGCGTGGAGGTTACGGCGCTTCTGGCAGCCACCGAGGCGCTGGGCTGCATTAAGATGATCACCAGCGCGGCGGGCACGCTGACCTTTACCGCACCAGAGGATAAGCCCGATGTATCGCTTACGCTGCGGGTGCCGGGTATGGTGGAAAGGGGCTGATGGCATGGCAATAACAGCAATTACGGGAGCCGGAGCAGGTAAGCTGAAGCTTACGGAAACCTTAAAAAATGCGAACAGCTATAATTGGGGCGGTACAACCGTGACGACCGGCGCAAAGCATAAATATGTGCTGGGGGTTATCAATTATCAGCAGTTCACTTCGGACGGCGGGCGCTCCCATCCAATTGAAATGTCGTTTTCGGCCGGTGAAGAGGTAGTGGCAAATTTAAGTCTTGAGGATGGAGGAACAACCAATATGGCGCATATCAGTTTGTTCAGAAATGTGCCCGCCGGTACCGTAATATCGTTTCGGAAAAGCACTGCGTATGCGATCAATATATATTTTCAGGCTTATTGCTTTGACTGAGGAGGTACAAAATGGCTGTAACTGCGTTTAATTTCGGGGGGGTAAAACGAAAGTTAAAGAGAAGAAGGTATCAAGTTTTACCTTTTACGATAATGGCTCAATGCCCCCATACGCCATCCAAAACGATGGAATTTGTGTATTTTTTGCAGGAAAACAGGCAGGTGGTTATTTCGGGTGCACCTTGCGCAAACATAGTACGACCATTGGCTATGATATTCACAGACACGACCAATATGGCGCAGGATATGTGATGGCAGTTTTTGATGTTAAAAAAGGAGACACTATATACTTCGACACTGGTGGTCAGGGTGATGCAAAAGGTAATCGTACTTGTGACTACGAAATCATTGTTTTTTGAGAGGAGAAAAAATTACATGGCTACAACTGTTTTTAATATCGGGGGGGGTAAATTGCACACCACATCAAGTAAAACGACCATAAATGGCGGTTCTGCTGTTGTGGTATCGCTGCCAAAATGCTCTATGTGCGTAATCAGCTATACTACAACATATTCCTCTCCGTGGCAAAGAGAAGGATATGGTGTGATATCCGGCTCTGCCACAGAAATAGAAAAGGATGACAGATTTACGATTTACAACAATATGACTTTTTGGACTCGTATCTATAGAGATGTCGCGGAATCGACGACCATAGATTTAGGCATCTGCCCGTGGCGGGGTGATGTGCATGTGATCTGTATTCAATAAGGAGCAACAATGATCTATTACAGCGAAACCGGCGAGCTTTTGCCCGCCGAAGAAATCGATTTGGAAAAAGGCTACCTGGTTGACCGGGAAACCGTACACCGCGAGGCAGAGCACCACACGGCCAGCAAAACGCTGCCGGGCGGCGTGGTGCTGACTTGGCAGCAGCTGGACAAGCCCGCCGGCACCGAGGTGATCAGCCAGACTTATATCAAGTACGCCGATCACCCCACCCGAGAGGACGAGATCGAGACGGCACTCACCGAGCTGGCGGGCCTTGTGGCAGAAAATCTGACCCGGCTGGACGAGCAGGAAGCCGCGCTGGTGGATGTGGCTGCGGTGGCAGCCGGAAAGGAGTAAGCAATGGCAAAAATTTATGTGCGGCGCATCAAGGCAGGGCTGATGACGCTGGAGGAGGTGCCTATGCTGTGGCGCGAGCAGGTGCAGCAGTTGCTGGAACAGGGGGCTGGTGCATGACCTATGGCATCGATGTGAGCAAACACCAAGGCGTGATCGATTGGAACAAAGTGAAAACAGACTTTGCCATTCTCCACGCCGGTTTTGGCCGTTACACGAGCCAGAAAGACCCGCAGTTTGAGCGCAACTACGCGGGCGCAAAGGCGGCTGGAATTCCGGTGGGGGCGTATTGGTATTCGTATGCCAGGAGCGCGGAGGAGGCGCGAGAGGAAGCAAATGCCTGCCTGCAGGTGCTGAAAGGGAAGCAGTTTGAATTTCCTATCTATTTCGACATTGAGGACAGCACACAGGGCAATCTGGGTAAAGCCGTGCTGACCACCATGTGCGAAGTATTCTGCGACACACTGGAAAAGGCCGGGTATTTTGCGGGAGTATACGCCAGCACCTACTGGTTTACCGACAAGCTGGCGCATGGCCGCCTTGCGGGAAAATACACCATCTGGCTGGCTGATTACCGCGCGGGCTATAACAAAACCCTCAAGCGGGATATGCACCAGTATACGAGCCACGGAAGTATGGCGGGCATTGCCGGGCGCGTGGATAGGAACACCTGCACCCGGGATTTTCCCGCTATTATCAAGAAAGCCGGACTGAACGGCTTTGGCAAGGTGGACAAGCCCCTTGCAGGCGAAAACAGCACACAGGCTGCCAGCTATACCCGCAAGATCGGCCCCGCCGCGCGTGAAGATTGGACCCGGCTTGCGGACAAGGCAGAGGCGCTGGGACTGCGGGTGAGTGCAAAGCTGACCATCGGCCCCATGACCGGTGGTGACGATGCGGCTATCCAGACGCTGGCGGCGGAGCTGGGGCTGGAGTGCAAGTAAGAGATAGGAGAAAGAAATGAGCAAATTTGAGGTGGGATTTAGGTTGTGCGGCAGCGCTGTGACGGCGTTTTGCTGTGCGGCATTCGGCGGCGTGGATGCATGGCTGCGTGCGCTGCTGACCGTGATCGTGATCGATTATCTTACCGGTGTGGTGGGCGCTGCAGTGCAGGGGAATCTGGACAGCCGCGTGGGCTATAAGGGCATCTGCAAAAAGATCATGATCTTGTGCGTGGTTGCGGTGGCTGTGCGGCTGGATTGCGTGATCGGCGCGGGCACTGCGCTGCGCAGTGTGGCAATCGGCTTTTATATGGCAAACGATGCTTTGAGCATTTTGGAGAACGCTGTGAAGATCGGCGTGCCGGTGCCGCAGGGGCTTGTGGATAAGCTGGAACAGATGAAGGATAACAGGAAAGAAGGCGTAAAGCATGGCACAGAAATGGAACACCGTAAAGGATAAAAACGGAAATACTTTTGTGAAAACCGGCAGCAATTACTGGCCTGTGCTGGGAAAGGGTAACGGGCTTTCTTATGCCGGTGAAAGCACGGCTGCAGCACCGAAACCGGCCAAAGCGACCGCGGCTGGCGGCACACAGGCTGCTGCCCTGGCACAGCCGACCGCAGCGGCAGCCCCGGCGGCTTCGGGCGCTTATGAGCGGCTGATGCAGGTGTATGGTGCGGCACTGGATGCCCAGCGCGCGCAGCGGCGAGCAGCCTATGAGGCAGCCGTGCGTGAACAGCAGCAGCTGTATGAACAGAATGCCGCCAAGGTGAACGGCGCTGCCGACAAGGCGCTGCGGGAGGCATACATCAATAAAATGCAGACCCAGCGTACCCTTGGCCAGCAGATGGCTGCACAGGGCCTGAACGGCGGTTACAGCGAAACCACAGCAGCAGGCGTGCAGAACAACTACGGCAATGCCAGAAACGAACTGGAAACCGAGCGCGGCAGCCAGCTGAACGATTTGAACATTACGCTGCAGAATAACATTGCTGCCGCCAGAAAAATTCTGGATACCGGCAATGCGGGCGACTATCGGCAGTATCTGACCGATGTTGCCAAGCTGATCGCGGCCAACCCCACCCAAAGCCTGAGCATGGAACAGGGCGGTGCGGGCAGCACGGGCAGCGGCAAGGGGCTGTATGAGCTGTATCAGGAAATGCTGAACAGCGGTATGAGCACAGCCGAGGCTATGCAGGTGCTGAACCAATCCGGGGCAGATATCCGGCAGCTGTTTGCCTGAAAAATAGAATCAAAAATAGCGCCGCTTTGTAAAACACGATGCTTTGTGTTTGGCAGGGCGGCGCTGCTTGTATACGGATGCATAAGATTCATTGTTATTTAACTTATTGGGGCAAAGCAAATGGTATACTTATATAATATCGAGTAAAAGCTGACAGCAAAAAAGGAGAACAGTGATCGATGAATTTTGACTGGACGGTTTTGCAGGCGATCCGCGAGTTTATGACCTGCCCGTTTTTGGATTTTCTGATGCCCAAAATCACCATGCTGGGCAACAGCGGCACCATTTGGCTGTTGACGGCAGGCGGCTTGCTGTGTACCAAAAAATACCGAAAACAGGGGGCATTCCTGCTGATAGGGCTGTTGGTGGGGGCCATCGTGGGAAATGTGTTTTTGAAAAATATGGTTGCCCGCCCGCGCCCTTGCTGGCTTGACCCAAGCGTGCAGCTGCTGATCGCGGTGCCGAAGGATTACTCGTTTCCGTCCGGCCACACATTGGCATCGGTGATCAGCGCAACCATTTTAACTGCCATGAGGGTGAAATTCGGGGCGGCTGCCGTTTGGCTGGCGGCATTGATCGGATTTTCGCGGCTGTATCTGTATGTGCATTTTCCGAGCGATGTTTTAACGGCGGCGGTTTTGGGCCTTGGTATTGGGTTGCTGGTGGTTCGCTGGGGCGGCAGGGCAGAAAAGCTGCTGTGCGGGCATTGGCCGAAAACAGGACTACTGTGAGAAAACAGAAAAGGCATAAAAAACTTACCCCCAAGGCATTTTTGAATGCCTTGGGGGCTTTGAATATGGTGGCTCTTGGAAAGCAAAAA
>OIWU01001430.1_pt1 | contig 23541 bp, 11 predicted proteins | sample 1587711 | NCBI WGS metagenome assembly OIWU01 (sample SAMEA3888909, study PRJEB22519) | human gut metagenome | biome: human gut; feature: human-associated habitat; material: faeces | place: Denmark | collected 2010 | reverse complement strand
GAGAAATCGTCCGGAGACTCTTTTTCGTGTTTATGGGTGTGCGCGGGAGCACATCAGTTGCCCACGCCATATGGCCACGTGTGATGACCGTCTCACTTTCGACCCTCTTGACAGATTGATATAGCTGTAATTGTCTGTATCTTAATTGATTAGGTAACAAGTCTCTTGCCAAGAGGTCGTTTCGAAATGTGGTCTTGGCAGATTCCTGTTGTGGCTCTTGTCTTGCAATACGCTCAATTTCAGTGGCTTACTGCATATGTGTCACTAATCCCGCCTGCCAAGATGGTCAAAATTTTGCACCTGTCCACGCTATATTGCCATGCGTGTTTCTCTCTGTCCTGTCCCTGTGTCAGAACTATCTTTGAGTTTATCCTTGTTTTGTCGTCTTATTTCGCTGTGTTTTTCGTAAGTGTCTCCGGAGTTACGTATTGATGCGCCGCCAGCGTTTCCGTACATTTGCTTTCCAGTGTGAATTTCGACCCTCTTGACAGGTAAATCCATCCGTAATTGTTTGTATCTTAATTGATTAGGTAATAAGTCTCTTGCCAAGAGGTCGTTTCGAAAGGGGGTCTTGGCAGATTCATGTAGTGGCTCTAATCTCGCAACGCCCTCATCTTCAGTATCTTACCACGAATGTGTCCGGAATCGCGCCTGCCAAGAGGGTCGAAAATCAGGGCTCTCCTTGATTGGTTTCCGTATATTCCGCGCCTCTCCATGCATTATTGCTCCAATGGTGCGTTCCCGTCCGCTGGCTCCGGATGGGACCAGCCCATACTGACAAAATTGTGTAAATATCGGCCTGATTTCACACCGTTTATAATTGATTATTCTATTGCAAGTCATATGGCAGTTTAGACTGTCTGCCATGTAGAATGACTGCCGTCCGCGTCGTCTATATTACCTTGAGAATTTCGACCCTCTTGACAGGTGAATTCATCTGTAATTGCCTGTATCTTAATTGATTAAGTTATCAGTCTCTTGCCAAGAGGTCGTTTCGAAAGGTGGTCTTGGCAGATTTATGTCGTGGCTTTAATCTAGCAACACCCTCATCTTCAGTATCTTGTCACGAATGTGTTCCTGATCACGCCTGCCAAGAGGGTCGAAATTTTGCACCTGTCCACGCTATATGGCCATGCGTGTTTCTCTCTGTCCTGTCCCTGTGGCAGAACTATGTTTGAGTGTATCCTTGTTTTGTCGTATTTTCTCGCTGTGTCATTTTCGTGGGTGTCTCCTGAGTTACGTATTGATGCGCTGCCAGCGGTTCCGTACTCTTGCTTTCCAGCGTGACTTTCGACCCTCTTGACAGGTAAATGCATCCGTAATTGTCTGTATCTTAATTGATTGAGTAATCAGTCTCTTGCCAAGAGGTCGTTTCGAAAGGGGGTCTTGGCAGATTCATGTCGTGGCCTTTCTCTCGCAATGCGCTCAATTTCAGTGATTTACTGCAAAAGTGTCACTAATCACGCCTGTCAAGAAGGTCGAAATTTTGCACCTGTCCACGCTATATGGCCATGCGTGTTTCTCTCTGTCCTGTCCCTGTGGCAGAACTATGTTTGAGTTTATCCTTGTTTTGTCGTCTTATTTCGCTGTGTTTTTCGTGGGTGTCTCCGGAGTTACGTATTGATCTGCCGACAGCGGTTCCGTACTTTTACTTTCCAGCGTGAATTTCTACCCTCTTGACAGGTCGATGTGGCCGTAATTGTCTGTATCTTAGTTGATTAAGAAATTAGTCTCTTGCCAAGAGGTCGTTTCGAAAGGTGGTCTTGGCAGATTCATGTCGCGGCTTTAATCTCGTAACTCCCACATCTTCAGTATCTTACCACGAATGTGTTCCTAATCACGCCTGTCAAGAGGGTCGAAAATCAGGGCTCTCCTTGATTGGTTTCCGGAAATCCATCTGCGCCTGTCCATGCATTATTGCCCCAATGGTGCGTTCCCGTCCGCAGGCTCCGGATTCGAACCAGCCCATACTGTCGAATATCGGCCTGATTTTACCCCGTTAGTTTTACCAATTCGGTGTAAATAATGCCTGTTTTTTACACCGGTTATAATTGATTATTCTATTGCAAGCCATCTAGCAGTTTAGACTGTTTGCCATGTAGAATAACTGCCGTCCGCGTCGTCTATTTTACCGTGAGCTTTTCGACCCTCTTGACAGGTAAATTCCTATGTAAATATTTGTATCTTAATTGATTAAGTAATCAGTCTCTTGCCAAGAGGTCGTTTTGAAAGGGGGTCTTGGCAGATTCATGTCGTGGCTTTAATCTCGCAACGCCCTCATCTTCAGTATCTTACCGCGAATATGTCCGGAATTGCGCCTGCCAAGAGGGTCGAAATTTTGCGCCTGTCCGCGCAGGTGTTGCTGAGGCCTGTCCCTGTGACAGGACTCGTACGGGTAACCAGTCGGCATTGAAAACTACCAGTTATGTTTACGACACTCCGGACAATTTCACACGTACTCTTACCCGTCTTTTGTCCATCTTTGAGCTTCTACTGGTTTTGCCGTTGTCCCCGCCCTATGGCACACGTGTGTGATGACCTTCTCAGTTTCGACCCTCTTGACAGGTCGATGTGGCTGTAATTGTCTGTATCTTAATTGATTAGGTAATAAGTCTCTTGCCAAGAGGTCGTTTCGAAAGGTGGTCTTGGCAGATTCATGTCGTGGCTTTAATCTCGCAATATTCTCATCTTCAGTATCTTACCACGAATGTGTTCCTAATCGCGCCTGCCAAGAAGGTCGAAATTTTGCACCTGTCCACGCTATATGGCCATGCGTGTTTCTCTCTGTCCTGTCCCTGTGGCAGAACTATGTTTGAGTTTATCCTTGTTTTGCCGTTTTTTCTCGCTTTGTCATTTTCGTGGGTGTCTCCGGAGTTACGTATTGATGCGCTGCCAGCGGTTCCGTACTTTTGATTTCCAGTGTGAATTTCGCCCCTCTTGACAGGTGAATGCATCCGTAATTGTTTGTATCTTAATTGATTAGGTAATCAGTCTCTTGCCAAGAGGTGCTAATGAAAGGGGGTCTTGGCTGATTCATGTCGTGGCTTTAATCTCGCAACGCCCTCATCTTCAGTATCTTACCACGAATATATTCCTGATCACTCCTGCCAAGAGGGTCGAAAATCAGGGCTCTCCTAGATTGGTTTCCGGAAATTCTGCGCCTTTCCATGCCATATGTCCATGCATGTGTGCCTGTGGCAGAACCCCGTTATGGAATGCTTGCTCAGTCACGCGGTATGACCGCCTGAAGATCTCAGGTGCATCGCATTGTGGTCAGCTGTAGAAGATATTTTACCAAATGTTTCCTGATTTGAATAATATCATTGAAAATTCAAAAAGAATTCGTATATTTGCATTCCTATCTGTTGCGCGGGTGGCGAAATGGTAGACGCGCTAGTTTCAGGAGCTAGTGTCAATTGCGACGTGTGAGTTCGACTCTCATCTCGCGCACAACAAATGAGGTCAGTTGAAGTGCTAACTTTGATTGACCTCTTTTTGTATCTGCATGTTAAGTAATCCTTAAAAAATAACTTGGGAATCTTTGCGAGTCTTTTCGGTCTATATCTGTTTTCTCATCAGTCGTGTGCCACCGGCGCACTCCTTTTTCGAAAATAGATCTATCCTAGAGAATCTTCTCCTAATCTGAGGCAGGTTATTTTTTCACGTTACTGAGATGTATTGCGGACTCACAGAATAGTGTATGCCTCAGACTCCACCTATGTTACCGTTATCGATATGGACAGCGAATTGCCGGAATCATCTACTACAGTGACAGAATGGCGTCCGGAATCAGGACGGACACGTAATTGGTGAATAAAACGGGTTGTGCCTATGAAACTGTTGTCAAGATGCCAATATACAGTCGCGTCCTGATTGCTATGGGCCAGATTCAGGACTAGAGAGCCTGGCGAACCGTCCAACTGCTTCGGTAGAGTTATGACACTGCCGTTTTCCGGATAAATGAACTCCATCAGAAGGCCTGACCCGGACGACGAAACCTTGTAAGAAGCATGCTTCTGTCTGTAAAACCACTCCATGGCAGGCGTGAGACGGAAAACACTGCGGCCGTCCTCAAAATGATGATACGGACAAATCCTGCTTTTCATTGACCCGGCCGGCAACGTAAGCGTATCCTTTTCATCACAATACGGCCCTGCCAGAAAACCCGATTCATGACAAACTTCAGTGCGCCACGCCTTCCGGCTGCCACGCTCAGAACCGGATATTTCATCCACACTTGGAAACCACGCAGACTTGCTGCCCGGAAGAGCATTGAAAATCTCAAACATTACAGGACCGGCGGTCCGGGCACCCAGAAGACCCGCTGCACCTGCACCCGACGCATTGCCCGCCCAGACACCTACCGCATAATCTGGAGTTACACCGACAGCCCAGGCATCACGATAACCATAACTGGTACCCGTCTTCCAGGCAACTTTACGTACGGAATTGATTAAGTGCCAATCGATTTCATCCGGCCTGTTGACCTCCTTGAGAGCATCAAGCGTATAAGCGACAGCGACAGGGTCATCTTCCGGCAAAGGTCTGCTATCATCGGAATCACAAATTGAAGCCCTCTCGTTGACCACACATGCTGCCAGCTCAGCATAAGCCGCCGTCACCTCATCCAGACGACATTCACCGCCACCTAAAATCAGAGACAGACCATAATCAGAAGAGGATCGGGTCAATGTTGTAAGACCACGCGAAGCAAGATTCTCCTGGAAACGCTGGACGCCATAATCTTTCAGAATATGGACACATGGCACATTGAGGGAACGGCTCAAGGCCGCAGCTGCAGGAACGGCACCATCATATGTCATGTCATAATTCTGAGGAGCGAAACCATTGATATTCACAGGTGTATCAGCCACAAGAGAATACGGAAGAATCGTCCCGTCCTCCAGAGCATCACAATACAAAAACGGCTTCAGGATACTGCCGGAACTGCGGGGAGACCGCGCCGCATTGACATTGACCCCGGCCCTTTTCCGATCCGACGAAGCATTGCCACAATACGCGAGCACCCGGCCCGTCGCGACCTCGATGACAACAGCTGCAAGGTCCGCGATGCCCTCACGCGCAAGATCGTCGCCACGACGCGCAAGAATCCCCTCAATATGCCTTTGAAGATGAATGTCAATGCTGGTGTGAACCATCCGTCCCGAGGTTTTGCCGTAAGGAGCAGGCTTGCCGTCAATGTCAATGACAGAAGAAAAGAACTTTCCGCAGCCGTTGTATTGCCCTGATGACAGGTCATCCACAAGATGAGAAGCAAACGACGGTAGAGCTTTCGGGGCATCTGGAATAGGCTCGGAACAGGCCGTTTCATAATCGTCAATGTTGATCAGACCTCTGTCCAACAATTTGTGCAGTAACCTGTTACGCTTGGCAAGAAGCCTCTCGTGATTCTTTCCCGGCCTTATGCTGGAAGGAGAATTGGGGAGAATTGCCAGAGTGGCAGCCTCACCCCAGGACAAATCATCCGCCCCATGACTGTAATATCTCCAGGCCGCAGCATCCAGGCCGACGACATTGCCCCCGAAAGGTGCGTGAGAGGCATATAATGACAGAATCTCATCCTTGGAACAACGCAGTTCGAGACGCGTGGCAAGAATCGCCTCCACAAGTTTCTGGCCGATGGTTCTTGCCTTCTGGCGGGACATGCAGATAACCTGCATCGTAATGGTACTTCCGCCGCTGACGACATGGCCGGCCTTCATATTGGCATACAGAGCCTTGCAGATGGAGACAGGATTGATGCCGGGATGCCATCTGAACCACCTGTCCTCAAATTCTATCAGAGATGTGAAATACTTGTCTCTGCCATCCTTGTCAGAATAGGACCCGGCTCCGAAACGCCATTGTCCGTCGGATGCAATTCTGGCTCCGAGAAGTTCCCCGTTTCTGTCAGTGACAACAGTCGAGTAAACAGTGCCCGGAAACAGATCTCGAGGCAGGCAGAGAAGATACCATGACAGAAGCACGGCAGCCAAAATGAGCCGGGCTGTCAGACGTTTGTGCGCTGCAGCCTTGCCCATAAGAATGCGTAAATAGTCTGAAATCTGCACTGTATAAGCCTGTTATCTGGTCACAGATGCCTTGCCTGATGCCGTGCGGGCATAGACGCCGGCATTGTACATGGCATCACAAGTGATGGACGGCAGAATGTACTGGCCTTCATAAGCAGCGCGCAGACGTACCCTGAACTCCTTGTAAGTTCCCCTTGGCAGGCTGAAATAGAAGATATTGCGGTCATCCCTGATGTCCAGATAGTCATAACGGCCGGCTGAAGGCGTATCCTGCCCGGTCATCCTCTCATTGACAATCTCCCAGCCGGAAGGAATCATCTGAGTCAATGCCAGATTGCTGTAATCGTCTGACACTGAGCGGTTGGCTACATGGATAATCGCGGTAAACTCGGTGCCCTGGCGCAGAGAATCCGGATTGATGAGAGACCCGTCGCTGAGGACGTATCTGACGCTAAGGTCAATGCCGGAGGACTTCGCTGCTACTGTCTCTCCCGGTGCAGCCCTGGAAACAGTCGTCATCCTGACATAGACAGGTCCGTCCGAAGTATTCTTTACAGTTGCCTTGCCATGGTCCGGATGAAGTGTGTATGAAGCATGGCCATTGTCTGAAGGCAGTGCCTCCAAGGTGGCCTCGGACTCATTTGGTTCCCCGATAGAAACTGACAGGTTCCCTGATGTGACGCTGCGCGAAAGAATTGACAATGCCCTTCCGAGGAATGCGGACTCCTGGGTTGTGAGCGACCAAGGAGAGAGGGTTTCCACGTCTGGAGAACCGCCTAGCATTTCATGTGCATAAGTCACGGCTCCTGAGACGTTGCCCGTACGCACCATCGCCTCCATGGCTATTGCCTTGTCTCTCAGCGGTGTACTGAATGTCGGCAGGTCTGATGTCCAGCTGACAGGGGAATTGGAGGCAGTATTGAGGATATTTGCCCCCGCGGTCTTCTTTCCGCAGACAGAGTAGGCCGAAGCCAGCATCATCGACGCCTGCCATGACATGTTTCCGCTTTCCTTCATCCTGTTCATCGCAGATTCCTCAGGGGATTGTGCCAATGCCAGTGTGAAGAGTCGGTAGGCCTGTGTCAGATCGCTTAGACCGCTTACTTTCGCGGTTCTGAAATTCTGGACGCAGCGTTTCTGGAATCTCTTCCATGAAGTCATGACGGCACTGCTGACCTCATAACCCTCTGCGCTGGCGAGGGTCATGAACTCGCCGGCCATTGATGTCACCCATTCATCAGCATGGGTATAGTTCGGCCAGTAAGCGAAACCTCCGTCAGGAAGCTGCCTTCCGTAGAGTTCGGAAAGGATGCCCGGTATCATTGACTTTGCCGCTTCAGCATTTTCCTTGGTCAGTTCCTTCATCGCGTAGAGAAGGCTCAGGCCTTTCGCTGCAAGCTGCTCGGTGCAAGAATGTTGATAACTTCTCATATAATTGAACAGCGTGTTCCAACCTATTGTAGGACAGCCGCTTATTTCAACCCATGCGCCGAGGTTCCCGCTGGCGTCGAACGGCTGGTAAGTGAAGCTTGTGCTCTCTCCGCGTGAAAGCAGTTTGCCGCTTTCTGAGATGATTTCCGGAGACTGGTTGCGGACTTCGAGATTAATAGTCTCTGTCATCTTATGTCCGTTGCCGTCGGCAGAGACAGTGACCTTCGCCTGGCCCTCTTCACCGGATTTGAGAGTGAATCTGGCCATCTTGTCGCCCTTGCCGGAGAAGGCCAATGACTCTGCGGAGTTCCCCTCTATCGAGACCGGGCCCTCGCAACGTACTGTAACATTGACATTTCCGATGCCTTCCTCCATTACAAAGACATTGACCGGAAGGGTGATGGTCTCCCCGCAGCCTGCAAATCTCGGCAGAGTCGGCAGAATCATGACAGGGGATGTGACAGGGACAGTCTTCTCGGCATTGCCGAACGCATTTCCATAGCCGGCTACAACCATCACTCTTACGCTTCCAACGTACATCGGCAATGTGATTTTGTGGCTTGCGGAACCGGACTTGAGAGTGAACGGACCGAGTACCTTGACTATAGGGTTGAACCTGTTTTCCTTGCGTGCGCCTCTGATAAGCCCTTCGTCACCACCGACACTGAACATAGCCGAAAGCGCACCTCCGAATGAATTATATACGTTGTCATAAATATCCCATGTCTTGACTCCTAGGGCTTCGCGCTTATACATGGCGTGCCATGGATCCGGAGTCCTGAATGCCGTCAGGTCCAGCAGACCTTCATCGACGATTGCAAGGGTGTATGTCATTGACTGGCCCTTCTTTTCGCTGATTTTTACGGTGAACTGCTCCTCAGGATGAATCTTGTCCGGCATTGAAATGACCGGTTCGAGATGGGAGTCGGGGTTTTCCACCATTACCGGCTGGACACCGTACATCCTGACAGGCAAGTCATTGGAAGTGTTCCAGTAAGGCTGTACCAATGTGATATGGATGTAGAAGTTAGGAGCCATATCGGCATTGACCTTAATCTTATAAGGGGTGTCTCCGGACTCGGATGTCTTTACCCATTCGCTGCTGAGGACGCGGGTTCCGTTTTCGATGGAAACCAATGCCCTGCCGTCCTTTGCTGACGGGATGAACACTGTCGCTGTCTCGCCGGTCTTATATGACTTCTTGTCAGTAGCGAAACTGAGCATTGCCGGGGCGTCCGGATTGCTTCTGCTGGAGCGTCCTATGTAATCGGCCATGTCCGCGTAGAAGATTCCTCCAGTCGCGTGACCGCTGTCCATATCCTTTATATATATGAGGTAGCGGCCCCAATCATTGTCATTGATATTGAAAGAAATGTTCATATCATTCTGACCTGATCTGAAAGTGCCTGAACTGTAGGCTGATGCGGCCGACGCATTGATGTACGAGTCGAGCGGGTCTCGTCTGGATTCCCACCACCAGCTCCATTTGAGTTTGAAGATTCTCCATTCGATCTGATGTCCGGAGATGCGTTTTCCGTCAGGGCTGACAACTGCCACAGGAATGTTGTGGGTGGTGCCGGTCGCGATGTATTCGCCGTCAGCAGGAAGTTTGGCTCCTACATAGGCGCTGAACGGAGAGTAAGGCATTGTCAATGTCGTGAAACTCTCGTCGCCTCCGTTCTCGAAAACGGAGCAGAGGACGTCTGCCGAGAGCATGCCGGGAGCCTGAGGCACTGCCGGAAGCCGTACTCTTTCGTGGGCTACTCCGTTATTGTCCAGGCAGGCTCTGGCCAGATCCGTGCTGAATGTTTCGAAACTGCTTGCCGGATTTCGGAAAGTATAGCCTTCGAATCCGCTGAAACTTGTCTTTCCTGGTCTCAATGTCATTGACACTGTCGATAGCAGTCCTGAGGCGGCAGGTCCCGTGAGCCAGTTGGAAGAAATGTTTATGGGTGTCATGTTTCCGGCATAGAGAGCCTTGCTGCCGAAATCGACATTGACTTTCAGACGGTTAGGCTTTATTGCCTCGATTCTGAGCGGCTTGTGGAAAGTCGCGCCGCCCACTTTCACGTAGGCGTTCCAGAGACCGGTAGGGCTGTCAGGTGATGTCGGAATCTCGAAGGTATAGAATCCGTTTTCCGACTTTCTGCAGACTTTTCTCGTAAAGAACTGTCCGAGCGGAGTGTATATGTCAATGGCAGCAGGATGGCTGTCAGGAATCTTGTTCTCGCTGAAGAGAATCATGTTCAGATGGAGGGTGTCGCCGGGTCTCCAGACACCGCGCTCGCCATAGACGAAGCCCTTCAATCCCTTCTGCAGAATCTCTCCGCCTGTGTCGAATCGGCTCAATGACATTTCCTCCCCATCGGTTACTTTTATGTAAGTAACTGATTCTCCTTTCTTTACACGGACGGCAAATGGCTTTCCGTTTACATCGACGGCTGTGAGTCCCTGTGCATCACTCTTTCCGCTGCCGATTTCCTGCAGCTGGTAATTGTATGCGGTTATCTCCGCTCCGGAAACCGGTTCTGCCGTAATGATGTCGCTGACTGCCACCCAAATCTTGGCGGCTTTTTTGCCGGCATCGGCATATTTGGCAACGACACCTAGCTTGGAAGCCATGAAACTTTTTTCAGGGTAATCGTAGTTCATGTAATATGACGGGGTCATCGGGTTGTTCCTGTCCTGCCACTCGTAAACCGACCAGTCATAGTTGTTGTAATAGAAATACGGATTAGGAATATCCCATACTGTCTCGTCTTCCTCTGACATGTTGCCGGATGCCAAGCTTGTCATATTGCTTGCAACTGTCTGTCCGTCAGAGTCCTTGCTGTAGATGTAATACTCTTTCCTGAAAGATAACCTGGCTCTGTAGATGGCATTCGGGTCCTGTTTGAAAAGGCTTGACAAGTCCACTGTGAAAGTGTTGCTCTTGCTCAGATCCTTGTCAGGGTCGGTATCGAGTCTCAATGTGTTTCTGTAAATCATTCTGCCGGCTCGTCTGAGGCTGTTGTTGTCCCCATTGAGAGAATTGTCCTGCAGAAACATCAGCACGTTGCTCGGATATATCTTTATGATGCTGATATCCACTGCCTTGAGGTTCTTGGCGATGAATGCCATGACAAGATTCTTAGTGTCGGGAAGAATACTGCCATTGCCTGCGAATGCCACTCCCGGTTCCGGGCTTTCCATCGTGAAGACATGTCTCCACGTATCACCGAGCCTGTTGCCGTTCATATCCCTGATGGCCGGGTCCAGTTCAAGTGTCAGTGAACCGTCCTCGTTCTTTCCCAGATACAGTCTCACCTTGTTGTCAGTCACTTTGGCATTGACCTTAAGAGACTCCGTTCCGTTGCCGTAGTAATTGTTCTTGGACGAGGCAGTAACGCTGACGAGACCGTCGAGGTTCTGCCTGCTGTCGAGCGGCTCAGAGAAAGTTACGTCAATGTAATTGTTGTCGCTGTTCACAAGTTTCGTGTCAATGACATTGAACTTTCCTTTCGCGGGGATGACCGCAAATGCGGAACCGCATTCGTCGAACCCTGTCTTTCCCGGCAGGAATTTGATTGTCAATGTCTTGTCTCCGTCTCCACGCTTCAGTCCTGTGACATTGAAGTCGAATGCGCGCTCTCCGGATTGCTTCACTTCTGTGGTGAAACCGCTTTCAGGGTAGCCGAAACTGAGCAGGTCTTCAGGATTCTCTACTGAAACGGAAGTGCTCATGACAAGAGTTCCGCTGACAGAGGCATTGTCAATGTCGGAGCTTGTGACAGTGATGTCATTGACCTCGAGCGAAGCCTCTTTCTTGGCGCTCACGAATCTGAATCTGAATTCGCTGTAGCGGCTGTCCGTGTCGGTCACTTTCCCGAGCATGAATGTGCACTCGTAAGTCTTTCCCGGCTTCAGCGCCCCCTCTTCCGGTACGAATTCGATTCTGTTTGGGGAAGTCCAACGTGCAGATCCTTTGAGAGATGGAGAGAATTTGAACAGTTTTCCCGCCTCTTTGTCAGATTCTGAAAGTTTGCCGCTTATTTTCTCAGCCGGGGAGACGAGTTCCACGACAATGCTGCCGCCGTCTGTAACAATTCCGCCGGTATAAGCTTCGATATAGTCAGCGAACCCGCTGTCAGGTGTCGCGGTGTTCTTCTGACCGCAACAGGAAATTATCAATGCTGAGATACCTATGACAAAGATTTTCCTCAAAGTATGAATCAAATCCATAGTGCAATATAGTTTAAAGTGTTAGTATTCAGACGTAAATATATGTAATTTTTTGTTTTAATCTATGCTTGTCGGGATTATTTGCGGCATCTGACACGGCATGACAAATTGTCACCGTCATGGCATGTGGCACGGCAGTTGATTAAAATGTTTCCAGCTGCGTCAGATGGTGATGCGGCAAAAACATTGATATAAACATTTAAAATTATAGAATTATGATCAGACCATTGGCAGACAGAGTGGTTCTTGAGCCTAAAGAGGCTGAGACCAAGACAGCTGCAGGACTTTATATCCCGGATACAGCTAAGGAAAAACCACAGCAGGGCAAGGTAGTAGCTTGCGGACCTGGCAAGAAGGACGAACCTATGGAAGTCAAAGTCGGTGATGAGGTTCTTTATGGCAAATACGCCGGAACTGAGGTTACCGTAGAGGATAAGAAATATCTTATCGTCCGTCAGTCAGACATTATGGCTATTCTGTAAATTTAATTTTAGGAGATTATTATTATGGCAAAAGATATCAAATTCGACGTTGACGTTCGCGCAAAAATGAAACAGGGCGCAGACGCTCTTGCAGATGCAGTAAAGGTTACACTTGGACCTAAGGGTCGTAACGTTGTTATTGACAAGAAGTTCGGTGCTCCTCAGGTTACTAAGGACGGTGTTACTGTCGCTAAGGAAGTTGAACTTAAGGACAGATTCGCCAATATGGGTGCACAGATGGTCAAGGAAGTCGCTGCCAAGACTAACGAGCAGGCAGGTGACGGTACTACCACCGCTACAGTTCTCGCACAGGCTATCATCAATGTTGGTCTGAAGAACGTTACCGCAGGTGCAAGCCCTATGGATTTGAAGAGAGGCATTGACAAGGCTGTTGCCGCTGTTGTTGCCGAACTTAAGGCTCACAGTCAGGAAGTCGGTGACGACTACTCTAAGGTAGAGCAGGTCGGTACCATTTCTGCAAACAACGATGCTACCATCGGTAAACTTATCGCTGATGCAATGTCAAAGGTAAAGAAGGATGGTGTCATCACTGTTGAGGAGGCAAAGGGTACTGAGACTGAGGTCAAGGTCGTAGAGGGTATGCAGTTCGACAGAGGCTATATTTCTCCATATTTCATGACCAATTCAGATAAGATGGAGGCTAGTCTTGACAGCCCATACGTTCTTATCACTGACAAGAAGATTTCTACAATGAAGGATCTTCTCCCTATCCTCGAGCCAATCGCAAGAGATGGAAAGTCACTCCTTATCATTGCAGAAGATGTTGATGGCGAGGCTCTTACGACATTGGTTGTGAACAAGATCCGTGGCGCTATCAAAGTTGCTGCAGTCAAGGCTCCGGGATTCGGTGACCGTCGTAAGGAGATGCTTCAGGATATCGCTACCCTTACAGGTGCCACCCTCGTTTCAGAGGAAAGAGGATTTACTCTCGAGAATACTACTCCTGAGATGCTCGGTAAGGCTGAGAAAGTCACCATCACCAAGGAGAATACTACTATCGTAGGTGGTGCGGGCAACAAGGATGACATCGCAGAGCGTGTTGACCTTATCAGAAAGCAGATTGCTACTTCTACTTCCGATTATGACAAGGAGAAACTTCAGGAGCGTCTCGGAAAACTTGCCGGTGGTGTTGCTGTCCTCTATGTAGGTGCTACTACCGAGGTTGAGATGAAAGAGAAGAAAGACCGTGTCGAGGATGCATTGAATGCAACCCGTGCAGCAGTCGAGGAAGGTTATCTTCCAGGTGGCGGTGTAGCTTACATCCGTGCTGCCGAGGCTCTTAAGAATCTTAAGGGTGACAACGAGGATGAGACTACAGGTATCCATATCGTAGCTCGTGCTATCGAGGAGCCTCTCCGTCAGATTGCAAGAAATGCAGGCGTTGACGGTAGCGTGATTATCCAGAAGATTCGTGAAGGCAAGGGTGACTTCGGTTACAATGCGCGTACTGATGAGTATGTCAATATGTTCGAGGCCGGCGTCATCGACCCTACCAAAGTCAGCCGTGTCGCTCTCGAGAACGCTGCTTCAGTCGCAGGAATGTTCCTTACTACCGAGTGTGGTATCGTTGATATTCCGGAACCGGCTCCAGCTGCTCCAGCAATGCCGGAAGGCGGTATGATGTAAAATCTCGGGCTCTGCCGGACGGCAGGACTCACAGATAATATAGACAGGTGTCCAGATTGTGATTTCACAGTTTGGACACCTGTCTTTGTTCTGTACGGAACTTTGGCCTCTTGTTCGTGCCGTCTTACCAGTTTTTGTACGGGTTTCCGGCCAAGGCGGAATTGTAATAACGTGCATCGCCCGTGACTTCCTTGCCGAGCCAGGAAGGTCTGTCGAAAGGCTCGTCAGGTGAAGCCAGTTCGATTTCAGCCATGACAAGTCCCTCATTGTCACCATGGAATTCATCCACTTCGAATGTGTGTCCGCCGAAATCGACGAGGTGACGTGTTTTGTCAATGACGCCGGGCTCACAGATCTGGAGGAGCTGCAGGGCATCATTGACAGGTATCTCTTGCTCCCACTCGTAGCGGCTTATGCCATCGGCATCGCCCTTGCCCTTGATGGTGATGAAACCTTGGTCGTCGCGGACGCGGATGCGGACAGTGCGCTCCGGGACTGAACATAGGTAACCCTGGGAAATGCGCATTGACTTGCTCACATCCGGTTTGAAGTCTCCGTTCAGAAGAAATTTCCGTTCTATTTCCTGTGCCATGATTTGGATTGCTTAAGAATCGACATCACAAAGTAACACATAATTATCCGGTTCTTTTGTGGAAAATTATTGTTTTTTTACGTCATCATTCATATCTTGTGATGGTGAAAGGACGCAATGGACTTTTCCGGAGCGTCCTCTGCCGCACTGCGTACACCTAAAGCGCAGACTGAAACTATTAATTTCAAAACAATATGAAAAGGCACTTATTGCTTATTATGCTTTCTCTGGGACTGATGGCAGTTACCGGATGTAAGAAGAGCCCCTCTGAAGAGGCTAGCGACCTGAAATTCTTGCCAGGCCAGGAATTTACCTATGTTTTCGAGCCGGATGCCGGCGAAGCTACGCTGCAGTTTGACGCGGCCCAGATATGGATGGCTGCCAAAACGGGCTCCGAACTGGAAAATGAATGGCTGACCCTTACTCCAGCGTATGGACAGGGCGGACCGGCTATCATCACTATCGGCGTCGCGGCGAATCCTACAGATGCGGAAAGGACCGCAGTGTTCATGGTTACATGCGGAAAAGACCGAAAGGAAGTGACAGTAAGACAGTACTCTATGACATCCGATGAGACGAAATTCGTATATATTCCGGATGAAAACTTCAGAGAATACTGTCTTTCTAATTTTGACCTGGACGGTGACAAGAGACTTTCCAAGGAAGAAGCATTGGCAGTTACCGAAATCTCATGCGAAGATCTGGAAATCAAATCTCTCAGCGGTATAAAATTCATGTCAAACCTGCAGAAGCTGAATTGCCGTCATAATCTGATAGAAGGAGACCTCGATCTCAGCGGATTTGCGGCATTGAAAGAACTCGTTGCAGACCATAATGTCTATACCAGTCTGAATCTCAGCGGCTGCTCTGCATTGGAGACATTGAAGGCAAATGACAACTATACCTATGATGAGAAGCAGCTTTTCATGCTGTTCCCGATGACAAGCATTGACCTTACCGGCTGTTCATCGCTCAAGTCAATCGACCTTCAGGACAACGGCCTTCTTGCTATCGACTGCAGCGACTGTCTTAATCTCGAAGATCTCAATGTAGCATATAACTCGCTCAATAGCATTGATGTAAGCAAGTGTACGAAACTTGCTCAGGTCAGCATCAGAACAAATAAGTTCAATAAGAGCGTTGACTTTAGTCATTGTCCGAACCTGACATATCTCGGCGCCTGGGAGGCCAATCTTACAGGACTGAACGTATCAGGCTGTACCAAACTCCAGCAGCTTATCGCCTACAGGAACCCTGACCTCAAGTTGATGGACGTTAGCGACAATACTGCGCTTTATGAACTGAACCTTTACGAGACCGGAATTACTGAAATCAATGTCAAGAACAATCCGGAGCTGACCAAACTGAACCTCGGAGTCACAGGAGGACTGAAATCTATCGACCTCTCGTCATGTACCAAAATCACAGAACTGAATCTTCAGGAAAACAGCCTGACCACTCTCGACGTATCACCTTGCAAGAACCTGCAGGTGCTCAAGGCTGAACTCAATGACCTCTCATCCGTTAATCTTTCGGGATGCGGTTCATTGAGCAAATTGTATCTGTATGACAACAAACTGACGGATGTGGATTTGAGTTCATGCGTGAAGCTCGGCAGTCTGGACATCAAGAACAACAAGCTGACTTCACTCGATATGAATGCCTCTACAGGGCTGTATTTCCTTGACTGCTCGTCAAATAATATCAATGACCTCAAGATAGACCAGTGCGGAAATCTTACGACTCTCTTGGCTGAGTCCAATGTGTTGGAGGCTCTGGACCTTACTCCTAACAAGTTGCTTGCGGAGGTGACATTGGGCAAAAACAAACTCGCGTCATTGGACATCCGTGGCCTTTCGGCACTTACTACCATTGAACTTACGGCTAACAAGATTGACCGTCTCGACCTGCATGGCTGTACCGCACTCGACGAACTCCACATGTCTGAGAATCTGGTGGATTACATCACATTCTACGGCTGTACCGCACTTCGATATGTCGATATCAGGAACAATAAGGTCAAGTCTTTGGATTTCAGTGCAAATGAAAAGATGAATTTCCTGTTTGCGACCGCGAACCCTGAACTCACCACTGTATTTATCAAGGAAGGTGCAAACTATAGCACCATCGATGTGGATTCTTCAGTTACCATTTATACGAAGTCAGGTGACGATTTCAGTGAAGTGGGCGGAAACTGGGGTGATGGTGATGTTGACCCGTGGAAGAAATAATTAATCTAGGACATTATGAAGAAAATATTATATATGGCTGCTGCCGTTGCTGCAGCGGTTTCCTGCCAGACAAAGAACGATGTTGAGGTTCTTTTCGGAAATAGGGAAGTGACTGTATATCATCATGATATGGCTACAAAGACCGGAATCTCCTATGAGGCTTCCGACGTGTCTCACCTCGTGTGGAATGATGGGGACAAAGTGATGTACATCACAATCGACAAGTCCGGACTGTACGACTATGGATTCCAGGAGGCTGTCGTGACTTCAAACAAATTCACGGCATCGATTTCCGACAAGGCAGGCAAGAGTGACAAAATGCTGGTTTTCTGGCCGTCTTCCGCTATGGCACTCGGAAGCAGCGACACGAACTTCTGGATGGATAAGGAACTATCAGTCAAGAGTACAGATGATTTCAACGGCCGCCGTCTGCCGATGATTTCAATGTTCAGCGTTCCGGAAGGGACCGAGGTCAATGCCGACTATACTCCTCTTGCTTCAGTTGTCCGCGTATCGATAGATTCGACCGGACATGCGAAGGAAAGACTACTTTCTCTCACCATCACGACTGCAGAGCAGTGCTATGGCGTTTATCAGATCGCTACAACTGCCGAGAACGGCTACACATTCAAGGGAAAAGGAAATACCGTAAAGGTGAACTTGTCCGACAAGCCGATGCTGAAGGACCTGAAATATGTGTATATGGTTATGGCAAGGGCTTCATACACAGGCGTTCAGCTTGATGTTGAAACAGACAAGACCACTTATGCTTTCCAGGACGGAAAGATGGATCTCTCCCGTACCGGAAGATACCTTTACCGTATGCCTGTGACGCTTGGGGAAATTCCTGAGCCGGAAATCAAGAAGTTCCATCTTGTGACTGACGCTGCAGACGTTGTGGACGGAGGCACATACCTTATCACCGCAGAGGAGTCCGCAGGCAAGTATTTTGTCATGAAGAATACTAAATCCGACGAATATCTTGATAGTACTAAGGAAGTATCTGTAGATGAGGACGGAACATTGCCTGCCTCTGAGGAACTCCTCACATATTCTCTTGTAGCCGGCAAGGGCACCGGTGACTATGAGGGCCGCTTCTCATTCAAGATGGCAAGCCTCGGCACGAAGTCTTACATTTCATCGCCTGGCGCTGTGAGCGAGGCTGTCGAATACATGGGAAAGTTCTGGTACAAGACCGCAAGCGACCTGACAATGTCCAATCCTTGGTGGAAAGTTACAGTTTCTGCCGATGCGTGCAGGATAGAGTCCCATGAGCTCAAGGTAATGGGCGAACCGTCAGGACGTTACGGACATATCGTCCGTTTCAATGATAAGAGCACATTCGGCGTTGCCGCTCCTGAGGCGGATTCAGAAAATTACAGAGAAATCAGACTCTTCGTCTTGAAATAGGACGGTCTTTCCTGAATTCGCCCTCACGGGCTTTAAGGATTACTGAATCAGAGTTGTTTATACGGGTGACTAAAATTTCATTTTTAGTCACCCTTTATGTATCTTTGTTAGTTTGGAAGTTGAATGGACTTAAAAACTACGACAAATGATTACATTCGGATACAATAACAAGTTCAGCAGCATTTTGCGCTCACTTGCAGCTATTGCAATAGGTTTGGTGATGGTATGTGCCACTGACGCTACCACAACCGTCGTTAGGATAATCGCAGCCTTCCTTTTTGCTGCCGGAATCGTGTCTTTCGCATACGGCTTCGCCAACAGAAAGAGCGGAACATTCGGACTGATGACTGTCAATGCAGTTGTTGACATTGTCATTGGCCTGATTCTTTTTCTCTGGCCGCCATTTGTCGCCGGCGTGATTGTCGCCATCATCGGAATCGTGATTCTGGTTTTCGGCTTCATCCAGATATTGGCATTGGCGGGAACAATGTCGTTGCTGGGTTCCGGCGGCCTGAATATCTTGCTGGCAGTTCTTGCTGTTGCCGGTGGTATTGTGCTGATTTTCAACCCGTTCTCTGAGCGTGTCATGAGTATTCTTGCCGGTGTGTTCCTGATATATTATGGAATTACAGACCTCATTTCCATGAGAAGGGTCTCAAAGGCGAAAAAAGAATACGAGATACATTTCACTGAAACCAGAGTTGATCCGGATTCTACCATTGATGTAGATGATGACTTTGATGGAATCAAGGATGTGGATTATCATAAGATAGACGAACAGTAGGCAGATGATTCCTCAGGATACCGTCAATAAAATATTGGACTCGGCGCAGATTGTCGATGTCGTCAGCGACTTCGTTTCTCTGAAGAGACGAGGCGCTAACTTCATTGCATGCTGCCCGTTCCATAACGAAAAGACGCCATCCTTCTATGTCTCTCCTGCGAAAGGAATTTACAAGTGCTTCGGTTGCGGAAAGTCAGGGACGGCGGTCGGTTTTGTCATGGAGCATGAGAACATGACTTATGTCGAGGCCCTGAAGTATCTGGCCAGAAAATATGGCATTGAAGTAAAGGAGAAGGAGGAAACTCCTGAGGAGATTGCGGCGAGACAGAGGAGCGAAAGCCTCTTGCTGGTGCTGGATTATACCGAACAGTTCTTCCAGAAAAGCCTTGATACGCCGGAAGGCAAGTCGATAGGCTATGCCTATTTCCGAAGCAGGGGACTGGAGGATGCCACTATCAGGAAATATGGGCTCGGATGGGCCCCCAAGGCCGGAAACGCATTGGCCACAGAGGCATTGGCAAAGGGCTACAAGGAGGAATTCCTTACTACGACCGGTGTCTGCATCAAGCGTCACGACGGCTCGTTGTGCGACAAGTTCTACGACCGCGTGATTTTCCCGATTCATTCGGTGAGCGGCCGCGTGATTGGATTCGGCGGCAGGACTCTGAGGTCCGACTACAAGACCGCCAACATCGGAAAGTATGTAAATTCTCCGCAGTCGGAGGTCTATGACAAGAGCTCGACACTGTACGGAATCTATTTCGCAAAGAGCGAGATCGTCCGCCAGAACAAGTGCTATCTCGTTGAGGGATACCTGGATGTATTGTCGATGCATCAGCTCGGAATTGCCAATGTGGTGGCTTCCAGCGGTACTTCATTGACAATTCCGCAGATTAGGCTGATTAAGAAGTTTACGGACAATGTCACTGTCATGTATGACGGAGACTCGGCCGGAATCCATGCCGCGCTCAGAGGCATTGACCTTATCCTCAAGGAGGGGCTCAATGTCAGGGTGGTGCTGATTCCGGACGGCGATGATCCGGATTCCTATTCGCGTAAGCATTCATTGGAAGAGGTCCGGTCGTTCCTGAAGTCGGCCGAGAAGGATTTCATAGTTTTCAAGACGGATCTGCTTCTGGGACAGGCGGGTGACGATCCCTTGAACAAGGCTGGTCTCATCAATGATATTACTGATACTCTGGCACTTGTGCCGGACCAGATCAAGCGGGCGGTATATGTGCAGATGACGTCGCAGAAGTTCGGAATCTCCGAAGATGCGATTTACAGCCGAATCACCGATACCCGCCAGAAGATGCTCGAGAATGAGCGGAAAGAGGCTGAACGCGAACGGATGCGCGCAGAGCGCGAGGAGACCCGTGTCAATGCCAATGTGGCTGAGGCCAATGCAGGAGCTCCTTCCGAGCCGCTGCCTGTGGACTATGGCGAACCTGTGGACAGCATTGACGGTGGTTATATTCCGGAAGGTTATTTGCCTCCGGAGGAGGTGGGTGAGCCTGCTGCCGAGGCGCCTGAGACTCCGAAAGTGACTTCCGAGGAGGGGATTTTGCTGGAGAATCCTGTGATGGCCCCGTCAGAGAAGGAACTGCTGGTGCTTATTCTGAAGTACGGACTTGAGACCTTGGATTTCGAGACGGATTCGGAATATTATGATAAGAATGAGAAGTTTACGGTGGCTGACTTTATACGTGACGCTATTGATGGACGTGAGTTTGCCAACACCGTTTATCGCAGGACTTACAATGAGTATTTCCGTCTTTATGACGGCGATGCGACATTGACCCAGGACGATATAATCCGTAAGATAATGGACGGGCCCGACAGGGTGATGGCGACATTGACAGGAGACCTTACTCAGGACAAGTATCTGCTGACGGTCAAGAACTTTGCGGATTCGATGACGTCATTGTCTTCGTTTCTGGTCATTAATGTGCCGAGGGCCATACTTGTGTATAACTCGAAGATTGTGAGGATGCAGGAGATTGAGATTTCGGAGAAACTGAATGCCATGAAGCATGGGGAGTGTCCGGAGGAGGAAATGATGGCGCTGCTGGAGAAATTCCAGAAAACGGCGGCATTGAGAAAGAAAATTACGGAGAGGCTGGGACGTGTTCAGTAATGCGGCCAGCTGATTTTGGAAACAGTTAAAAATCAATATATTATGGACAGTAAATTCAAGAGAACATTAGTTACCTGTGCGCTGCCGTATGCCAACGGTCCTGTGCATATCGGACATCTTGCCGGTGTGTATGTGCCGGCTGATATCTATGTCAGGTACCTCAGAATGCGTGGCGAGGATGTCCTTTATGTCTGCGGAAGTGATGAGCACGGCGTGCCTATCACCATTGCCGCCAAACGTCAGGGATGTTCACCACAGGACATTGTGGACAAGTATCACAAGATAATCAAGGATTCGTTCACCGGACTCGGAATCAATTTCGATATCTATTCCAGGACTTCTTCCAAAGTCCATGAGAAGAATGCTTCAGAGTTCTTCCGTAAGCTTTATGACGATGACAAGTTCATCACCAAGGAGACTGAGCAGTTTTTCGACCCCGAGGCCAAGACTTTCCTTGCAGACCGTTATATTACAGGTACTTGCCCTAAGTGCGGCAATCCTAACGCTTATGGTGACCAGTGCGAGAAGTGCGGAAGTACCCTCAGCCCTGAGGAACTTATCAATCCGAAGTCGGCATTGAGCGGAAGCAAGCCGGAGAAGGTGAAGACCAAGCATTGGTACCTGCCTCTGGACCAGTACGAGCCTTGGCTCCGCGAGTGGATTCTGGAGCAGCACAAGGAGTGGAAGACCAATGTCTATGGCCAGTGCAAGTCTTGGCTGGATGCTCATCTTCAGCCTCGGGCAGTGAGCCGTGACCTTGACTGGGGCGTTCCTGTTCCTGTCGAGGGTGCAGAGGGCAAGGTCCTCTATGTCTGGTTCGATGCGCCTATCGGCTACATTTCCAATACTCAGGAACTTCTTCCTGAAAGCTGGACAAAGTGGTGGAAATCAGAGGATACCAAACTTGTCCATTTCATCGGAAAGGACAATATCGTGTTCCATTGCATCGTGTTCCCGTCAATGCTGAAGGCTTATGGCGATGGCTACATCCTTCCTGACAATGTGCCTGCAAATGAGTTCCTTAATCTCGAGGGTGACAAGATTTCGACTTCCAAGAACTGGGCTGTCTGGGCTCACGAGTATCTGGAGCAGTTCCCTGGAAAGCAGGATGTCATGAGGTATGTCCTTACTGCCAATGCTCCTGAAACCAAGGACAACGATTTCAGCTGGAAGGATTTCCAGCAGCGTAACAACAGCGAGCTCGTTGCCATCTTCGGTAACTTTGTGAACAGGGCTATTGTACTTACCCACAAATATTTCGAGGGAAAGGTCCCTGCTGCCGGTGAACTTCTTGACATTGACAAGGAAACTTTGGCTCAGGTACCTCAGCTGAAGGCTTCGTTGGAGAAAAACATTGAAACTTATCATTTCCGCGAGGCGCTGAAGGATGCCATGTCCATTGCCCGTCTCGGCAATAAGTATATTTCTGATACTGAGCCTTGGAAGGTGGCCAAGACTGATATGGCGCGTACTGCGACCATTCTCAATGTCAGCCTCCAGATTTGTGCTGACCTTGCAATAGCTTTCGAGCCGTTCACTCCGTTTGCCGCCGAGAAGCTCCGCAATATGCTTGACGTGGACTTCTGCGCCGGCGTGGATCACCGCAAGGGTGAGCAGGAGACGGTCAATACCTATAAGGAGGGTGAGGGTGCCGCTTTGCATACTGTTTCTGCTGATGTCAATGCTTGTTCGTGCAATGACGGCCGTGTCTGCCTGAGCTGGGATGTTCTCGGTTCTGAGACTGTTCTCCCTGAGGGTCACCAGCTCAAGGATGCCGAGCTTCTCTTTGCCAAGATCGAGGATGAGGCTATCGATGCCCAACTGGCCCGTCTTGATACTATCCGTGCTGAGCGTGAGGCTGCTGCCAAGGCCGAGGCTGCAAAGCAGGTTGCTCCTCAGAAGCCTGAGGTGGAGTTTGAGGATTTCGAGAAGATGGATATCCGTACAGCCACTGTTCTTGAGGCTGTCAAGGTTCCTAAGTCTGACAAGCTTCTCAAGCTTACCATCGACACCGGCATTGACAAGAGAGTTATCGTGTCAGGAATCGCCAAGTTCTATTCTCCAGAGGATATGGTAGGCAAGCAGATCTGTATTCTTGCAAACCTCAAGCCCCGTAAGATTTTCGGCATTGAGTCCAAAGGCATGATTCTCATGGCCCGCCAGGGTGACGGCAAGATGCGTTTCATCACCCCGGCCGAAGCTCTCAACAACGGCGCCGACATCGGATAACAATTTTGCTGTCCGATATGATTTTCGGTGTGATTTTCGATCCTCTTGACAGGTAAATTCATCTGTAATTGTTTGTATCCTAATTGATTAGGTAATAAGTCTCTTGCCAAGAGGTGTCAATGAAAGGTGGTCTTGGCAGATTCCTTTCCTGGTCCTAATCTCGCAATGCGCTCAATTTCAGAATCTTACCGCGAATGAGTCCGGAATTACGCCTGCCAAGAAGGTCGAAATTTGTGCCTGTCCAAGCTAATAAGCCTAATATCGACTCGCAGGAAAGAGGCCGAACTTTTATACGTGAGGCCATGAAGTCGGCAGCCATTACCAACGAGGCTCTGGCGCAGAAGC
>OIWU01001428.1_pt1 | contig 23549 bp, 14 predicted proteins | sample 1587711 | NCBI WGS metagenome assembly OIWU01 (sample SAMEA3888909, study PRJEB22519) | human gut metagenome | biome: human gut; feature: human-associated habitat; material: faeces | place: Denmark | collected 2010 | reverse complement strand
TGCAGAAGGGACAGCCTTATGACCTGCTGCCACCGACATTTATCATTTTTATCTGTGTTTTTGATTTCTTTGAAAAAGGTAATTATGTTTATACCTTAAAAAAACGTTGTCTGGAGAATTTGGAGCTGGAGCTTCCCGATGAAGCGACCACCATGATTTTGAACACCAAAGGTACGCATGGCGATATTTCTAAAGACATCAAGAGCTTTTATGATTATGTAAACAACCACATTGTGACTACTGATTTTACCAAGCAGATTGACGATGAAATCAGCTATCTGAAACTCGATACGAAAGTGAGGCGAGAATTTATGCTTATGGAAGCACGTTTGTTAGATGAGAGGCGTGAAGGCATTGCCGAAGGCAAGGAGATTGGCCTTGCTGAAGGCGAAGCTATCGGATTAGTAAAAGGTGAAGCCGAACATAAACTTAAAGTCGCTAAACTCATGTTAGCTAAAGGTTGCTATTCCCTGCAGGAAATCACGGAACTTTCCGGTTTATCTCTCTCTGATGTGGAAAAGCTGAAAGAAGAAGCTTAACCACTCTAATACTGATTTCACCAAGCAAATTGACGATGAAATCAGCCATCTCAAATTAGATACAAAAGTAAGGCGAGAATTTATGCTTAGGGAAGCACGTTTATTAGATAAAAGGCGTGAAGTCATTGCTGAGGGCGAAGCAAATGCCAACATTGCTGCTAAGCGTCTTTTCAGCATGGGCCTTTCTGTGCAGGATATCGCCAAGGCTACTTCTCTCCCGTTTGAACAGGTTGAAGCATTGCAAGCTGAGCAGCAACCATAAACTAAAACTAAAATTAATATTATATTCCAAGGCGTTCTACCGTACTTAAGTAGAACGCCTTTACTGTTTTTGCCCCTTAACGACAGCCCTTTTCAAAGAAAACCTCCGCAACATCCCACAGCCAATAATTTACAATCTTTTTGCTTGTAGCACACAAATATGCTGTGCTATAATATTCAGCGCAATTTTATAGAATGAAAGTAAGGTGCTTGATATATTATGGAAAACAAACTCACTCCCCGCGAATGGCTGCCGTTAATCGGCATGACCGTTTCCGCTTTTATTTTTAACACATCGGAATTCATGCCCATAGGCCTTTTGTCCGATATCGCCGCAGACTTCCGCATGACGGAAGCGCAGGCAGGCATGCTGATTACCATTTATGCCTATGTCGTAATGCTCATGAGCCTGCCGCTGATGATTGCCGCTTCCCGCTATCCGCTGCGCAAGCTTTTGCTGGCAACCATCAGCCTGTTCGCCGTATCGCATGTAGCCTCTGCCTTCGCCACCGGCTTTTGGACGCTGCTGCTTTCGCGTATCGGCGTAGCTTTCGCCCACTCCATTTTCTGGTCTGTCGCCTCGCCTATCGCCGTGCGTCTGGTCAAAGGTCCCTTTAAAGCACTGGCTATGAGTATGATTGTAACCGGCACGGCTATCGCCATCATCGTCGGCCTGCCCTTAGGACGTATCATCGGCCTTTACGTAGGCTGGCGCATGGCCTTTATGTGCATCGCCGTTTTGGCCTTCATCGTATTAGCCTATATGTTCTTCGTCTTCCCCAAGCTGGAAAAAAGCGAACCGTTTACGCTTTCGCAGTTGCCGGTAATGCTGAAAAATCCTGTGCTCATCGGCCTCTATATGATGTCCTTTTTACTCCCCACCGGCTATTATACCGCCTACAGCTATATCGAGCCTTACCTGAAGCAGATTGCGCTGATGGATGATGCCTGGATAACCATCACCCTGGTTATTTTCGGTGCAGCCGGACTTTTGGGCAGCGCAGCCTTTTCCAAATGGTATGATAAATGCCGCTATCACTTCTTCCGCATCACCGTACTTGGCGTTGCAGTTGTTTTGCTGCTGCTCTACCCCGTAAGCATCAATCATTATCTGCTGGTGCTGCTCTGCGCAATCTGGGGCATTTTTGTTACCGCCTTCAACGTTGTAGGCCAGGCAGAGCTTTTGCGCACAACTACTATGAGCACCTCCGCTGTGGCTATGTCGATTTACTCCGGCATTTATAATCTTGGTATCGGCAGCGGCAGCTATCTGGGCGGACTTATCTGTACGCATGCTTCCATCGCTTATATAGGTCTCGGTGGCGGCGCAATCGTGCTGCTTTCCTTTATTTACTGTGCCTTTTTCCTTATTCCCGCTATGCGGCACCAGCAAGTAGAGGCTGAAAAATAAATTTAACCGCCGAAAAGCGTATAATAAACTGTATATTAAATTTCCTCACTTGCTATATTTCCTGTTTTTATTTATAATTAAGAGATACGTAAGATTACAAAGAAGGAGATTTTCTATCAATATGTCTGCAAGTACAACCAAAACTAAGAATCAACCATCCCGTAAGCCTGTATTGCTGGATTACTTAAAAGCCTTCACTAAGGATAAATTGATTTTTGCGGCGCGTCAGCTCTGCATCACCTACAGCAAGCTCAAAAAGGACGAGCTGGCAGAAAAAATCTGCACAGAAATGCAAAAGCCGGAAATTGCAGCAAAACGCTTTGCTATTATGCCGGACGAAAACATTCAGGCTTTCGAAGCAGCCCTGGAGAAAAAATGCTTTCATCCTACTTACAGTGAATATGCACTGCTGTTGCCCTTTATTTCTATGGGCTACATTGTTTCCTATCCCGATGACTGCTTCGAAGCAGTAAAGGAAGCACGCACCGTCTACAAAAAAATCAACACCGCAGATTTCCAGGCTCACCGCCAACAGCTGGCATGGCTGTTGGACTGCATCACTGCTATGTCCAGCCTACACCTTATCCTGCCGGTGGAATTTTTCTGCGAAATGTATAATCAAAAAGCAGGCTTTGAGCTTACTCCGGAAACTCTGCCGCAGCTGCTGGCCGAGGTTCCGAGCAACTTTAACCCCTGCGCAATTAAAGATGGCCGCATCCTGCTCAAGAAAAATGACAGCGATGACTTCTACACCAGACTGGAGCAGGGCAGAAAGCCCTTCGGCCTGTACCTGCCTACCGTAAAGGAAATCACCATGCTTTCCCACTACGGTTATATGCAATCTACTACCGCATATCAGGATCTGCATGACTTCTTCACTCAAGAGCTGAATGTTGCGGCACTGGATGCACATTACTGGTGCCAGTACATCTATGAATTTGAAAACTCCAACACCGACGGAAACACCTCCGAGCTGATTCAGAAGCTGCAGGCTAATATTCCCGACTGGAACAATTACAGCCATCTCGGCAGACTTTCCGTACTGCTGCAGAACGCCCGCAACAGTGCAACCCGTATGTTCTGCCTCGGCGGCCACACTCCTAGCGAAACTATCAAGCTGCTGCGCGATGCACAGCAGGCAGCTCAGCAAAATACCCGTGTAGGTGCCAAAGCGAAAAAGGTTTATCCTAACGATCCCTGTCCCTGCGGCAGTGGCAAAAAGTATAAAAAATGCTGCGGTAAAAAGCACTGAGCAGCAGGCTATGCTTTAGTGTAAGAAGGAATTGCAATGAAGAAATTTTTAGTCGTTGATTTTGAATTTACTACCTACGAGCGCCCTGTCGGCCGTCCGCGCGGCTTCTTTTCCGAGATTATCGAAATCGGTGCAGTGAAGCTGGACGGCGAACCGCTCACCGACTGCGGACGCATCCAAAGCTTTGTTAAACCACATTTTTATCCCAAGCAGGCCAAGGATTCTATGGATTTTTGCATGATAACTGCCAAGGATATGCAGCAGGCCATTGAATTCCCTGCTATGGTGCAGGAGCTGGCAAAGCTGTACGAAAGCGGCGAGACCTACTTCGTAGCTTGGGGAACCGAGGATTACAAGGTACTGCAGACAGGCTGCGAGCGTCATAAAATCGAAAACCCCGTAAAATACGAGGACTATCTTGATCTGGCGCTGGCCTACCGCCTGTGGAAGGGTGATGATTACACCACCGGTTTGAAAAAGGCTACCGAGGAACAGGAGGTCAACACCGCCTTTGACGATGCCAACAACACCGGCAAGCTGCTGATTGAAATGTTTAACCGCGGCTGGAAGCTGGAGGATTTCTTCGCTGCCCGCGAGGTTTACGAAGCGGAGCGCGCTGCCCGTCAGGCAGAGCGCGCCAAGCACCATAACGGTTACAGAAGATGGTAAAATTTTAAAGCGCATTAAAAAAGCTATCAATGGGATAAGCCCGCTGATAGCTTTTTTGCTGTTTATCTTTTAGTAACGCTTGAAAATCTCCTGCACCTCGTTTCGCTCCTGCGTCCGCAAAAGTGCCAGCTGCAGCAAAAGGCGTGCCTTTTGCGGATTCAAGTTATCCGCATACAAAAAGCCCTGCTCCTGCCAACGCTCCAGGCCTGCGGCAACAATACCGCTGCCTGTGCGGCTGGAACGCACAACCACAACGCCGCGGCCGACAGCCTCCGCCAGCGCCGCTTCCACAGCCTCATGAATGCTGCCCATGCCACTGCCGGCGTAGATAATGCCACGCGCGCCTGCTGCCAATGCCGCATCCACAAACACGCGGTCCTCACCGATATGCGTGTAGATGATATCCACGCGCGGCAAAGCAGTAACACCAGTTACGTCAAATTCGCTCTGCAGTGTGTGCGGACGCACGCTGCGATAATAGTAATGTACCTCACCGCCAACGATAAAGCCTAAAGGACCACCGTTCGTTGCCTTGAAGGTTGCCACATTCGCCGTGTTCGTCTTGGTCACGTCACGCCCGCTGTAGATTTCATCGTTCATCATCACCAGCACGCCCTGCCCGGCGCTTGCAGCATCCACAGCCACCTTAACAGCGTTGATGATATTCAAAGGTCCGTCGGCACTGACTGCGGTGGCAGGACGCATTGCTCCTACAAGCACCACCGGCTTAGCACTCTTTACCGTCAGGTTCAGGAAGAAGGCCGTTTCTTCCATAGTATCGGTACCATGGGTAATAACAACGCCGTCGACATCATCCTGCGCCAGCAGCTCATTGCAGCGCTGCGCCAGACGCAGCAGCAACGCATCGGTAAGACTGCTGCTGTCGATATTGCACAACTGCTCGCCGCTGATATGCGCCAGCTCGCCCAGTTCAGGCACACCTGCCAGCAAATCGGCAACGCTGTAGGCACCAGCAGTATAGCCTGTCATCTGGGTACCGGAAGCAGCCTTGCCGGCAATAGTGCCGCCGGTTGCTAAAATTACAATGTTCTTCAACTCAGTTTTTTCCATCAGCCTGACCTCCATCAGTCCTTCTTTCAGCTTCGTAGCCAATGCTTATTTTACCAGGCCCTTTTCCTGCAGATAATCGGATACCATGTCTGCCGCTTCGGCAGTAATCTTAATGCATTTAGTTCTGTACTCCGGTGTACCGAAGCTCAGGCGATTCAGTGCTCTGCAGCAGGAAGTGCCGAAATGCTTGGTAAAGCGCTCATGAAACTCATGTGTATATTTATAGACCTCTGTCTGATGCTTTTCAGACGGATCCAATCTGCCAACGATAGAGCTGATAACCAGGCAGGAACCGCTCAGCGCACCGCACACGCAGCCGCTGCGGCCGATACCGCCGCCCATGCCGGACACCATGCGGATTGCTACATCCGGCAGGCCCAACTCTAAGCCGTCATTGCACGCCTTAACTACGGATTCTACGCAGTTATTGCCCTCGTTATGGTACTGCTCTGCTAAATCATAAATTTCCTTCATATTCTATGCCTCCAAAAAATAACCTAATCCTGTTTATTTTAGCAAGCATAGAACAAAATAGCAAGAAAAATGCTGTGACCGGCAATCCACAGCATTTTATATCAAAGTCCGAACATAGTCTTTACCAGCTTCGTTCCGCTTCCGGTTTTAAAAATCCGCTCCACTGCTTTGGCGATATTCTCCTTCGGCATGCCGTCTTCATAAAAGTTTACCATAAAATCGGCTTCCACAAGCAGCTGATAATCAAGGCCATTAATCATATTATACGTATGATGATGACCGACAAGATAGCAGATGCGTTCAATTTTTTCAGGGGCATACCCAACCTTTTGCAAAAGCTCGCGTGCTACCGCAGGTCCTTCCTGCTCCTGAATTTTTCCTGTGCAATGACCGGCGCCGTACTTGGCTTCACCCGGCTTAATACCGCAGTCATGCACAAGACCTGCCGCCTCAACAAGCTCTGTCAGCTCTGCATCTGCACCCTCGCTCTCAGCTAGTTGCTTTACCAGGCTGGCAACCTTAATAAAATGCTGACAGCGGCGTGCATCTCCGGCAAAAAAATCTACCATCTCGTTATATAAAGCAACGTTTTTATTCATAGCATTCACTCCAATCCGACTAAAATACGATTCAATCTTATTTTGGCCTAAACAATGCAGTTTGGCAAGTTTTTTCTCCATAATAATATTATAAAAGTATTCTCCTCCAACACACAGAAAAGCGCTCTTAGCCTGCATTACGCAAGACATCGAGCGCCTTCCTGTTTTATTAGGGAGTTTGATTAGGGAGAAGCAAATTATTTTTCCTCAATAGGATAATCCTGCAGAGCATCATAGCCTGTTTCACCAGTACGAATCTTAACAACATCCTCGACATCATAGATGAAGATTTTGCCATCGCCGTATTTGCCGGTATACAGAACCTGCTTAGCAACATTGACTACTGCTGCAACAGGAATTGCGGAAACAATCATTTCAACCTTTACCTTCGGCAGCAGGTGAGCAGCAACCTCAGCACCACGATACATTTCCGTGGAGCCCTTCTGGATGCCGTAGCCCAGAACCTTGGTAACAGTCATGCCGGTAATTCCCAGCTTATCCAAAGCATTCTTCAATGCTTCGAAACGATTTTGCGAGGTGATAATAACAACCTTGCTCATCTTTACTGCACCTGCAGGCTTAGCTGCAGTTTCCTTGACCGGAGTAACATAAGTAGTAGTAACAGAGGTCTGTGCATCCAACGGAGTTTGCATAAAGTCGGCATAGCTGCTGAGCAGGCCATGCTCTTCCATATCCAGACCTTTGATTTCTTCGGATTCCTTAACACGCAGACCGAAGAGCTTATCAAGAACTTTAAAGATAATCGTCATCGTAACTGCAACATAGAATGCTACAACTACAACGCCGAGGATTTGTTTTACCAGGAAATCAGTACCGCCGCCATAGAAGAGGCCGCCGTCAAGAGCGAAGAGGCCGGTTGCGATAGTACCGAAAGCACCGCAGACTCCATGAACAGAAATTGCACCGACAGGATCATCAATCTTCAGCTTTTGGTCGAAGAATTCAACAGCAGCAACTACCAGCACACCGGCAATCAGGCCGATGATTAAAGCGCCGGCCGGGCTGACCATATCGCAGCCTGCGGTAATTGCTACCAGACCTGCAAGCACGCCGTTAAGTGTCATGGATACATCAGGCTTGCCGTAGCGAATCCAGGTGTAAATCATAGTTGCGGTAGCAGCAGCTGCTGCAGCCATGTTAGTGGTAATGAAGATAGCACCCATGGAAACCAAGGCGTCATCACCGGTTGCGCAGACGGTGGAAGCACCGTTGAAGCCAAACCAACCGAACCAGAGAAGGAAAACGCCCAAGGCACCAAGCGGAATGCTGTGACCGGGAATAGCGTTTACCGTACCGTCGGCATTGTATTTGCCGATACGCGCGCCAATCATCTTGGCACCGACGAGAGAAGCAACGCCGCCTACCATATGAACGGCAGTTGAACCGGCGAAATCATGGAAGCCCATCTGTGCGAGCCAGCCGCCGCCCCAAATCCAGTGACCGCTAATCGGGTAAATAATAGCGCTGATTAATACGCTGTAAATGCAATAAACCAGAAAGTTGGTACGTTCTGCCATAGCACCGGAAACAATGGTTGCTGCGGTAGCACAGAACATCGTCTGGAAGATAAAGTACGCAGTGCTTGGATAGCTGGCACCGTAATCACCTTTTACAAAGAAGTCCGGCGTGCCGATGAAGCCGCCGATATCGGTACCAAACATCAGGCCAAAGCCCAGAATCCAGAAAACGATGGAACCGAGGCACATATCCATGACGTTTTTCATAACAATGTTGCCGGCATTTTTTGCTCTGGTAAAGCCTGTTTCAACCATTGCGAAGCCCGGCTGCATAGAAAATACCAGGAAGGCACCTATCAGCACCCATATAGTATCGGCAGATACATATTTGTCCATTTGCAAACACCCCTCAAATTATAATATTTTTTAACGTGTCATTGAGCAGCGCTCACATGGCATTAGCTAAAGAAAAAGGGGCGTACCCGATTTTTCGGATACACCCCATTGTGTATGAGTTTATATATATTATTTTATCTTAACACACCTTACTTGAGGCTGTCGAGAAGACAACTGCAGCTTACTCATTTACACCAAACAACAACTCACCATAAGTCGGATAGTCGAGATACTTACCACCGGTCAAAGCTTCGGCAGCATCAACAGCACTTCTCAGCTTGCCCATTTCTTCAAGAACGGTATCGTGATAGTACAGAGCCTGCTTCTCGCTGTCGCTGATTTCTGCTGCTTCCTTCAAGCCTTCTTCCAGCTTCAGGGAGGATGCATACATTTCTCCGCCCAGCTTGCTCAGCTTATCAGCAAGTGCGCCTTCAAAGCCTGCGCTGACACCGGCAGCCTTTTTATCCAGTACTGCTTTGGTCAGATCTTCGGTGTAAGCGGTAACTGCCGGGAGGATGTCCTTATGGAACATATCCAGCATGGTTGCTGCTTCGATAGAAATCGTGGTGCTGTAGTTCTCCAGCAGGATTTCTACACGGGATTCAACCTCGGCTTTTGTGAAGATGTTATGCTTTTCGAACAGCTCGATGTTCTTGGCATGTCCCAGATACGGCAGAGCCTCCGGAGTAGATTTAAGGTTCAGCAGACCGCGTTTGGCAGCTTCCTCAACCCATGCATCGGTATAACCGTTGCCATTGAAGACAATGCGTTTATGAGCTTTATAGGTTTCTTTAACCAAATCATATACTGCTGCTTCCAGATCAGGAGCATCTGCCAGCTTATTGGCAAATTCATCCAGTTCTTCGGCAACGATGGTGTTCAGTACAATGTTGGGTCCGGCGATGGAGAACATGCTGCCCAGCATACGGAATTCAAATTTATTGCCGGTGAAGGCGAAGGGAGAGGTTCTGTTTCTGTCGGTGTTATCCTTAACAAGAGCAGGAATGGTATCGTCGCTTACTTTAATGTAGCTTTCCGGATTGCCGTTGTAAACCTTGTCTGCTGCAATAGCTTCGAGAACTGCAGTCAGCTCAGTGCCAAGGAACATGGAAACGATAGCCGGAGGAGCTTCATTTGCACCCAGACGATGGTCATTGCCGGCGCTGGCAACAGATACACGCAGCAGATCCTGATATTCATCAACAGCCTTGATAATTGCTGCCAGGAAGGTCAGGAAGCGGATGTTTTTGTACGGCTCCTTGCCGGGATTCAGCAGGTTCAAGCCTTCTTCCGTAGATAAGGACCAATTGTTATGCTTACCGCTGCCGTTTACGCCATCGAAGGGTTTTTCATGCAGCAGGCAAACAAGACCATGACGCAGAGCAACACGTTTCATGAACTCCATCATCAGCTGGTTATGGTCAGATGCTACATTGGTAGTTGTGAAGATAGGTGCCAGCTCGTGCTGTGCCGGAGCAACTTCGTTATGCTCGGTCTTGGCGAGTACGCCCAGCTTCCACAGCTCCTCGTCTAAATCCTTCATGAAGGAAAGTACTCTTTGTTTGATAATGCCGAAGTAGTGGTCGTCCAGTTCCTGGCCACGCGGAGATTTCGCACCGAAAAGGGTACGGCCGGTGTAAACCAGGTCTTTACGTTTTTCCCACATTTTTTTATCTACGAGGAAATATTCCTGTTCCGGACCAACAGTACTGTTGACGCGGATAGTATCAATGCCGAACAGCTTCAGCAGCTTGCAGGCTGCTTTGCTGACTGCATTCATGGAACGCAGCAGCGGAGTCTTTTTATCCAGCACTTCGCCGGTGTAGGAGCAGAAGGCTGTAGGAATGCATAGGCAGTTATCCTTGATAAATGCATAGGAGGTAGGGTCCCATGCTGTATAGCCGCGGGCTTCAAAGGTTGCACGCAAGCCGCCTGACGGGAAGCTGGAAGCATCAGGCTCGCCCTGAATCAGCTCTTTGCCGGAGAAATCCATGATTACACGGCCTTCGGCAGTAGGAGAAATGAAGCTTTCATGCTTCTCAGCAGTAATACCGGTCATCGGTTGGAACCAATGAGTGAAATGAGTGCAGCCATGCTCCAGAGCCCAGTCCTTCATAGCATTGGCGATGATATTAGCAATTTCCAGATTCAGCGGAGTGCCTGCCAGCACTGCTGCCTTATATGCCTTATAGGTTGCAGTCGGCAGACGGTCCTTCATAACGCTTTCGTTAAAAACTAAGCTGCCAAACAGTTTCGGTACATCATTCATTGTAAAACCTCCCTAATTTCTCTCTGAGAATTTCCTTGGGTTTACGAAGTGTAAGCCACTCATTTGAAATACAGTTTTTTGTGCTTTACAGATTTTCTTCTCTCTGGCTCTGTAAATAAGAAAGCACCGTCAGCTGCGCCCTGCGCTGCTACGGTGCTTCGTTGCACTTATCATGGGTAAGATATAAATTATAATTCTCACCGCTGATATAAAAGAAAAAGCAACCACGAAGTTTGGACCTTTCGATCCAACAACCACGTTGTTGCTTTATGCGCTTATTATAATACTAGGTTTTCAATTTGTAAAGAGGGTAAGAGGAAAATTTTTTAATTTTTTTCTGCGTATACTAAAAAAGTATGCTTTTTTTGACTACAGCAGCGTGATTTTTATCAGATATAACTGATAAAAACCTAAAATCACGAAAAGTTTCAGTTATATCTGATAGAAATTCGATTTTCGTCTTGAATTTAAGATATAACTGATATATTATATAGATAGTGAGGTGATTTACATGATCAAAAGAGAATCTTACATGAAAAAAATCCGCCCATTCATTAACAGTGATTTAGTAAAAGTACTTACAGGTATCCGACGTTGCGGTAAATCTGTTATGTTAGATCTTATAAAAAAAGAGCTGTTACAACAAGGAGTTACTCCCCAACAGCTTATTTCCTATAATTTTGAAAATATGAGCTTCGCTAGGCTTTGCAATGCCCAGGCTCTTCATGATGAAATAATAAACAAAACCCAAGCTTTAACAGGAAAAATTTATCTTTTCTTTGATGAAATCCAAGAGGTAAAAGATTGGGAAAAATGTATTAATTCCTTACGTATAGAGCTTAATTGTGATATTTATATCACCGGTTCCAATGCCAAGCTCCTATCCGGTGAATTAGCCACTTATTTAGCAGGACGCTATGTAGAATTTGTTATTTATCCTTTTTCATTTTCTGAATTTATTGAGCTATATAATACTATACAGCCTAATACCAGTGAAGCAGAATGCTTCAAGAAATACCTGCACTTCGGAGGAATGCCCTATTTGGCATCCCTGCAATATAACGAAGCTGCCTGCAAGCAATATTTACAGGATGTATATACATCAGTAGAACTGAAAGATATTGTACGCCGCAACAATATACGTGATGTTGACATGCTTGAACGCATACTTACCTACATAACTGCAAATATCGGTACCATTTTTTCTGCCAATGTGCTTTCTAAATATTTGAAAAGCGAAGGACGCAGCATGGCAACAGAAACCATTATCAACTACGTTAAAGCCTGCACCAATGCCTTTCTGTTTTATCAGGTAAAACGTCAGGATATACAAGGTAAAAAGCTGCTTGCTATCAACGAAAAATATTATGTGGCTGACCATGGCATCCGCGAAGCAGTCTTCGGCGGCAACATGAAGGATATCAATCTCATTCTGGAAAATATTGTTTATCTGGAGCTTTTACGCCGTGGTTATAAGGTGAGCATCGGCAAGGTAGATACCAAAGAAATTGATTTTATCTGTGAAAAACAGGATAAAAAAATTTATATTCAAGTTACGTACTTATTGGCTGCAGAAGAAACTATTCAACGTGAGTTCGGTGTTTACAATGAAATTACCGATAATTATCCGAAATATGTGCTTTCACTCGACGAATTCGATATGAGCCGTAATGGTATTATCCATAAAAATATCAGAGATTTTTTGACAGATGCATCTATATAACTGTTTAGAAAAATAGCAAATTTAACATTATTAAAACCATTACGCATGCTCCTCAGCAGGATTTTTGCGTTCTGTAAAGAATTGTACAGTATAGAGTATGCAATGCAAAACGCAATATAACTAATTGCCAAGGAGGAACCCTTATGGAATTAACCGCTGTTGCGCAGCTGCGCCGCATGGTGCTGGAGCATTTATCCCGCTACACCTGGAATAACGAATTGCCTGACCACGTCTACGATATTCTGCAGGAGGTACGCGAGGACACTCCGCGCTACCGCTGCTGTGTTTATAAAGAAAGAGCCGTACTGAAAAACCGTATTGATATGGCGCTGGGCCAGGAGTGCTCCAGCAATATCATCGAAGCCGCCAAGCTGACGCTGAACGAGCCTGAGCGCACCGATTTGCCGATTATCGACGTGCTCCCCGCAGCCTGCGACCAATGCCCGATTGATGCTTATTACGTTACCGATATGTGCCGTCACTGCATCACCCATAAATGCATGAATAACTGCCCCAAAAAGGCTATCAGCATTATTCAGGACCGTGCCTTTATCGATAAAACGAAATGTATCGAATGCGGACGCTGCAAGCAGATGTGCCCCTACGGTGCGATTATCGAAATCCATCGTCCCTGCGTGCGTGCCTGCGCCATAGGTGCCATCAGCATCGGTGAAAACCGTAAGGCTGTCATTGACCATGAAAAATGTGTTTCCTGCGGTGCCTGCCGCAATGCCTGCCCCTTCGGCGCCATTGACGAGCGCAGCAATATTATCCGCGTTATCCGCGAAATTCAGCAGGGCAAGCAGGTTATCGCCCTTGTTGCACCGTCTATCGTAGGCCAATACGGTTTGAAGATTACCATGGCGCAAATTTACGAGGCACTGCAAAAAGCAGGCTTCGCTGAAGTTGTAGAGGTTGGCGTTGGCGCCGATATCACCAGCGTTAAGGAGGCAGAGGAATATCTGGAGAAGGTTCCTGCCAAGCAGGGCTTTATGACCAGCTCCTGCTGTCCTGCCTTTGTTAAGCTGATTAAAACACAGGTACCGGAGGCAGCCGACAAGATTTCGGATACACCTTCTCCCATGCTCACCTGCGCTGAGCTGATAAAGCAAAAATATCCCTATGCCGTTACTGTGTTCATCGGTCCCTGCATCGCCAAAAAGGTGGAAGCACGCGAGCACCGCGAAACCATCAACTATGTGCTGACCTTTGAAGAGATCATGTGCATGCTGGAGGGCAAGGATATCAAATTTGCGGAAATGAGCGGTGATACCGCTTATGAACGCGATGCCTCCAAGCTTGGCCTGAGCTTCCCGCTGACGGCCGGCGTAAGCGCTGCCGTGCAGGATACGGTTGCAGCTATGGGCGGTGAGGTGCATAATGCGCAATACTGCTCCGGTCTGGACAAATGCCGTGATACGGTTAAGGCTACTGCCGCAGGCAAGCTCGACTGCAGCTATATCGAAGGCATGGCCTGCTCCAACGGCTGTATCGACGGCCCCGCTGCCGTAGGCGACTTCCACATTACGAAGGTCGCACTGACGAAATACGCAGCAGCAGCCCCCAATAAGCAGGCTGCCGAAGACAAGCACACAAAATAATAATTTAAAGCCTATCCCTTCTGTCATACCGGCAGAGGGGATAGTTTGTTAATAGCAGGATTTTAGTCTGCTAAAATCATAGAGTACGCTTTACTGCGCACTAAAAGAACGGAGATTCCTAAGCAAATGCAAAACACTCGCTACATCGGTCACCTTGCTGCCCTCATTACTATTGCTACCTGGGGCACGACCTTTATTTCTACCAAGGTTTTACTTACCGGCTTTCAGCCGTTGGAAATCCTTTTTTTCCGCTTTATTATGGCCTTTTGCGCCCTTTGCCTGGCCTATCCTAAAATGCTGAAAACAGATAAAAAGCAGGAGCCTGTTTTTATGGCCGCAGGCCTTTGCGGTATCTGCCTCTACTACCTTTTGGAAAACATCGCCCTGACCTACACACAAGCCTCCAACGTTAGCGTAATCGGCAGCACAGCGCCTTTCTTTACCGCGCTGCTGGCGCATTATTTTATGCATTCTGCCGGCAGCTTAAGCAAGCAGTTCATCATCGGCTTTTTTATCGTGATGATTGGTATTGCCTGCATCAGCTTCAACGGTGCAGCCATGCAGCTCAATCCCTTGGGTGATTTGCTGGCGATTTCCGCCGCTGTCGTATGGGCGTTTTATGCCCTGCTGACGAAAAAAATCAGCAGCTACGGCTATCCTGTTATCCTCGCCACTCGCAGAACCTTTTTCTACGGCATTCTCTTTATGCTGCCGGCGCTAGGCTTTCTGGATTTTGAGCTGAACCTGGCACGCTTCGCCAATACTACCTATCTTTTCAATATCGTATTTCTAGGACTGGGTGCTTCCGCACTCTGCTTCGTCACCTGGAACTTAGCAGTTAGGGAGTTGGGGGCAGTAAAGGCCAGCGTTTATATTTATATGGTGCCCGTCATCACCGTCATTACCTCGGCGATTGTCCTGCAGGAAAAAATTACTCTGCTGGTAGCACTCGGTACCATTCTGACGATGACTGGCCTGTTTATCTCGGAATACCGCCCGAAGAAAAAAATAAAGTAAGAAGGCAGGTATTCACACTTCATTCAGCGAATACCATGGCAATAATTTATTTTGACGAAAGGCAGGTATTAACAATGACAACTAAAGCATTAGCAAAATTTACCGCAGAATTGTGCTACGAAAAGCTTTCTGCTCACAGCATCGAAATGGCTAAACAATGTCTGCTGGACTGGCTGGGAATTGCTATCCGCGGTTCGCAGGAAAAACCGGTACGTATTATACATGATGTTATCCTGCAGGGAGATGCCCCGCAGGCGAATATTTTCGGCAGCCTTCCCGCCAAAAAGGCCAGTGCCCTGAACTCAGCCTTTATCAACAGCGCTGCCTCTCACAGTCTGGATTTCGATGACCTGCATAACCCGTCTATTATCCATCCGGCCTGCGTTGTTGTTTCCCCCGCGCTGGCTATCTGCGAGGCAGAACACAAAAGCGGTAAGCAGCTCATCGCAGCAATTTGTGCAGGCTACGAAGCCAGCGGCCGCGTAGGCGAAGCGGTTATCCCGGAATCCTACTTCTTTTGGCATACTACCGGTACTGCGGGCACCATCGCCGCCGGTGCTGCTGCCGCCAACGCCCTCGGACTTGACGCACAGCAGACCTTGATGTGCTATGGCAGCGCCGGCACCCAGGCCGCAGGCCTGTGGGAATTTCTCAAAGAAGGTGCCATGAGCAAGCCGCTGCACACGGGCAAGGCTTCCTACAGCGGTGTCCTCAGCGCTTATCTGTCGCAGAAGGGTTTTACTGCAGCCAGTGAAATTTTAGAAGGCGAAAAGGGCTTCTGCCGTGCCATGGTCAAAGAACCGCATTTAGAAAAACTTACCGAAAACATGAGCACTGATAAACTGAAAATCGACATAAACTCCTTCAAGCCCTACGCCTGCTGCAAGCACGCCCATGCCGCACTTTACGCCATTCAGGAGCTGCGCAAGGCTCATTCCCTGCAGCCCAAGGATATCGCTAAAATTAAGCTGTACGTCAACGATATTACCAACTATCTGATCAACAATCCGCAGCCGCAAACTCCCTACGGCGGCAAATTCAGTATTCAATATTGCTCCGCTGCTATGCTGAAGTTCGGCGAAGTAGGCATTGCGCAGTTCAGCGAGGAATGTATCCATAACAAAGAGCTTACGGATTTAATGCAGCGCATCGAGGTTATCCGTGATGAGGCTATGGAACAGCTTCATGCGGCAGATGCTTCCAAGCTGGCTTCCAGAATAGAAATCCAGCTGCATAACGGACAAACACTTACAATGCAGGTTGATTATCCTAAAGGAGATCCGGAAAATCCCCTGACATGGGAGGAGCTCTGCGCTAAATTTATGAGCCTTGCCGTACCTGTCTACGGTGAAGCTAAAGCATTACGTTTACAAAATTGGGTAGCAAGCCTTGAGCAATGCAGCGATGTTGCCCAAGCACTGGATGCCTGTCTAAAGGACGTATAAAGTATTCTGATGCATTATCAGTTATACGTATTCCCATAGCATTTCTTACTGCAAAAGGCGTTCTCCCCTGCGGGAGAACGCCTTTACTGTAAGAAAAAAATCTTTATCAAATTCATTCCGCCTTAATTGCTTCAACCTGCTCAATGGAAAGTGAAGTAGCCTTAGCAATATCCTCTACAGATAATCCCATACTTAAAAGACGCTTTGCAGTTGCAGTCTTTTCTTTTGCCTTGCCTTCGGCGAGACCTTCTGCTTTGCCTTCGGTGAGACCTTCGGCATGTGCTTCGTCACGCAGGTCTTTCATACGCATTTCGTAAGTCATATAGGCATCCCTCACTTTCTTGTCATTTTTAATTTCTACAATAGTGTCAGCAACCTCACGTGTAAAATTACTGGTAATAGTATTGCTGTTGATGTAGTCAAACAGACTTTGAATGTCCGGTGACACATCACCTTTGGTTTCCAAGGTATTGAGAAACATAATAACTGCTTCATCTGCCAATTCAATATTCATGTTTTCCAGACAACGCTTCTTAAAGGTATAAATACGCTGAGAATCCTGAAAAAAATCAAACAGACAGAAGAAAATTATATACGTAGGAGATAATTCGTCATAATCCTGACCTTTTTGCAGCATATCCGTATCAAGCATAGCCTGATAGTAGCGGGTACGCTTAGGCAACAGAAATTTTCCTGTAGCACGATTAACAGGATTCTTTACCTGCATTTCCAAATTGTAATGAGTATTGGCAGTATCTGCAATTCTAACATCCAGACGAATACCATGGCTGTCAGGATAAACATCAATAGTCTGCTCTGCTTCAAGATAGGTAATGTCTGCAATTTCGGTATGTAAAAGCTCTTCCAGAATATGCTTGCAGATGCGCTTTCTGAGCATAACATGCTTGAAAAGAAAATCGTTAGACAGAGTCAGCTTATCGAGATTAGAGATTTGCTTTTGCATATGTTTCCTCCTTTGATTATAGCATAATTTGCAGTAAAAATATATAAGCCGGCAATTGCGACTGACATAAAGGAAAAGGCGCCTGCCGAAAGCTCGACAGGCGCCACTGGTCCGCACGACCAGGCATAAGCTCCGCTAAAATGCGGCTACCTATGCAACTAAGGTAATTATAACACAGAAACTTTTTAAAAACAATAGTTCGTTAAACAAAAAGTGCTATTACACTTAGGGCATATTTCATTACTGCAAAAGGCGTTCTCCCCTGCGAGAGAACGCCTTTACTGTTTACTGAGCTTTATTCACTTGTCACTGCCGACAATTTATTTTGCCAGCTTGTTGCCGTAATGGTCGCGCTCGCCTTTAGTATCGTTTACGCGTACACGTTCAATCTTATCGCGATCGCCATCTTCACCGCTGATGCGGTCTACACGGATGCGGCCCAATTCAGGCTCAAATTCTTTGATGATCTTTTCTTCCAGAGCTGCGCCGTTTTCGATTGCACGATAGAGCATTGCAGCAAATTCATAACGAGTCATCAGGCGGTCACCGCCGAAGTTGCCGTCAGGATAGCCTTCGATGTAGCCGTTGCCTGCCAGCTTAGCAATGTATTCATATGCCCAGTGGTTAGCCGGAACATCCGGGAAGAGCTTGGTCTTGGTTTCATCCAGCATACCGAATGCTTTTTCCATCTTAGCCATCTTAGCGCCCATTACTGCCAGCTGACCGCGGAGGTCGATAACCTCACGAGCCAGAGCAGTACGGCTGTTGCTTACATGGTTGGTGCGGTCCAGAGCGAAGGATACGCCTGCGTTAACCATGTTTTCGCCGTTGCCTACGGTACCTGCAACACTGAACATTACCTTTTCATCAGGACGATAGTAAGCGCCGATTGCAGCAGCGTTTTCGCCTGCATAGTTGCCATAGCCTGCGGAGAAGGTCAGTTTGTCGTCCGGATCAAAGTCCATCGGATGCAGGGCTGCCAGAGCTGCTGCGCCTGCGCCAACCTTGTTTACACGGCTGCCAAGCTTGTTGATGCTGTTGGTGTTGTTAACAACTTCTTGATTGGTCTTATACAGTTGGCCACCGTTGATAGCGTCCTTAGAATTCTCTTTAACATCGCCGTCAGCTACACCGGTAACCTTCTTATTACCTGCGTTAATACCATCCTTTGTAACAGAAGGACCATCTTTGATCTCCAAGCCTTTATCGGTAATAGTTGTATCGCCGACTTTTACAGCAGTTGCGGTTACGCTTACGTCTTTACCAACCTTCAGACCATCGTTGTTCATTACAGTCTGGCCGGTGGTTACGCTGTTTGCCTTTACAGTCTCAACGTCGATGTCTTTATTCAGCTCTACCTTATAGTTTGCTGCTTCACCTTCTTTAGCAGTGTTGGTAACAGTAATATTGCTGCTGCCTTCTACTTTAGTGTGCTTAGCTGCGGTTGCTGCTACATCGGTAAGCTTTTGATCCAGCTTGCCGATTGCGGTAGTGGTGCTATCGCCATCTGCAATATCACCTTTTTCTACCTTGCTGTATTGCAAATCGCCAACCTTGTTGTTCAGGTTGTTTACAGCGTCAACAACGGTAGTCTTGCCTTCTTTGTTCTTAATGTCGTTGGCAATATTATTAACATCGCCTACGTCACTTGCTTTTGCTACGTCTTTAATGGTAACGGTATCAACCTTGTTGCCGTTTTTATCAACAACATCCATAATTACTTTGTTGTCAGCATCAACGCCGTATTCACCCGGTTTGATATGGGTATCGGTGTTGCCTGCTTCAACAGCTTCTTTCAATTGGCCAACGTTGACTGCATCGGTATCAGCTACGCCTGCAGCTACGCCGCTGATCTTGCCGTTCTGATCAATGGTAACCTTATCGTTAACCTTAACATTGCTGCCGTCCAGAACGATGGAGGAAGCGCCGTTAGAGATCTTGTTGCCAGTTACGTCTATATCTGCCAGTTTTGCACCCTTATCAGCATATACGCGATCCTGGGTTGCAATGTAGCCAGTGGTTTCGATAGTACCATTAGTACCGCTGATGCTTACATATTTGCCGGTCAGGTCGCCAAGCATGATATCCTTGTTCAGGTTAACCTTGTAGAACTTTTGACCGTCAACATCAGTTTCTTCAACATTGATGTTGGAGCCATTTACAACCTTGCTGTGTTTGCCTGCTTCGGTTGCTACTGCATGCAGCTGGCTGCCATTTACAGCATCGGTGGAATCAGCAGTTACTTTGCCCAGCTTAGCACCTTTAGTGGTGATTTGGCTGTAGTTGCCGCTTGCATCGCCTACGAACAGTTCGCCGTCACGCAGTGCGGAATGACCGGTATATACGCCGTTTTGCAGTACTACGTTGCCGATTTCGCCTGCAGTTGCGGTTACTTTGCCGTCTTTATCTACGTGGAATTTATTGTGTGCTGCGTAGAAATCGCCGGTGCTGTTTACAAAGAACGGCATGATTCCGTTTTCTGCCATAGTGCCTACGGACAGGTTGTATTTTGCGTTCAGTGCGTTGGTTTGAACAGAGTTGACATCAATGTCTTTGTTCAGCTCTACTTGAACCTTAGTGCCGTCATGGCTTACGTTGATGTTCTTGTCACCGCTGAAGTCAACAAAATCACCAGGTTTTACATTGGTTGCTTCGGTTGCAACACCGTTGGTAGCCAGGTTCCAGCCCATGTTAGCAGTTGCACCTACTGCCTTCAGTTGGCTTACGTTTACAGCATCGGTATCAGCAACACCTGCTGCTACGCCGGAAATCTTACCGTTCTGGTCGAAGGCAACCTTGCTGTTGATTACGGTATAGCCATCCTGCATGTAGATAGATGCGCCCTTGCCGTTAATCATACCTGCAGTTCCTGCTGCACCATTCAATGCCAATTTAGCATCCCCGTTGCTGATGGATTCGATATCAACCAGATCCTTGTTCAGCTCAGCCTTAACCTTAGTACCGTCATTGCTTACGCTGATATTCTTATCGCCGCTGAAATCAACATATTCACCGGGTGCTACATTAATAGCGGAAGTAGCAACACCGTTAGTGGAAAGATTCCAGCCTTTATTTGCATTTGCAGCTACCTCTTCGACTTCTTTCAATTGGCCTACATTTACAGCATCAGTATTATAAACACCTGCAGCTACGTTAGTGATTACTTTATCGTTAGCATTCAAGCCATCTTCGGTGATGTAAGCATCTCTGCCAACGCCAATACCCCTATAAGAATCCATGAAGTAATCGCCTGCTTGAACGCTGTCAATCACAAGATTCCTGCTCAACTCAACATGCATAACAGTAGCATCTTCAGTTTCTTCTTTGCTTATGGTAATATTATCATCAGTACCCCGGAAGTGAACAATATCACCATGATTGATTTTAGTTGTGCTATTGACATCTTTTGTAATTTCCTCCTCAGCTAAAAGATGCCAGGCTGTATTTTGGGTTGCTTCTTGTAGCTGTGCTACGTTTACAGCATCGGTATCTGCAGTACCTGCTGCTACGTTAGTAATTTGACGAGTAAGAGTGGCACTACCTACAGATACAGCACCACCATTGGCTCTCCAAGTAAGGCTGTCTGCACCTTCAGGAGCAAAAGCTCCAACAACACCAGCTTCTCTATCAGCAACAGAGGAGGCACCAATTGCAACACCCCAACCTGCTGTTACTTCAGAATAATCACCTAAAGCTGTACCATAATCAACATTTGCCTGGCTATTATAACCAATAGCTGTTGCCAGTTTGCCTTCTGCTTTAGAGAAGCCGCCTACAGCTGTAGAAGCAAGTCCCCAAGAACCTGCATATGCGCCGATAGCAGTAGACTGTGCACCGGCTTTTCTCCAGTCACCATGAGAAGCATTATAATCAGCATCAACGTTGGTCATAGTACCGATTGCAGTTGCATTATCACCACTTGCATAAGCTTGCTGACCTACAGCAGTACCGGCATAAGCTGTAAAGCCGATATCATTACCTACAGCAACACTATAAGTTTGGTCTGCTTTGGTGCTGGAACCGATTGCAATAGAGTCAGTTCCGCTTGCAACAGCATCACGGCCGATAGCAATACCAACTAAGCCGCTTGCTTGAGCATTATTGCCAATTGCAACACTGCCTTGACCGCTAGCACTTGCATCCTTACCAACTTCAATTTTTGTATCATTCGGTGCCAAATTAGCAGCCATCGCCGGCGCTACGCTTGCACAGGTCATTACACCTGTAGCAATCAGCATTGCCAACAGTTTTTTCGTGGAGCAGCTTTTAGTTCCATGGCTTTTTGCCATTTCGGAAACAACTACATACGCATTACGCGCTTCACTCCAGATAACCTTAAATACCTTGTTCATAAAAACACTCCTCCTAACATACTCAAAAAAATGAATAGCTATATTAAAGCGTGGCTTAGACCACGTAAGGAAACAAGTTAAGTATTTATAGCAGCAACCATACCGCCAAGGTGCTTTTATATATAATTTTAATATTTGCAATTATGTATATTGTCAGGTAAATCTCTATACTAACTTTTTATTAATGCATTAGTAATAAAAGCTTATAGCACTTTAACAAAAGATTATATGGAATTTTCTGATGTTTTCCCTGTACTTTTATTTTAGCACTTTTATCTTTATTTTTCAACCTCATTACTTGCACCGAGAGTTTAAAAAACGATTTTTCTTGCGATATTTTAAAAAAGTATAATGTTTTTTTAGTTACTTTATTCCCTGTATGCTTTTCGTTTTGCGCCGCTAAGCTCCAAGCAGTATGTACAAATGCATATTTCTTTTATAAACGAAACTTTATATACTATGCATTCAGTATGTTTTTATCCATAGAGCAAAGTACCGCACTACTGCTTGGGCATAACAAAACCCCCGCCCTTGTCGGCCAAGCCGACAGGAGCGGGGGTTGTTGAACACAATATTATTTTTTGAAGCTTACTTAATGAGCGAAGAAAGCTTATTTGGCTTTGGCTTCAGCTTTAGCAATCTTGTTGCCGTAATGGTCGCGTTCGCCTTTAACAGCATTTACGCGTACACGCTCAATCTTGTCACGGTCACCGTCTTCGCCGCTGATGCGGTCAACACGGATACGGCCCATTTCAGGAGCGAATTCGTTGATAATCTTGCTGTCGAGCTGAGCGCCCTTCTGCATTGCACGGTAGAGCATTGCAGCAAATTCGTAACGGCTCATCATGCGGTCACCGGAGAATTTGCCATCAGGATAGCCTTCGATGATGCCTGCAGCTGCCAGCTTGCCAACGTATTCATATGCCCAGTGGTTTTCAGCAACATCCGGGAAGATCTTCATCTTATCTTCTGCGATGGAGCCTAAGCCGCCTTTAGCAACCATAGCCTTCAGCTCGGTAACCTCAGCACGCAGGTCAAGGATTTCGCGAGCCATTGCGGTACGACTGTTGCTTACATGGTTGGTGCGATCCAGGGAGAAGGATACGCCTGCGTTAACCATGTTTTCACCGTTGCCTACGGTACCGCCAACACTGAACATTACCTTTTCGTCCGGACGGTAGTAAGCGCCGATTGCAGCAGCGTTTTCACCGCCGTAGTTACCGTAGCCTGCGGAGAAGGTCAGTTTGTCGTCCGGATCGAAGTCCATCGGATGCAGGGCTGCCAGAGCTGCTGCGCCTGCGCCAACCTTGTTTACACGGCTGCCCAGTTGGTTGATGCGGTTGGTGTTATTAGCAACCTCTTGATTGGTAGCATAGAGCTGGCTGCCATTTACAGCGTCCTTGGAGGTTTCGCTGATGTCACCTGCTTTTACATTGGTAACCTTTTGGTCATTTGCGTTCAGGCCGTCAGCGCTGATATAGGTCTTGTCGCCAACTTTTACGCCTTCATCGCTGATGGAGGTCTTGCCTGCGGTTACAGCAGTTGCAGTTACGCTTACGTCTTTACCAACCTTCAGACCATCGTTGTTCATTACAGTTTGGCCAGCTGTAAAGGTATTAGCAGTTACGCTGTCAAGCTTAATATCTTTGTCCAAAGCAACCTTGTATTCCTTGCCACCGTCTTTATTGGTGGTTTCGGTTACAGCAATGTTGTCACCTGCGGTAACAGTGGTATGCTGCTTAGCAAGCTTTTCAACACCGTCTACACGGGTATTCAGCTTATCGATATTTGCTTTGTTGGTAGCAATGTCTGCTTTATTTTGAGCGATATCTGCTTCGTTCTTGGTTACGCGTTTATCCAATGCTGCAACATTCTCATTGGTCTGATTCAGTTGGCTACCGTTGATAGCGTCAGTAGAGGTTTTGCTTACTTCGCCTGCAGCTACGCCGCTGATCTTACCGTTCTGATCAATAGTAACCTTATCGTTAACCTTAACATTGCTGCCGTCCAGAACGATGGAGGAAGCGC
>OIWU01001424.1_pt1 | contig 23565 bp, 13 predicted proteins | sample 1587711 | NCBI WGS metagenome assembly OIWU01 (sample SAMEA3888909, study PRJEB22519) | human gut metagenome | biome: human gut; feature: human-associated habitat; material: faeces | place: Denmark | collected 2010 | reverse complement strand
CGTGCGGCGCGGCGGGCGTGCGCACGGCGGCGCTGGAGGCGTCCGCCTGGAAGACGAGCCAATGGCTGGCCGCCGCCGACGCGCCCGTCGCGGGCGACGCGGAGAAGAAGCGCCAGCGCGCGGCCGACGGCACGAGCTGGTTCGTGGGCGAGGTCGCGAACGAGGGCGACGTGAAACGCGCCACGTGGATGACGACGGGCCTCGGCGTCTACGAACTCTACGTGAACGGCACGCGCGTGGGGCGCGACGCGCTCAAGCCCGGCTACACGCACGTGAAGAAGACGCGCCGTTCGTTCACCTACGACGTGACGGCGCTCGTGAAGGGGGCGAAGGGGGCGAAGAACGTCTTCGCCGCCGAGGTCTCCGCCGGCTGGTGGCGCGACAAGATCGTGAACTACGCGGGACGGAAGAGCGCGTTCCGCGGCGTACTGGAGATCGTCTACGCGGACGGCGCGACGAAGCGCTACGGCACGTCGCCCGAGACCTGGAAGGCCGGCGTCGCGGGCAAGGTCACGCACGCGGCCATCTTCGACGGCGAGGAGTACGACGCGCGTGCGGCGTGTCCCGCGCTCGGTTCGCCCGCGTTCGCGGCGGCCGTCGCCAGCGACGAGTTCACGGGCGAGATCCTGCCCTCCGAGGGCGGCGAGGTCTGCCGCCGGTGCGACCTCGCGCTCAAGCCCGTCGAGGCGTACTGCTGGAAGGGCGTCGCGGGCGCGAACGACAAGACGGGCCGCGAGAAGGTCTTCGGCAAGGTCGTGAAGACGCGCACGTTCAAGCCGGGCGAGACGCTGGCCGTCGCGCCGGGCGAGACGCTCGTCGTCGACTTCGGGCAGAACTGTGCCGGCGTGCCGTGCTTCGTCATGAACGCGCGGCGCGACACCGTGCTCACCTGCCTGCCGGGCGAGATGCTGAACGACGCGAACGGCGAGCGTGCGCGCGGGAACGACGGTCCCGGCGGCTCGCTCTACCGCGAGAACCTGCGCATGCCGGCGAACGGCATGCGCCTCGTCTACACGTTCGCCGGGACGGGCGAGGAGCGCTACATGCCGCGCTTCACCTTCTTCGGCTACCGCTACCTCTCCCTCACGGCGACGGACGCGGTGACCTTCACGTGCATGCGGAGCGTGCCCGTCACCTCCATCACGAAGGACATGGAGCGCGGCCGCATCGAGACGGGCGACAAGGCCGTCAACCAGCTCATCTCCAACGTCTACTGGGGCCAGCTCTCCAACTACCTCTCCGTGCCGACGGACTGCCCGCAGCGCAACGAGCGCCTGGGGTGGACGGCCGACACGCAGGTCTTCTGCGAGGCCGGCGCCTTCAACGCCGACACGACGGCGTTCTTCCACAAGTGGATGAGCGACATGCGCGACAGCCAGGATCCGCGCGGCGGCTTCCCCGGCATCGCGCCCGCCGGGCAGTACGGCAACGAGACGATGCGCGTTGGGTGGTCCGACGCGGGCGTGATCGTGCCGTTCACGGTCTGGCGCCACTTCGGCGACCGGCGGATCGTCGACGAGAACTGGGCGGCGATGGAGAAGTGCCTCGCCCGCCAGGCCGAGACGAAGTACCGCACGGAGCTTCTGCCCGAGTGCCGCAACTACCAGTGGAACGACTGGCTCTCGCTCACGAAGTTCGAGAGCTGCCCCTACAAGCCCGAGTATTCCGCCTTCAGGAACGGCAAGCCCACGCCCGAGGCGCTCCTCTACTGGGGCTACCTGGGCGGCTGCTACTGGGTCTGGAACGCCGACATGATGGCCCAGATGGCCCGGGGCACCGGCCGCGCCGCCGAGGAGGCGAAGTACCGCCAGATGGCCGCCGAGGCCCGCGCCTACATGAAGGCGACCTACTTTGCGTCTCCCGACGGGCTCGTCCTGCCGATCTTCCGCGACATGCAGACGCCGGCGCTCTTCGCGCTCAAGCTCGGCCTCGTCGCGGGCGAGGCGAAGGCGAAGACGGTCGCGGCGCTCAAGGCCAGCATCGCGGCGAACGGGGGGCGTCTCCACACCGGCTTCCTCGGTACCTCGATCGCGATGGACACGCTGACGGCGAACGGGCTTACGGACCTCGCCTACGACCTCCTCCTCGGGCACGACTTCCCCGGCTGGCTCTACTCGGTCGACCAGGGCGCGACGACGATCTGGGAACGCTGGAACAGCTACGTGAAGGAGACGGGCTTCGGGCCCGTCGGCATGAACTCCTTCAACCACTACGCCTACGGCTGCGTCCTCGCGTGGATCTACAAGACGGCCGCCGGCATTGCGACCTGCCCGTGCGACCCCGGCTTCAAGACGATCGTCATGAAGCCGCAGCCCGACCGCCGCCTCGGCTTCGTCAAGGCCGCGTACAGGACGCCCGCCGGCGGCGTCGTCACGAGCGCGTGGCGCTACGAGGGCGACAAGTGGATCTGGGAGTTCACGGTGCCCGCCGGTTCGGTCGCCAAGGTCACGCTCCCCGGCGAGACGGAGAAGAAAACCTACCAGCCCGGCAGCTATACGGTGGTTAAGTAGTTGGTTAAGTGGTTAAGTGGTTAAGTAGTTAAGTCGCTTCGCTTTTAAGTAGTTAAGTGATTAAGTCGTTAAGTCGCTTCGCTTTTAAGTAGTTAAGTGGTTAAGTGGTTAAGTGGTTAAGTCGCTTCGCTTTTAAGTTGTTGATTCGTTAAATGTTTTGAGTGCTTTAAAACTTGACCACTTAACCACTTAACCACTTAACTACTTAACCACACCACTTAACTACTTAACCACTTAATGTCAAAAAAGTGGTGATCGAATACGTACATGAAATATTTCATTCGAACGTATGGGTGCCAGATGAACGTGCGCGACAGCGAGGCCGTCGGGGCCTTGCTGGACGTGGCGGGGCATGAGCGCGTGCAGGAGGAGGGCGACGCGGAACTCGTGATCGTCAACTCCTGCACCGTGCGCGACATGGCCGAACGCAAGGCCATCGGCAAGTGCGGGAACCTCATCGCGGTGAAGGAGGGGCGCGGCAAGGCGTCCGAAGGCGGCAAGGTGCAGCTCGTGGGGCTCATGGGCTGCGCCGTGAAGCGCATGGGGGCGGAGGTCTTCAAGGCGCTGCCCGGACTCGACTTCGCGGTGGGGCCGCGCCGCTTCGGCCTCATCCCGCGCCTCGTCGAGCGGTGCCGCGCGGGGGAGACGCACCTGCTGGAACTGCCGGACGACGACGAAGTGCCGTCCGGTCTCGACGCCCATGCCGGCCCGTCCGGCGGGCAGACCGGCTTCGCGTGCTACCAGAGCTATGTGACCGTGCTTCTCGGCTGCGACAACCGCTGCAGCTACTGCATCGTCCCCGACGTGCGCGGCCACGAATACTCGCGCCCCGCGCGCGAGGTCGTCGCGGAGGTCGGCGCGCTCGCCGCGCGCGGCGTGCGCGAGGTCTGCCTCCTCGGCCAGAGCGTCCTGCGCTACGGCATGCGCAACAAGGCCTGGACGGAGGCGGACGCGCCTTCGCCCGGTGGCTACGCGGAGGCGTTTCCGCGCCTCCTGGAGGCGCTGAACGGCGTTCCGGACCTCGCGCGCATCCGCTTCACGAGCGCGCATCCGAAGGGCTGCACGGACGAACTGGTGCGGGCCTACCGCGCATTCCCGAAGGCCTGCCGCCACCTGCACCTGCCCGTGCAGAGCGGCAGCGACCGCGTGCTTGCGGAGATGGGCCGCCATTACACGCGCGCCGAGTATCTTGCCGCCGTCGCGAAGCTGCGTGCGCTCGATCCCGAATTCGCCGTCACGACCGACGTCATCGTTGGCTATCCCGGCGAGACGGAGGCAGACTTCGAGGCGACGCGCGCCCTCATGGAGGAGGCGGGCTTCGACAACGCCTTCGTCTTCAAGTATTCGCCGCGCCCCGGGACGCGCGCGGCCGCGCTGCCGGACGACGTGCCGACGGCGGAGAAGGAGCGTCGCGACCAGGTGCTCCTCGCCGACCAGCAGCGCCGGGGCCTTGCCCGCAACCGGCGTCTCGTCGGCACCGTGCGCGAGGTGCTGGTTGAGGGGCCCTCCCTGCGCAACCCCGCCCGCTGGAGCGGGCGCGACTCCGGGAACCGCATCGTCGTCTTCGATCCCGTCCGCCCGGTCGCCGTCGGCGATCTCGTCGACGTGCGGATCGACGACGCACACCCCCAGATCCTCCTCGGCTCGCTCGCCGGGCGGAAAATTCTCCATTCCCCCGCATCCGCGAAAATGCTACACTAGCCACGACACACGAATTCTTCAAATCAAAAAAAGGAGAGAGTAGATGTTCAAGATCAATCGCCGCAACTTCGTCGCCTGCCTGGGCGCCTTTTCGCTCGGCCCCGTGTTCGGCATCGACCTGGCCCCGAAGTCCGCGTTCAAGGGCGAGGTGAAGGGCCGCCGCTTGAAGCTCGCCGCCGTCGGCTGCGGGGGCATGGGCGGGGCCGCGACGGAAAGCCTCATCGCGGCGGGCTGCGAGCTTGTCGCGGTGTGCGACATCAACCCGGGCGCGTTCGACCGCTGGGAGAAGCAGTACCCCGGCATTCCGAAGTTCACGGACTACCGCGACATGCTCAAGACGATGGGCGACAAGTTCGAGGCCGTGCAGGTCGGCACGCCGGACCACACGCACGCCTACATCTCCGTGGACTGCATGCTCGCCGGCAAGCACGTCTACGTGCAGAAGCCGCTCGCCCGCACCGTCGAGGAGTGCGAGCTCATGCTCAAGACGCAGCTCAAGACGGGCGTCGTCTGCCAGATGGGCAACCAGGGCCATCCGGGCGTGTGGCGCTACAAGGCGCTGCGCGACGCGGGCGTGTGGGGCGACGTGAAGGAGCTCTACAGCTGGTCCGACCGCCCGGTGTGGCCGCAGGGCATGAAGGCGTATCCGAAGGCCGAGCCGCTTCCGGCGGGCTATGCGCCGAACGCCTGGGACTGCTGGTGCGGCCCGAGCGCGGATCACGGCTACTCGCGCGCCTACCACACCTTCTGCTGGCGCGGGTGGTGGGACTACGGCTGCGGCGCGATCGGCGACATGGCCGTCCACAACGCCGATCCGGCGTTCTGGACGTTCGAGCTTGGCCTCCCCGTGACCGTCAAGGCCGACACCTACGGCGAGGGCCCCGTCACGATTGCCTACCCGAAGAAGTCTCGCATCGAGATGACGTTCGCGCCGAACAAGTGGATTCCGCACCCCGTCAAGCTCACGTGGTTCGACGGCCACCTGCTGCCGCCGACGGACGCCGTTCCCGGTCTCGCCGCCTTTGCCGCCGAAAACGGCAAGCACGCCGAGGCCCGGAAGGCCGAAAAGGCGAAGAAGGAGGGGAAGCCCTACACGGCGCCCGCGACCGTCGCGCCCGTCGTCCCGGACAACGGCTTGATCGTGATCGGCTCGAAGGCGACGACGATCGGCTTTTCGCACGCGAGCCGTCCGGCCTGCATCGCCGGCGACACGGCCGCCTTCAACGCCGCGATCCCGGCGGGCGACAAGGCGAGCGGCTACAACCACTACCGCGAGTTCGTGGAGGCCTGCCAGGCGGGCGATCCGGCGCGCTGCGGCTCGAAGCTCGCCTACGCGGCCCCGCTCACCGAGGCGCTGCTCATCGGCTGCGTCGCGCTGCGCTTCCCCGGCGAGGAGCTGCACTTCGACCCGAAGGCGCTGAAGTTCACGAACAAGCCCGAGGCGAACGAGTTCCTGAAGGCGCCGAAGCGCGGCGACTGGGACTTCTCGAAGATGATGGCCGGCCGTTAGGCCGCCCGTACGGTTCGATCTAGAACCGGAAGCGAACGCCCACCGTGCCGATTGTCAGGTCACGGCGGGCGTTCGGCGCAGGATTGGCCTTGACGCGGGCGCGGGCGTCGTCGTGCGCGATGCCGAACTGGTGGACGCCCGCGTAGAGCGTCGCCGCGTCCGAGACGCGCCAGGCGAGTTCTAGGGAGAGGTTGAGTGCCATGAGGCCGGAGCGGTAGCGCCCGCCGCCGTGCTTGGCGCCATAGCGGCGTTCGAAGTGGTTTTCGCTTCCGCATTCCGCGAAGAACAGGGGCGTGAGGGAGAGGGCGTCCGTAAGCGCGAAGACCCGGCGCACGCCCGTCTGGACGTAGAGCCAGTCGTGCGGGTGGAGGCCGCGCCGGACGAGGTAGAAGGGCGTGAGGTAGGGGTTGTCGAGGCTTTGGGCGAGACGCCATTCGCTGATCGAGGCGTTCGTCTTGGCGAGGCGGGCAGGATGGGAATAGCCCTCGAACGTGAGCCAGTCCTTCATGACGTCCGTGGTGAGGCCCCAGCCGCGCCACGTGTCGTCCAGGCGGCCGAAGTCCCAGACGTACGTCCAGAAGACGCCGTAGTCCATTTCGTTGAGGGCGCGGCGGTGGCGGGTGGCGCGGCGGTCGGTGAGGGAGGAGACGGTCCAGTTCCAGAAGCCGACCTTGCCGAAGTCGCCGACATTCTTCGTGTCGAAGCCCGCGCGCGTGAGGGTCATGAGCATGGGACGGTCCTCGACGATGCGCGCGCGCGAATGGTAGGCCGTGCGGAGGCTGGGGTTCACGTGTACGTAGAACGGATCGGCGACGCCGCCGGCGGCACAGGCCGCCAGGGCGAGACAGGCAAGGAAAATAGAACGGTGCATGGACAAAACAAGCCCCCCGAAAGGGAAGGGCATTGTACCAAAAAAACTTTCTGTGCGCTGACGGGGAGGCCCGGCGCGGGACGTCCGACTGCGGCCCGGCACGTACACGGAAACGCCATCGGACGCGCGGGCCGCCGAGGACGTCGGCCCCTACCACGGCACCACATGGTAACCCGGCGGATACGGCGCACGGGAGGGTCGCGCTTGTCGCGACCGAGGCGGCGCGGGTCCATTGCGCGCCGGGTACGGGAGAGTCGCGCTTGTCGCGACCGAGGGCGGCGCGGGTCCATTGCGCACCGCTGCTCCACGAACGCGGGACCGTGCGAGTTGCACGGGCGGCAGAACCTGCACGGACGCCTCCCGCCGTGGGTCCGGGCTGAATGATTATCCCAATATCGATACTTGCATCCTTATTCGGGAAGTGCTATACTCTTCCGCGTCGTCCCGCGGAAGGGGCGCAGTGACCAACAAGGAAGGACAGGCAGATGGACAGCGCAGAGCAGATCGCGAAGCCGGCGGCGGACGCGGGCGTCGCGGAACTTGAGGCAACCCTTGCGCGCGTGAGGGCGGCGCAGCGGAAGTACGCAACCTACTCCCAGGAGCAGGTGGACGCGATCTTCAAGGCGGCGGCGCTCGCGGCGAACCGCGCGCGCATCCCCCTCGCGAAGATGGCCGTGGCCGAGACGGGCATGGGCATCGTCGAGGACAAGATCATCAAGAACCACTTCGCGGCCGAGTACATCTACAACGCCTACAAGGACACGAAGACCTGCGGCGTGATCGAGGAGGACGCGGCGGGCGGCATGATGAAGCTCGCCGAGCCGATCGGCGTCATCGGCGCCGTCATCCCGACGACGAACCCCACCTCCACCGCGATCTTCAAGACGCTCCTCGCGCTGAAGACCCGCAACGGCATCATGATCAGCCCGCACCCGCGCGCGAAGAACTCCACGATCGCGGCGGCGAAGACCGTCCTCGACGCGGCCGTCGCGGCCGGCGCGCCCGCCGGCATCATCGGCTGGATCGAGGCGCCGAGCCTCCCGAAGACGAACCTCCTCATGAAGGAGGCCGACATCATCCTCGCGACGGGCGGCCCCGGCATGGTGAAGGCGGCCTACAGCTCGGGCACGCCGGCGATCGGCGTGGGCGCGGGCAACGCGGCGGCGATCATCGACCCCTCGGCGGACCTCGTCAACGCCGTGAACTCGATCATCCACTCCAAGACCTTCGACAACGGCATGATCTGCGCGACGGAGCAGACGGTCATCGCCGACCAGGAGGTCTACGACGCGGTGAAGGCCGAGTTCCAGAAGCGCGGCTGCCACTTCCTCGACAAGGCCGAGGCGGACAAGGTCCGCCGGACGATGCTCATCAACGGCGCGCTCAACGCGAAGATCGTCGGCCAGCGCCCCGCCGCCATCGCGAGGATGGCGGGCTTCGAGGTGCCCGAGGACACGAAGATCCTCATCGGCGAGGCGACCTCCACCGACAACGCCGAGGCGTTCGGCCACGAAAAGCTCACGACGATCCTCGGCATGTACAGGTCGAAGGACTTCGACGACGCGCTCGACATCGCCGAGGCGCTGCTCGTGAACAACGGCGGCCTCGGCCACACGTCCGCCCTCTGGATCGACGAGCTCAACGAGAAGGCGAAGCTCGACCGGTTCGCGGAGCGCATGAAGACGTGCCGCCTGCTCGTCAACATGCCGTCGAGCCTGGGCGGCATCGGCGACGTCTACAACTTCATGCTCGTCCCCTCGCTCACGCTCGGCTGCGGCAGCTGGGGCGGCAACTCGGTTTCGGAGAACGTCGGCGTCAAGCACCTCGTCAACATCAAGACTGTGGCCATGAGAAGAGAGAACATGCTGTGGTTCCGCGCGCCTGAGAAGGTGTACCAGAAGAAGGGCTGCCTCGCGGTGGCGCTCAGGGAGCTCGGCCAGGTGCTCGGCAAGAAGAAGGCGTTCATCGTGACGGACTCCTTCCTCTACCAGAACGGCTACACGAAGCCGATCGAGAAGAGCCTCGAAGGGCAGGGCATCATGTTCACCACGTTCTCGAACGTGGCGCCGGACCCGACCCTCGCCTGCGCGAAGGAGGGCGCGAAGCTCATGGCGGGCTTCAAGCCGGACGTGATCATCGCGATCGGCGGCGGCTCCGCGATGGACGCGGCGAAGATCATGTGGGTCCTCTACGAGCACCCGGAAGCGGACTTCATGGACATGGCGATGCGCTTCATGGACATCCGCAAGCGCGTCTACACCTTCCCGCACATGGGCGACAAGGCCTACTTCATCGCGGTCCCGACCTCCGCCGGCACGGGCTCGGAGGTGACGCCGTTCGCCGTCATCACCGACGAGAGGACGGGCGTCAAGTACCCGCTCGCCGACTACGAGCTGATGCCGAAGATGGCGATCGTCGACGCCGACGTGCAGATGATGGCGCCCCCCGGCCTCACGAGCGCCTCGGGCATCGACGCCGTCAGCCACGCGCTGGAGGCCTACGCCTCGATGCTCGCGACGGACTACACCGACGGCCTCGCGGTCCGCGCCCTGCAGACGATCTTCAGGTACCTGCCGGAGTGCTACGACGCCGCCGTCGGCAGGTACGCCGCCCCGAAGGCCCGCGAGAAGATGGCGAACGCCGCGACGATGGCCGGCATGGCCTTCGCGAACGCCTTCCTCGGCGTCATGCACTCGATGGCCCACAAGCTCGGCGCCTTCCACCACATCCCGCACGGCATCGCGAACGCCCTCATGATGGAGGAGGTCATGCGCTTCAACGCCGACCCCGTGCCGCGCAAGATGGGCACCTTCCCGCAGTACGACCACCCGCACACGCTGGAGCGCTACCTGGAGATCGCCGACGAGCTCGGCATCACGGGCCGCAGCCGCGGCGAGCAGTTCGAGAACCTCCTCAAGGCGATCCGCGCGCTCCAGGCCCGCATCGGCATCAAGCCGACGATCCGCGACTACGTGCCGGACGAGAAGGACTTCCTCGACCGCCTCGACGCGATGGTCGAGCAGGCCTTCGACGACCAGTGCACCGGCGCGAACCCGCGCTACCCGCTGATGGGCGAGATCAAGCAGATGTACCTCAACGCCTACTACGGCAGGCACGTGAACGTGTAGGGGGCGCGGCGCGCCGGGGACGTCGCGCCCTACCAGCCTGGGTGGTGCGTGATGTCCACGGCAACCCGCATGGCAGGGGCCGACGTCCTCGGCGGCCCGCAAGTGGCAGGGGCCGGCGTTCCCGGCGGCCCGCAAAAAAGAAAGGTCTCTCGAAATGAAGAAAACAGCTGAAAAGAAGGTCGTGGAGAAGAAGGCCGTCGCGCGCCGTCCCGCGAAGGCGAAGGACAATCTGCTCCTCGTGCGCGAGCACAAGCAGGTGTTCAAGGACGGCGACTCCGTCCTCAAGGTCTTCGACGCGAACTACAAGGTGTCCGCGATCCTGAACGAGGCGATGAACGAGGCGCGCGCCGCCGAGACGGGCCTCCCGGTCGCGAAGATCCTCGAGGTCTGCGTCATCAAGGGCAAGTGGGCCATCCGCCGCGAGTTCATCGCCGGCGAGACGCTCGCGGACGTGATGGCGAAGGACAGGAAGAACCTCTCGAAGTACCTGAAGGAGTTCGCCCAGATCCAGTGCGCGGTCTTCGCGAAGACCTCCCCGCGCATGGGCAACCTCGCGGACAAGCTCGACACGATGATCTCCGCCTCGCCGCTCGACAGGAACACGCGCTACGACCTGCACATGCGCCTGCAGGCCCTCCCGCGCGGCAAGTCCCTCTGCCACGGCGACTTCAACCCCACGAACGTCATCATCACCCCGAAGGGCGACTGGCGCGTGATCGACTGGAGCCACGTGCGCCTCGGCGACCCGCTCGCGGACGTCGCGCGCACCTATCTCCTCTTCTGGCTCTCCGGCCACGTCAAGGCCGCCGAGCAGTACGTCGCGCTCATGTGCGACGCGCTGAAGGCGAGGCTGCCGGACGTGCAGAAGTGGCTGCCCATCGTGGCCGCCGCCGAGTCCTCGAAGCCGAACACGCAGAAGAACCTCGACCTGCTCCTCCACTGGGCGAGCGTCGTCGACTACGAGTAAGGCAACACGTCGAACATGTACGCGGCGGGGGCCGGGCGCATCAGCGTCCGGCCCCCTCGTTTGTTCAGCAGTGCCTCTCCCGGTTGTCGGACGCCGCGCGCCGAGCCGTGAGGGCGCGGATCCTTCGCGTGTCGAGGCGGAACATTGCAATCCATACAATTATCCATTTGTATGTACGTCCGGGACGTGGTAGACTTTCCGACTGGTTCCAAACAGGAGAATTGACCATGAACGAACGCAACGAAGTGAACTGCAATCTCGCCCAGATGCTCAAGGGCGGTGTGATCATGGACGTGACGACGCCCGAACAGGCGAAGATCGCCGAGGCGGCGGGCGCCTGCGCCGTGATGGCGCTGGAGCGCATCCCCGCCGACATCCGCGCCGCCGGAGGCGTGAGCCGCATGAGCGACCCCGCCATGATCAAGGGCATCCAGGACGCCGTCTCCATCCCCGTGATGGCCAAGTGCCGCATCGGCCACGTCGCGGAGGCGCGCATCCTGGAGGCGATCGAGATCGACTACATCGACGAGAGCGAAGTGCTCTCCCCCGCCGACGACCTCTACCACATCGACAAGCGCGCCTTCAAGGTGCCCTTCGTCTGCGGCGCGCGCGACCTCGGCGAGGCCCTGCGCCGGATCGGCGAGGGTGCCACGATGATTCGCACGAAGGGCGAGCCCGGCACGGGCGACGTCATCCAGGCCGTGCGCCACATGCGCAAGATGCAGAGCGAGATCCGCCGCATCGCCGCGCTGCGCGAAGACGAACTCTACGAGGCCGCGAAGGCGCTCGCCGCGCCGCTCGACCTCGTGCGCGAAGTCCACCGCACGGGCAGGCTTCCCGTCGTCAACTTCGCCGCCGGCGGCGTCGCGACCCCGGCGGACGCCGCGCTCATGATGGAGCTCGGAGCCGAGGGCGTGTTCGTCGGGTCCGGCATCTTCAAGAGCGGCGACCCCGCCAAGCGTGCCGCCGCCATCGTCCAGGCCGTCACCAACTGGCAGGACGCGAAGCTCCTCGCCAAGCTCTCCGAGAACCTCGGCGAGGCGATGGTCGGCATCAACGCCGACGAGATTCAGACGATCATGGAAGAGCGCGGCAAGTAAGACGCCCACGGGCGGACGCAACAGGAAAGACAGACGATGACAATCGGCATTCTGTCCGTACAGGGCGCCTTCATCGAACACGCGCGCGCCCTCGCCGGTGCGGGGGCGCGCACGTTCGAGATTCGCCAGCTTCGGGATCTCGACCGTCCGATGGACGGGCTTGTCCTCCCAGGCGGCGAATCGACCGTTCAGGGCAAGCTTCTCAAGGACCTTGGCCTCTTCGAGCCGCTGCGCGCGCGCATCGAAGCCGGCCTTCCCGTCTTTGCGACCTGCGCAGGCCTCATCCTCCTCGCCGAACGGCTGGCGGACGACCCAACCACCTGGTTTGGCTGCCTTCCCGTCACCGTGCGGCGCAACGCCTACGGCCGCCAGCTCGGCAGCTTCACCACGACGGGGACCTGGAACGGTCTCGCCGACGTGCCGATGACCTTCATCCGTGCCCCGGCGATCACCCAGGTCTCCCCCGGCGTGGATGTCCTCTCCTCCTTCGAAGGACAGCCCACCTCGGTACGTTGGCGCAACAGCCTCGCTTTCGCCTGGCACCCCGAGCTGACGGCCGACCGCCGCGCCTACGCGGTGTTCCAGGACATGTGCGCCCGCCGGTAGGGGGAACGCGGAGGGGCGGATGCGGACGCGCAGGAGCGCGTCCCTCCCGTTCCGGGTCTCGTTCGGCGCGTGGCGTCCGACAAGCCGGCCGCGCTCCTGCGCGGCCGTTTCCTGATCGGCCGCCGGGCCGCCCCCCCGCACTCCGAAATATGGTATACTGGCCCGCATGAGACATGTCACTGCGATGATCGGGGCGGCGCTCTGCGCGGCCGGAACGATGGTTCATGCGGCGGTCCTCGACCTGAACGGGTCGTGGGAGTTCCGCTTCGAGGAGGGGAAGGCGCCGGCCCAGACGGCGGGTGCCGCGTTTGCCGCGACGGACCGCATGGCCGTGCCGGGCTGCTACGACATGATGCCGCAGTGGCTCTGCAAGCGCGGGACGGGCCTCTACCGCCGCACGTTCACGCTCGACCGGGCGGTGGACAACGCCTGGCTCGTCGTCGACGGCATGGGGCTCGTCGGCCACTTCCAGATCGACGGCCGGGACCTCGGGACGCACCCCTATCCCTACGCGCGGCTGGAGCTGGAGACTGGTCCGCTCGCCGCCGGCACGCACACGCTCTTCGCCGCGCTCGACAACCGCTTCGACTGGGAGACCCTGCGCCTCGCACGCCCCTACTACGACTTCTACCTCTTCGGCGGCTTCTACCACGGCGTGTCGCTGCGCTTCGACAACCGCACGCTCTTCGTGCGCACGCGCGACTACCGGGCGGGGACGGTGGAGATCGAGGCCGTGAACTTCAAGGACGCCGACTTCGACGCGACGCTCGTCTTCGACGGCACGAACGCCGTCCAGGCGGCGTTCCGCAACGCGCGCGCGACGGTGCGCGTGCCGCACTTCAGACTCTGGTCGCCCGAGTCCCCGAACCTCCACACGGTCGCCCTCGCGCACGGCGCGGCGACGCCCGTCGCCGTCCGCTTCGGCATCCGCGAGATCAAGGCGGCGGACCGGCGGCTCTGGCTCAACGGCAGACCGCTCTACCTGAAGGGGGCGAACCGCCACGAGTCGCACCCGCAGTTCGGCGCGGCGACGCCCGAGGCGCTCATGGTCGAGGACATCCAGAACCTTAAGGCGCTCGGCGGGAACTTCTTCCGGGGCTGCCACTACCAGCAGGCGCAGCGCTTCCTCGACTACTGCGACGAGATGGGCGTCCTCGTGTGGGAGGAGTCGCTCGGCTGGGGGAACGGCAGCCACGGCGGCAAGATGTCGTCGTATGAGCTGACGAACGAGACGTTCATCGCCGAGCAGCTGATCGAGACGCGGGAGATGGTGCGCGCCAGCTTCAATCACCCGTCCGTCATCATCTTCGCGTTCATGAACGAGTTCGCGTCCGGCTCGAAGCCCGGTAAGGCGCTTGCGGACAAGCTCATCGCGGCGATCAGGGCCGAGGACAGCGGGCGGCTCGTCACCTACGCCTGCTGCCAAAACGGCAGCGACATCGCGAACGCGAACACGGACCTCGTCGCCTTCAACACCTATCCGGGCTGGATCGGGAGCGACGCGGGCGACCCCGCGAACCTGCGCCGCCTCATCAAGGAGGACGTCGACAAGGTCGTTTCGCGCTTCCGCAGGCTCTACCCCCACAAGCCGATCATCGTCGCCGAGATGGGCACGTGCGGCGTCTACGGGCATCACGACCCCGCCGGGGCGCAGTGGACGGAGGAGTTCGAGGCCGAGTACGTCGGCGACGTGCTGGATGTCGTCTTCGCCCACCCCGAGATCACCGGCATGACGATCTGGCAGTTCACGGACGCGCGCAGCTACCACCGGGGCGGCGCGACGATCCGCACGAAGCCCTTTGCGCAGAACCTTGCGGGGCTCTACGACGGTTTCCGCCGTCCGAAGGCCGTCGTGCCGGTCGTGAAGGCGAAGTTCGCCCAGAAGGCCAAGATGGAGGAACGGTAGAATGACGAAGAAGGCTTTTGTGGCGGGCGCGCTCGCCGTCTGCGCGGTGGTCGCCGCGTCGGGCGTGGAGATCGAGCTGGCGTGGACGCTGAAGAACGGGAAGACCGAGATCGAGCGCGTGCAGGTGGCGGAGAGGGACGGCGTGACGGCGTTCGCGCTGCCGCGCGCGGCGATCCGGGCGAAGGGCGCGAAGCGCCTCGCGGTGACGCCGGACTTCGCGACGGCGAAGGTGGGCGATGCGGGCTACTGGGTCGTCCCCACGGGGCAGTACGGCACGTTCCGCTGCGAGAAGGGGGACTTTTCGTGCAGTTGGCCGTCGATGTCCATGTTCGGCATGAAGACGCCCGCGAAGACCTACGTCGCGCTCGTGAAGGGCCTGAAGTACTACTTCACGGCGCGCGTGACGGCGCGGAACGGCGTCTACCGCCAGAGTTGCGTGCTGAACGAGGAGCAGTGCAGTGCGCCCTACGAGGACTTCGCGATCGAGTGGCGCACGCTCACGGGCGACGCGGCGGACTACAGCGGCATGGCGCGCGCGTACCGGGCGTACCAGCTCGAACGGGGCGCGGTGAAGCCGTTCAAGGAGCGCGTGAAGGGGAACGACGCCCTGAAGTACGCCGTCGCGGCGCCCGAGATCCGCATCCGCCAGGCGTGGAAGCCGGTGCCGAGCCCGGTACCGGAGCAGGTGCCCGAGAACGAGCCCGCGATCAAGCGGGTGGCCGTGACGTTCGACCGCGTGGGCGACATCGCGCGCGAGCTGAAGCGCCAGGGCGTCGGCAGGGCCGAACTCTGTCTCGTGGGGTGGAACATCGGCGGGCACGACGGGCGCTGGCCGCAGTCGTTCCCGGTCGAGCCGGCGCTCGGCGGCGAGGCGAAGCTGCGCCGGTGCATCAAGGACACGCAGGACTGCGGCTACCTGATCGTGCCGCACGCCAACTTCCGCGACGCCTACCGCATCGCCGAGAACTGGGACATCGAGTACCTGATCAAGAACGACAAGGGCGAGCCCGCGCAGGCGCACAGCCAGTTCTGGGGCGGCGGACGCCAGTTCCAGATCTGCCCGCAGCGCGCGTGGGAGTTCTGGTCCTCGCGCGAGATGCCGCGCATGGCGGCGCTCGGCTTCCGGGGGATGGGGTACTTCGACGTGGTGACGATCCTCCTCGCGCCCGTCTGCAACGACCCGCGCCACCCGCTCAGCCGCGCGGAGGCGGCCGCGTGGTGGGGGCGGAGCGCGGAGACGGCGCGCGCGTTCTTCGGCGGCTTCGCGTCGGAGGGCTCGCTCGACCACTTCGCCGGCTCGCTCGATTCGGTGCTCTATGCGTCCTTCGGCGACCCGCGCGCGAAGAACAAGGGTCTCGTCGACGGGATGCTGCCCGTCTGGCAGCTCGTCTACAACGGCATCATCGTCAACAACCCGTTCACGACGACGGTCAACTTCACGGCGCAGGACCGCTATTCGCGTCTCAAGCTGCTTGAATACGGCGGTCGCCCGAACTTCTACTTCTACTCGAAGTTCGTGGACGACGGGACGGACTGGATGGGCAAGAGTGACCTCGGCTGCGCGACGGACGAAGAGCTGCGCGCCTCCGTCGCGAAGATCAAGGCCGGCTGGGACATCTGGGCCCCCCTCAGCCACCTGCAGTTCGAGTACATGCGCCGCCACGCGCGGCTCGCCGCCGACGTCTTCCTCACCGAGTGGGAGGACGGCACGCGCCTCGTCACGAACTACCGCACTTCGCCCTACACGTTCGAGGGCCGTGCCATCCCCGCGGAGGACTACCTTGTCCTCGGGAAGGAGTGAGGCCGTGCGGCGCGCCGAGGACGTCGCGCCCTACCAGGTATCGCGCCCGACGACCGCGCGGCGCGCCGAGGACGTCGCGCCCGACTTCCCTTTATCTGTCCCATGACCTAAATCCAAGGAAACGAAAATGAAAAATCAACCGACATTCCAGTTCTCCCGCCGTTCGTTCATGAAGGCCGCGCTCGCCGCCGGCGTGTTCCCGTACATCGGCGCCTGCACGACGGCGAAGTGCCCGGACGGCAAGGTGCGCCTTGCGTGTGTCGGCATCGGCCAGCAGGCCTGGAACGACATCCGGGAGTTCGAGAAGACCGGCATCGTCCAGATCGCCGCGCTCTGCGACACGGACCTTGACGGCAAGCAGTGCGTCGCCGCGCTCAAGCAGTACCCGAACGTGCCCCGTTTCCGCGACTTCCGCAAGATGCTGGACGCGATGGACGGCAAGATCGACGCCGTCGCCGTGATGAATCCCGACTTCTCGCACTTCCCCGCCCTCATGGCGGCGATGAAGCGCGGACTCGGCGTCTTCTCCGAGAAGCCCCTCGCCCACACCTTCGAGGAGTGCGAGCTGCTGATGGCGGCGGAGCGCAAGTACGGCGTCGTCACCCAGATGGGCAACCAGGGACACTCGGGCAACAACTACTATCAGTTCAAGCACTACGTCGAGACGGGCATCCTCGACGTCTCGAAGCTCACGCGCCTCGTCGCGCACATGAACAATCCGCGCCGCTGGCACAAGTGGAACGGCAAGGTCGCCGCCTTCCCGAAGGGCGAGCAACTGCCGAAGGGACTTGACTGGGACACCTGGCTCGGCACGGCGAGCTTCCACGACTACTCGAAGGACTACGTGCAGGGCGAGTGGCGCAGCTGGTACGACTTCGGCAACGGCTGCCTCGGCGACTGGGGCGCGCACACGATGGACACGATGCACCGCTTCTTCGACCTTGGCCTCCCGACGGAGGTGCAGATCAAGGACGTCCAGGGCTGGAACCCGTACGTGTTCCCGATGCAGGACACGCTCATCTTCAAGTTCGCCGCGAAGGGCCGCCGTCCCGCCGTCGACCTCGAATGGTACGAGGGCGTGAAGAACCTGCCCGCGCTCCCGAAGGGGCACCGCGCGGTGGAGTGGGGGAAGGACATCCCGGCGGCGAAGGGGTCCGTGGCGGACAAGAAGCGCACGCTCAACCCCGGAAAGTTCTTCGGCCTCTCCGACGGCACCTGGTGGCAGGGCGGCTCGCATACGTCGGCGATCTTCCGCTGCGACGGCGGGAAGACGCCCGACTACCCGAAGCCCGGATCGAACCACTACAAGAACTTCCTCCTCGGCGTGATGGGCCAGGAGACGACGCGCTCGCCGTTCTCGGTGGCGGGTCCGCTCAGCGAGGTCTTCTGCCTGGGGTGCATCGCGCAGCGCCTCAACCGCAACATCACGTTCGACCCCGCCACGAAGACCATCCCCGGAGATGCCGAGGCGAACGCCCTTCTGAAGGGCTCGAAGGGCACGCCGCGCAAGGGCTGGGAGGAGTTCTACCGCGTCTAGGCGCCGTGCCGCGTCGGGTAAGGGGAAAAGATGAACAGAGATATCGTCTGCATTGGCGCGGGCTACATCGGTGGCCCGACGATGGCTGTCATTGCGCTGAAGAACCCCGGGCGCTGCGTCCATGTCGTTGACATCGATCCGGTGCGCATCGACGCCTGGAACTCGCCCGGCTACGATCTTCCGATCTACGAACCGGGCCTGAAGGACGTCGTCCGGCAGGTGCGTGGCAGGAACCTCTTCTTCTCGACGGATATCGAGGGCTGCATCCGAACGTGCGACATCGTCTTCGTCGGCGTCAACACGCCGACGAAGATGTTCGGGAGGGGGGCGGGCCGCGCATCCGATCTCCAATACTGGGAGGCGACGGCGCGCAGCATCGCCCGGTGGGCGAATGGCGACAAGATCGTGGTCGAGAAGTCGACGCTTCCCGTCCGCACGGCCGCTGCGATGTCGGCGATTCTCAACACGCACGAGCGTTACCATTTCGAGGTGCTCTCCAACCCGGAGTTTCTGGCAGAGGGTACGGCGATCAAAGACCTGCTGGAGCCTGACCGCGTGCTGATCGGCGGCGAGCGGACGCCCGCCGGCGCGGCGGCCGTGGCGGCGCTCGCGGACATCTATGCGGGCGAGGACGGCGCCTGGGTGCCGCGTGAGCGGATCCTGACGACGAATGTCTGGTCGGCGGAGCTGACGAAGTTGGCGGCGAACGCCTTCCTGGCGCAGCGCGTCAGCTCGATCAACGCCATTGCCGGTCTGTGCGAGGCGACGGGGGCGGACGTGGACGAGGTTGCGCGCGTCATCGGCGCAGACCGGCGCATCGGGCCCAAGTTCCTGAAGGCGGGTCCTGGCTTTGGTGGAAGCTGCTTCAGGAAAGACGTGCTCAATCTCGTCTACCTGTGCGAGAGCTTCGGACTCCACACGGCGGCGGAGTACTGGACGGGCGTCATCAAGATGAACGACCATCAGCAGGAGCGCATCGTCTCGCGTCTCTTCAAGGAGATGTTCAATACGCTCGCCAACAAGAAGATCGCCCTGTTCGGTTTTGCCTTCAAGGCGGATACGGGCGATACGCGCGAGACACCGGCGGGGCGTGTGGCGCGGCTCCTCGCCGACGAGCATGTCCGCCTGGCGATTACCGACCCGCAGGCGCTTCCAAACGCCCGCAGGGACCTTGCCGACATCGGCACAGACGGCGCGATTGCCTTTGAGCGCGACCCGTACAAGGCGGCCGAGGGGGCCGATGCCGTCCTCCTGATGACCGATTGGCGCGAGTATCCGATGCTTGACTGGAGGCGCATCTATGGTTCGATGCGCAAGCCGGCGCTTGTCTTCGACACGCGGAACTGCCTGGACGGCGCCGCGTTGCGGACGATGGGCTTTAAGGTGTTGAACATCGGCAAGTAGCGCGGCGGACTGGTTGCGGCCGGATCCGTCCCACAGGGTGTCAGGCGCTTCAGATGGCGTGGCTGGCCGATGACGGACTGTGGCTCGAAGAGGTGCCGCTTGCCGCATTGCGCCGGTAGGCCGTCGGCGTGAGGCCGAAACGGGCCTTGAACGCCTTGCGGAAGGCGAGGTCGCTCCGCCAGCCGCATCGGTTGGCGATGGCCGAAATGGAGGTACGGCCTGTGGTGAGAAGGTCGCAGGCACGGGCGAGACGGGTGGCGAGGAGGGCGTCCGTCATCGTTTCGCCGGTCGCGGCCTTGAACCGCAATTCAATCGAGCGGCGCGAACGCGCGCCGAAGAGGCGCGCCACGTCTGCGGCCGTGATGCCTTCGTGGGCGTGCAGGCGGATGTCGTCGAGCGCACGGCGCACCTGCGCGTCCGGGCAGCCGCTGGAGGAGGCCCGGCGGACGAGTCCGACGGGGGGGATGACGAGGGCGTCGTGCGCGTCGGCGTCGCCGCGCATGAGCCGGGCGAGCAGGGCGGCGGCGGAGAAGCCGAGCTGGTGGAAGTCGGGCCGGACGGAGGACAGGGTGGGTTCGCAGCTTTCGCAGATCTCCGGGTCGTCGTCGACGCCGACGACCGCGAGGTCTTCCGGGACGGCGAGGCCCGCGCGTTCGGCCGCGACGAGGGCTTCGGCCGCGAGGGCGTCCGTCGCGGCGAAGAGGCCGACGGGGCGCTTGAGCGCGGCGAGTTCGGACGCCGGGACGACGGTGAGCGCGAGGCCGTGCAGACGCGCGATCTGCCGGAAGGCTTCGCGCTTCGTGGCAGACCAGCTGGGCGACCCCGGGGCGTCGAGGAACGCGAGCGAGGCGACGTCCCGGCGCAGCAGTTCGCGCGCGGCGATGCGGGCGATGGCGTACGAATCGCTTTGCACGGAGGGGAACAGGTCGCGGATGCGGTCCGAACTGGGCGTCAGGGCGACGCAGGGGCGCGCCGCGAGGGCGCGGACGTCCAGACCGTCCGTCTGGCCGCTTGCGTCGAGGAGAACGCCGTCGGGACGCCAGAAGGCACACAGCGCGCGGATGTCGGGCGCCGCGGCGCGCGCGTCGATCGTCTGCACGCGCCACCCCTTCGCCTTGGCGAACGCCGTCACGCCGCCCAGCTTCTCCCGCCAGGTGCCGAGCGTGCCGGTTCGGAACACGAGAATCGTCCTCATAGTGGAACGAGTATACCATCTTTCGTTTTGGTTATGGAAATTGTTTCGCATCTGGAATGTCCGTGGCGGACGGGCGTGTTATACTTCCGTCCGTGGGGCAGACCGGGTGGTGGCCCTCCTTTCGGACAACACGGCAAGTCGGAGACGAACATGAGACATTGGATTGGGGTTGGACTGGCGGCGCTGCTGGCCGCCGTGTCGGCGCCCGCCGCCGAATGCTTCTGGACGGGCGCGCAGGACGGCACTTCGCTGCACGATCCCGCCAACTGGGCCGACGGGCGCGGCGCGCCCCTTGCGGCGTGCCCGGGCACGGACGACGACGTGGTGTTCACCAACACGGCGCCGCTTGCGCTCACGCCGGCGAAGACCGTGAAGTTCCACGGCATGCGCTTCCTCGGCTCGGCGAACGTGGAGGTGACGAAGAAGACCTCCCAGGAGAACATCCTGTGTTCCGGCGGCGTGACGAACGATTCCCGCGCACAGGTGAAGTTCTCCTATGTCTCGCGGTTCAAGGGGGATTACGTCGACAGCTTCGTGGGCGAGGGCGCGAAGACCTCCTTCGACATCTCGGTCTATCCGGATCCGCAGACCGTCATCGGCAAGAGCGGCCCCGGCGAGATGGTCCTCTGCGCGTCCGCCGGCACGAACCCCGGATTCCCGGACAACCTGAAGGTCCGCCTGTGCGGCGGGACGCTGGGGCTCGGGCGCGCCTCGCGGCAGATTGATGGCACGCACTACGGTTCGGCGCCCCGGCGGGGCGTGCGGATCGAGTTCTTCGGTGCCTGCGGCGCGGCGTGCGTGACGTTCCCCGTCGAGGACGTTGTCCTCTCCAACGACTGCGCGCTCGTCGAGACGGACGTGACGGGACATGCCCATTCGCTCCAGGGCCCGGTGGGGCGCACTCTGACGCTCGCCGGAACCTGGCAGGACACCGTTTTCACGGGCTTCATCGGCAGCGCGCTCGTCGTCCGCTGGATGCCGTCGAACGACGCCGTCTTCACGCTCTCGGGCTCGACGTCGACGGGCGGCGGCTCGCTCTACGTCGACGGGGGCGTCTTCCGCCTCGCGGACGGCGCGGTCTATGTGTCCCCGTGGCATTTCCGGGTTGCCGCCGGGGCGCAGTACCGCAACGAGACGCCGCATGCGCTCTGCGCGCCGAAGGGCGACATTTCCCTCTTCCGCTCGGCGGACCGGAAGCCGCTCTACCTGGCGGAGAACGCCGTGCTGCGCGGCGCCGCCGGGAACACGTTCATGCTGGACGGTGTACAGCTCGCGCCCGGCCTGTACCACCGCGGGAACTGCGACTGGATCGACGGCGACGGGTACGTCCTCGTGCCGGGCGACGCGGAACCGTCCGGGACGGACACGGCGACGTGGACGGGGAACGGCGGTGCGGAGACGTCGGTCCTGAACCCCGCGAACTGGGGCGCGGCGGACAACGCGACGCTGCCCGACCTGACATCGGGCGCGCTGGAGGCGACGTTCCCCGTCGGCGCGCGCGCGACCGTGCCGGAGCAAACCGAGGTGGCGTTCAAGAAGCTTGTCGTGTCGTCCGCCTCGCCGTTCGTCCTTGCGGGCGGCGCGGGCGCCCGCGTGCGGCTGGGAAGCGGCGGGCTCGTCCTGCCGAAGCAGGCCGGCGGCGCCTGTACGGTCGAGACGCCGCTCCTCCTCGTGGCGGACCAGACCTGGGCGCTCACGAACGACCTGACGCTCGCGGCGGGCGCGCGCGTGGCCGCGCTCTCCGAGACGACGCTTACGCGCATCGGCACGGGGTCGTGGGTCGTGGACGCAGACCATAACCATTTCGCGACGCTGGTTTTAACTGGGCCGAAGGAGGAGGTCTACGGGGTACGAACCTTCTTCCGTGCAGATGGAGCTTCCGGCGACGAACAAACGGTGGTCAAGGTCCTCTCCGCCGCGCAGATCCCCACCTTCGGCACGGGTTCGGTCCTGGCGCAGGTCAGGCCCGCGTTCGATGCTGGCGCAACTCCAAACCCCTTTATGGCGTTTCCCGCCGGGGAGACGGTCGTCGCGGGCGCATGCGTGCTGACGGAGGGCGGAAACCTCAACGCGCAGAACTTCCGCCTCGAAGCGGGCGCGCAGGTGCGCTTCCGGGGCGGCCTTTCGTACATGGGCGCGAACAACAATTCGGCGTTCTCGGCGTCCAGCACGGCGACGTCCGGGCGCATCGGCGTGACGGTGGAGGAGGCGCCCGCCGAGGTGACGCGCCTCCTGCTGCTGACGTCGTCCTACACGTGGAACCTGCCACCGTCCGCGCTCGACAAGCCGCATCCCGCGCTTGACTGGCGCTTCAGGGTGGGCGGCAACAAGTTCGCGCGCGGCCTGATCGTCGGCGCGACGAACGCGACGCTCTACACGGAGGCGCCGAACTTCATGGCCACGCCGACGAACACGAAGTGCGCGGGCAACCTCGTGCGCGGCATCCGCTTCGTGCGCGCCGGCACGTGGGACCTCTGCGGCGTCGACCAGGAGGTGGACGTCCTCTTCTCCGAGCGCGTCCCCGGCGTCGTCACGAGCGCGACGGACGCCGTCGTGCGGCTGGCGGACAACCAGATCACGACGAATCTCGCGGGCAATGTCGGCGGGGTCGTCTCGGATCCTTACCTCCAGATCCACGGCGCGACGCAGGTCGTGGACTCGATCTCGTTTCGCGGCGGCGCGGGGCTCGTCAAGACGGGCGCGCTCACGCACTATTCGATGGGCGCGTCCACCTCGACGGGGCGCGTGGAGGTGACGGCGGGGCGGCTCGTCTTCACGAAGGCCGGGGAGACGCTGGCGTTCGACGACACGACGCATCCGCGCGGCCAGGCCGGCGAGGCGTTCACGTCGTATGTGGCGACGACGGCCGCGACGTGGCCGGCGGCGCGGCGGGTGCGCGTCTCCGGCGGCGTGCTGGAGCTACGCCACGGCAAGGTGTTCTCGCAGGAGACGGAGGTCGAGCTCGCCGGGACGGGCGTGATCGAGCTGCCGGCGGGCGTGGTGCAGCGCGTGGGCGGCCTGACGCTCGACGGCGTGCGCAAGCCCTCCGGCGTCTACGACCGGGTACACGGGGGCGGCCATCTCGCGGGCGACGGCCGGCTGATCGTGGGGACGCCGGGAACGCTTCTCCTTGTCCGATGAGGTGTCTTTAGATGAACGGAAAACAAGCGAAGGAAGGAAAGACGATGCAAAGAGTTCTGCTTCATGTGATGGCGGGGCTTGCGCTGGGTGCGTGCCTGGCGGGCTGTTCGAGCGTGGGGACGGCGGACGCGGAGGCGCGGCAGCTGCCGCCGATGCCCGCGCTCGCGGCGCGGCCGGTGCAGGCGGAG
>OIWU01001420.1_pt1 | contig 23618 bp, 28 predicted proteins | sample 1587711 | NCBI WGS metagenome assembly OIWU01 (sample SAMEA3888909, study PRJEB22519) | human gut metagenome | biome: human gut; feature: human-associated habitat; material: faeces | place: Denmark | collected 2010 | reverse complement strand
GATTGTTCATATTGTCGCTCCTTTTCTTAAAAAAGAAACGGAGCTGCTGACAGTTCTATTATACCGCCAGCAGCCCCGCAAATCAATGATGGGTTTGGAAAACCTTATGTCCCGGCTTCCTCACTCTCCCGCTTGTCGGCGTACTTGCGGAACACCTCATAAAGCTGCTGTTCCAGTTCCCGGCGTTTGGCTGCTTCCTGTTCCGGCGTGAACACCGGGGAGAGATTTTCCAGTGTGATTTCCTTTCCCTGAAAAGTCACGATTTCGATTTCCTTTTTGTATCTGATATTACTTATAAGATCACCTTTCCTTTCCATGCTGCCGCTGTTGCCGTTTCAGTTCCGCTAAAATCTCCGGCGGGATACGGTCAACCAGCCGCCGCATATCGTCCAGTTCGCTTTTTAACTTCGCCCGTTCCATCGTGTCATTCATCTTGCCTTTTTCGCTGGCCTTTGCCCTGACTTCCAGCTTTTCATTTTCCGCTAACAAGTCATTGATTGTGACCTTGTATTTTTTCAGTTGCCCGGAGAAGTTCTCCATCTGCGGAAACCACTTTTTCAGCATGGAGAGGGCTTCCTCTTTCTTCTTTCCGGCGTTCAGCGGGGTAATGCCGGAGAGAACCGCTTCAATGGCCCTCGCCTGTTTGGAGAGGTTGGCCGCCTGTTTGAACAGCCGGGTGGGGATATGCTTCCGGCCCGTCTTGCTGGCGCTTTCCCCACGCTCCAGGTCGGGGTACTGCTCCACCATACAGGCGTGAAAATCGTCCTGCCACTTCGTCAGATTGGCCCGGTTGCCGATAATTTCTTTGGCGCACAGGCGGTTGTCCTTTGTCAGCGGCACAAAGACCAAGTGCAGATGGGGCGTTTTTTCATCCATGTGTACCATAGCCGAAACGATGTTCTCCCGGCCCACCCGGTCAATGAGGAAGTCCGCCGCCCTCTGGAAGTAGGCCGCTATCTCCTTTGGGGACTTGCCCTTGAAAAACTCCGGGCTGGCGGTAATCAGCGTGTCCACAAACCGAGTGCTGTCCTTGCGGGTGCGGCATCTGGCCTGCTCGATGCGGCTCTGAATGAAATGGTAGTAGCGGCCATCCGGCTTGACGATGTGGAAATTGTACTTGCTCCGGCTGGTGTCAATGTCCGGGTTGCTGGCGTACTGCTCCTTTTTCCGTTCATGGTGGGCTTCCAGCGGCCCCGCCGGGTGGCCCTTGTGCTTCTCAAATCGCAAAATTGCGTGTTGTGCCATTGAACTCCTTTCCCCATTCCATTCCTTTCCGGCGGGTTTTCCCGCCGAAAATATCTCTGATAGGATTGGAATGGAATGAATGTAAATAGATGGTTTTAATCTCTGTATTTCTATATACCGTCAGATTTCCGTACTTCAAGAGGATTGATTTTCGTACTCGCCAAGTACGGTTTTCAGCCCTCCGGCGTACCATAACCGGATTTCTTGAAGTCGGTGTTTGGAACCGCTTCATAGGATTTCGGGTAAATGCGGTTGGGTTTTCCACAGCCCTGTTTCTGGATTTCCACCAGCCCCGCATACTGCAACTCCCGCAGGGTGTTGACCGCTTTCTGCCGCCCGCAGCGGAGCAAAGCGACCACCTCGCAGATGGGGTAGTACAGGTAGACCCGCCCGTACTCGTCCGCCCAGCCGTTCTTCCGGGACAACTCCGCCCGGCGCAGGACAAAGGCATACAGCACCTTCGCTTCGTTGCTCAAGGGCTGGAATGTGGGTGCTTCAAAAAGGAAATTGGGGAGCCGGGTGAAACTGAACGCCTTTTCCGGCTGGTGAATATAAATCGTGTTTGTCATAGCGTGTTTTGTGGACGGTTAGAGGCCCGTTTTCCGGGGCGAATGATAAATGATACCAGCCGCCCCGGTTGAGGGCTTGCGGAGCCTTGCAAATCAAGGCTTTTCCCGCTCTTAACTGTCCACAGCAGACCTCCTTTTCCGTTCACTTTCTGTTTTCTGCCGCCTGTGAACTCTGGCGGCGCAGTCCGGGCAGTATTTGCCCCGGTTGGACTTCGGGACGAACACACCGCCGCACTCCGCACAGCGTTTCAAGTCCCTGTCCCGGTAAATCTCCGCTTCCAGCGTCCTGTCCAGCGGCAAGACCGCCCAGCGGAACCACTTGCAGCAGACGGAGAACGAAATCATCTGCGGACAGGCGCAGGTGTCGCCATCGTCCAGCGCAAGGCAGTTTCCGTCCTCGCAGTTGCAGCACTCCCGGCGTATCAGGCCGCTGGCTCGTCTCTTCTGGGGCGGGGTTATGCGGTAGGGGGAGCCGTCCGGCCTGTGTTCCAGCGGCGGCAGGTGTTGATAGGGTCTTTTGCTCATGCGTCCCTCCGTTTTCTTTGGCGTGTTCTGTTTCCAAGGTGCTTGTCCATCGATGAACTATCCCAAGTCTACACCTTTTTGACCGCCTGTGCCGTATATCCAAGAGGTAGGAAATCAGCCTGAAAAACTCCCTATTTCCACGCTCTCGGATTTGTGATATAATCAAAAAAAGATAAAAGACAAATTCAGGTTTCTGGTCTTCTTGCACAAAATAAAGGAGGAGCTATTATGCAAATTGTTTATATTCCAAGCGAATCAATGTCTGTTCAAGGTAAAAAAGATGAAATCTATAAAAGATATGGGAAAGACTGGAATATTAGAGAACAGGGAGGAGGTAACGGAAATTGGTTGTTGACCAGAAAAAGTGATGTGCTTGTAGATGGAAAAAGTTATCGTACTTTTGTACTTGAACACTACGGTAAATCCAAGCTGACAGCGAAGCTTGTTGATAAATTTCGTGAAGATGTAGCAAATGGTAAAATAAAACTGTAAATGCCTATGCCGTTATGCTATGAGCATAGTACATAGCATAACGGCTTCTCTTTCGTTGAGCTAGCAAGGAGGGTGAATATGTCTTTATCCATACAAGAGCGATTAAAAGACCTACGTGTGGAGCGTGGCTTGACGCTGGGGCAGCTTGCGGAGCAGACCGGGCTTTCCAAGTCTGCGCTGGGCAGTTACGAAACGGAAGACTTCAAGGACATCAGCCACTATGCCCTTATCCGGCTGGCGAAGTTTTACGGTGTGACCGCTGATTATCTGCTGGGGCTGTCTGAAATGAAAAATCACCCAAACGCCGATCTTGCAGACCTGCGTTTGAGTGATGAAATGATTGACCTGCTGAAAAGCGGGAGGATAGACAATACCCTGCTGTGTGAGCTGGCGGCGCACCCGGATTTCCCCCGGCTGATGGCTGACCTTGAAATCTATGTGAACGGAACGGCACTGAAACAGGCGCAGGGTGCAAACGCCATAGTGGACACGATGAGCGCAACTGTTATAAAAAAGCATAATCCTGGCATGAGTGATACGCAGTTAAGACAGCTTATCACCGCCCATATTGATGAGGACGAGTTTTGCCGCTATGTGATACAACGGGACATAAACGGGATTGCCCTTGCTCTGCGGGAAACACACAAGGACGATTTTTTCAGCGTCCCAGAGGATAACCCGCTAAAAGAAATGCTGGAAACTGCTGGTGAAATCGTCAGCCAGGACAGCGACACGGAACAAGCGTACTTGGCGTTTATCTGCAAACGGCTCAAGCTGAATTTTAGGAAGCTGTCAGTAGAAGAACGGAAGTGGCTGAAAAAGATTGCGGAAAAATCCGACTTGCTGAAGAATCCAAAACCGCAGAGAGGACGAAGATAAAAAATGCCTGAACGGCGGTTCTGGTTTTTCAGAACCACCATCCAGGCATTTTGTTTAGTAATAGAAAAAGGTGCAGTTGATTATTGCGTATTGTCAATCTCTCTCAAACCGGGTAGTAAAAATACGGCAAGCGCAACGATGATAATGCCAATTCCGCAAATGACAAACCATTTCTCAACTCCCAGCCGCTCCGCCAGAGGCCCGGAAATGACAAGGCCAAACGGCATGGCGAGGGAAGCGGCGCTTGTCAGTAGAGAAAAAACTCTCCCCAGATATTCTGGTTTGACCGTTTCTTGAAAAATCGCATTTTGCACACCGTAAAATGGAGCGGAAATTCCCATAACAGTACAGCACACAACAAAGACAAGAAATGCGTCTGGCGGCAAAAGCCCGGAGAGCATATTGCTAACGCCCATCAGGAGAACGGAAAGACCGATGGTGTACCGCCGTTTCTTAAAACCGCCCCAAATGCTCAGAATGACTCCGCCAAGCAGCATACCAACCGCAAAAGCAATTTCAGCGGCAGAGGCATGGGCCGGTGTTCCTTTGAAGTATGACATACAGATGAGAGGAAAAAGCGTACTGATTGGCATATAAAAGAACATATAAATTACACCAATCCAGAGCAGAGCAAAGAGGCCCCTGTTTTGCTTTAATACCACATACCCCTCTTTCATATCCTGTAAAAACTGTTGTCTTTTCGTTTCTGGACATAGTTCAGGCGTTGGTATGGACGAAATCGCAACAGTCACACAGGCAAGGATTGCACCCACAATATCTAACAATATAATTGCATTAAGAGGCCAAACAGCATATAAAAACGCTGCGGCAGCTGGACTGATAATCGCACTTACTGCTTGCATGGTCTGCGTGTAACCAGCGCATTTTGTAAGTTCCTCTTTTGGCACAATCATAGGTGTTGCTGCGCTGAATGCTGGAGAATGAAAAGCAGTTCCCGCACTTCGGATTAACAGGACAACCATAATAGACCATACGGGCAATTCCATGTAAAACGCCACCAGCGCCAGAATACCGCCAGCGGCGGCAATTATCAAATCCGCACCAATCATTACGCTTTTACGGCTGTGCCGGTCAACAAAAGCACCTGCAAACGGGCCTAAACAGGCTTGCGGCAAAAATCCAATCAGTGTTGCCGCCGTCAATATGATTGCAGAATTAGTTTTCGCAACCAAATAAAAGATAATGGCCATTTGCAAAATACCGCTGCTAATAAAGGATATTGCTTGTCCGGCAAGAAGTGTAAAATAAGTTTTTCTCCATGAATTGTTGTTTTGGGTCATAATGCGAACCTCCTTTTTTATTGCATTGTTCCTTTGTTTCTGCAATAAAAAGCAGGCGTTGTCCCACAGAGAGGGCAGACGCCTGCATAACAACAAAGCACGAAAAAACACCACGATACAGTTCAAAGACTGCTCGTGTCAAACCTACGTGTTCCTTTGCATACGCACGCAAAAAAAGCCCACCATCATGTGGAAAGGTACTTCTACTTTTTATTGCTTATTAGCGTACACAAATTAACACACGTAAGCCTCCTTCCAATCTCAAACTGTCGCACAGTATAACACACATCCGATAGACTTGTCAACCATTTTTAACCTTGTTTTCCATCTTGTTTTTCCATCTCTTACGGGCAGTAGCAAAGCCAGGCGAGCCAGTCAACGGTCAAGATGAACGGCGCTTTCAGCGCCGCCGTTGACAGTCTCGCCCGTCTTTGCTAATGGGTAATCAAGGCGGGAAAGCCATTTTAGGGCTTTCCCGCCCATTTCAATTTTGGGAGAAGAAAGGCCCCAAAATGAACGAGTGCGGCCAAACACTTTTAGGGATTGGCCACCTTGTCCACCCATCCAGCGGGGCGGCGGGGAACGGTCAAGGCCGGGCGTCAGCCCATTCATTTCAGCCTTGACGGTTTCCTGCCGTCCTGCTACTTTTCCCGGAGTGTGGCCACACATCTGGTCACGGTGTCCAGAGCTTTGGGACTTTTTGTCCCATAGGCCGGGGGCGGAGGACGAGGGACGGGGGCTTTCATAATACGCCCTGTCTGCTGCTGAAATCAGCCCTTTGTTTCCGGCTTACCAGCCCCAAACAAAGCCCTGCTTTCCTGCCGCGTCAAATGCCCTTGCCCTCCCCGGCGGCAACGGTATTTTCAGGGCAACGCCGACAGAGCGTATAACACACTACACTTTGCTCCGCAAAGTCGTGTGCCAAATGGGGCGCTGCCCCCTTTGGAAACCCCCGCAACAAACAGGTGCTATGCACCCAGCCGGGAGCATAGCGCCGTTTGTTGTCAGCAGCCCGTTTCACGGTCTGCGTGTAGTTCCTTGTAAACTGACCTAACCCATTTGATAAAGCACAATAGGTTACAGAACTGCATCGGTTAAGAACTTTTTTCGTCCTTACACAATATAAACACTTCAAAGCCCCAAACAGGTTACAACTTTCCGGAAAAATTTTTCAAAACTTTTTTCAAAAGTGTCTGAATGCAGTTCCACTGCCCCTGATTCGTTCATCTTCCATTTAGAAAATAGAGGACTCTTTTAATACGTGAACTGCTTAGCGTTAAGTATTTAGTATGGCGGAAAGCGGCATTTGAAGCGCATATTAGGATAAACACATGCTTCGTTAATGTCCTCATTTCTTAAAAGCAACTTCGGCTGCGCCTGTAGGCAACAGCAGTATACCGTAGACACCAGTAGTATCTTTGGGTGTGGCTGTCGGAGTATAGAGGCTGAAAAGCCGTCTTTCAATTTTCGCCGGGTGGCTTTTGGTGCAAATAAACTGATAGAAAAAATATTTTAGGAAAGTTGTAACCTGTTTGGGGCTTTGAAGTGTTTATAAAGTAGAGTAGCAACTTAACCTGTTGCTGTATTCAAGAAACAATCAGCCGAAAGGAGAAAACAACTATGTTCAAAAGAAACAAAAGCATATTATGCCTGCTGATCGCCATCTTGATGATGGTATCGGCATCAACGTCGGCAATAGCCGCCTCGCCGCATGAAACACGATATAACAATACCGTGTTGGCAAGCAGTGTCGCCTCAATTTCTGAAAACGGATTGTTGACCGTGGACAATCAATTTCTTGGAATTAGAGGGAAAACGACCAAAGGCGAAATCACAACCTACATTGATAAAAGAATACTGGGGCTATTTTGGACACGAGTTGATATTGGACAACCCAATAATCAATGGCGTGATGTCGTATATGATTACATTTATAATGGTACCCATACTTTCCAATTAAGCTCTCACGGTACATATCGCATCACGGTGACTTATGTAATCTCCGGATCGGGTGGAGAAGCTGATACGATTACGCAAACGATAACAAAAACCTATTAATATTAAGAAGAATACTTCTTATGCACCCCACAGTGCTTACATCATCTCAGAAAGGAGATCGGCTATGAAGAAGTTTATGACAATCATGTCTTGCTTGGTGATTGTTCTGCTGCTGGTGGGTATAACAACCGCTTTTGCTGCTGCTCCATCACCAAACTATGCGACTAATTCGCACGAGGATATGTCGCTCTACTACTATGGATACGTCCAATGCCAGCCATCATTCGTTGAAAACGGGAATCATGCAGCGCGTGGTTACATCCGCTATTGGCGTTATGATTTGTTTGGCAATGTTGTGAATGACACGGGAAGGCTTTATACTTCTTATGGAAACGGCCCGAATGATGGGCGAATCCTAAGCAGGAGTTATACCTACACCGATTCCATCATTCCCAACCCCCGTAAAACTCAGTTTAGATACGGCTTCGATTGGGTACCCGACGGATCCGGCATCTGGCCTGTGAATGTTCCGCCTGTTACTCAATAGTATCCTTATAAGGCTTAAGCATCTGATGTAAGCACTGTGGGGTGCATAAGAAATTTGTAAAGGAGATTTGGCTTATGGGGAAAAGAAAAGGCGAGATACTATCATTGACTGCCCTGTTGTTTGTGTTCATGCTGACAACCTTATTCTTCTATATGGTTTATAATATGCACTATGACTCCGCATCGGATGATTTTACGGGCTTTACCGTGTTTGATTATCAAAGCGAGCCCGGTATGCCGACAAGCTCATCGCTCGGCTCGCTGCCGGATGAATTGGACGAATGGGCGAATGCTAATCGCGCCGTTATATTCTACAAAGGCTTTTCTTCGGCAGGTATCGCTGCCGTTGACTATGCGGGCTGGTTCGATAAAACTTGGCGAATACCGTTTGACGGGCAGGAGTCCAAAACCGCTGTTATCCAAAAAGGAAACGATAATCTAAACTCCTATGTGGAAGGCGACCTGCTTTTTCCGCGAGCGTACAACTATCGGATACTCGGCGAATTTGACGGCGGCAAAGCGCCGACCTTTCAAGGTGATGCGTTCTTCTATTTCCCGCTTTCTGATATTACGGATATGCAGGGAATGCTGTTTACAAATATTACAGACGAAGAAATGCTTGCCGACTTAACCGATATTATAGAGAAAAGCGGTCGAAGCATGGAGGCGCAGACATACGGCGACAGCGGATCAAACATCTTTGAAGTGGTAAAAAAGATGTTTGTTGAAGACTTTGTTTCCCGTTCCATGCTGTTTGCATTCCTTGGGCTCGTCTTTTGTGCGGTATTCGCCGTGTCCATGCTGTATCGGGAAAGCAATCGCTATATGATGATACATCACCTGTACGGCGCAACCTATTTTTCCCTGTTTATCAGACTGCTTGCCCGTCTTATCTGCGCTGCCGTATTAGGAACAGCTCTTGGTTATTACTTCGCTCGAACGCAGCTCAGTCTGATACACAGGGCAGCCTATTTGAACGTTGCCGCATTGGGCGGTATATGCAATATCGTCTTTGCAATTTTGATTCAGATAATATGCTTTTTCGGCTGGAAGCGGAAGGCTCGCGGAAAGGAGGCGCGTTACTGATATGGTGCTGAAGCAAATAATAAGAGATCTTCGCAAAGAATGGTCTTGGGCGGTTTTCTATACCGTGGTTGCAACAATGATCGCAATGGCGATACTGTATCTTTCCGTAAGCTTTTCCTCGGTGCAAAGGCAATCGGCGGCTATCAGATCATTCATTGATCGAAATGTAATCATGTTTCAGTTGAAAACCGTGCCGATGCAGCCAAACAAGGATGCAGCCGTACCCGCAAGTGAGGGCGCTCAAGCTCCTGTTGACATTATGGATTACCTGCAAAGCGGCTTATCCGAGGAAGGAAAGGCGGGCAGCTTCGTATTTGTAGGCAACGACGGGTATGTGGACTCAAAGTATGAGCAAATCCTGATTTTGTTCGGCAGGTACAGCGATTTGGCAGGGCTGCGCTATGACGGCGATATGGCTGTTTTTGTGCCGGAAACGCACAAAGAGGATGTCGGCAGAAAATTTATGATTTCGGGTCGGGAAATCGAAGCGACCGATAGCGCAGGCGCCAAATTCAATCTGTTCCATCCGCTGCACTATATCGATTCCGGTGATTCCATGCTGGAAAACACCCTGATTCTATGCACGAACGACTTTCAGACCGTGAACAAAATGTTCCCATGGTGGGGGCTGAGCAGCGAAGTATTCGGAAGAATGGTGCTTGTAGACCCGTCAAGCGCAGAGGTTGAACAGCTGCAATCGCTGTTTTATGAGCAGGCGGGAACGCTGTATACGGGAATATCAACAGAGGATTTTACGCGGGTAACCACAACTGCCTCGATCCGTGCGCACAGGCTGTACATTTGGTTTTATATCATAGCGGGTATTCTGCTGCTAATTCTGCTGGTTTGCAACATTATTCGCGTTATTGAAGCCAACGTTGCGGACTACACCGTGCATCACCTTTACGGAGCGCCGATCCGCACAATTCAGAAACGCGTTGGCGGCTTCGTGCTCGCCTTGAATATTCTTCCCGTCATCGGAATAATATTCGTGCTTTCAAGAAACGAAATGGCTCTTTGGTATATTCTGCCGTCGGGCATCGCTCTTGTTTTGGGATTGTGCTTGTTTGCGGCCTTTTACGCAGGCAGACGAATCGGCACTATGAACAGCTTGAAAAATTTGAGGAGGGATTACTAATGGAATTGCTATCCGTTCAAAATGTAAGCAAAAGCTTTAAGGATCACAGCTATACGGTTCGTGCCGTCAAGGATGTTTCCATCGATATTCACAGCGGAGAGATGGTTGCCATAATCGGGCCTTCGGGAAGCGGAAAGACAACACTCCTAAATCTGATGGGGATCGTTATCCCGCCCGATTCGGGAGAGGTGTATGTGGACGGGCAAAAGGCAAGCGGTATGAATGATGCTATGCGCTGTCGGATGCGCAACCGGTATTTCGGATACATCGTGCAGGATTTTGCTTTGATAGAAGAAGATACCGCCATGCAGAATATTCTTGTTCCAACACTATACAGCAGGCAAAAAAAGAGCGGAGCGGAGTATCGGAAGCTGATAAAGAATATGGCGGAAAAACTGAAGGTTTCGGAAAAGCTGAAAAGCACGGTCAGAAATCTTTCGGGCGGCGAACGGCAGCGAATCGCCATTATTCGCAGCATGATATGCGATCAGAAGATAATTCTTGCCGATGAGCCAACGGGCTCGCTGGATAAGGAAAACTCCGAGGTCGTGATGAGCTGTCTTCGCGAGCTGGTCAGCGACTTGGATAAAGCCGTGGTTATAGTAACGCATGATTTGAATGTTGCAAGGCAATGCGACCGAGCGTTTAACCTTGCGGGCGGCGTTCTTACGCCATGCAAGCTTTAAGGCACTGACACGGCTGACGCCGCTCCATGCGGCTGTGACTGCAAAAACATAGGCGCTGTGCAAGGGGATACATGCGTAAAGAAAGGGGATGCTGCCTGCCGAACGCTCGCAGCATCCCCGTTAATAATTTCGATTTCTATTTGGCTTTACTTGGCTGAACGGATTTTATCAATCGAATTATAGAATCCGTGTCATAGTCCCCGTAAACGGCAAGATGGAAAGCATACGAATCTTGCAGCCATACCGCAACCGTGCAATCGTCAGATTCATAAACTGTAACATTCATGTCGGATATGCTGATCTCGGAGAGCTTCCCGTTTTCATTATCAAGGAAAACCGAGTAATCCTCTGCTGTGTTCTGTGTCAATATAATTTGATTGCCATTCGCATTTTGATAACTCACGATACGTCTTGAATTGCTTTCTGTTCTGTCTGTTTCAGTAAACCCGTCGGGCAATTCCGTAAGACCGTATTGATCCGAGATTTTATTGCTCCCAACGTCACCGGTAAAAAGCCGAACACAATTATCATAGGTTTCTTTGATGAATCCTACAACTGCCGCACGCACCGAAGGTATGCTGCAAGCTGTCAGAGTGATTATCAAAAGCGAAGCCATGATTACAGCGAATCTTTTCGGCACTGTGCTTGTCATTCTCCAAAATCTGCTTTTCTCAGCTTTTGTGAGCTTATCCATCTTGCGAAGGAAACCATCCGAAAATGTATGTGGAATCTTTGCCTCGTGCAAAATGGCATCAGAAAGCTCGCCTGAAACGGCTTCTCGTAGCGCCCTGTTAAAATTATTTTCTGCTTTCATTGCTTTCTTCCCCAAATAGCTGCACATAAAGCAGCTTCTTTCCTCTCACAAGTCTTTGCTTTACAGTAGAAACCTTGCAACCCAACATATTCGCCACCTCCGGTACGGATAAATCCATCACGAAATGATAATACATAGCTTCTTTGTAAATATCTTTCATAGATACGATTGCCGATAGGATCCGCTCATATTCAATGCTGTTGCAGATCTTTTCAACAAAGGCATCGTCCGACAAAACAACAGTGCCACGAATATTGGCTTCGATTTCAGCATCCATACTGATTAGCTCTCGTCGATGCTTGTGCAAATGATTCAAAGCCGAATATTTGGTTGCTGTCAGCAGATAGTTTCTTAAATCATTCTCGTTTTCAATCGAGCCGATCTTGGTCATGTGCTTCCTGGCAATTTTCATGAAAACATCATGAACAATATCTTCGGCGTATGAGTCGTTTCCAAGAACAGATCGTGCCATAAAAAACATCTGCTCACGATACTCTATGTATATTTTCTCAAATAGACGGCGATGTGATTCGTCATCTATGAAGCTCATATAAAGCGCGAGCATAGGCTCTCCTTTCGGCCCGCTATAAGCTTTCAACTTATAAACATTTGAAAACTCAAAACAGGTTACAAATTAGAGTTCAAGTATTTTGTTGGCAAATGATTCCCACTTATACCACCTTTCCTTTTGCTGCAACAGGTACTCTTTACCCATTGCAGTTGCCTTATAGAATTTGTGCTCTCTGCCGGATAGACAAGCGGTTCTCGACGACAAATACCCTCTATTTTCCATAGTCGCCAACAATGGGTATAGAGTGCCGGTTTTTAATTCAAATTCACCATCGGTACAGTTTTCGGCAAATTTCTTTATAATCTGAAAACCGTACATTTCTTCCTTGCTCAAAAGATGAAGAATCAGGAAATCAAATCGTCCTTTCATAGCAAGCTCCTTTGCTTTTACAGTAGATTGATGACAGTAGTAATTATACTATAAAACGCTTCAAATTTCAACCGTGATAATATATTTTGATTGAAGTTGTAACCTGTTTGCCTCACTTGTATGTTTATAAATATAGAAAGGGTTTAAAGTGCTTTGTCTAAACACAAAAACGCCTTAAGGAACTGGTGTAACCATCGGGCTACATCGTTTTATAAGTAAAAGGACTACGGTTTATAGGGAGGTGATGCCGCTATGATTGAGTGTCTCGAAAGCAGTGCGGTTACTCAGAACAAAAATAAATAGAAACGGATGCCGTTCAAATAGAACGATGGCTATGCAGGATTGGCAGCTATCCATGGCGTAACACCTTGCGCTGCAAGATGTTGTATCTAAATACAAGGATGTTTATATAGATACGCGAATTCTTGCTCCGCGTAAATATAACGAGAACTAAATCGTCAAAGCCGATGCGTTGGAGGCGTTGCATGAAAAAAACTATTATTACATTACTTGTTGTAGCCGCAGTTGTAATTACCGTAATCATAATAGCTCTTGCGGATAGTAGCCGCCGTATTCACCAAGGCAATGATAACGAATGGCTCAAGCTGAAGGAAATCGCGGCAATTACAGATTTCTTTGATGCGTCCATCAACAAGATGATACTGCGAGAAGGCGTTACGTCACCCGAATGGGCTGTATTTGACGATGTCGATCTTATCTCTGATTGGAACTTCTTTTTTGATAATGCCGAGGTCAAACAGGAAGGCAAGGCGATGGATAATAACTCGCATTCGATCAACGGGGACGGAACCACCGTGTTTGTAACGGCAATCAACGACGATGGCAAAAAGCTCTCATTCAGCGCGTATTATGATGATTCAAATGAGCGCAGGATGGTTATAGGCGGAGTAGTTTATACTGTAAAAGATTCACCCGGACTTCCGTTCAAGGGCACATATTGGCGGGCATTAGAACGGCACGGAGTGACCACACCATGGGATTGATTTAAAATGCTGCTTTATGCAGTTCTCTCATTCGGTGATACCTGAACACTTTGAGAGTTCATGTTCAGATATCGAAAGCGAGGCACCCTATCGCATCCTCCCGTACCTCGTTTGTGACCTCGGCTGCCTGTAAACCGGTAGCCGAGGCCGCAGGGGGGGAATCGGTTAGTAATGATACACGCCGATTTTTTCTGAGTCTGTAACCTGTTTGTCAACGATATGCGTTGTTAAAGTATAGAGAACTTTGGTGGTTCTTTTGCGGAATCATTCTGCGACCTACACCATGTGCAGGCTGCGTTTATAGGACTATGAACATTTGAAGGTGATGCCTATGATTTTATAGTGGTAATTGTTCTATCTTCTAAAAAACTCAAAATATAGAAATCTGAAAGGAGAGATTAAGAGTATGAGAAACAGACGATTGATCGCAGCGGGATTGGCTGTCCTGCTTGCGTTTCCGATTGGGCTTTCAAACATATCCGCAGAAGCCGCTGAGGTGATGAGCCAATCCGGTAACAACTCCGATTCGTACAAGAAAGTGACTGTCGATCCTGGTTCGGGTTATTCCATAGTCGAAACTGAAGACTATACCGCTGTTTTACCTAAAGGCGGACGAGTCGTTTCCTATGGCTCTAATGAGTGTTCTTCTGAAATGCTGGAAGAAACCACTTATTCCCGCGACGAATATATTGTAGAGTTCGACAGAGCAGGAACAGAGCAAGAGATGTATGAACATCTTGTGAGCGTCCATCCGGAATTGTCATCGGATGCAGCAAGAAGTATTGCCATACAGCTAACCGACAACATTGAAAAGGCGCAGGAAGCTATGTTGCTTGGAAATGAAAAGAGCGGTGTGCCAACGATAATCAATCTTGGCAAAATAGTTGATGGCAAACTGGTGATGGATGAACCTAAGACTCCGGTGCTTGATCAATACACATCGATCATCAGCGAAGGTTGGTATGTAACTCCCCATCTGGAAAAGCATCAGCTTTGGTGTGACTATATCCAAAGATGGGAAGGGCTTGATTTATATCAGTCAAGTGATAGTGGAACGTATTCTTTTACAGAAGAGGTTTCGGTTTCTGTAAATGTTGGATTCAATGCCTCTGGCGGCTTAAAAGCTTCGGAAGCGCTAAGCTTTGGTTTGGCCGTGAGTGCTGCTCAAACGGTAACAAGCAAGATCACAAGAGGGTACACGCTGAATGTTGGAGCTTGGAAAAAGCATGTGGTGAGACCGTATATTTACTCCTACGATGATTTATACAGCGGAGTTTATCGGTATTACTGCTACAATGCATACGATAACTCGTATTTTTATATACCGGAACAGCGTGAAGCGGTAAATAAGTATGAGGTCGAGCACTCGATCCGCTCATGGGTTAGAGAGAACACCGCTCATAACCCAAATGCATCATCTCCCATTCCCCCGTTGAAGTGGGAATGGTAGTGTTGACTCTGAAATAATGGCTCCATTTTAATCTGCAAAGCATTGATTGTTTCGTAAACTCATTTGCGGCAATAATGCTCTGATCAAATCCTATATTTTGACGGTAAATGGGAATCACCTACATCCTTTTTACCGTTTATCCTGCGAGATGGTTCTATACTTTTCTCGAACTCCTGTTGCCCCTTGCGGCGGGGATTGCTTAGGTTGAGGTGTTCTCTGCTGCAAGGGTGCGGTGCGGATTCCCAGCTTCTATCCTTAAATTATCCAATTAAATAACCGGAAAGAGATGTGCCAATATATGTTAAGTTGCGCATGGAGAGTCTTTAATGGATATGATTATATCGAAACTGTTTCAGAATTGGAACGGTTTATATATCTCTAAGAGAAGGCTACTGCAACTGCTTCCGGAACGTTAGTTGGAACAAGAACGGTAAATTTTACGAGTGCTGAGTACACTGAAAGACGCTCGTTTACTGGACTTGATTGTAACAAGTTTTACTACATACGCTTTTACAATAATTCCGCGACCAATCCCGCGAGCAGTATGGATATAAGCGGTACAATACTCGTTGACGATTCGTACCACTAATACCAAACAGCACTGGCGGCAGCATTCGTTGCCGCCAGTGGAATCTGACAGTTGGCTTATAGGAGTGTATATTATGATTGGTTGGTTAAGATTTCAAATGAACGATGCTTCCGTTTGGGCATACTTTTTGCAAACATTGCCAATTAGTTTGATTGCGGGAATCATTTATGCTGTAGTAAGATTCGTGAAAAGAAAACGCAAGGATTGTCCGATACGATTGTTGGACGAAACCATAAAGCTTCTTTTTGTCTGTTATTTAACGGGTTTGATAAGCCTTGTTGTACTGCCGGCAAACTTTTGGTTGCATATTTATGACGGTATTTTTCTCGGATGGTGGAATGAGATGCCGCCAATTTTCAGCTTTGGAGGTTTCAATTTAGTACCAACAATAATAAAAACCTTATCCGGCGAGATTGTTATCGGAAGCTGGATAAAAACAATGTTGATTGGCAACGTTGCCATGTTTTTACCATTGGGATTCTTTCTTCCCTTCGTTACGGGAAAGGTTAATAGAAAGAATATTTTTGCAGTGGCTGCTGTTGTTCCGTTTATAGCGGAACTCTTACAAATGATTTTCGGCAGAAGCCTTGATGTTGATGATTTGATCTGCAATTTCATCGGCATTGCAGCAGGTTTCTTCATCGGTCTTGCTATAAGGAACATCAAAGGGAAGAACAAAACGACAGAGGAACAGCCGACAGTGAGTTCATCGTCTAAAACAGCAAAGAAACAGCGGGAGAGAAGTACAATGAAAAACTGGCTCAAGAAAAACTGGCTCAAAGTTTTAATAATCGTACTGGCGATACTGTTTGTTTTTGCATTTGTGGTTTTGTGGATACATGGATTCCAGATAACAAAATTTCTTCCAAGACGAGGGTATGCGTGACAATACTCTGAACGACTCAAACTATTTATGGTAGGAGTATTGTCCTTTGTTTTAGATGCAGACCAAAAGGCAAATGGGCATTAAATAGTTGAAAACCGACTTTTGCTGCGAGTATATAATGATGAATCTGAAAAATACGCATAGGGCACTCAGACATTTTCGCCTGGGTGCTTTTTCGTATCAGATAAAGTGCCACAATCGCATATTCCTCATAAAATAGTAAGTGCCAAATTAAATTCTTCTGCCTTTTGTATAAGCAACTATGATAATAGTGTTTTGACTGGCTCTGTCGATAAGAACAGTATCAGTTATACGACAAATCTGTTAGAGTCATAAGATATGGGGGCGATTTTGTCCCTGCTATATCTGTATGATCCATGTACGCTCTTGCAGTTAGCCTCCTCCCTCTGATTTAGTTTATCCGAATTTGGAGGAAGTTTAATGAGGCCAACAGTAAGGCGGTGCCGTGGGCCTCCTTCGATTGGATTTCAATCAAGAAATTCAATCGAAAGGAGAACCACATATCATGGATGAAAAACATCCAAGTCACGCTGATCCGCGCCCGAAACGGCGCAAGGACAAAGACAATCCATACGAGATTTTCACAACCGGAGCCGGAACCAGTCTTGTTCGCTATTACATACGATTCAAGGATGGGACTGGCTCCGAACACTGTCTGGAGATCGAAAAGGACTTGTTTGATCTGCTGGACAGATTTGAACTGGACGATCTTAGGCATTTGAACGAGGTGGACAAGCACTATGAGCATTCCGAGCTGACAGAAGCCACGCTGAATGAGAGGGCATTTCTAACTCCGCCCTCTTTGGAGAGCATCGTGAGCTTCCGGCTTGAGTGTGAGGAGCTGCATAGAGCCATCGACCGTCTGCCAATCGTACAGCGCCGCAGATTGATCCTTTGTTATTTCAGTGAGTTGACACATGAGCAAATCGCTGAACTGGAGGGGTGCAGCCGGCAAGCGATAGAAAAGTCGGTAAAGGCTGCGCTGAAGAAATTAAAAATATATTTGAACTAATGGGTTGCAAAATGCCCGATTAGTTAGGAAACAGGTGAGGACGTAAAAATCCTCACCTGTTTTCCGTTGTGCGGTGAATGGGTTTGCACTTTGAAAACTGAATACCCATTCATCAGGCACATCCCTATTGCTATTGTGATGAGCATAAGCCAGCTTAACGGCTGCGCCATGATCGTCCGGGAGCGGCAGCGAAAAGACACATTTCTTGTTTTGGCTTGCACTTTCCGGTCGGGAGCGATAAACAGCCGGTTATAAGCGCTGGGTGGTTCCCGGCGTGGCGATGACAGGCAATAGGTATAATGGTACTCCTGCTTAGTCACAGCCCGAGCGTGATAAAACCGTCGCACGCAATGAGAGCAGCCGACAGAGAACCTGCCGGGGGTGAAATTCCCGTGGAGCCGGTAAACCACCGGCCGCTTGATGACTTCCCTTTCGCGCACCGGGGTGTCGAGGACAAATAGGCGCGTGTCATCATACGAAGCCGGACATGGGACTGGTCTATTGAGATGGGACTACATTTATATCCCGCCGACCTTAATTCTGTTCCGTATCCGGTTTCTACATAGGCGGAATGCTCCGCCTAAATTACCTGTAAGGGAGGTCGAACATTATGGAACACACATATTTGCGGGGCGATATTTTCTATGCCGATCTTGGAGAAGGCATCGGCTCCGAACAATCGGGTTATCGCCCCGTTGTTATCATTCAGAACAACATAGGAAACAAATACAGCCCAACGGTCATCGTGGCGGCGATTACCAGCCGAAAGATGAACAGGAATCAGCCCACCCACTACCATATTGAGGCGGGCTACGGCTTGGAACTGCTATCTACAATCCTTTTAGAGCAGCTCAGAACCGTGGACAAGCGCAGACTGTGCAAGTTCGTCGGGCGTTTGCCTAAACACCATGTGGAGGGCTTGAACCACGCTCTGGCGGTGAGCGTAGGACTGATACAGCCCGTGCCGGAGAACCTGATCCTTTGCCTTTGCAAGACCTGTGCGGATAACTTTCGCAATGTAGGCTATCGTCTGTTCCGCGTCGGCGAGAAACGAGAGCTTTGCACCTACTGTAATCACAGGATGGGGTTTGATTATGAGCTGATACCGAAGGTGTAATACTTCACTCACGAATACCTTGACAATCGAATATGGAGGATGTCTATGGCAAAAAACAAAAGCACAATTATGATGCCCGTGCCGGGGAAGGTCATGAAAACAGAAAACGGCACACAGTATTTCGTATGTGGAAATAGCCGCATAAAGATATCGGAACATTTCGCCACGTGCGGGAAGCCTATCGGAGATCTGATTGTGGATGTAGTTCGGCATACCGCTGAAAAAGCCTCTTCCGCATGATTTCGTATCATTGATATACGCCCACGCTTATGGTATTATCTGCTTTGAGCAAAAGTATTGTAAGCGTGGGTTGTTTCTTTGGAAGGAGGACTTTTACGGTGAAACAACCACACAATACTACGATTTACAACACGGCGCTTTATCTGAGATTGAGCCGTGACGATGAGCTGCAAGGAGAAAGCGGAAGCATTCAAACGCAGCGCATGATGCTCCGTCAATATGCTGCCGAACATAGTCTGAACGTGATAGATGAATACATCGACGACGGTTGGTCGGGAACAAATTTCGACAGACCGAGTTTTCAGAGGATGATCGACGACATTGAGGACGGTAAGATCAACTGCGTTGTGACCAAGGATTTATCCCGTTTGGGCAGGAACTACATCCTGACAGGTCAGTACACGGAAATCTATTTTCCGAGCAAAGGTGTTCGCTACATCGCTGTCAATGACAATGTGGACACCATCAAAGGAGAGAATGAGCTTGCTCCTTTCCTCAACATTCTGAACGAAATGCACGCTCGACAAACCGGTAAAAAGGTAAAGGCTGCTTTGCGGACACGGTTTGCAAACGGCGCACACTATGGTGCATACGCCCCTTTGGGCTACATCAAAGATCCGGATAAGAAGGGACATCTTCTGATTGACACCGAAACGAGGTGGATCGTTGAAAAGATTTTTGATCTTGCTGTTCATGGCCGGGGAGCCGCCAGCATAACCCGAATCTTGGTCGAAGAAAAAGTACCGACTCCCGGTTGGCTGAATTTCCAAAGGTACGGCACTTTTGCAAACATCTACGCCGGAGCGCCGGCGGAAAAAGCCTATGCGTGGACGATTTCGCAGGTCAAAAGCATTCTGAAAGAGGAAACCTACATCGGACACAGCGTTCATAATAAGCAGAGCACCATTTCGTTCAAGAATAAAAAGGTGGTTCGCAAGCCCCAAGAGGAATGGTATCGTGTTGAGAATACCCATGAGGCGATCATATCCGAAGATGTGTTCCGGCAAGTGCAGGAGCAGATCAGCAACAGGCGCAGAAAGCAGAAGGACGGAACTACGCAGATTTTTTCCGGTTTGGTAAAATGCGCGGACTGTGGCTGGTCGCTGGCATACGGTGTAAACAAGCAGAACAAGAACCCTTACGCATACTACCATTGCAGCAAGAACGGGCAAGGCTTACGCCAGTGTTCTATGCACTATATCCGTTACGATGTGCTTTATGCCTATGTTCTCTCCCGTCTGCAATACTGGTCTGTACTGGCGCAGCAGAACGAGGATGAACTTCTGAAACGCCTGCTCAACGCCAGCGACAAGGAACGTAACTCCACAAGAAAACGGCAGGAAAACGAGCTGAAAAAAGCGGAGAAACGAAAAGCGGAAGTAGATGCCCTGTTCGCCAAGATGTATGAGGACTGGACTGCCGGACGCATTACGGAGTACAACTTCAATATGTTATCCCAAAAGTACCAGACAGAGCAGCGGGAATTGGATGCGAAAATAGAGCAGCTCCGCGAAGCTACGGAAGCCGCGGCCCAAACAGCGATTGATGCTGAAAAGTGGATAAGCTTGCTGAAACAGTATGTTACCCCCACCGAACTGACGGCGGAATACCTGAATGCGCTGATCGAAAAAATCCTCGTCCATGAAGCTATTAAGGGAGAGGATGGAAAGCGCGAGCAGGAAGTAGAGATTTTCTACCGTTTTATCGGAAAAATAGAGTGATGCACTTTTAAGTGCTATGCAATATCTTTAACTATGGGAATCGGACATTACCTGTCCGGATGTTATGACTCTGCCCAAACTTGCAGAGCTTCTCGGAATTACGGTTGACGAATTGCTGAGCGGAAAAAAGCAGCCGCAGACGCTTGTTCTTGCGGATGAAGAACGCAAAAGCGTTGACGATATGATGCTCAAAATCATTGTCAACAGCCATGAAGGCGACAAAGTCAAGGTCAATCTGCCGATTCCCCTTGTTAAGGCCGGACTGCGCATCGGCATGGGAATGCCTCAGGTCAAGGGCAATGCTGCGCTTGAAAGCATCGATTTCGGAGAGCTTATCGCGCTTATCGACAGCGGCGTTATCGGAAAACTTGTTGAAGTCGAATCCGCAGACGGGGATATCGTTGAAATAACCGTTGAATAATCGGTGTTCGGAGCATGACCTATGAAAATCTATGTTAAGGACGGAAATACGGGACATAAAATCCGCCTTGCGCTTCCGTCACGCCTTATCTTCGGAAAGTTCGGACAGGCAATTGTTAAGCGCGCAATTAAAAGTGAGCTGAAACACAATTCCTCCGATGAAGAATGCGTTGCGGATACAAATATTGACGCGGAAGGTCTCGGCATGGCCGAGTTGGACGATACGACGTCATTCGATACGTTTGACGAAGAAGAACAGCTTGAACAGGCCGTCGAAAATGCCGATACACTTCCCGACAGCGAAAAACCCGATGCGCCTGCAATCTCAAATAAAACGCACGAGTTGAACGGCGCTCAAGTATCCGAGCTTATGAAGATTATACTCGAAATGCGTAAAAAGCATCCGGGTTGGATCGCGGTCGAGGTTCAGTCCGCCGATGGCCGCGAGGTTTTGATAAAGTTCTGATGCTTCCGCACGGTTGGCTGTACAAGTTTAGTTTTTAATGCCTGCATCCCCTGCTGCGCCTTTCTCTTAATGCTCAGCCCCGAGAAAACACATGCCGAATGCAGGCACTGAGGTGATTACGGTGAACGAATGTTTAAATACAGTTGAATGCCGCGTTTTCAAAACTGATTCAGGCATCCCCGCGGCACTTTACGGCGCGGAAAGTGAGAAGATTTTTTTGTGTGTACACGGACAATTCGGAAACAAGTTTGAAGCAGAGAGTTTTGCACGCATCGCCGTTCCGCTTGGTTGGCAGGTGCTTGCCGTCGATCTTCCGGAGCACGGTGAGCGCGCAGGCAACTCCTCTGCCCGCTTTGACCCATGGCATTCCGTGCCGGAGCTGCATGGAATTATTTCTTCATTGAGAAGCAAAAACAAACGTGTCGCCCTCCGCGCGGTAAGCATCGGCGCATGGTTTTCTCTGCTTGCTGCCCGCAGAATATCCCTCGAATGCTGTTTGCTTGTTTCCCCGCTTTTAAATATGGAGCGCATGATAGCAGACATGATGCGCAGTGCGAACATATCCGAGGACACTCTGAAAGAGGTCGGAGAAATCGTTGTTTCGAACGGAACCGTGCTGTCGTATGATTATCTGTTGTATGCAAGGAGAAACCCTCCGACGCTTTCCTGCCGCAATGCAAAAGTGCTCTGCGGTGAGAATGATACCGTTGTTCCTTTCGACACTGTTGAAGCTTTCTGCAAAGCTAATCATTGCGGGCTCACAGTCATGCCTGCCGGCGAACATTGGTTCCACACTGCGGAGCAGTGCAAATTCCTGTCCGAGTGGGAAAGTGCGGCACTCGCCGAATTCGGAATTTAAACACATACTTAATAAAATAAATTTTGGATGCAGTTAGGGAACTTCAAACAAAGCGGCTCATTCTCCGCGAATATACTCATGCGGATTTTGATGCACTGTACGAAATTCTTTCGGATGCCGAAACGATGAAACACTATGAAGAGCCTTATGACAGCGACGGTGTTCGCCTTTGGATTGAGTGGAACCTTGAAAGCTATAAAGATTTCGGGTTCGGCCTGTGGGCGGTTCTGCTCAAAGGACAAAACGACGAAAACGATACTTTTATCGGCGATTGCGGAATAACAATGCAGCGCATCGGCAGGTGGATACGCCCGGAAATCGGCTGTCATATCAACAAAAAATATCACCGAATGGGCCTTGCTTCCGAAGCGGCACGCTGCTGCCGCGATTATATTTTCGAAAACACGCCGTTCAACACTGTCTATTCCTACATGACGGCCGATAATGCGGCATCCTCCGGCGTCGCTGTCAAAAACGGAATTAAGCTCGTTGACGAATTCACGGACACAGACGGAAAAAGGCTGAAGGCCTATGCCATAACGCGCGAGGAATGGAACGCACTGCGTACATAAAAATGCACAATTCGTGCATTTCGATTGATTATATATGTTTTCTGTTCCAGATATATGTTATAATGACTTGAAAATGAAGTTGAGGTGAGTCATGAAGCATATAGTAATCGATTTTGAAATGCAGCACGGTGAAATGCAGCTGCTGCAAAGTGCGCCGAATGTTTACCAAACAGAGATAATCGAAATCGGCGCGGTTATGCTGAACGACGAATTCGAATTCGTCAGTGAATTCAAGAGTTATGTTCATCCTTCCTATGGAAAACTCCCCGATAATATCGCAATACTTACCGGAATAAAAGACAGCGATATTCGCGATGCACCGCTTATCAGCGAAGCGGTCAGCAGCCTGTTTGCATGGATAGGCGACGGTGAGTTCACTGTTTATGCATGGAGCACGGCTGATTACACCCAACTCAGCAGGGAACTTGCCGGAAAAGAATTGATGCATATAATTCCGCAGGATCTGCATGCACATTGGGTTGATTTTCAGGCACAATATGCTCGCCTTGCAGGATACGGAAGAAACGATCGGCCTTCGTTGGTGCGTGCACTGCGGGATATAGGCGAAGTCTATATCGGCAGATCTCACGATGCGCTGACAGACGCTCAAAATACGGCGACGCTGCTTAAGATTTCGCAGAATTCCGCTGAACTTCGCAAGGTTCGTGAGCGCATTTCGCTTGTTTCCGCAACACCTGAGGAGACGTTAAGTCAACCGTATACGCTTGCGGACAAATTCGGATCGGGTCTGCTTGATCTTATGAGCAACCTTGATGATTCGGACTGCGCGCCCGATGCAGATAAAAACGATTTCAATTCGGAAAGTTAGTATTTACCTGTTATTTAAACATTCAAACACAAAGCGGTACGGCAGATGAGCTGTATCGCTTTTTTTATTTAAAATGCATCCCAACCGCATGAAAACTTCGCTTGAAAGTATTCAGAATTCAATAAAAAAACAGGAACAAAAAAAAGAAACAGTCTTTTGACTGTTTCTTTGGGATCCGGCAGCTGCCTATCCTCCCATGCCGTCGCCAGCACA
>OIWU01001400.1_pt1 | contig 23953 bp, 22 predicted proteins | sample 1587711 | NCBI WGS metagenome assembly OIWU01 (sample SAMEA3888909, study PRJEB22519) | human gut metagenome | biome: human gut; feature: human-associated habitat; material: faeces | place: Denmark | collected 2010 | reverse complement strand
GCCGGGCGAGGGGTTCTACTTCGGGCGGGGCGGCTCGGTGACGGGCACGGGCGCGAGCGTCGTCCGCGTGGCGCCCGGCGCGGCGGTCGCGCTGGACGACGTGGCGTTCTCGGGCGTCGAGAAGATCGTCGCCGAGGTGGGGGCCTCCCTGCGCGTCTACCCCGGCTACCGGCAGGCGGACCTTCCGATTGAACTGCATGACGCCGCGCTCGTGGACACGTCGGACGGGGTGGGCCCCGTCACGCTGAAGGCGGGCGGCAGCCTCCGGCCGGGCTTCCTGACGATGGAAAGCGCCGTGGGCGCGCTCGGCATGGCGTCCCTGACGGTCGAGGAGGACGGCTCTCTCGTGCTGAGCGTCGTGAAGCGGGAGGACGGGACGGTCACGAACGACTTCGTGCGCGTCGCGGGCGACGTGGCGAAGCGGACGGCGGGGCCGATCCCGATCGTCTTCGACCGCTATCCGTCCGACACGCCCGCCGGGACGCGCGTGTCGCTTTTCTCGTCGGCGAACCTGGGGAGGGATATGACGGCGGCGGACTTCACGGCCGCCTGCCACGACGAATTCCTCAACGCCCTCGTGCGGGGGCGCTTCGAGGTGGCGGACGTCGGCGGCGTCCCCACGCTCGTCTTCGTGCAGACGAGCACGCCCGTGGTGGACCTGCTGGGCCAGGACGGCAACGGCGCGGACTCCTGGGCGTCGAAGGGGCGGTGGAGCGACGGGGCCGCGCCGCACGCCGCCTGCAACTACCGCGTGGCGGCGGGCGGGCTTCTGCGGCGCTCCGTCCGCAGCGACGGCGAGACGTTCGCCGGGCAGTCGCTTTCGATCACGCGGGGCGGTGACTTCGCGATCAATGGCCTGACGGCGCGCGTGGAGGACCTGCGCCTCTTCTCGGACGGCATCCTCTCCACGCGCAACGACGGCGACGCGAACCGCCTCTGCGGCACGGCGATGGTCTATGCGGCGAAGGGGACGCCGTTCTCCTTCGAGATCGAGAACGGCGGGGCGACGCGCACGCTCAACCTCGAAGCGATGCTGAAGGGGACGGGTGACCTCCGCTTCCGTTACTACCACACGTCAAACGGCACGGCGGAGATGCCGACGACCTTCTACCGCGTGACGGGCGACAACACGGCGTTTACGGGCGGCGTGGAACTCTTCCAGCGCGCCGTCTGCGTGGACTTCGCGGACGAGCGGGCGATGGGCGGCCCGGCGGCGGCGTTCCGTGCGGACCGTCTGCTCTTCACGTCGAACGCGACGCTCCGCTGCAGCGCCTCCTACGTGATGCGCGACCCGACGCGCGGCATCACGTTCGGCGCGGGCGACGCCGCGCAGCAGATGGACGGCGGGCGCATCCGCGTCGAGGAAGGGCAGACGCTCGTCATCTCGAACCTCATTTCGGGCACCACGTCCCTGCGCAAGACGGGGGCGGGAACGCTCGTGCTCTGCTGTCCGACGAATGCGTTCAGCGGTGTCATCCGCAACCAGGACGTCCAGGGCGTGCTGGCCGTCGGAGCGGCGGACGCGGTTGCGCAGGCGTCGCTGCAGGGGTTCGCGGGGGCCATCTGGCGCGTCGATGCGCCGGAGGGCATGACGGTGCGGGCGCTCGACGCGATTCTTCCGAACGGGGACGGAAACGGTGCGCTGGACGTCCGCCCGGGGGCGCTGCCGTCCGCCGCGTCGGGCGCGAAGGTCACGGTGAATCTTGTGCGCTTCAAGGGCGCGACGGCGGCTGACGCCGAGGCGGCCCTCGCGCGCGTGCGGCTCGACGCCGCCGCCGCGTTCGGGCGCGGCTGGAAGGTTGAGGTTGTGGCGGAAGAGGTGGCGGATGGCCTGCTCGTCGTCGCGCACGCGCGGCGGATGGGCTCGGCCATCATCTTCCGCTGAGAGCCTACTTGTACGTCGTCGGGTCCCGGTCGGGACCGAACGGCGAGAGCGCGCGCAGATCCCTGATGATCGGCGGCAGCTTCTCCAGCACGTAGCCGACCTCCTCCATCGTGTTGTAGCGCGAGAGGGAGAAGCGCACCGAGCCGTGGACGGCGATGAAGGGCACGCCCATGGCGCGGATGACGTGGGAGGGGTCGAGCGAGCCGGAGGCGCAGGCGGAACCGGTTGAGATGCAGATGCCGACGTCCGAGAGGCGGTAGGCGATGGCCTCGCCCTCGATGTACTCGAAGGAGACGTTGAGCGTGTTGGGGAGGCGATGCGCGCGGTCACCGTTCACGCGCACGTTCGGGCAGGCGGCGAGGATGCCGGCCTCCAGCCGGTCGCGGAGCGGCGCGAGCGCGCGGGCCTCGTCCGCCATGTGGGCGGTGGCGAGCGCGCAGGCCTTGGCGAGGCCGACGATGTAGGGGACGTTCTCCGTGCCGGCGCGGCGGCCGCTTTCCTGGTGTCCGCCGAGCATGAAGGGCTTGATCTTCGTGCCGCGGCGCAGATAGAGGACGCCGACGCCCTTGGGGGCGTGGAACTTATGGCCCGAGATCGAGAGCATGTCCACGGGGACCTTCCGGACGTCGATCGGAATCTTGCCCGACACCTGCACGGCGTCCGTGTGCATCGTGGCGCCGAACTCCTTGGCGATTTCCGCGACCTCCCGGATGGGGAAGACGACGCCCGTCTCGTTGTTCGCCCACATGACGGAGACGAGGGCATTCTTCGTGCCCGCGAGCGCGGCGCGCAGCGCGCCGAGGTCGATCTGGCCGACGGCGTCGACGGGGAGTTCGACCTCTTCGTGTCCGAGGGCCCTGAGGCGTCGCGCGGGCTGGAGGACGGCGGGGTGCTCGACGGCGGTGGTGACGACTTTCATCGACGGGCCGTACCAGTCGGCGGAGCCCCGGATCGCGGTGTTGTCGCTCTCCGTGGCGCAGGAGGTGAAGTAGACCTCGTCCGGCTCGCAGTTCAGGAACGCGGCGACCTCCTCGCGCGCCCTCTCCACGTGGCGCGCGACCTGTCCGCCGAAGAAGTGCATGGAGGACGGGTTGCCGTAGAGGTCGCAGAAGAAGGGCTCCATCGCGTCGCGCACCTCGGGCGCGACCCTGGTGGTGGCGTTGTTGTCGAAGTAGACTGTCTTGCTCGTCGTGTTCATGTCGTCAAATCCTCGGGTGGATAGTTTAGCATAATCCGGCGCGCTGGCGGAGGCCCATCCGATTGGGAGGTAGGTTCTAGAGGTTAGGTTCTAGGTTTTATGTCGTGTCGATGCCCGCTCCGCCGCGCCCAGAACCGACGGCCGGGACGCTGACCATCGCGGCTCACTCCATGCGCCGTGTCGATGCCCGCTCCGCCACCCTGCGTAACCGCTACATCCTCGACCACGCCGACAGCCTCTTCCTCGGTGCGCGCGATCCAGCCGGCTTGTTGAAGGGACTCACCGCTACCCTCGCATTTATATAAATGCGAGGGTAGCGGTTGGTCTTCAGGCATTGGGCTTAAAAGGAAACGCGAAGACATCCAATGCGGACGAGACAAGCGCGGCCCTCCCGAAAATGGAGAACATTGGCTCCCTTTGAAAAGGCCGGAGGGTCGCGCACTTGTCGCGACCAAGCCGCCGTGGGTAGTGAATGATAATGAAAAGGGCTGGAGCGGGAAATGCTACAATGCCCGATGCGATAAAGGTTGTCACTGACAAATGGCGTGTTGACGCGGCTTCTTGCCATTGAGCGGGCAAGGAAACGGTTTGGCGAAGTCCGCGTTCTCGCGAGGACGTTCACGGAGAACCGCGAACGCCTCCTTGCTCAGAGGATGTCCTCGAAGACGTATTCCTGGACGCACATGCCAAGATGTCGGTAGAACGCGACCGCATCCGGATTGTCGGCCCAGACGCTGAGCGTGACCTCGGCGCATATCATAGTGTATAATTCCCACGTTCCCGCAAGTGGCGGCAGGGTTTGTCGCAGGAGAGCGAGACGGAGACCGTTCTGATCCATGAGAACTTGAAGAAGAGAAAAGAATCATGAAGACAGTATTCGTCAACGGGAGCCCGCACGTGAACGTCAACACGGCAAGGGCGTCGGAGGAGGTCGCGTCGGCACGCAGGGCGGCGGATGCCCTCGCGCGCGAGCCGTGGCAGATGACCAATTTCGTCCGCTAGGCTGATTTCGACCATGCTGCGACACGCACTCAAACTGACAGCGCCGCTCTTTGCGGCGTACTGGCTCGTTGGGCTCGGCTACGGCCTCTTCGCCGTGTGCCTCGGCTTCGGCGGCTGGTATCCCGTCGTCACGGCGGCGTTCGTCTACTCCGGCTCCGTCGAATTCATCCTGACGGCGATGCTCGCCGACGGGTTCCGTCCGTTCGGCGTCTTCCTGATGGCGTTCCTCGTCGGGGCGCGCCACCTCTTCTACGGCATCTCGATGCTCGACCGCTTTCGCGGCGCGGGCTGGCGGAAGTTCCTCATGGTCGCGATGCTGACGGACGAGACCTTCGCCGTCACCTACGCGAATCCGCCGCCGCCCGGACTCGAACCGCACCGCTTCCAGACCGTCGTGAGCGTCCTCGTCTGGGGTTATTGGGTCTCGGGCGTCGCCGTCGGCACGGCGTGCGCCCATGTCTTCGCCCACGTCGATCTCGCGGGCGTCGAGTTCATCATGATGGCCATGTTCTCGTCGATCTTCGCCGAGAACTGGCGCACGGAGCGGCGGCATGCGGGCTCGCTGGTCGGGCTCGTCGTCTCCCTGCTCGCGCTCTTCGCCTGCGGCGCGGAGAGCTTCATGCTGCCCGCGATGGGCGGTATCCTGCTCGCGCTCACGTTCCTGAGGAGGAAACTCGCATGACCGTCACGACAGCCCAGATTGTCCTCGCCGTCCTGCTCGCGGTCGCGGGCGTGGCGCTCACGCGCTTCCTGCCGTTCCTCGTCTTCCGACCCGGACGTCCGACGCCGCCGTTCGTCGCCTACCTCGGCAAGTGGCTCGGCCCCGCCGTGCTCGGACTGCTCGTCGTCTACTGTCTGCGCGAGCCCCTGACGACGGGCGCGCGGCTCGTCCCCGCGCTCGTCTGCACGGCCGTGACAGTGGTGCTCCAGCTCTGGAAGCGCCAGATGATGCTCTCGATGGCCGTCGGCACAGGCCTCTACATGCTCCTGCTCCGGCTTGCGGCCCTGCCGTGAAGCCGAGGGCCGTTTCCCATCGTGAATGCAGGGATGAACGCGCATCAGTTGGTCATCTTGGCCTACTTATGATATAATATGCGTCATCAAGGTAAAGGAGCAATCCATGCAGTCAATGCTGAATGTCTACGAGGCCAAATCCAACTTCTCAAGTGTCCTTGTGGAAGTCGAGCGCAAGCTCTCGACTTTCACAATCATGCGCTATGGGCGGCCAATCGCCAAGATTGTCCCCATAGTCCCCAAGCGCAACATGGGACCGCTGCCGGGGTTCGCTGGCAAGGTGAAGATGCATGGTGACTGGTTTGCCGACGAGTCCTCCGAGTGGGAGAATGCCTAATGCAACGGGTTCTGGTCGATACGTGTGCGCTGATCTGGCTGGCAACTGGCGATGCCAAGCTCTCCCGGTCGGCGCGCGAGACAATTCAAGACGCGGAGCTCCTTTGCTTCTCATCAATCTCAATTTGGGAGATTGCTCGTAAGGTGAAGAAAGGTGAGTTGGAAATCCCCGTCACGCCCGGCAGGTTCGCCGACATGCTTGTCCGGCAGTACAGCATGAAGGAATTGCCGCTCGATCACGCCATCATGCTTCACGCCTCGGCGTTGCCGGAGATTCACAAGGATCCCGCCGACCGCTTCATCATCGCCACGGCGTTGCTGAACGGCTGCGTGGTCGTGACGGGAGACCGTCGTTTCTCCGAATATGGGATTGAGACTGTGCAGTAAGCCCAGACAGCCGCACACGGAGACACGGTGTTTTGATGCTTCTGTTCTGGACGCTGGCCGACCTTGAATGCAATCTCGGCATCGCCCCTAAGGCTGCGTCCATAATCACCTACCCCCGCATTTATATAAATGCGGGGGTAGGCTGTGTTTTCGTTAGACGATCCGAACGTCGTCCTTCAACGTGCCGACGATTCGATAATCCAATGCTATGCCGCTTTCTTTCCACCCGATCGTCGAATAGTCCCGATTGACGGGCACAAGCATCGCCTCGACACGTTCGCCGTGTTCCGTGCGCTCCTTGAAGCGCTTGATCGAGTACGCGCCTGCCGTTTCGGCATCGACAACGCCCGTATGGCTCGGCAAGGACGATCTCGCCCGGATCGCACGCCCTCCAGCACGGCCTTGCGGATGGCGCCATCGCTGGATTTCCTGAAAACGACGAAGAAGAAATGTATCATCTGACAAATTGGCGTTATCAGGACTCAAAGGAGAAGAAATGACCTACGGCTACATTCGCGTTTCGAGCGACAAACAGACGGTCGAGAACCAGAGGTTCGAGATCAACAATTTCTGTGAACGGCAGAAAATGAAAATCGACGGATGGATCGAAGAGACTATCAGCGGGACCAAGAACTATAATAAACGCGAATTGGGCAAATTGCTCAAGCGCGTTCAGAAAGACGATCTGATCATCTGCGCAGAGCTTTCACGGCTTGGACGCAACCTGTTCATGATCATGGAGATCCTGAACATCTGCATGACAAAGGAGTGTAGGGTGTGGACGATAAAGGACAACTACCGTCTCGGCGAGGACATCCAATCGAAGGTTCTCGCTTTCGCATTCGGTCTTTCCGCCGAGATAGAACGCAACCTAATCAGTCAGCGCACAAAAGAGGCATTAGCAAGGAAACGTGCTGAAGGTGTTGTCCTCGGTCGTCCCAAAGGACGCAAGACCACCCCAGAGAAACACAAGCTCCACTCACGAAGGAATCTCATCTGCGAACTGTCGGCTCTTGGACAATCGCGCAACAAAATCGCGCGGATATGCAAGGTTCATCGCAACACACTTGCAAGATTCATTTGTGACTTCCTGCCGGAACTGAACAAACGAGCGTTTTCGTGAAGCAGACGGCCACTCCCTGCGCGTTCACCTCTTCCGATTCGTGGGTCATCCTTTCACCCGTCGAACAGAGTATCAAACGCAAGATTGAAGCAGTAGGAACACCTCTGAAGGATTGGAACATTCAGATTAACTATGGCATCAAGACAGGTTGCAACGAGGCGTTCATCATCGACGAGGCCAGGCGAACGGAAATTCTGTCGTGGTGGCGTGACATGGCCGAGCGAAAACGAACGGAACAGATCATTAGACCATATATGCGCAACTGCGTAGGTTATAGGGCGTATCTCCCTTGTCGGAACGAGCTGAGATTTTATCCCAATATGCATCTAAATGACGCTTGATTGATGGATAATTCTCGATGTCGATTCGCTTAACTCCTCTTTCTGGTATACCGTTATGCGTGGCGATCAAGTACAAGTTGGCCCAGTCATAGCCATACCGCTTTATGTCCCTGCCGCGCAAAATAGGTCGTATTAGCGCGTCAGTCCGCTTGCGCTCGGCGGCGTCTCGGCAGTTCGCCAAGATCTCCGCGCGTTTCGCCTCGTCAATGATGAAAGCCTCGTTGCAGCCTGTGAGGATGCCGCGATAGATGTTCACGCCCCAATCCTTGAGCGGCGTTCCGACGGATTCGATCTTACGTTTGATACTCTGTTCTATTGGCGAAAGGATAACCCACGATTCCGAAGGGGTGAACGCGCAGGGAGTGGCCGTCTGCTTCACGAAAACGCTCAAATCTTTGCGACAGTCGGACGTGCCGATGCAGCACGATGTCTTGCCGCGATTTTGTGAGCTCTTTTCAAAGAGCAAAATGTTGGTGTCAACGGTAGCGGATTCAAAAATTTTCTCTCCGGCGAAATCAATCAACAGCTGCGGATCGGTTTTCTCGGCGAAGAACTTCCTCGTTGCTTCTCCGTACCCGGCGCGCATCCATTTGTTTGACGTGATGTAGCAAAGGTGCCCGTTGTCCTTCAGAAGCTGCCATCCTCGTTCGTAGAAGAGGCAGTAGATGTCACCCGTCTTTGCAAACGTTTCATATCTGCACAGCTTGTAGAGGTCTCCCAGCTTCCCGTGATCGGACTGCAACTGAATATAAGGCGGGTTGCCTATCACGACATCAAAACCTTCCTTGACCCCAAACATCCATTCTGGATCGAAGAACGGGGCGGAGGCGTTTTGGTCGTATGGATTCCAGGCGGCGAGTTGACGCGCGTCGGCGGCAGCAAAAAGGTTGTTGTCCGTTAGCCGCGCAACAAGTTCTGCGCGCGTTTTTTCATCCTCCTTACGCAAAGCGAGTTTGTCCTTGCGGGTCTTTGCATTGAAATGACGATGCCTGATGTCATAAAGTTTTTGTTTTAGTCCGTCAATCATCGCCATCTCGAACAGGTCACCTTGTGCTTCAGGCCGTTTTTTCGCCACAAGCGAATTTGCCGCAACAAATTTTGTCTCGAGGTTCGGAAGCGGAGAGATGCCGTAATTGTTGTCTGCATCGGTCAGATTGGGGTGTTCCTCGCAGACGAGCGAAATAAAGAATCGAAGTTTAGCAATCTGCACGGCAATCGTTTGGATATCAATACCAAAGATGCAGTTTTCAATGATGTGCAGCTTGAGGGCGTGAAGATCGTCTGTACATCCCAGGTCTCTAGACCTTGCGACAATGGCATTTAACATGCCCATCGGGAATGCACCGGATCCACAGGCCGGATCAAGGACTCGAATCTTCATGAGGTGGTCAAGTTGGGCCTTTGCATTCTTGTCTTGGACTGGCTTCATGTAGGCATCAAGAGACTCCTCCACCATGAAATGGACAATCTCACGCGGCGTGTAGAAAGAGCCGGACGAGTTACGGGCGGTTTCTCGGGTTTCTGGATTGAACGAGCCGAGGAGGTTTTCAAACACCTTGCCGAGGAGCTCCGGGTCGAGAGCAATGTCCATGTCATCAGGCGAATTCTCCTCAACCGTAAAATTGTATTTTCCGAGAATCTTCAGAAGCCCTGATACAGTACGGGTGGTTGTTTCGGAGCCCGAGGATTGTTGTCCGCCCGTGATTGTGAATGTTCGAGCGGATTCCTCGGCGAAGAAAAGCTCATTGGGAATGAATGCACGATGCTGGCGTCCTTTTTCGCGAGAGAAACCATCGTTGTAAATGATGCGACCTCTTGGATCGTCCACCGCTGCCTTGTCAAGGCACTCGAAGAGACCGCCATTGAGAAAGGGCACTTCGCGGAACATATTGAGCACTTCGTCGTCTGGTCGCTTGAACCAGGAGTCGCCCTTGGGATTCCTGAAAAACGTTTTTATGCCGTAGTCTTCCGCACGTCCACGCCCATCTCGAACGTCAGTCGCAAAAGCGCGGTTCCCAATCTCGTTGTTCAGCGTGGCGAAAAAGAGATTCTGGAGTATCGCATTGTAGTAGTTGCCGTGTTTCAGCGCGTGCGGGTCAAAGTCCTTGAGCCATGCGGAAAGCTGCTTCTCGCTGAAAAGAAGATCGGGCACAAGCTTCTTCTGCTTGATGAACCAGACGAACATGATGCGCGTGATGAGACGTATCAGCCTTTCCTCAAGGCCTATCCGATCATCTGCGGCGGTCGATGTGTCGTTAGGGAATGTGACCCCCATCTCCGGCGAAAGCGCCCAAAGATACCAGTTGAAGAGTTCGTTGTAGAATTCACGTGTAAGCGATTCCACGGCGAAGGCATCACGGAGAGCGGAATAAGCCACCGGGGCAGAGGCGTTGTCCCGTGTCGTCAGAATGGAAAACCGGGCTACAGCCGTGCGGTAGAGGCTTGTGGAATCACCAAACACGTAAGTGTATCGTCTGGGCGACGCCTTCTCGCCACGCATGTCGGAAATAAGCGAGAAACGCCATTTCCCCGAGTCCTTGGAGTCAAACACCACGAGGGCGGCGTCAAAGTCGTATTTCAACCACGTATCCACAAGATGTCGCAGACCGACACGGCGGCGCTCGACCTGCGAGGCTGGAACCGTATATCTGAAAAGCCCCATGCGAACACCATCTGAAGTGACAAGCTCTCCAAGCAGGAAACCTTTCGAGTCCTTCTCTGTCGGGGGCAATCTTACAGCCTCAGGTCTTTCGCGAAGCTTTGTTGCTCCGAAGAGGTCTACAAGCACACCCTGCCATCGTGCAAGGTCGAAACGGCTCTGGAAAAGCGAACGGAAAAGCGAACGGAGTTCTGACGTCGAATAGTTTTTCATGTTCATGCCGTAAAGGTTTCACTGACTATGAGTGTCGGAGTATCTGCCGAGACGGCGGAAGATGCCGCACGCTCTGTGGTGGCGCAGTAGGTCTCGCGCAGCGAAAGAAGGCTTCTTTGAATCTCTTGGGCTTGATTGGCATCAGGGGCAATGATGTTGCGGTATTTCCGCGCGAGGTCGCTTACCGAACGTTCTAATTGCACGAAAGCCCCCGCAACGATGTTCTTCCCCAGAGCATCAAGAGCAGAAGCTATCGAACCTTCCAAGCAACCTTGCGACACCCAACGCGAACAGTCACGGATGAATCGCAGGGCTGAGGCAACAATCTTGTTGCCTGCGGCGGTGGAGGGTGCAGTGGGCCCTGAAACGGTCGCCGAGGACTGCGACACGCCCATAAAGGCATCCATGGCGGCAGAGACTTCGCTGTAGTTGCGGCCAAGCGTCTCGGAGGACCAGGCCATTGCACGTTCATCTGCCGATGCTTCAAGCAATTTAAGCGCGTCCATACAGCCAATATCGGCTGCGCGGCCGTCCTTCACGGCATAATAGGCGCGTTGCCCACCAGCGGCCAGATAGGCGACAGTGAGCGCATTACCGCCTTTGCGCGCGGCCCTGCACTTCATCGGTAGGTTCTTCACTTTCGCATATCCAGTGGGGTCTGTGGTACGAAATGCTCTCACCATGCGCAAATAACGCAACGCCTCATCAACCGAATCTTTGACGTTCGCGTCGAAAAGCTTAAACGTCCGCAACATTTCGTCGTGGGAGAACACCTTGGCGTCCTCTCCGAATGCCGAATGGAAGCCCTGCAGCTTGATAACCGAATTCTGATAAAGCCCTATAGCCGCATTTCCCTGCTTCGAGGGATGGAACATGTAGTTGTGTATCGAACTGGCGGTGGCGCCGATGCGGTTGACACGCCCGATACGCTGCATGAGCCGCGTTGCATTCCATGGCGTATCATAGTTTACAATGACATTTGCACGATGAAGGTTTATGCCTTCAGCAAGGACATCGGAAGCAAGGATGATGTTGAATTCATTGGACTTTTCAGGCGCATTTGCGTCGAATGAAGCGCGAATCTGCTTGGCCATGCGGTCACGGTTCGTTGCGGACACAAGCAGTATGTCGGAACGTCCAAGCTGTTCCGTCATCTTGTCTTTAAGGTAAGTGAGCGTGTCCACGCTCTCGGAGAACACGACAAGCTTACCCGTTGGATTGAGTGTCTTCCCGAATAGTTCACCGCGAAGGATGCTCCTGAACGTATCGAATTTTGGATCGTAATCAATCAACGCCCATTCGTCCTGCATTCGCACGAGCAAGTCTCTGTCAGATTCCAACAAGGTCTTGAAGCCGGGACGGAATGCGCTTGCTGGGAAAGCCGCACTCTCAAGACCGCGTTCGCGGGCATAGTCCAGTATCTCGTCAAGACTTCTTCCCTTTTCAAGATAGTCGGTCACGTCGATGTCAGGGATGATGAGAACCTTGTCAGCCGCCAACATGGACAACATGTCGTTCGTTATGCGCAGAAGGGTCGCAACCGACTTCTTGAACGCGAAAAAGCTCGACTCAAGACGTTTGACCATGTGTACCCTGTACACGCCGGCGAGCGTCTGTGCCACATGGACGGCATTCCCATATCTGGCAGCGTCCTCTGGGTTTGCAAGAAACTCAATGGCGCGATATCTTGCGTACACAATCCTTGTCTGGAGCTTGTCAAGGGTGTCCCAGAAGAGGGCGTCAAGGTTGTCGTCAAGGTAGTAAACAAGTTCGTGAGGTTGATCTACTTTGGGGAAGGAGACCCCTTGTGCGGCAAGATCGGCGGCGTAGTCTGGCTCGTTTGAGATATTTGATCTTGTCCTGCGGATTGTAATCTTTTCAAGGACATCCTGTTGAATCCTTGCATAGAGCGCGTCAACGGCTTCCACGCTCGTACCACCATTCTGCCGTTCGCGCATCATTCGCTTGTATGTCGCGATGTGCGGTGCAAAATACGCCGTCACACTCGGTATGCCGTCGATAGTCGAACGACGGGCATCTTGGAAAAGAAGTATCTGGTTCAGCAGATCGGTAGGGCCATTGTTGAGTGGCGTAGCAGAGAGCAACATGACCTTCTTGCTGTTTCCCGGAACGAGTCCACCGTATGGACGTGGAGACTTGCAGATTCGCTGAAGCTGATCAAATGCGTTCGTCGAGGAATTGCGGAAGTTGTGGGACTCATCGACTATGACAAGATCGAACTCTTCCTTTGAGCGGTAGTTCTCCAGACCATTCAACACTTTGTGGAGTGACCCGGATGAAACGAATTGCGTCCGACGAGAAAGGCCAAACGTCTTGAATGTCTCTTTCCAGTTCTGCTCCACGGCTGGCGGATGCACGACGCGAATCCTTGTGGCGCCACCGTTTGCCTCCGCGAACCGTCTGGCAATCATTGTGGCAACAACAGTCTTGCCAAGTCCGACCACATCAGAGAGGAAGAATCCACCATAACGACAAAGCATCTGGTAGCCCTGTATGACAGCATCGCGCTGATACTTCAAGTCCATTACGCCAGGAGGAAGTTCCATCGTAAAATCGTCTTCTGCCTGTTCGCCGAATATGTCAATCAAGACTCGCATGAAGAGTTCAAACGGCGTGGGAGCTGTCCCAAGATGCGTTTGACTTCTTGCCTTTGCTAGATCTTCATCCGTAACAGGGTTTCCCTCCGCCCATAGACGGTCGAACTCCGCCTTGCAGTAGGCTACGTCGTCATAGTCCTTCATCGCCACGTTCAACTCGTAGCGCGGCGACGGCGACGTGCCGAGACCAGAATCAGTGAGGTTTGAGGAACCCATGATAACCCAGCCATCTGTATTAGGGCCGTGGTTCTCAGGGAGACAAAGATAAAACTTCGCGTGGAGGTTGTGGCTCGTGTGCAGTCGCAGTTCAAGTTTCCCGGACACGACATCATCACAGAGTTGCATGATTCCCTCCTCAATCTCCTTCGTGTAGCCGGCGGAGCGTATGTCGTCGATGAATCCTTGGGTGTACTGCCGTTTCGCATCCTCCTTATCGCCAAGAAACATCATCCCTTCGCGTCGGGACTTCCTGAACGCATCATCAATGTTGATGCCAACGAGTACCTGAATTTTCTGCGTATTCTTCAGTTCCTGACGTAACTTGAAGTACCCTGACGAACGGAAATATCCAGAGACGGCCTGAAAGGTATGGAAGTTCATTCCCATACCTTCGGTAATACCTTTCAGTTTAGCGAAAAGCGTATCGCCATTTTCGTTGTTGAAGAACTTTGTAGCCATAAATCCCCTTGTGTTCGTTTATTCGAAGCGGTTGCCGCCGACTTATCTGAGGTGTTTAGCCGATCTTTGAATGGCGGACACCGAAACGCTTGCCGCGCTTGAATAGGCGTGATGGCATGCCGCATTGACTATCGTCTCCCGCACGGCAGGTTCGGGAAATTCAAGCCACGACGTCGTCGCCGCGCTGTTTGTTGCGCCGTGCGAACCGAATTGATTGCTGCTGTGCGACATGACCAAGAACGTCGCATCATCAACCATCATAAAGATGTCTCCTACGTATATCTGATGATCAGCCATCGATTTTAAATCAAAAGTATACCATAATTGCCGCCTGTTGGGAGTGCGGACTACGACGCCGACTGAACCTGCAAAAGGTTCAACTCCAGGCGTGCGGACAGTCCCGACTGTGGGACTTTGGTATGCGTACGGACGTACGGGCAGGTGAGGGCAAAATCGCCGTGACGCTCAAAAGGAGATTCTGTGACGAATAAGAAAGTCAGGGGCGCAGGGCCGAGTTCGGCTCGGGCTTTACGCGCGTGGATCTCTTTGCGATGCGAGAATTCTATCTTTCGTTTTCAAAAGTTCATGCACGGTGTGGAGAATTGAATTGGGGGAATTATCGTCTCCTGATCACGGCCGTGAACGAGGAGGCACGGCGGGATTACGCTGAAGAATGTCGCAAGTCAATGAAGCGGCAACGCTGAACGGGCAAGTGGAGAGAATCAGAAAGGGGCGTGGCGGACGAACGTGTCGAGAAGCCGTTTCTGGTGCGCATGGCGAAGCTCGGCATCTCCGTGAATTTACAAAATCAGGTCTGACCTGATTTTGTAAATCAGACAACTATTGACGGGAAGCCAGGAAACAGGCGCTCACGCCCCTTGTCTGGCGATGTAGGCGTCGATGTCGTCAAACACGAGCTTTTCGCCCATCGTGTGGAAGGCACCGAAATACTTTCGGATGTAGTCATAGACATTGTAGCGCGAGAACAAATCGGCGACTTGCTTTCCCGTCAGGTTCTTCTCGCGCCGATAAAGCTCCGTGCAGAAGACCATGTACGCACCTTCTTCGCTCATCAGCCGGCCTCCTCCGGGAAGGTGATCCTGCCGCGTTCCCGCTCCTGCCGATACAGTTCGCAGAGCGTTTGGGGCGAGTAATTCCACAGCTTCAGTTTCTCGTCCGTCAGCTTCTCGAAGAGCCCCGACCTGAAGAACCGCGAAGTCGCCTCGTTTTCGGAAATACCGTCTGCCTCCGCCACGCACTGGACGACGGACGGCAAGAAGACCGCGAGGAATGCACCATACTGCCTTTCGTTCATCCGCAGACCTCGCTTCCCTCGAACTTCAGCAGCCGCAATGCCTCCGAATCGGAAAACACCACTTGATTGAAAAGCGCCTTCACCTTGAATCTCGCAATCGCCTCGGACTGCGAGAGTTCCCCCATCATGTACAGCTGGATCGTGCGATAGACATTGTCGTTTGCGACTGGCCCGTACTTGACGGCGTAGTCAGGGCCGTCATAATTCCCAGTGCGATTGGCGACGACAAAGTCAAGCCAAGCCCGGTCAGGCGAGTCAAATCGGATCGTGTCGTCTCGCGCAAATGCCGCCTTTTCGTCAAACGAGTAGCTGTTCAGCGTTGCGGTTCCTCTGCCGTCATTCCGATCAACGACTTTACGTGCAAATTCGATCGCCTGATTGCGGTTCAACGTCGTGTAGAAACCGGGTCCAAAGTCGAGCGTCCGAATCGGACGGATCAACTTCGACTCGCGAACTTCCATATTGCTGCCATGATAGACAACCATGCATACTCCTTTAATAATGTAGGCGAGTATACCAAATTCCTGCCGTCATGGGTGGTTCTGCGCATATTTGGTATACTGCGCGCCTTAGAGCATACCGTCGGAACTTCCCGATAACCTGAAAAGCCTTGCCGCCGGGCTGGATGCGCTCGCGGGGCGTGCGTCCGCCTCGCCCGAGGCGGACAGTCTGCCCACGCTCGACGGCACGGACTTCGAGCCGTTCGCCGAGCTCGGGCGCGGCGGCATGGGCGTCGTCCACGCCGCGCTCGCCGTCCGCACGTCCACCGCGTTTGCGCAAAACGCCTGCACGCCCGCTTCCCGGCGAATGGGGGAACGGTACGCGCAGTCGAACGCCTCACACGCGCCATCGCGTTTACCGGGCATCGTGGCCTCCCGCGTTCCGGCGGCGGTAGGGACTCCTGCCATGCGGCCTCTTTTTGCCTCCAGAGTGGCACGGATGCTGGGGTTTTGGTAGAATACAAAACGTTTTTTCCGAAGGAGATTCGAGTACATGTCAGAGAAGCGTCGCATTGTCGTCACATCCGCCCTGCCCTATGCCAACGGGGACATCCACCTGGGACATCTGGTGGAGTACATTCAGACCGATTTCTGGGTGCGGTTCCAGAAGATGCGCGGGAACGACTGCGTCTACGTCTGCGCCGACGACACCCACGGCACCCCGATCATGATCCGCGCGGCGAAGGAGGGCATCACGCCCGAGGAGCTGATCGCCCGCAGCCACGCCGCGCACCTGAAGGACTTCACGGACTTCGAGATCGCCTTCGACAACTACTATTCGACGAACTCGCCCGAGAACAAGGCGCTCTCCGAGCAGTTCTTCGCCGCGATGGAGAAGTCCGGCGGCATCACGAAGCGCACGACGCCGCAGCTCTACTGCGAACATTGCAAGATGTTCCTGCCCGACCGTTTCGTGAAGGGCACGTGTCCCAAGTGCGGCGCGGAGGGCCAGTACGGCGACAGCTGCGACAAGTGCGGCGCCACCTACGCCGCCGAGGAGCTGGGCCACCCCGTCTGCACGACGTGCGGCGCCACGCCCGTCGTCCGGGATTCCGAACACCTCTACTTCGAGCTGGAGCCCCAGCACGACTATCTGCGCACGTGGATCCCCGAACACACGACGAGCGACGTCTCGAACAAGCTCCTCGAATGGTTCAACGAGCCCCTGCGCGGTTGGTGCATCTCCCGCGCGGCGCCGTACTTCGGCTTCCAGATTCCCGGCTACCCCGACAAGTACTTCTACGTGTGGGTGGACGCCCCGATCGGCTACCTCGCCTCGCTCCAGAACTGGTGCGCGAAGAACGGGAAGGACTTCGCGGACTACTGGCAGGATCCCCGGGCGGAGCGCTACCACTTCATTGGGAAGGACATCATCCGCTTCCACTGCCTTTTCTGGCCGGGGATGCTCCACGCCGTCGGCTTCGCGCAGCCGAACAAGATCTTCGTCCACGGCTTCCTCACCGTCAACGGCGAGAAGATGTCGAAGTCGAAGGGCACCTTCGTGAACGCCCGCACCTACCTCGACCACCTGCCCGCTCCGGCGCTCCGCTACTACTACGCCTGCAAGCTCGGCGGCACGACGGACGACATGGACCTCAATCTGCAGGACTTCGTGCAGCGCGTGAACGGCGACCTCGTGGGCAAGATCACGAACCTCGCCTCGCGCGGCGCGCAGATGCTCAACAAGAACCTCGAAGGCCGCCTCGGGGCGCTTGACGCGGAGGGCGCCGAACTCGTCGCCTTCGCCCGCAGCCGCGCGGACGCGATCGCCCGCCACTACGAGGACCGCCGTTTTTCGCAGGTCCCCGTGGAGGTGACGAAGATCGCCGACGCCGCGAACGAGTACTTCGACCGCCGCGAGCCCTGGAAGACCGTCAAGGCCCCCGACGGCGCCGAGACGACCCGCACCACCCTCACGACGATCCTCAACGTCTTCCGCATCCTCGCGATCTACCTGAAGCCCATCCTCCCCGTCTACGCGGAGAAGGTCGCCGCACTCTTCGGCGAGGCCCCCTACGCCTGGGAGGACGCCGCGCGAACGGTCGAGAACGCCGCGATCTCCAAGTACGAGTACCTCGCCACGCGCATCGACGCGAAGCAGGTCGAGGCGATGGTGGAGAAGGCGAAGGTGAAGCCCGCCGACTCCGGCGAAGTCGCCCACGAGTCGCGCGCCTCGAAGAACAAGGCCGCGCGCGCGGAGCAGAAGGCCGAGGCGGCCTCGGCCTCCGCCGCGCCCGCCCTCAAGCCCGAGGTCGCGTTCGCGGACTTCGAGAAGCTGGACCTGCGCATCGGCCGCGTCGCCGCCTGCGAAATCGTGCCGAAGAGCGCGAAGCTCCTGAAGTTCGATCTCGACTGCGGCGCGTTCGGGCACCGCACGATCTTCAGCGGCATTCGCGGCGCGTACCCCGACCCGGCGGCACTCGTCGGCAAGGAGGTCCTTTTCGTCGCGAACCTCGCCCCGCGCAAGATGAGCGTGGGCGTCTCGGAAGGCATGATCCTCTTCGCCGGCGAACCCGGCGCGAACGGCGGCGTGCTCGTGCCCCTCGCGGCGGCGGGCGCCGGAACGCCCGCGACCTGATGGCGCCGGAGTTGTAGGATTGGACGATGGACCGCAGATGCTACGCATCTGCGTTTAATGGAGAGAGTGCATTTCCAGTGGACCGCGAGAGGTCATTTCCAGTGTTGTCTTAAATGAGGAGAAAACGGCGATGAACATCAGCAAGAGAGAGTTCCTGAAGCGCCTCGGCATCGGTGGCGCGGCCCTGGCGGGCGCGCCGCTTGTGGCGGACGAGTTTGTGAAGACGACGAACCGCCTGCCGCCCGGCTCGGTGGGCGATCCGGACAACGTCTGGTTCGGCAAGAACATCTTCCCTCTCGGCCACACGATCGAAGACGGCCCGAGCTGCGCGCTCAAGGACGGCAAGGTCGTCTGCCCGGCGCGCGAGGTGCCGATCTTCCACAAGACGGACGTCGTCGTGGTCGGCGGCGGCCCCGCCGGCTTCGCCGCCGCCATCGCCGCCGCCCGCACGGGCGCGAAGGTCGCGCTCGTCGAACGCTACGGCTCGCTGGGCGGACTCTTCACGAACGGCATGGTGCTCATCATGCTCTGCACCTCCCAGAAGCTCGCGGGCGGCACGTGGCGGCTCGTCACGCGCGGCCTCACGGAGGAGTTCGCGGACCGCGCGATCGCGCTCGGCGACTACGTGTGCCGTCCGCGCCCCGCGAAGCTGGAGCGGACCCACTGGCAGCCGACGGTGGACCCCGAAGGCGCGAAGTACCTGATGGACACGATGGTCGCCGAGGAGAAGATCGACATGTTCTTCCACTGCTGGGGCGTCGATGTCGTCCAGCAGGGGAACCGGGTCCTCGGCGTCGTCTTCGAGTCGAAGCAGGGCAAGCAGGCAATCCTCGCGAAGCAGGTCGTCGACTGCACCGGCGACGGCGACGTGCTCTTCGCGGCCGGCGGCAACTACCGCCAGATCACGCACGGCATCGGCCACGTGGTGCGCCTCGCGAACATGGACCGCGTCACCGCGAAGGCCCCGCCGCGCGGCGTCGACGGTAAGGTCAAGACGCCCGTCCTCAACAAGTGGCCCACGCGCTCGAACGAGGCGAACCCCTCCACCTGGTGGGGGAACTTCGGGACGGGCCCGAAGGGCAACGGCCTCGACGTGCGCGACCTCACGGCGGCGGAGATCGACTTCCGCAGGAAGTGGTGGGAACACGTCGCGGCGATGCGCCAGGAACCCGGCTGGGAACAGGTCTTCATCGCGAACACCTGCTCGCAGATCGGTCCGCGCGCCTCGCGCCTGATCGACGCCGAACTGGTCGTCGACCGCGCGCTGCTGCGCGGCGACTACCGTCCCGCCGACTCGATCGGCATGTTCGGGCAAGACGGCGCGCACGCGGCCATCCAGGTGCCGTACCGCGCCCTCCTCCCGAAGGGCGTGGAGAACGTCCTCTGCGCGGGGCGCATGCTCGGTGCGCCGGACACGATTGACACGTTCCGCCTCATCTGCCCGTGCTTCGTCACCGGGCAGGCCGCCGGAACGGCGGCGGCGATGGCCGCCCTGAAGGGCTGCACGCCGCGTGAACTGGACGTCAAGGCCCTTCAGACCAAGCTCACCCAGGCGAAGGTCGTGCTCGCGTGAAGACCTTCCTCGGTGTCGTGCTGGTCCTGGTCCTGCTGGCCGCCTGTGCGGCCGGCGGGAGGTTCTGTTGGATGCTCGAACAGGAGAACCGAACCCTGCGCGCGGCAGCGACCGCCGCCGAAGTCGAGCGGGCGCGGCTTGCGGCGGAGCACGGACAGTGCGCGGCGAAGGTCGCCCAGACCGTCGCCGCGCAGGAGGCGCAGGCGCGTGCGCACGACGAGGCGACGAATGCGCTCGCCCGCGTCCAGGCCGAGGCGCGTCGCCTGCGGGACGACGTGGTGCGCGCGGAGGCCGCGCGGGACGAGGTGCGCCGCCGCGCCGAGGCTGATGTCGTGAAGCTCCAGGGCGAACTTGAGAAGGCGAGGGCCGCTGCCGCGCGTGCGGAGCAGACCGAGCGCGCGCGTCGGCGTGCGGAGGATCCGTTGGCCGACGTCGGTTCCCTGAAGGATCTGCTCGACCTGACGGACAAGGCCCCGCGCCGCGCGGAATGAATTGGGAGGGGCGCGCTCCTGCGCGACCGTCGGCGGACTAGGGCGTCAACTGCGCGTTCACGCGCTCGAAGAGCCCGGCGCACTCCTCCTCCGAGAGGGCGGCGCTTCCGATTTCGGAGATGTGGTTCGGATGGACGCGGAACTCGCGCGCCTTCTGGCGCGTGAGTTCGTCCAGCGACCTGCGCAGCTGTTTCCAGTCCGACTTCACGGGGCACTGCGGCAGGAGGACGACGGTCTTCTCGCCGTGCGTCTGCACGTATTCGAGGAGCGGGAAGAGGGCGGGCGTGGTGAGCTGCTGGAAGTTGTCCGACCCGCGCGCCTGGCGCCCGTGGAGGATCGTGATAAGGGTCGTGGGGCCCGGCTGGCTACGGTTGACGACGATCTGCCGGTAGGCGAAGGTGACGCCGTTGGTCGCCGTGAAGACGAAGCGCTGGGAGGCTGGGGCCTCGGGGCTGTGGGCGAGCATTTCCAGGATGCCCGTGGTGCGGGTCTGGAGCTGGTTGGCCGCCGTGGCGCTGCCGATGCGGCGGAGGAAGTTCACGTAGGCGTCGCGCATGCGGATGACGGCGGAGACGACGTCCGGCATGTTGGGGAAGCGCCCGAGCAGGCGGTCCGCGCGCTCCATCGCGTTCGAGAAGTCGTACAGGTCCTCGGCGCGCGGACGGCGGGTGGCGCGGAGTCGGCGCTCCACGAGGTCGACGAGCGCGAGGCCGTATTCGGGGCGGTCGGGGTATTCGTCGGCGAGCTGGCTGAGAATCTGCGTGGGGTTGGGCTTGAGGCCGGGGAGGCGGAGGGCGGCGAAGACGCGCGGGTTCGCGCCGAGGATGAGGGCGTACTGGTAGCGGTAGTCGGGGTCGCGGGGGGACTCCTTGAGCAGGTCGGCGAGGATCTGGAAGGCACGCACGCGGTCCGGGCTGTCATAGTCGTCCTGCGCGAGGGCCTTAAGGGCCCGCACGGACTCAAAGCGGTCGGTTGCGTTGGTGGAGGCGGCGAAACCGTCGGCGACTTCACGGTAGATTGCGTTCGCCTCGTCGGTACGGCCCTGACGGCGCAGGGCGTCGGCCAGGTTGTTGCGGTCCGCCGCCGTCGTGCGCGCTGTGGTCAGATGGCGGAAGGCCCGTTCGGCGAGGGCGTAGTTGCCGGTGCGGAAGGCGCAGGTGCCGAGGATGCGGTTGGCCTCGGCGATCTTGTCCGGTGGCATGTCCTGGCGGCGGGCGAGTTCGCCGTAGTAGGGGAGCAGTTCGGAGAGAAGCTGCGTGTCGCGTCGCGAAGGGGACTGGTTCTCGACGCTGCGGAAGACGCCCGAGAGCGCGGCGCCGGCGAGCGCGGCGTTGCGCTCGGCGCGCCGCAGCGCGTCCGCCGTGCGCAGGTAGCCGACCGCGAGCGCGCAGACCGCACAGAGCGCGCTGACCGCGGCGAAGGCCGAGAGGGCGGCGACGAGCGGCTTGCGGCGCACCCAGAGGGCGAGACGCCGACGGGCGGGCGTGGGCGCGGCGAGGACCGGCTCGTGGTCGAGGAAGCGCCGCAGGTCCTCGGCGAGGTCGTCCATCGAGGGATAGCGGTCGCGCGGATCGTAGGCGACGCACTTGTTGACGATGGCCGCGAGGTCGGGTTCCGCGCAGGAGAGGGGCGGAACGGGTGCCGTGCAGATGCGCCGGAAGAGCCGCGCCGAGGAGCGTTCCGCGAGGATGGGGTGCCGGGCGATGAGTTCGTAGAGCGTCGCGCCGAGGGCGTACTGGTCGCCGAGGAAGGAGTTGATGCCGTGGATGAGCCGTTCGGCGGGCATGTAGCGGAGCGTGCCGTTCTGGGCACCGGGGCGGTCGATCGCGTCGCGGCCGTCCTCCAGCGCGCAGGCGAGACCGAAGTCGGCGATGTGGACCACGCCGTTTCGGTCGAGCAGTAGGTTCGACGGCTTGATGTCGCGGTGCATCACCTGGTGGGCGTGCGCATAGGCGAGGGCACGGGCCGCCTGGAGACCCACGTCGGCGAGGACGCGGAGGTCGTCGGTGAAGGCGTGCCGGTCGAGCCGTTCGCCGTCGACAAGCTCCATCGCGTAGTAGCAGGTGCCGGCGCTCTGCCCTGCCGCGATGACCTTCACGATGCCGGGATGCCGCAGCGTGGCGACGAGGCGCGCCTCGCGCTCGAACTGCGCGCGCCGCGCCGCGTTCGAGACGAGGGAGGAGGCGAGCAGCTTCACGGCGACACGGCGGTCGAGGGAGAGCTGGCGGGCCTCGAAGACGACACCCATGCCGCCGCCGCCGATCTTCCGCAGCAGACGGAAGTCGGAACCGGGCAGCTCGGGCAGTTCCGCGGCGGTTGCAACGGAGCGTCCGCGCGCCGCATCGCCGATCGTCTCCAGGTCGTTGAGCAGGGGCAGCGTCTCCAGCAGTTCGGCGGCGTGTTCGGGGTGTTCGGCCGCGAAGACGGCGATGTCCGGCGCGTCGCCGAGGTGGCAGCGGTCGAGGTAGAGGTCGACAAGCTCCTCGAAGGTCTTCCCACCGACGCTCACGGCTGGAACTCCGTGTATTCGACGAGTTTCGCCTTGAGGCGCTGGAGCGCACGGACGTAGCGGATGCTCGCGGCCTTCACGTCGAGGCCGAGGATGGCCGCGCACTCGGCGTTGGAGAGGTCGTCGAAGTTGCGCAGCAGGACGATCTGGCGGTCGGATGCGGAGAGGTCGCGCAGGGCCTGGCGGAGGATGGCGTGGCGGTCGGCGCGCGCGGCGGCGGAGAGGGGCGAGGTCGCCGTGTCGGGGATGCCGTCCCAGGGGGGCACGGCTTCTTCGCCGTCATCCACGGGCGGCGGCTCGGCCTCTCGGTAGGCGTCGCGCTTGGCGGACTGTAGATGGTGCCGCTCCAGATGGGTGATCGCCTGGAGGAGGATGGCGCGCAGACGGAAGTAGACCGGGAGGTCCGGATTGTGGATGAAGTCGCCGCCCCAGCGGTACGCCCCTGCGGCGGCCTCCTGAAGCACGTCCTCGGGCGAGACGCGCCGCCGCAGGATGGGGTTCAGATGACGTTCCGCGAGCCGCAGCAGCCGCTCGCGGTGTTCCTGGAACGCCTGTGCCAGGAAATCGTTCTGTCCTTCCGTCTGCACGCGGGTAGTAGTATAGCACATCACTCCAGCGGCGGGCGCTGAACGGTCATCATGTTGCGGTCCTGCGCGGGGAAGTGGGCCCAGACGATGCGCTTGTCGCGCGTGACCTCGAACGCCGTCGCGCGCGTGGCGTCCGGCGCGCCGTTCGCCCAGGTTCCGACGACGAGGTTGCCGTTCGCCCGTTCCTGGATGCCGCAGAGGAAGGCGAGGTTGAGCGCGGGCGCGTCCGCACACGCGAACGACCACACGGCACGGTGGTCGGGCGTGTACTCCGTCACGCCCGTCAGGTGCGCGACGAGCGTGTTGCCGTTCGCCCGGCGGCGGGCGTCGAACGCGAGCGCGGGGACGGCCTGTTCCCACACGAGGCGTCCGTCGGCCCCGTATTCACGCACGGCGGACGCGCCCGCGCAGCAGACGAGGTAGGTCCCCGCCGGCGTCTTGTGGACCATGCGGAGGCGCGCATGCGCGCCCGGCTCCTTCCCGTCCGCCCGCGCGGCATTGACGGCGAAGCGCACCGTCTCCCGTCCCGTCTTCCCATCGAGCTCCACGATCTCACCGGATGCATTGAGCGCAAGCACGATGTCGCCGTTGGGCTGCACCTCGAATCCCAGTACGCCGCCGCCCGTCCGCACGCGCGGACGGTACACGAGCTCGGCCCGCGTTGCGGGCAGCCGGCAGCGGTAGAGGTCGCCGTTCGCGTAGTAGACATACCCGCCGTGCTCCTGGACCTGGTGGACATTCCCGCAGCCCGTGCGCGACCAGCGGACCTTTCCGTCCGGCGCGAAGAGCGTGACACGCCCCGATCCGGCGGCCAGCAGGGCCTTCGGCGGCGTGCCCGTCCACCGCGCCGCGCAGACGGGAGCGGGCTTCTCCAGCGGCCGTCCCCGGAGGTCGACGAGCCGCACGGCCTTGCCGCCCGCGCCGTCGAACGCCGCCCGCAGGCGCG
>OIWU01001396.1_pt1 | contig 24008 bp, 19 predicted proteins | sample 1587711 | NCBI WGS metagenome assembly OIWU01 (sample SAMEA3888909, study PRJEB22519) | human gut metagenome | biome: human gut; feature: human-associated habitat; material: faeces | place: Denmark | collected 2010 | reverse complement strand
AAATACGTAAAGGATTCCTGCGATTTCCAAACCTCAATTTGGTACAAAATCCCTCACTGACCGCTCTTGCGATTTAATCAGAGCTTCCTTAAAAAAGCACCCGCGCCGATGGGATCGGCGGTTCCCGAGGGCTTGCGCAGGCGGCCGGGATACGGTATAATGGGCGTGAGATCAGAACATTGCTTCGGAGGTTATTCATGCTGCCTGCTGTCTTTTCCGAACGGATGCGCCGCCTGCTTGGCGCGGAATTCGACGCCTTTCTCGCGTCCTACGACCGCCCGCGCAACACCGCTCTGCGGCGCAATCCCGCGCTGCCCGGTCCGGCGCTGCCGCAGTTCTGCGGCGAGCGCGTCGCCTGGGAGCCGAACGGCTTCTATCTGCTGCCGGACACGCGTCCGGGGCTTTCGCCTCTGCATGACGCCGGACTGTTTTATTTGCAGGAGCCGAGCGCCATGGCGCCCGCGCGCCTGCTGGACGCGCAGCCGGGGGAGCGCGTGCTCGATCTTTGCGCCGCGCCCGGCGGAAAATCGACGCAGCTTGCCGCCGCGATGCGGGGGCAGGGGCTGCTCGTCTGCAACGAGCTCCACCCGAAGCGGGCGCGGATCCTGGCCTCGAATCTCGAGCGCTGGGGCGCGACGAACGCCCTCGTGCTCAACGAGCACCCGGCAAGGCTGGCCGAGCGCTTCCCGGCGTTTTTCGACCGCATTCTGGTCGACGCGCCCTGCTCCGGCGAGGGGATGTTCCGCAAGGAGGACGCCGCCGTCGCGGATTGGAGCGAGGAGACCGTGCGCATGTGCGCCGACCGGCAGGCGGAGATCCTGCGCTCGGCGGCGCAGATGCTTGCGCCCGGCGGGCGGCTGGTCTATTCAACCTGCACCTTTGCGCCCGAGGAGAACGAGGGCAGCGTCTCGCGCCTTCTGCGCGGGCGCCCCGATTTTTCCGTCGAGACGGTCGACGCCCCGTGGTTCGACCGGGGGCGGCCGGAATGGCTCGCCGACCCCGCGCCGGGGCTGGAGCATACCTTCCGCCTCTGGCCGCATAAGCTGCGCGGCGAGGGGCATTACGCCGCCGTGCTGCGCCGCGCGGAGATCGGCGCGCGCGGGGATATTCCGCAGCAGAGGCTCGTGCCGCTCCCCGACGCCGTGCGGGACTTTCTGCGCCTGCTCGGCACGGACGGGACGCACGGTCTTGCCTTCGGTGAGACATGGTACCTGCCCCCGGCCGAGCTGCCCGCGCTCGACGGGCTGCACGTTCTGAACGCGGGTCTTCGGCTCGGCGAGGTGCGCAGGGGGCGCTTCGTCCCGGCGCACGCTCTTGCGCACGGTCTGACCGTCGGCGCGCGGAGCGTGTCCTATCCCGCCGATGCGCCGGAGACGGCGGCCTATCTGCGCGGCGAGACCCTCCCCGGCGACGCCGAGGGCTGGGTCGTGATCTGCGCCGACGGCTGCTCGCTCGGCTGGGCAAAGGGCGCGGGCGGCGTCCTGAAAAACCATTATCCGAAGGGACTGCGCCGTCTGAAGTAGAGAAGCTCTGAATCAACCGGCTGCGGCGCTCTTGCGATTTCATCAGAGGTTCCCTGGACGAAAACGGATTTCTGCCTTTACAAAATACGGGATAAGTGTTATAATAGACTTATCTGCGGGATTTTTGATTCGCAGATTTTTCGACTGAATCCCGCAAGAACTACACGATAATTGCCTATTTTCGCGAATTCTTGGTCGATGCGCCGAGCATCGACGGCGTTCGCATGCCATACGCTGTGCAATCTGCGGCGCGTGGACATTGAAATTGAGGGGCTTTTTATGAGAGAATATGTGATTCGAGGCGGCACGCCGCTCTCCGGAAGCGTGACCATCAGCGGCGCGAAGAACGCCGCCGTTGCAATCTTGCCGGCCACCCTTCTGGTCAACGGCACCTGCCGCATCGAGAATGTTCCGGATATTTCGGACGTCCGTCTCCTGCTCGAGATCCTGGACAGCATGGGCGCGGAGATCCGACGCCTGAGTCCGAACACCGTCGAGGTCTGCTGCGAGCATGTGCGCGACAGCGAGGCATCCGACACGCTCGTGCGCCGCATCCGCGCGTCATACTACCTGATCGGCGCGCAGCTCGGCCGCTTCGGCCACGCCCGCGTGGCGCTGCCCGGCGGCTGTAACTTCGGCGCGCGGCCGATCGACCAGCACATCAAGGGCTTCGAGGCCATCGGCGCGGAGGTGGAGCTGCAAAACGGCTTCGTCTGCGCCAGAGCGTCCGAAAACGGTCTGACCGGCGGGCGCGTCAATCTCGACGTCGTCTCCGTCGGCGCGACGATGAACATCATGATCGGCGCGGTCCTCGCGGGCGGCACGACCATCATCGAAAACGCCGCCAAGGAGCCGCACATCGTCGACCTCGCCAACTTTCTCAACGCCATGGGCGCGAAGGTCTCCGGCGCGGGCACGGATGTCATCAAGGTGCGCGGCGTGAAGGCGCTGCGCGGCGGCTGCTATTCCATCATCCCCGACCAGATCGAGGCCGGGACGTATATGGCCGCCGTCACCGCCGTGGGCGGCAACATCCTGATTCAGAACGTCATCCCCAAGCACATGGACTGCATCTCCGCCAAGCTGCGCGAGATGGGCGCGAAGGTCACGGAATACGACGATTCCATCCGCGTCCAGCGCACCGGCGAGCTGCGCCGCGCCAATGTGAAGACCCTGCCCTATCCCGGCTTCCCGACGGATATGCAGCCGCAGATCGCCGTCTGTATGTCGCTGGCGAGGGGCACGAGCATCATCACCGAGAGCATCTATGACACGCGCTTCGGCTATTGCGCCGAGCTGAACCGCATGGGCGCGTGCATCAAGGTCGACACCAAGACCGCCGTCATCACGGGCGTTGAGCGCCTTGCCGGCTGCACGGTTCACGCCTGCGACCTGCGCGCGGGCGCCGCAATGGTCATTGCGGGTCTGGCCGCCGAGGGCACGACCCGTGTGGAGGAGATCGAATATATCGAGCGCGGCTATGAGGACATCATCGGCAAGCTGCGCGGCCTCGGCGCGGACATCAGACGCATCGAGCGCCCGGACGCCCCGCCCAAGGCGGCAAGCGCCGGTTGATGTACCCTTTTCCGGCTGAGTCGGGGCTTTTGCCCGATTCGGCCGGTTTTTTCTGACCGTAAAAAAAGCGCCGCCCCGAACGGCGGGACAACGCTTCCTATCCAAAAAACGGAGGGCGAACATGGAACACTTTGTCGCTGTGCTGGAGCTGGCCGGAACGGTCGCCTTCGCGGCGTCCGGCGCGCTGACCGCAATGAAAAAGAAAATGGATCTGCTGGGCATTCTGGTTCTGGCCGTTATCACCGCCGTCGGCGGCGGCATCCTGCGCGACCTGATCCTCGGCGTCACACCGCCGCTGGCCTTTCGCAATCCGCGCAACGTGCTCGTGGCGGTCGGGACGGCGCTGCTGCTCTTCCTGCCCTTCCTGCGCCACCGCCTGATGCACAATCAGCGCCGGTTCGACGCGGCGATGCTCCTGCTCGACTCGCTCGGTCTGGGCGTCTTCACGGTCATGGGCATCTGGAACGCCCTGCAATTCGATCCCGACCGGAGCACCTTCCTGCTCGTGCTCGTCGGCGTGCTGACGGGTGTCGGCGGCGGTGTCGTGCGCGACGTGCTCGCCGGGGACACGCCCTATATCTTCGTCAAGCATATTTATGCCTGCGCCTCGCTGGCCGGGGCGGTGAGCATGACGGCTTTGCGCGGCGTGCTGCCGATCTACGCGTCGATGCTGCTCTCGGCGGTGCTCGTGTTCGTGATCCGGCTGCTCTCGGCGCATTTCCGCTGGAATCTGCCCCGCGTCCGCAACCTCTGAACGGGAGAAACGCCATGAGGGATTTCTGAAGCCTCGCCTTCCTCCCGCTCCTGCCATATTTCGCTCCGGGATGGCAAAAACGGTGCGTTTCAGATTGGGTGCAGACGTCCCCTCCTCGCGACGACACAAAAACGGTAGGTTTCTTGTAGAAACCTACCGTTTTTATTGTAGCAAGAAAACCACCGGCAGTGCCGGTGGTTCTAAAAAGCTTTAGCTATGCCTAGGGAAACTCTGATTAAATCGCAAGAGCGGTCAGCGAGGGATTTCGTTTCCAAATTGAGGTTTGGAAATCGCAGGAATCCTTTGTGTATTTCAAGATTTTCAAACCAATAAGTTGGGGTAAAAGACCCGCTGAGCGCCGCAGCCGATTTATTCAGAGGTTCCTTAAGTACAAGTATGGGAACCGGCATTTCTGGTGCTGGGGCTATTATGTAAGTACAGTAGGAGCGAATAGGAAGGCAATCCAAGAGTATATCCGAAATCAGCTACAGGAAGATTACACAGACGACCAAATGAGTATAAAGGAGTATGTAGACCCGTTTACGGGTCAGCCAATAACAGAGGGCAAATAAACAAAAGCCCCTTTAGGGGCAGCCCGTGAAAGCTGCGCGGTTGGCAGACTTTTCGATGAGCCTATAGGCTCGGCCATGGGCATGCCCCAAGGGGGCTAGTGCATACCACCGGCACGGCCGGTGGTTATGATTTTGTAGACCATGGCGCGCTCGCGTGTCGGCCTCCGATAATTATAATTGTAAATAATTTATCGTCCCGCTTTTGCCGTCTGACAAAAGCGGGACATTTTCAGAGCAGAGCAAAACATGCAGCAGGTTTGCCTTGCGTAAAATTGCAGTAAATTTGAAAAGAAGTACATCAATTGAGTTGATTTTTGAAACGAGGCACAGTATAATTATAATTAAAGAACAGACAAAATCTGCAAGTTCTGGAAGACGCAGGGATTTCCCGGACAGAGGACAAATTCCGGCCGTCTCCCATACGGAAAGACAGCGTCTGCCGCTTGACCGCTATCCTCCGCGCTCACGTATGCTTGGAAGATGGCAACCAACAAAAGGAAGAAAGAAGATGAAACCATGAAGCATCCAGTAAAACGCTCCCTCGCAATCCTGCTTGCACTGGCCATTCTGGCAGGCCTGTGCATCCTCCCTGCCAGCGCAGCGTCCTTCCCTTCGTCATTGTATCTGCGGCAGATTACCAATGTAAGCTGCACCCGCGCTTCCAATACGATGATGTGCCGGGCAAGAGCCTATCTCAGCGGCAACGATAACTGGTCGAGCATCACGGAATATGATCTGACCAACTGCGGTGCATGGTCCGACTCCTACGGCATGACCTGGAACTATACGCTCTCCAAGCCGGGCGATGGCATTCACTCGATCAGCGTCAGTGAAACCGCCGTCAGAGGACTCAGCCTCGGCACGGTCAAGGCTCTGCTGAACGCGCATCCCGAGGGCTTTGTCATGTACTGCGGCCGGCTGCCCCATGCAATCTTTATCACGGACTACGCAGGCGACACCATCTACTGCGCAGATCCGGGTTGGGGCTACTCCGGCAACCGCCGCCCTCTGACCAGCAGCTATTTCGGCACCTGCTACGGCTCGCAGGCGAACATTTTAGCAAATGTTACCACCTACTGGTATGTCGCGGGCTATAACATTTCCTCCTCCGGCAACGCTCCTACCGGCTGGCTGGACAGCGTGACCAGCGACGGCGTCGGCAGGATCCATGTCAAAGGCTGGACACTGGATGCGGATTCTCCCACGACCTCTCTGGACGTTCATGTCTACATCGGCGGTGCCGCGGGCGACAGCAACGCCGAGGGTCATGTGATCAAGGCCAATTTGAAACGCTCCGACATCGCGGCGGCCTATCCCGGCGCGGGCAGCGCGCACGGCTTTGACGCAGTGATCAACACCTCCAAGAGCGGGAATCAGCCCGTTTATGTCTATGGCATCAATGTCGGCGCCGGCGGAAATGCTCTGCTGAACAATTCCGGCGCGCGCGTCAACATCATTGCGGATACCGCCGCGCCGACCATCAACGACGTCAAGGTCAGCAACGTCTCCGGGCGCGGCTACACCGTCACCTGCAAGGTTTCGGACAACGTCGGCGTGACGAAAGTCACCATGCCGACCTGGACGGTGAAGAACGGCCAGGACGATCTTGTCTGGCATACGGCGACCATCTCCGGCAACACCGCGACCTCCCATGTCAGCATCGGCGACCACAATGTGGAACCCGGCGACTATCTGACCCATATTTATGCATATGACGCGTCAGGAAACAGCTCTGCCGTTCCGCTGTCGGCGATTACGGTTCCGACCATTGTGGGGGGTACACCCGTCACCGGTAAGATTTCCGACGGCGTTTATACGATCGCAAGCTCCCTGAATCAGAATATCGTGCTGGACGTTGCGGAGGTGTCCAAGAACAGCGGTGCGAACATTCAGGTTTGGACGGCTGCCAACAGCGAAAACCAGCTCTGGTACATCAAGAGTCTGGGCAGCGGTCTGTACTCCGTCCGCGCCCTGCACAGCGGCCGCTTTATGAACGTGGCCGGCAGCGGCAAGACCAACGGCACCAACATCCAACAGTGGAGTGATAAGACCCCCAACGGCGACGAAAAATGGCGCATTCAGGACAACGGCGACGGCACCTACACCTTTATCGCCGCAGTCAACGGCCTTGCGCTTGATCTGACAAACGGAAAGGCCGCCAACGGTCAGAATATTCAGTGCTGTCAGACCAACGGTTCCGGCGCGCAGAGGTGGGTGCTGTACCGCAGCAATGTGCAGGCAGACTTCTCCGCGCCCGTCATCAGCAACATCCGCGTCACCGAGGTTTCCCCCAAGGGCTACCGCGTGACCTGCACGGTCACGGATGCCTCCGGTGTGGCGAAAGTCAAGATGCCCACCTGGACGCTGAAGGACGGACAGAATGACCTCGTCTGGCACGAGGCAACGGTTTCCGGCACGACTGCTTCCTTCTATGTCAATATCTCCGATCACAACAACGAAACCGGAAAATATCTCACGCATATCTATGCTTCGGACACCAAGGGCTACGAAAGCAGCGCCTCGGCGGGCGAAGTCAACGTTCCCGAGGACACCAAGGGACCGGAAATCTCCAATATCCGGATCACTGAGGTTTCCTCCGGCGGCTACCGTGTGACCTGCACGGTCACGGACGAGACCGGCATAGCAAGAGTCAAGATGCCCACCTGGACGGTGAAGAACGGCCAGGACGATCTTGTCTGGCACGAGGCCACCCTCAACGGCAATACCGCAACGTTCTATGTCAAGGCTTCCGACCATAAGAACGAACCGGGCAAGTACATCACGCATATCTATGCAGATGACGCGGCAGGAAACAGCTCTTCCGTTCCGGTGCCGGCGATTACGGTTCCGACCATTGTGGGGGGTACCCCCGTCACCGGTAAGATTTCCGACGGCGTTTATACGATCGCAAGCTCCCTGAATCAGAATATCGTGCTGGACGTTGCGGAGGTGTCCAAGAACAGCGGTGCGAACATTCAGGTTTGGACGGCTGCCAACAGCGAAAACCAGCTCTGGTACATCAAGAGTCTGGGCAGCGGTCTGTACTCCGTCCGCGCCCTGCACAGCGGCCGCTTTATGAACGTGGCCGGCAGCGGCAAGACCAACGGCACCAACATCCAACAGTGGAGTGATAAGACCCCCAACGGCGACGAAAAATGGCGCATTCAGGACAACGGCGACGGCACCTACACCTTTATCGCCGCAGTCAACGGCCTTGCGCTTGATCTGGCAAACGGAAAGGCCGCCAACGGTCAGAATGTTCAGTGCTGGCAGACCAACGGTAGCGGCGCGCAGAAATGGTCGCTGATTCCGAGCAGCGTGCAGGAGGACTTTTACGGTCCGTCCATCAGCAACATCCGCGTCACCGAGGTTTCCACCAAGGGCTACCGCGTGACCTGCACCGTGACCGATCCCTCCGGTGTGGCAAAGGTCACGATGCCAACGTGGTCGGTGAAGAATAATCAGGACGATATCGTCTGGCATGAGGCGGCGATCTCCGGCAATACTGCGACCTTCTATGTCAGGGTTTCCGACCACAACGATGAAGTCGGCGACTACCTCACGCACATCTATGCGACCGACAAACGCGGCTATCTGAGCAGCACTTCGGCAGGCACGATCCATGTTCCCGAGGATAAGCAGGGGCCTGAGATCTCCAACGTCCGGATCAGCGAAGTCACGCCCAACGGCTTCCGCGTGACCTGCACCGTCACGGACGAGACCGGCGTAGCAAGAGTCAAGATGCCCACATGGTCGGACAGAAACGGTCAGGACGACCTTGTCTGGCACGAGGCCACCCTCAACGGCAATACCGCGACGTTCTATGTCAGAACCGCCGACCATAAGAGCGAAACCGGCAGCTATACCACGCACATCTATGCCGACGATACCAGAGGCAACAACTCCAGCACGGCAGCGCCTACGATCCATGTTCCCTTCGGCGTGCCGGACGGCTACTATCGTCTCGCTTCTGCGGTGGACAACTCCAAGGGCCTCGACATTGCAGGCGTGAGCACGGACAACGGCGCCAATGCCCATCTGTGGGCTTATGGCGGCGGCAGCAACCAGAAGTTTGAGCTCAAATATCAGAACGGTTACTACACCCTCATGGCACTGCACAGCGGGAAGTACATCGACGTTGCCAACGGCAGCAATGTTGCCGGCACGAACGTCCAGCAGTATCAGGGCAACGGCAGCGATGCACAGCAATGGATGCTGAAGGACGCGGGCGACGGCTATGCCTATGTCGTCAACAAGTCCGGCCTGTATCTGGATGTCAACGGCACTTTCTCCGACAATGGCACCAATGTGCAGGTCTGGACCGGCAACGGCTCGGCTGCGCAGAAGTGGAAGCTCATCCCCGTGGAAAAGGAAGTCCCCAAGGGCTATGATGCGGGCTATACCGGCGGCATGGCAGGCAGCGGCTCCATCGTCGCCTACGGCATCGACGTGTCCGAGCATCAGGGCACGGGATTCAATTTCCAGAACCTGAAAAACAGCGGCTATTCCTACGTCATTCTGCGATGCGGCTTTGTTACCCGTAAGGACTACCGCTTCGAGGAATATTACGCTGCGGCCAAGGCTGCGGGCCTGAATGTGGGCGTGTATTTCTACTCTTACGCTTCGACACCGGCGGAGGCCTCCTATGAGGCGGATCGCTGCCTGAGCTACATCCAGGGAAAGAAGTTTGAGTACCCGGTCTACTTCGACTTCGAGGACGGCAGCGCACGCAGCTACAACGGCGCGCTGGCGCAGCAGATCTGCAATGCCTTCCTGTCCAAAATCGAGGCGGCGGGCTATCTGCCCGGCCTGTACGGCTACGCGAGCTGGCTGGATCCAAACTACGGAGCATGGGTCCCCACCTCCAGCATCTGCTCCAAGTGGGAGTGCTGGATGGCGAACTATTATAATGATTCGCCCGTCAACGTCAAGTCGGCCAACTATCCCTCCACCTACGGTATGTATCAGTACACCTCCAGCAACTACGTCAACGGCGTCGGCCCGCTGGACACCAATGTGTGCTACAAGGACTATCCGTACATCGTGAAGACCTACCACTTCAACGGCTATTGATTCCTGAAACCTGCGGGGGAAGCATTTCGCTTCCCCCGCGTTTTTGTAGCAAGAAAACCACCGGCAGTGCCGGTGGTTCTAAAAAGCTTTAGCTATGCCTAGGGAACCTCTGATTATATCGGCTTATATCGGCTGCGGCCGTCATCCTGCAGAAAAATAGCCGCGCAGAGCGAGCAGCGCCTTCTTCTCGATGCGCGAGATCTGCACCTGTGAGACGCCGAGGATTCTTGCGGTCTTGTCCTGCGTCAGGCCGTGGTAATAGCGCAGATCGATGACCATGCGCTCCCGCTCGGGCAGGGTGTCGACGGCCTCGCGCAGGGCGATCTTCTCCAGCAGCTCCTCCTCCAGCTCGCCGCCGGAGAGCAGCTCCTCGAGCGCCGGGCCGTCGTCCCCGGCGCGGCGCTGGATGGAGTCCGCCGTCCCGGTGGCCGCCTCGGCCGTAGCGATCTCCTCGGGCTGCAGGCCCGTCTCGGCGCAAAGCTCGCTGACCGTCGGCTCGCGGTCAAGCGCCGCGATCAGCCGCTGCCGCGCGCCCTTGATGAAGGCAGCGCGCTCCTTGAGGCTGCGGCTGACCTTCACCGTGCCGTCGTCGCGCAGAAAGCGCCGGATCTCCCCGGCGATCTTCGGCACGGCGTAGGTCGAAAACTGTGTGCCGAAGGCCGGGTCGAAGCCCCGCACGGCCTTGAGAAAGCCCAGACAGCCCAGCTGATAGAGGTCGTCGGAATCGACACCGCGCCCGAAGTAGCGCCGCGCGACCGACCAGATCAGGCCGGAATTGCTCTCGACCAGCTCCGAGCAGGCCGCGCCGTCCCCGGCCGCCGCGCGGAGCAGCAGCGCAGACTGCTCGGCATTCAACGCGCGCCCCCGCGGCAGACGATCTTGCGCTTCATATGGACGGTCGTGCCCTTGCCGGGCGTGGAGGTGATGCGAAATTCGCTCATAAAGCTCTCCATGATTGTGATGCCCATGCCGCTGCGCTCGGCGCCGCCGGTCGTGAACATCGGCCTGCTGGCCTGCGCGACGTCCGGAATGCCGACGCCGCGGTCCCTGACCGTCAGATCGAGCACGCGTCCGGGCAGCAGCCGCGCGCGGAGCGTGATCGTGCCGATGCAGTCGGGATAGGCGTGAACGATGCAGTTCGTGACGGCCTCGCTGACGGCGGTCTTGATGTCGCCCAGCTCGTCGAGCGTCGGATCGAGCTGCGCGGCGAAGCTCGCCACGGCCGCGCGGGCAAAGGCCTCGTTGGCCGAGCGGCTCGGGAATTTCAGCTCCATAAAGTTCTCCGATTGCTTCATTGCGGACACTCCTCTCTGACCTCCGTGATTTTTTCGATCCCGGCCGCGCGCAGGACCTTGTAGGGCTGCGCCGGGATGTTTTGCAGGATCACGCGCCCCTGCAGCAGCTTCATGCGCCGCAGGGTATGCAGCACGACGGCAATGCCGCTGGAATCCATGAACCGCACGTCGCGGAAGTCGAGGATGCAGCGCAGGGGCAGATAGAGGTCGATCTTCTCGGAGATCGCCTGCATCATCTCCCGGGCGGTGTGGTGGTCAATTTCGCCGGTCAGCGCGACGGTCAGCTGACGTTCCTGAACGTAACTAGTCAGTTTCATCCTGATTCCTCCAAAGAATAAACGCACATGGATGAATGCTCCATCCATGTGCGTTCAGTATAGCCTCTTTTGGCGGCGCGGCGTGTCGAAAGCCCGGCGCGCCGCCGTTTTTTTCAATTTTTTCCGCTCAATCCGCGATCCAGCCCGCCTGCGGCACGCGCACGGAGGTCAGCGTGGGGTCGCGATAGACCGGCGCAAGCCCTTCAACGAGGATCTCCACGCCGGAGACGCCGCGCAGCTTGCAGAGCGTGGCGACCACAGCGCGCACCGCGCGCGTCTGAGACGCCGCGTCCGGGCAGTCGTCGACGAATTCCGCCGTCAGGTCGACGACGCAGCTGCTGCCCTCCATGCGGGTGGAAAGCAGCTTCGTCCCGGCCGGGATGCACGAGCGGATGCCGTTCTTCTCGGGCATATTCAGCAGCGCGGTGAGCACCGTCTCGGCCTGCGACCGGTCGGCGTCCTGCGTCAAAAGCGTCGGAACGGGCAGCAGCGCGTCGGTCGAATCGCAGCAGGCGTAAAGCGTCGCGTCGAGCAGCCCCTCCTCCGAAACCGGGGCGATCAGGCTCTCGTCGCGCGTGACGCCGCGCGTCAGATCCATGCGGTGCAGCGTCTGCACCGGCGCGCCGGCGACCCAGAAATCCACGCTGGAGATCTCGCTCAGCTCGGTCAGCGAGTCGACCAGCGCATAGACGGTCATCCGCTCGGCCGAGAAGCCGCCCTGCAGCCCCTCGGAGAATTCCGACGAGAGGTCGACCGTGCAGATGCCGTTTTCCACGGAGATGTTCAAAAGGCGCGTCCCGGCGGGGATGCACGCGCTGCTCAGCAGCTGCTCGACGATGAAGCGCGGCTTTTCCGAGGCCGCCATGGCCTCGACCGTGCGCGTCTCGCGGTTGAGATAGCGCAGCTGCTCGTCGGGCAGGTAGAGCGTGACCGTCTCCTGCTGGGGCAGCATCCCGGTATCGGTGAGCTGGATGTCGCCGTCGGCGAACACGCGCGCGGCCTCGCCGGACGGGTCGGTGATGCTCACGCGGCGCACGCCGTCAAGCTGGAGCAGCGTCTTGGCCAGACAGCAGCAGCTCAGCGACCGCTCGAGCGCGGAAACCGGACTGCCGGAAAAGCTCACGAGCAAGGTGTCGCTCTCCTGACTGACGACGTGAAGCGTCCAAGCGTCGGGGACGGGCGCGTCCGCGCCGTCCGGCGGCGCGGAGGCCAGATAGGCCGCGACCACGGCCTGCGGTGTCTCGGGCAGGGCGTCCGGGGCGGCTGTGCGGAGCACGCCGTCCGCGCCGAAGGGCGACTCGGCCGGATAATAAAACAAAAAGCCTGTCTCCTCGCGCTCCGGCGCCTCCTGCCGGGCGCAGGCCACCAGAAGCAGCAGCGCCGCAAGCAGCAGCGCCAAAAAGCGGCGGCTCATTCCTCCACCTCCTCTTCCGTCTCAAACAGCGGGAAGCGGACGGTGAACACCGTGCCGCCGCCCTCGCGCGCTGCGGCGGTGATCGTGCCGAAGTTCCGCTCGACCATGTCGTGGACGATGGAAAGCCCCAGTCCTGCGCCGCCGGCCGCGCGGGAGCGCGCCTTGTCCACGCGGTAAAAGCGCTCGAAAATATGCGCCATTGAGTCGGCCGGTATGCCGACGCCCCGATCGGCGACGGTCAGCACGACGTCCTCGCCCTCGCGCCCGAGCGTCAGCAGCACGCTGCCGCCGTCGCGGTTGTATTTGATCGCGTTTTCGACGAGGTTGAACACGATCTGATAAAGATCGTCCTCAACGGTCATCAGCGTGCAGCCAGGTGTGATCGTCTGCTCCACGGTGATCGCACGCAGCGCGGCCAGCGGCCGCAGCATCCGCAGCACCTTTTCGGCGACGGGCGCGGCGTCGAGGATCTCGCGCTCCTCGACGGGCTGACTGTCCAGCTTGGTCAGCATCAGCAGCTTCTGCGACAGCCGGCCGAGGCGGTCGGCCTCGCGGGCGATGTCGCCGATGAATTCGTGCTCGGTTTCGGGGTCCATGCTGTTTTGCAGGACGGAATCCGCCAGCAGCTTGATCGACGCCAGCGGCGTTTTCAGCTCGTGCGAGGCGTCGGAGACAAACTGCCGCCGCCGCGCCTCGGACTCGGTCAGCCGGTCGGCCAGCTCGTTGAACTCGCGGCCGAGCTGATTCAGCTCGTCGTGGCCGTGCAGCTCGATCTTGGCGGAATAATCGCCGTCGCGCATTTTGTGCATGGAGAACAGGATGCGCCGCAGACGCCGCGAGAAGGCCGCCGAAAACACGAAGGCCATCAGCACGATGCCCAGCTCGATCGCCAGCGAAATGCGCAGGACGTTCGTTTGCAGCGCGGAGATGAACGCGCCCTGATCGGTGTCGTAATCCATCAGATAGACCGCGCCGACGACCTGCCCGCCGCGCATCAGGCAGCGCGCGCAGCGGCTCTCGACGGCCGCGTCGGCATAGGTGCTGTAGAACACGTCCTTGCCCTCGAGCGCGGTCGCGATCTCCGGGAAGAGCAGGAGCTTGCCCGCTGCGTTGCCGGTGGTCAGCGAGTCATAGAGCGCCGTGCCGCCGACGTCGGTGACGACGATGCGCGTCGCGTGCAGATTTTTCAGCGCGCTGACGGCCTGCTCCGTCTTTGAGGCGGAAAGCTCGTCGAGCGGCAGCAGCGCGGCCGAGACGGTCTGCGCCTTGTCGCTCAGATAGTCTCGTTTGGACTGAAAGGTGATGCTGCGCAGGGTGCTCGAGGCGTAAAGGTTCAAAAAGAACAGGGCGACCGCCGTGAACAGAATGTAGGACACGGCGTTTCGGAGCTGTGAGCTTGCCGGGAGCAGCGACAGCCGGATCTTACGCTTTGAAATAGTACCCAACTCCCCACTTGGTCATGAAATAAACCGGCTCGGCCGGGACGGTCTCGAGCTTCTCGCGGATGCGGCGGATGTGGACGTCGACCGTGCGGATGTCGCTGCGGTAGGCGTCGTAGCCCCAGATCAGGTCGAGCAGATTCTCGCGCGAATAGACGCGGTTCGGGTTGCGGATGAGCAGCTCGACCATGTCGAATTCGCGTGCGGTCAGGTCGGCCACCACGCCGTTTTTATAGACGTTGCGCTCCTGCGTGTCGACCGTCAGCTCCCCGACGGTGATGCGGCTGCGCTGCGTCTCGAGCGCGCCGCTGCGGCGCAGCAGCGCCCGGATGCGCGCCTTCAGCTCGAGAATGTTGAACGGCTTGGTCAGATAATCGTCCGCGCCGTGCTCAAAGCCCATGAGCTTGTCCATGTCCTGCGTGCGCGCCGTCAGCATGATGATCGGCACGTCCGAAAACTCGCGGATCTGGCGGCAGGCCTCCAGCCCGTCGATCTCCGGCATCATGACGTCCAGCACGATCAGCTTGACCTCCGGATCGTGCGCCAGCGCGACGGCCTGCCTGCCGTCGCTGCCCGTGACGACCTCGTAGCCGTCGTTTTGCAGATTGAATTTGATTCCCTTGACGATGACGTCCTCATCGTCCACGACCAGAATTTTCATATTGTCCCTCCACGGTGACATACTCGAGCAGCCGCCCGAGCGTGGCTTCGCCGATGCCGGTGACGTTCAGCAGCTCGCGCGGGTCGGAAAAGCCGCCCTGCGCCGCGCGGTAGTCCACAATGCGCTGCGCAAGCGTCTCTCCGATGCCCGGCAGCAGCGTCAGCTCGGAAGCATCGGCGGTGTTCAGATCGATCCTTTCGCCGTCGGCCAGCGCCGCAGGGCGCGTGTCGCGCTCCGCGCCGACCAGAGCCTGCTCCTGCGCAACGGCGGGATACTGCGTGCGCACGGTCTGCGTCCGCGCCGCACCAAGGCGAAGCAGCAGGCACGCGGCCGCAAACAGCAGCGTCAGCAGTCCGCATACAATGACCCGTTTCATGCGCTTTTCCTCGCTTCGTCCGTTGACATCAACGGGTTTTCTGCTTATAATAGGAGAAGCAAACCACCCGATTCATACTTATTATAACACACGCGCGCGGCGCGGGGCAATCCCAAGCGGCGCTTTTGGAGGATATTTTTATGAGAAGATTTTTCGCGCTGCTGCTGACGCTGACGCTCCTGCTCGGCAGTCTGACGCCGCTTGCCTTTGCCGAGGAGGAGACGACGAAGATCCCGGAGGGCTTCGTCGGCGAAACCCCTTCAAACGACCCGGGCGCGTCGACCGCCGCCTCCGAGGGCGCGTCGGACGCGACCGAGCCTTCGACCGACGCAGTCACCGAGCCGCAGACGGATGCCGACGGCAACACGGTCGAGCCGACCCAACCGGTCAGCTACGGGCCGGGCACCTCGGCCGAAACACCGGGCAAGCTCTATGACTTCGGCTATGAGCCGGATTTCTCGTTCGACGGCAGCGCCGGTCTGCTGCTCGAGCTGAGCACGGGCACGATCCTCTATCAGTTCAACATCGACGACAAGGTCTATCCGGCCAGTCTGACGAAGATCATGACCTGTATGCTCGCGATCGAGAACGGCGACATGGAGGACAACCTCACCGTCTCGGCCTCGGCCTTTGAGGGGCTGAGCGAATACGGCAGCACGGCCGGCCTGCTTCAGGGCGAAACGCTCCCGCTCGAGGAGGTGCTCTACTGCGTGATGGTCTCGTCGGCAAACGAGGCCTGCAACGTCGTGGCAGAGTACATTGCGGGCGATCAGGCGACCTTTGTCGAGCTGATGAACCAGAAGGCGCAGAAGCTCGGCATGACCGGCACGCACTTCATGAACGCGCACGGTCTGCACGACTGGGAGCACTATACCACCGTCCGCGACCTGAGCATTCTTGCGCGCTGGGCGTGGAGCAACGAGACCTTCCGCAAGTTCGCCACGACCGTTTCGCACGTCGTGCCCGAGACGAACCTCTCCCCGGCGCGCGAGCTGCACACGACCAACGCCCTGACGAGCCAGCGCGAATCGACGGATTATTACTACAGCTATGCCCGCGGCATCAAGACCGGCTATACCTCGGCGGCCGGCGGCTGCCTGATCTCCACCGCCGACAACGGCGAGATGGAGCTGATGTGCGTCGCCTGCGGCTGCCCGACCCGCACCGCCAACGACGGCAGCGAGATCGACATGCGCTTTGTCGTGAGCAAGCGGCTGTATGAGATGGGCTTTGAAACCTACGGCTTCCGTCAGGTTCTGACCGACACGGCCATGCTCGACCAGCCCAAGGTCACGGACGCCGAGGGGCGCGACAGCGTCGTCGTGCGCGCGTCCGAGGACGCCGTGGCCGTCCTGCCGATCGAGGTTCCGGCCGAGGAAATCAAGATCGAGACAAGCTACAGCCGCGCGCTTACCGCGCCCCTGAGCGCCGGAGAGGTCGTCGGCACGGCGAACGCCGTCTACCACGGCAGGATCCTCGCCAGCGCCGACCTCGTTACGCTGACGGCCGTCGAGCGCCGCACGGCCAGCCCCGTCGATCAGCTCGCGGACAGCACCTCCGGGGGCAAGACCTCGTGGTTCCTGCGCTATTGGTTCCTGACCGTTCCGCTGACGCTTTTGCTCTGCTTCATCGCGCTGCTGTTCGTCGTGCGGTCGATCAACATCCGCCGCGAGCGCAAGCGCCGCGCCGAGCGCCGCCGTGCCGCAGCCGCAAGGAGACGCCGTGATGGCCGGTCTTGAGGCGCTGCAAAGCGCGTGCCATGCCTGCACGGCCTGTCCGCTTGCCAAAACGCGCACGAACGTCGTGTTCGGCGTCGGGCCGTGCCCCAGTCCGATTGTTTTTGTCGGCGAAGGGCCGGGGCAGCAGGAGGATTTGCAGGGTGAGCCGTTCGTCGGCCCGGCCGGGAAGCTGCTTGACGATATGCTCAGCATCATCGATCTGAGCCGCAAAAACGCCTATATCACCAACATCGTGAAATGCCGCCCGCCGCAGAACCGCGACCCGCTCCCGCAGGAGCAGGACGCCTGCATCGGCTTTCTGAACGGGCAGCTGCGCCTCTTGCAGCCGCGTATGCTCGTCTGCCTCGGGCGCATCGCCGCCATGCGGCTCATCCACGAGGATTATCGCATCACGCGGGAGCACGGTCAATGGGTCTGCAAGGACGGCCTCTGGCTCACCGCGATCTATCACCCGTCGGCGCTGCTGCGCGACGTGTCCAAGCGGCCGGAGACGTTCTCCGACCTGCTTTCCATCCGCGCCAAGGCGCGCGAACTTGGAATTATGTAAACCAATAATCTGCGGCGGGGCATACTGCGTCCGCCGCCTTTTGAACGGACGGAGGAAGCTTTTGGAATTTCTCGGAAAGCCGGTTTCCGGCGCGGTGTTTCTCGCGCCGATGGCGGGCGTGACGGATTTCGCCTTCCGCACGGTCTGCGCCGAGCTGGGCGCGGCCGTGACGGTGACGGAGATGGTCTCGTCCCGCGCGCTGGTCTATCAGGACAAAAAAACGCGCTCCCTGCTGGGCAAGAACCCCGGCAGCCTCTGCGGCGCGCAGATCTTCGGCAACGACCCGCAGATCATGGCGCAGGCGGCGGTGCTGGCGCTGGAATACAGCGGCTGCGATTTTCTCGACATCAACATGGGCTGTCCCATGCCGAAGATCGCCAACAACGGCGACGGCAGCGCGCTGATGAAGGACGTGCCGCTGGCGGCGGCGATCGTTGCGGCCGTGAAAAAGGCCGTCGACGTCCCCGTCACGGCGAAGATCCGCCTCGGCTGGGATAAGGGCAGCCGCAACGCGGTCGAAATGGCGCGCGCGCTCGAGGAGAGCGGCACGGACGCCCTTGCCGTCCACGGACGCACGCGCTCGATGCTCTATTCCGGCCGCGCCGACTGGGACGCGATCGGCGAGGTCGTGCGCGCGGTGTCGATTCCGGTCGTCGCCAACGGCGACCTCTGCACGCCGGAGGACATCCTGCGCTGCCGCGCCCACAGCGGTGCACACCTGTTCATGGTCGGGCGCGGGGCGTTCGGCGACCCGTGGATCTTCTCGCGGCTCAACGCCGCGCTGGAGGGAGCGGAGCTTCCGCCTCTGCCGCCGCTGCACGACCGTCTGGAGGTCGCGCTGCATCAAATTCGCATCGCCTGCGCAAGCAAGGGCGAGCATATTGCCTGCCTTGAGGCGCGCAAGCATCTGGCCTGGTATCTGCGCGGCGTCGCGCACAGCGGATTTTACAAAAATCGCATCTCGCAGCTCAGCTCGACCGCCGAGGCCGAGAAGCTGGTGCGCGAGATGCAGCGGGATTTGAGGTGAGGAACGATCGACGAACAGAAGCTGATCCGGAAGGCTGCGAAGGGCGACTGCGATGCCTTTGAGCAGCTTCTGCGGCGCTACGAGGGAACGGTCTGGCGGCTCTGCTACCGCATGACCGCCAACGAGGAGGACGCCGCCGACCTGACGCAGGAGGCGTTCCTGCGCGTCTGGCAGAAGCTGCCGGAATTCCGCCTTCAGGCCGCGTTTTCGACGTGGCTCTATCGCCTGACGACGAACCTCTGTCTGGACTTCATGCGCGGGAGGAAGCGCCGCCCGACCGTCCCGCTGGAGCGGGAGGACGAGGAGCAGACGCCGCTTCCCGAGCCGAAGGACCCCGCTCCCACGCCCGAGGAGGCCGCGCTGGCCTCGGAGGAGCAGCGGCGGCTGCGCCGTGCGCTGGCCGAGCTTTCGCCGGAGCAGCGGGAGCTGCTGGCGCTGCGCGCCGTGCGCGACCTGAATTATGCGCAGATCGCCGAGCTGCTCGGCGTTCCGGAGGGAACGGTCAAATCCAGACTCGCGCGGGCGCGCGAGGCGCTGCGAAAAAAGCTCGCGTGCGCGGGGAACTTTTGCCCATGAAGCGCGTCATATCGATGAAAGGAGGCTGCGGCGATGCAATGTGAGAAATATTTATCCCTGCTCAGCGCCCATCTGGACGGCGCGCTGGACGCACACGAGGAAGCGCGGCTGCAGGCCCATCTTGCGCAGTGCGCGCATTGCCGCGCGCTCTTGAAGGAATGGCAGGCGCAGCAGACGGCGCTCGAGGATGTCCCGCCCATGCCCGAGCGGCTGCACGCGGACGTGATGCGGCAGGTGCGTGTGTCCGAAAGAAAAAAGCGCCCGGCGCGGCGCTGGATCCCGCTGGCAGCGGGCGCGGCCGCAGCGGCGGCCATGCTGACGCTGGCCGTGAGCGGCGTCCTGCCGATGCCCGCGACAAAATCGGCGGAGCGGGAAGGAAACAAAGCGGCGACCACGGTGCAATCGGAGCAGGAGTTCGGCGGCTATGACGACGGTACTGGCAATGTAATAGGATATGCCGACGGGGCAGACACCGTCCCGGCCGATCCCGAGATCGGCACCCCCGTCATGCTGACCGGGTCTGACCGGACGGAGCCGTCTGCAATGGTACTGCTCGAGCCGCTTCCGGACGGCGTTGCGGAGCTGCTGGAGGCCTGTCCGCCGGTGCAGGACGAGGAAGCCTTGCAGGATTATTTTCCGGAGCTGGCGTCCGAGGACTCCTGGCGCGGCTATGAGCTGGACGACGAGACCCGCGAGCGCCTTGCGGAGCTGCTGACGGCTGCGGACTACGCCTCGGCAGAGCTGCCGACCGACGGGAACGGCACGCTGCTCGTCTTTGTGATCGGGCAGTCCTAGGGAACCTCTGAATCAATCGGCCGCACCATGTCCGACGATAAAGGTATCAGATAACAGAAGTGTCAGGAAGGGAGCCGGAAAGACTTCGTCAACCGGCCAGCTTATGTCGGATCATAAGGGTATCATATAACAGAAAAGGTAGGAAGGGAGCCAACAAAAATGTTTGAGTTGAAAAAGTATGTCGCGCCGGATTTCGCGGAGGAAAAATTCCGCACCGCGCCGGAGGCCAAGCTCGTGCCCGCGCCGTTCGACGGCGTCGCGCCGGAGCACTACCACGCGATGAGCATTTTCCCGGAGTATTTCCACATCGGCGGCCGCTGGCTGCTCGCCGAGGAAAGCCGCATGGACTGCGTCGCGGTGTATGAGGCCGATAAAATCGTCGTGCGCGAGTTCCGCCTGCTGAAAAAGGGCGACCTCGTCGTCACCGGCCGCACCGAGAACTGCGAGGACGGCATCTTCATGCACACCGACGGCTTCCGCGAGGAGACGGAGCAAAAGGACGCCTTCGCCTTCCGGCAGAACCGCAGCCGCGAAACCGCATTTTCCCGCGATTACGACGAGCTTTACGAGCTGCTGAAATACGAGCGCGACCACGGCAAGATCGTCTGGGTCATGGGTCCGGCCTTTGCCTTCGACGCCGACGCCCGGCGCGCCATGTCCAAGCTGATCGAAAACGGCTACGTCCACGCCGTTTTGGCCGGTAACGCCCTCGCCACCCACGATCTCGAGGGCGCTTACCTCAAAACCGCCCTCGGCCAGGATATTTACACCCAGAAATCCATGCCGAACGGGCATTATAACCACCTCGACCTCATCAACCGCGTCAAATTCCACGGCAGCATCAAAAAATTTATTGAAAACGAACATATCGATAATGGTATTATTTATAGTTGTGAGAAATGCGGCGTGCCCTATGTCCTCGGCGGCTCGATCCGCGACGACGGCCCGCTTCCCCCGGTCTACGGCAACGTCTATGAGGCGCAGGACGCCATGCGCAACCAGATCCGCGGCGCAACGACCGTCATCAGCATGGCCACCATGCTGCACACGATCGCCACGGGCAACATGACGCCGTCCTATCGCGTCCTGCCCGACGGCACGGTGCGGCAGATCTATTTCTACTGCGTGGACGTGTCGGAATTTGTCGTCAATAAGCTCGCCGACCGCGGCAGCCTCTCCGCGCGCGGCATCGTCACGAACGTGCAGGACTTCGTCGTGAACCTGCAAAAGGGACTGGGACTGTAAGAAGCGGGCTTTGCCCGTCGGGCAAGCGCGGCTGCGCAGCGAATTGAAAAGAAAGCAAATACAGAAACGGCAGGTTTTGCAATAAAACCTGCCGTTTTGCTGTATGAATTCAAGGGACGGAGCGCCGCTGCGGCCGTCAGCCGAGCTTCTCAATATAGCGCATCAGGATTGTCGCGACCTGCGCGCGGGTGGCCGTGCCCTGCGGGTCGAGATAGACCCTGCCGTTCTCGTTCGTGCCGCCGATCAGGCCCTCGCCGACGCACCATTGCAGCGCGGTCTTCGCCCAGCCGTTGACCTTGCCGTTATCCGGGAAGGCGCTCAGGCTGCCGCGCGCGGACGTATCGGCGCGCTTCTTCTGCGCGTAGCGGTAGAGGATCGTGGCGATCTGCTCGCGCGTGATCTGCGTGTCCGGCTCGAATTTGTTGTCGCCGACGCCGGTGACGATGCCGTTCTTCGCCGCCCACGAGACGGCCTCGCTGTACCACTGGCCGCGCCGGACATCCGAGAAGGTGCTCGGACGCTGCTTCGGGCTGCCCTCATAACGCCAGAGGACGGTCACGAGCATGGCGCGGGTCATGCCCTCCTCCGGCTCGAACTTGCTGTCGCCGACGCCGTTCATCAGGCCGTTGGAGACGGCGTAGACGATCGATTTATAGTACCAGGAGCCGGGCTTGACGTCCATGAAGCGCGTCTCGGGTCGCGACGCGCCGCAGCGCGTGCAGACGCCGTCGACATAGCTGTGGCCGAGGGCAGGGACGTAATCGTCGTAATAATACTCGCCGCAGGAGCAGGTGTAGGTCGTGTAGCCCTGCACCGCGCAGGTCGGCGCGGTGACGACGGCGGTGTAGCTGTGCACATGGGCGGGCGTGCCGACCGCGACCTCGCAGCGCGCGCTGACGCTTCCGGCGGTGACGGTGATGACGGCGCTGCCGTCCTTGCGCCCCGTGACCGTTCCGTCGGCCGAAACGGCCGCGACGCTCGCGTCGGAGGAGCTCCAGACCAGCTCGTCGGTGCAGTCGACGGGATCGAGCGACGGGAGCAGGCGGACGGAGCTCCAGACCTTGACGGTCACGCTCTTCGGCAGGGAGACGGCCGTCGCGGGACGGTCGATCGCGGCGAAACTCGCACCGACGGACGCGGCGTAGGTCTCGGCATAGGTGCCCTTGACGCCGTAGACCGTGACCTGCTCGGGATAGCTGAGCGCGTCGGACGCGGCCTCCGTGACGTTGCGCAGGAGGGTCAGCGACGTCAGCGACGTGCAGTTCGCGAACGCGGTCTTGCCGATCTTCGTGACGGCATAGGGCGCAACGAGCTTTTGCAGGCTCACGCAGCCGTAGAACGTGTTTGCCGGAATGGCCTGCAAATTCGTGCTGAGCGTGACATCCGTCAGCGCGGTGCAGCCGTTGAAGAGATTGCTGCCGATCTCCGTCACGGAATCGGGCAGGACGATCTGTTCCAGCGCCGTGCAGCCCGCGAAGAAATCGCCGCCGAGGGACGAGACCGTTCCGGGCAGCTTGACGGAGCGCAGCGAGGTGCAGTTTCTCAGCATACTGCTGCCGCTGCTCCAGCTGACGGGAGCGATGCCTGCCGGGAATTCCGCCGCAGTCAGCGCCGTGCAGTCCCGGAACACACCGTAGCCGAGGGCGGTCAGGCTGTCCGGGAGCGCGACGCCGGTCAGCGCCGTGCAGCCCTTGAAGGCCTCGTTGCCCAGCTCACGCAGACCGGCAGGAAGCGTGATCGCGGTCAGCTGCGTGCAGCCGGCAAAGGCGGAATAACCGATCTTCGTCACGGTCTGCGGAACGGTGAGCTGCCGGACGCCGCTGCCCTCGAGCAGGGTGTCGGGAAGCTCGGTGCGGCCGTCCTCAAACGTCACGTCCGTGAGCGCCGCGCATTTTTGGAACGGATTGGACGCATTTTGCAGCGACAGGGGGATGAACACGCTCTTCAGCGCCGTGCAGCCAAAGAAGGCTTCCGTGTCAAGCCTGCGCAGATGCTTCGGGAGCGTGACGGCGGTCAGCGCCGTGCAGTTTTTAAAGGCATAGCCGTCGATCTCCGTGACGGAGGACGGCAGGTCGATCGCGGTCAGATTTGCGCAGTCGGAGAACGCGCCCATGCCGACGGTCGTCACGGTGCCCGGAATGGTGATGCTCTTGATGGGTGAGCCGTCGAACTGGCGGTCGGCGATCTTGGTGATGCCGGTCTCAAAGGTGATGTCCGTCAGCGCCGTGCAGCCCTTGAAGCCGTCCCCGAGGCCGTTATTCGTCAGCGACTTCGGGATCCAGACCGATTTCAGGGCGCTGCAATTTTCAAAGACCGCACCGCCCAGCTCGGTCAGGCGCTTTGGTAGCGTGACGGCGGTCAGCGCCGTGCAGTTTTCAAAGGCGCTGAGGTCGATCGACGTCAGGCCGGCGGGAAAAGAAACCTGCTCGAGCTTCGTGCAGTTGGCGAACGCCCACGGCCCGATCGACGTGACGCTCTCGGGAAGGGTGACCGTTTTCAGACCCGTGCCCTCGAACAGCGCCCCCGGAATGGACGCAAGCCCGCTGCCGAACTGCACGGTCGTCAGCGCGGAGCAGCCGGAGAATGCGCCGTTGCCGAGCGAGCCCGCCTTGGTCAGGCCGCTCGGGATCGTCACGGCGGTCAGACTCGTGCAGCCCTTGAACGCATAATACTCCAGCTCGGTCACGGTTTCCGGGATGGACACGCTCGTCAGGGTCGTGTTCTTCTCAAAGGCGTAGGAATCGATCTGCTTCACGGTGTGCCCGTCGAGGCTCGACGGGATCGTCAGCGCGGCGGCAGAGCCGGAATATTGGGTGATGATCGCGCTGCCGTCGTCGTTCAGCTCATAGGTAAAGTCGCCGCTGGTGTAGCCGGCGGCTGCGGCAGACAGAAGCAGCGTCGGCACGAGGCCGATCAGCAGCGCCGCCGCAAGCAGGATGCTCAGCAATCTTTTTTTCATGGTGTTCTCTCCTTTTTTCATAGTGTCCTCTCCTTTTTTCGTGATTCGCGCGGCATGGATTCCCTAGGGAAGCTCTGATTAAATCGCAAGAGTGGTCAGCGAGGGATTTTGTTCCAAATTG
>OIWU01001394.1_pt1 | contig 24070 bp, 18 predicted proteins | sample 1587711 | NCBI WGS metagenome assembly OIWU01 (sample SAMEA3888909, study PRJEB22519) | human gut metagenome | biome: human gut; feature: human-associated habitat; material: faeces | place: Denmark | collected 2010 | reverse complement strand
TGCGGGTGGACCCCTGCATCCCCCACACCCTGACCGGCTACACGGTCACCCGCCGCTTCCGTGGCGCAGAGTATCGCATCACGGTGGACAACGCCGCCGGGGTTCAGCACGGCGTCAAGGCGGTTACCGTAGACGGCAAGGCCATCTGCGGCAATGTGCTGCCGCTGGCTGCCGCCGGGACCGAGGTAACGGTGCAGGTAACTATGGGTTAAACCGACTTTTTCTGCTTCCTCATATTATTCTCCTTTTCATAACCAACGCCGCCGCGCAGCCCCCCCTGCACGGCGGCGTTGGTTTCACAGCTTATCCGACCGTACAACGATCAAAAATGCGCTCCGCGTTGCTCTGCGCATAGATAGCGGAATTATTATTTTAATTTGCATAGGGCTGTTGCACAAGCCCAACAAAAAGGCCAGAGTTATTTAGCCAAAAGGCTTTACAACTCTGGTCTTTTGCTTTAACGTTAACAGTGCAAAAATGAAACGGATAAAGCAAGAACAGCATATCGAAATTGAGGAGAAAAGTCAACAGTTAAAATTTCGAATCTTCGTGGTCTCCACTTTCACATAGGCATCATCAGGCACCTTGGGGAGATACTTCATCAGGAAATCAACATCCTGCTGGATTCGCCGGACGGCAGCTTCCAGTGCAGAATAGTTGATTCTGTAGAATAGAAATTCTGCTTGCTTTCATAATCTGCTAAAAGTACGCAAGTATGAAGGAAAAGCGAGAAATACGCAATGTACCCTCTTTTAAAAAGAGGGTACAAAGAAAGGAAATTCAAAAAACTGTAGTTTGAGTTATAAATACTGGATAAAGAATTTCTGCGCGGCCTGCACTCGTTCCTTTTCACCAGCCTCATGGGCGAAGCCCGGAAGGATCGTCAGCTCCGTATGGACGCCGTGCTCTTGGAAATTTTTCTGCAGGCTCTTCATACGGGCTACGCGGTTATCGCCATACGGGGAGTCGCCGATAAACTTGTTGTCGAGCTCGCCGACACTGATGAGGACGGGTACCTTCTTTACGGCTTCGAGGTCGACATCATAACCGAAGTAATCCTTGAAATCACGGATACCCCAGAAGTAGTCCTCGTCTGGATTCAGGAAGGTCGGACGGCCAGGTGCACCGATGGAGCAGGCCTTCAGACGATCAGGGTGAGCGAGCAGGAAGCGGTTTACGAACTGCCCGCCACCAGAGTGTCCGAACATGAAAAACTGATCTGTGTGAACGCCTGGATAGCGCTTCGCCATATCCTCGATCATATCGAGGAGAATCAGATCATAGCGGATGCCGTCGCAGGAGAGGAGCTTATAGCTGTTGAAGTCATCGCGCTGAATGAGTCCACCCGGGAACATAGGCGCAAGCACAGCCATATGATATTTGTCGGCGAGTTCCTTCGCCTGCTTGATGTACTCTTCGATTGCACAGCCGGTTCCATGGATGATGACGAGGAGAGAGTACTCATGCTCCTCTTCGTCGTAGTAGTAGTCTGGGAGATGCACCCAGTAGTGGAAACGCAGGTCGGTCGGACAGTGCCAGAGCATATTTAAGTAAGCATTGCCGAACAGGTTTTTCTGCTGCTCAAGCGTGAGATTCGTAGCCAAAGGATTCTGATTTGCCATACAGTACCTCCAGGATTACAGGAATTTACCGAAAACGAAGCTTGCGATGACGAGCATGATGGCACCACCGATTCTGGAAGAAATCTGAGCATAGGACATCAGCTCCATGCGGTGCGCAGCGCCGAGACACTGTACGTCGCCGGCACCACCGCCGTTTGCCATACAGAGTCCGGCAGTCAGCATTCCTTCTACAGGATAGAAGTGGAACAGCTTACCGACGATGAAGGTTCCGATCATCGCACCAATGACAGTCGCCATGATGATGACGATATACGCTGGGTTTGTGAAGACCTTCGCGTAGTCTGTGAGGTTCGTACCGATACCAACGGTAATCATCAGTGGGAAGGACATATACTTTACGAAGAATTGCTGCATGCCCCTTGCGCCGGCCTTCACGTTTTCCGGCAGGATATTCGTCATATTCAGAATCGCCATCAGGATGACCATGAAAGCGAAGGTATGAATACTGAAGCCGAGGTTTGCATGGTTGATGATGGAGATGTGCTTTGCGTAGAGGTTAGCTACATTGAAGCATACGACACCGAGTGCGAGACCGGTTGCGTAGTCGGCTGCGGTCGGCTTCACGTCACTGGACTTCGTGCTGACATTTTCTTCACCGACCATGAGACGACCATTACCCGTCATGGATGGCTTGATCTGGCCGAGCTTGTTCAGCAGTGCAGACATGAAGACGGCGCAGAGATTGCCAATGCTGATGATTGCAAAGGCAGATGCATACCAGGAGGAGGCATCACCGCCGGTTGCAGCAGCCCACATTTTGCTCATCGGTGTGATACCGGCACCATTGCCACCGCCCATGACTGGAATTGCATAGGTGGCGATCGCCTCGATTGCGCCGACGCCAGTGATGGCACCTACGAGACCAGCGAGGCCGAGTGCACCTGCAATACCTGCAAGAATCGTCGGAATGAATCCGGCGAAGGATTTGATGAGCATCTTACGATCAACCGAGAGCACAGAGCCGGTGATCAGGACGAGAATGTAGAGATCGAGGAAACCGGTGGAGCCGTTGAAGGTATTCAGGGCTTCCATCGAGCCTTCACCGATCAGGTGGAAGGTGTTCATCGCGCCGGCTACGAGGCAGGAGAAGAGCATGCCGCCGCCGAACCAGGTCTTCCAGACCGGGATATGGTCACCGACCCAGCCGAGCAGCGTGCCGATGATCATCGCGAAGGCGAGTGCGCCGACCATGTTGGTCAGCATCCAGTCATTGGCTGCCATCACCATCATCAGTATACTGAATATAAGGTACATCCACAGAGGGAACCCAAGGATTTTCGTTTCTTTTAACTTATTCACAGTAAATCCTCCCAAAAAGTGATACAGAATTTTTAAAGCACTTTTATTTGCCAGCAAATTTGATAAATGTATTGTACAAAAATGGGAATAATTGTGCAAGACTGTGACAATGGCGATTCTTCTATGGGACGATAACCATTTGGAATGGACATAGCGCCATAAAACAGAAAAAGAAGCACTCGCTCTGTACTGCAAATTGAATGACGAATGCTTCTCCTTTTTCTGTTATGAACCTGATTCCAAAATGTTATCGATTTTTAGCAGATGCGCTGATCATGTAGCGCCAGACGATTTCTGCAGAAGGGGATAAGTTGCGGCCCTTCTTTCGGGCGACGATGACATAACGATACAGAGTATCGCCTTTTATCGTGCCATAGACCGGGTTTTGACCAGTAGATGAATTACGAATCGTCGTGTGCGGCAACAGGGCGATGCCACAGCCGCTGCAGGCAACGAGATATCGTGTGTCAACATAATCAATGCGCTGCGGATGAATCGGTGTGATGTGATATTTTCTGAAAAAAGATTTTTCGGCATCATACAGCCCCTGACCTGGCGTCGCCAGAATATATCGGAGCGACGGATTACGGAAACGGCTGATGTCGATTTCAACCGGATGCTCGAGTGAATTATCGGAGATATCTAGGTCCTCCAGAATCGGTGATTCCTGTGGAATGACAAATACGAGCGGATCCTCCTGTACTGGCATATACTCGATGTTTTCGGAGTGTACAGGTTCAGTATAGATGGCTAAGTCGATGGATTCGCTTTCCAGCTCTTCTTCGCACTGCTGAGAGTTGCGATTCAGGTAACTGAGATGTATCTCTGGATGTGTCATCATGAAAGGTGCTGCCTGAACAGCAGCGTAGGCGCCACCACGATGCGTTGTGGCAATCAGTACAGGCTCTGCTGGAATCTGATTAAACTGTCGAAGACTATCCATCATCTCGCTTTCGAGCTGCACATAGCGCCGAGCAAAATCGAGAAAAATTTCGCCCTGTGGTGTAACGCTGATCGGGCTGTGCGTGCGGTCAAAAGGCGAAAAGCCCAACTCTTTTTCAAGCTTATTCAGCTGTTTGGTCAGTGCCGGTTGCGAGATAAACAGTCGCTTCGCCGCCTGGGTAATGTTTCTGTATTTTTCTACCTCGAGCACATAACGGAAAATACTTGTATCCATGTGGACCTCCGAAATCGATGTCTTAACGATAATATATCAGAATCAGAGCGAAAAATAATTAAAATTTCGGGTGATGCGCTGTTTCTGCAAAGCAATAAGGCCTAGCTTATCCATGCCGTTGAAAGAAAACAGCTATCGAAACTATAGATTCCAATTGCAAAAACATTGAAGAAAATGCCCAAAAAGAGACTCCGGATACTGAAATGAACCCCAAAAGTTAGACAAAAATGGGTCTTTCCCAAATTTTGTGTAAAGTCCAGACAGCTATAAAACAAGAGCGATTTTAATATGAGGCGAAAAACGGCGAAACCGGCTGTCGCCTTAACAATAACATAACGCCGGCAAGGGGGAATGTCAAGGGCGGCAGTGGCATTCATGCCGGGCATGAGGCTGCCGGTGTCGTCGATGCGGATGGTGACGGGGTAAGTGGTGGTGCCGCCGCTGGTGGTGCCTGCAGACTGGGAGCTGGCGGCAGCGGGCTTTGCACTGTTCTTCGGGACAAGCACGGCTGCGGCCACCGCTGCCGCGCAGACGACGGCGGTGATGGGCTTCCAGTGCTTTTTGATAAAGGGCTTCACGCCCGCCGGAGCCGGCTGGGCAGAGGCCGTGTCAAGACCGACGAGATATTCCGGATCGACCTTGTCCTGTGGTTTCTTTTTTGATAGCATGGTGATTTGCCCCTCCTAAGAGATTTCGCGGGGAGCACTTCTCCCCATTTGACAGGGAGAAGTATATATTCCAAATCTTAGAAAATGCCCGAGAAATTTATTAAGAAGGACTTAAGAGGTTTGAATTTTTCATGAAACCCTCTCAGTCACCTTCGGTGACAGCTCCCCCAAAGGGGGAGCCACTGGCGTGTCGGTCAGGCTCACGCTGGACGAGCGAAACTTGATTTGTCATAAACAGCAGTGCCCTGCGCCAGAGATTAACAGCTGCTTGACAAGGAGTATCGTCCTGAAGCAGTTGACCTCTGTAGCAAGGCACTGAATTTTACGTTATATTGAGCTTTCAGCAGGCAGGCGAAAGTGGCCCGGCCTGCCAATGGCTCCCCCTCTGGGGGAGCTGTCACGCCTGCGGCGTGACTGAGAGGGCTATGGGAAACAGCAGCGTGATGCAAAAGCGTTCGCCACTCTGCTCGATGCGGCATTCTGCGTGCATCTTTTCCATCATGGTCTCGATGCTGGTGAGGCCGACCTTGGTGCTGTCGGTGCGGTGCTGGCCGGGGAGGACGGCATTTTCAAAGGCAAGCCCGGCTTTGCCGTTCTCCTTGACGAAGCGGACGGAAATGTCCTGCGCCGGGTCGGCGTATTTGAGCAGGTTCGAGGTGATGTTGTCGAGGATGCGGCGGACGTACTGCTCTTTTACGGTGAGGGTGTCGTCCTCCTCGCCCAGCTCGAGGGCGCAGGCAAAGCCCCGCTCCTGCAGCTCGCCCACCATCTCGGTCAGCGGCTCCTCGAATATCTGGGAGAAGCGGGCCGGCGGGTCGATGACGGCCACGGTATCCCGGGTGACGAGGGCGTATTCGAAGAGGTTGTCCGACAGCTGCTTGAGCTGGCGGGCCTTGGTGTCTATCTTGGCAAGGTAATCTTCGGCCTGCGCCGTCGTCTCATATTTGCGGTGGCGAAGGATCTCGGTGTAGAGCAGCAGGGTGGTCAGGGGCGTGCGGAGGTCGTGGCTCATCTCGGTGATAAGGTTCTTCACCTTGGCGGCGGCGGCCGCCTCGTCTTCGTGCTGCTGGCGGAGGGTGAGACGCATGGAGTCGAGGCTGGACGCCAGCGTCGTCAGCTCGTCGCTGCCCTGCACCGTGATGGGGTGGTCGAGGTCGCCGCCCTCCATGGCCTGAATTTCTTCGCTGAGCTGGACGATGTACTTCACGATGCCCCGGCTCCCCCAGAGGAAGAAGAGGGGGAAGGATGCGAGGCAGATGATGAGCAGGAGGTCACAGCCAGTGCTGTAGCAGGCGTCGAAACCGTTGTAGTAGAGCAGGGCCGTGATCTCACCGTCCGAGAAGTTCAGGGTGTAGACGGGCGACCAGTCGTAGAAGGGGCCGTGCTGGTAACTGTCGGTCAGCTCAGGGGCCTCCGGGTCGTTGTTCTTGTAGTAGTGGCGGGGGGCGTAGGACGAATAGATGAGCTTCTGGTCGCGGTAAAGCTCCAACAGGTTATAGCGATGGCTCCGCGTCCAGTCGGTGAGCTTTTTGATGTCTGTGCTGGAAAGGGAATTTTCGGTGATATAGTTCTGCAGCTCGTTGACCTGATACTGGGAAGCTTTGGTCTGAACCTCGGGCTGGTCGAAATAAAGACGGAGGCCCTTGTTCAGCACCACCTGCAGAAAGCCCAGCAGCAGAAAGCTCGCCAGTCCCGACAGGATGATGAGCCGGGTGAACTGTTTCGCCAGACCGTGCTTTTCAGGTGCTGCCATTGCCGTCCTCCTGCGCCGCAAAGCGGTAGCCTTTGCCCCAGACAGTGCAGATGCGCTGAGGATTCTGAGGGTTATGCTCTACTTTCATCCGCAGATTGCGGATATGCACCATGACGGTGCCGTTGGAGACGTAGAAATACGGCTCGCCCCACACGGTCTCGTAGATGACCTGCACCGGGAAGATGCGCTGGGGGCTCTGCATCAGCAGCTTGAGGATCTTGTACTCGGTCTCGGTCAGGTCGGCCTCCTGCTCGTCCACCCAGACCCGGTTGCAGTCCAGCGCGATGCGCACGCCGTGGAGCTCCAGCATCTGGGCGTCGGGCCTGGGGTGGTGAGGTTCGGCCTGGTCTTTGCCCTGATAGACGCAGTAGCGCCGCAGCAGAGCCTTGACCCGGGCGCTCAGCTCCGCGAAGGAGAAGGGCTTGGCCAGATAGTCGTCGCCGCCCGCCGTCAGGCCCAGAAGCTTATCGGATTCCTGCGATTTTGCGGTGAGAAAGAGGATGGGGACGGTGGAGGTCTTTCGTATCTCCTCGCAGACCCGCAGGCCGCTCATGCCGGGCATCATGATGTCGAGGATGACCAGATCGACTTCCGGTGTGAGCAGGCTGAGGGCGCGGGGGCCGTTTTCGGCTTCGAGGATGCGGTAGCCTTCCCCGGACAGAAGGATGCGCACGCCGTCCCGGATGTCCGGGTCATCCTCTACGATCATGATGGTCTGCATAGTCTATGATTCCTTTCCTGTATTGCATAGTGTCAGTATAGCAGATTTTCTGCATTGTGGACAGTTTATCACATACTTCTTGGGATTTGTGGGATAAGATCCTAAGGAATTCTTAAGGAAGCGGCCATTTTGCCTCTTGCGGAGCGGGGCGGGGGAGAGTATTCTTATAGAAGAATACACAGGAAGTGAGGGTATCCTTATGCACAAAAAAGTTTTGGTATGTCTGCCCCTGAACGACGCCCACCGCGCCGCGCTGGAGGCATCCGTGCCGGAATTTGAATTCCGTTTCAACGCGCTGGACGACGTCCACGCCGAAGATGTGCTCTGGGCTGACATCGTGCTGGGCAACGCACCGGTGTCGATGATCCGCCAGAACAAGCACATCGAGTGGTTCCAGTCCAACTCCGCCGGCCCCGACGCCTACCTGAAGCCCGGCGTCCTGCCCGAAAACTGCATGGTGACCAACGCCACCGGCGCCTACGGTCTGGCCATCAGCGAGTGGATGCTGGCCATGTGGCTGGGCATCCAGAAGGATATGTTCCTCTACCGCGACCGCCAGAACCAGCGCCAGTGGGCTCCCATTGACCGCCCCGTGAGGGGCATCACCGGGGCGCGGGTGCTCTGCGTCGGCATGGGCGACATCGGCTCCAACTTTGCCCGCCGCGCCCATATGCTGGGCGCTGAGGTGGTGGGCGTCCGCCGCACGGTCCACCCCGACACGCCCTGCCCGGACTACTGCCTGCGTGTGGTGGCCCAGAGCCAGCTGGACGAGGAGCTGCCTGAGGCCGACCTCATCGCCCTGAGCCTGCCCGGCACCCCTGAGACCAATAAGCTGTTCAGCGCCGAGCGCTTCGCCAAATGCAAGGATGGTGCCATCCTCATCAACGTGGGCCGCGGCACCACCGTGGACAGCGACGCCCTCGTGGAGGCCCTGCGCAGCGGAAAAATTTTTGGCGCGGGCCTCGACGTCACCGACCCGGAGCCTCTGCCCGCCGACCACCCGCTGTGGGGTGAGCCGGGCGCTATCATCACGCCCCACAACTCCGGCAAGTTCAGCCTGCCCAAGACGCTGGACAACATCGTGGACATCTTCATCCACAACCTCAAGCGCTACGCTGAGGGCCTGCCGCTGGACAATCAGGTCAACCGCACCACCCGCTATGCCGCCGACCAGAACGGCGGCCACCGCCTGCTGAGCACCCTGTAAAACGCTGTAACGATGAAAACGCCATCTGCGCCGAGACGCAGATGGCGTTTTTGCTACTTCACAGAGATGACCGGCGGCGGGAAGCTGTCCAGCGCCGTCCAGTCGGGCTTATAGATGCGGAGGAAAAGGTGGAATTTTTCGTCCGAGACGGGGAGCCAGTTGGTAGTGTCCTCGGGCGCGTCCTTGGAGAGGGTGACGTCCACCGAGCCGTCGGCGTTCCGATGGAGGCCGGAACGATCGTTCACGCAGTAGCGGCTGATGGGGTTGTCGATGAGGAAGTTGTCCTCGCCGTAGGCCGTCACCGACCAGAAGCCGTTGCCCACTGTGGGCGGGAGGGCGTCGAAGTGGAGCGTGTAGGTCTTTTGGCCCGTAAGGTCGGCCCCGGCGCTGTCGGTGGAGGTGCGCGGGTAGATGGCGATGTCGGTGGTGTTGGCCCCGAGGCCCATCAGGGCGACCATCGTCCGGTAGTCGTAGGCGGTGCCGAAATTGCCGATGGGGTCGCCATAGTAGATCCACTGGCCCATCTGGCGGGAATAGCGTGCTGCCTGTGCCCGGAGGCTGCTCTTGAGCTGAAGGAGCAGCCGCTTCCAGCGCAGCCCGCCGAGAGGGCCGAGGGCGGAGGCGTCGAACTGCTGGCCCGGGCCGACGGAAAGGGCCGCGAGGCTGCGGAGAAGAGGCGCGTCCGCCTCGGCGGGCGGGTCTGTCTCCATCAGCCGGTTGGCGGTGTCGAAAAACTCCTGCGGCGTCATGGCGAGTACCTTCTGCACCGGGACGAAATCGTTCTCCGGAGAATAGCTCCCTTCCGGCGCAGCGGCCAGCCCGGCGGGGTAGGCCGAGAGGGGCATCAGCTGCATCCGGCCCTGAAGCGCCGCCACGTTCGGCAGGTCGTCCGGCCCGGAGAGCATGATGCGGGCGATGGTCCAGACCGTCCGGGTGGGAATGTCGATGCGCCGGACGCCCTCGGGCAGCGTGCCCTCCCAGCTCGAGTAGGCGATGGCGTAGGCCCCGGGTGCTTCCAGCACGGCGGCGGTGTTCGTCCATGCGTCCAGTACCTGCACGTTGAAAAAGCGGTCGGCCTCCGGCACGACGTAGATTTGAGGCTCGGCGCTGACGTCCAGCCACGCCTGCGTGTAGATGGTGTCCACATTGGGGCTGACGACCGTGCGGCTGGAAGCGTCCAGCAGCTTCCGGGCGTGGATGAACTGGTTGACGGGGGCGCGGCTGGCGGAAGCGGTCTTCGTGTTGGTGGAGACGGTCTTGGTGGCGTCCACGAGCACCAGCGGGAAGGCGTAGAGATAAGCTTCTTCCAGCAGGGTCTGGATGGCAGAAGCCGCATCGGCTTTCTGGGCCGGCAGCAGCGTGACGCCGCAGGCGGCGGCAGCGGCAGAGGAGAGCTTGAGGAAATCGCGGCGGGTCATTTTCATGGCGGGAGTCCTCCTGCTTTGTCAGATTCAGCGGGCCAGAACGATGGAAAGGGTGACTTCCTTGGCGTCGGGCGAGAGGTCGAAGCTGCCGCCGTCCTGTGCGGTGAGGCAGATCGTGTAGACCTTCTTCGCGCTGAGACGGGCCGGGGCATCGTCGAAGTGCCAGTCGGACACCTCGTGGTAGCGGCCATCCGTGCCGAGGGCGAAGAGCTTATAGTCGGCGGCATTTCCGGTCAGGCCGTTGATGCGGAAAGAAACCGCAGTCGCGGGGTGGAGGTTGTCGAGGGTGGCGGTGTGGAGCCAGCTTGCGGGGGTGCCGGCGCCGCCTGCGGCCTGGAACTCTGCCGCCAAAAGCACCCGGCGGGAGGTCTTGTCCAGATCGACTTTGCGGTAGGGCATCTCGGGCAGGAAGACGAAGCGGTCCTGCAGGCGGAGCAGCTCTTTGTAGCCGGTGGGGCAGTAGAGCTTGTTGCCGTCACGGCCCGCGTACATGCCGATGGCCATGTTGTTGTAGCCGTAGAGGGAGGCGACGTCCACGGTGAGGACGGTCTTTCCGGTGTCGAAGTCCAGCACGATGTACTGCCACATTCCGCTGTCCACGTCCTGCACGAAGCCGTAGATATAGCCGGTGGCGGTGGAGAGCTTCATCATGGAAGTGTCGCTGAGGTCGTCGCGGCACCAGATGCTCTTCATGGTCCAGCCGTCGGCGGTGCGGATGGTGTCCACCCGTTCGACGCCGGGCATGATCATGCAGTTGCCCTTGAGCAGCCAGTTGCGGTCGTAGATGTTCTCATAGCTCTGGATGGACGAGTCACTGTCGGGCTTTGCGAGGTTGGGGCTGCCTGCGCCGAACCAGTTGCAGACGATGGTGCTGACCCGGCCATTGCCGTGGTCGTAGACGATGGCCGAATTTTCCACCGACACCGGCATGTTGGCGGGCAGCTCGTCGATGACCGGGTGGCTGGCGGCGACTTCGCCGGTGCGGATGTCCACAGCCATCAGGCTGACCGTCTCGAGGTTGTCGGTGAAGAAGACCAGCTCCCGGCTCAGAGAGGGCGAGCAGCCGCCGCCCCATGCCAGACCGCCGCCGGTGGTGGCAGCGCCCTCGCGGCTGTCTTTTGCGCCCACGCTGTCGTAGGGGGTGCGCCAGACGACTTCAACGCCGCCGTTGGCGCGCAGCAGGTAGCAGGCAAGATTCGTCAGGATGACCGCACCCTCCCGGCAGGAGGCAATGCCGTTTTCAGCACCCTCGCCCGGAGCGGGAGCGTAGACATGGACTTCGTGGTCGAGGTCGGCAGTGCCGCCGGCAAGGATGGTTTCGATGGCATTGTGGGAGATGTAGCCCATCGCGCCCTGCTGGCTGCGGCTGGGGTAGATGCGGAAGCCGCCGGTGACGAACCAGAGGTTGCCGTCGTAGTCGAAGACGATGGAGAGCAGATTCTGCTCGAGGCTGCGGCCAAGCACCCGCTCGGCAGCCTCTTTGATGTTGATGTCCAGTACCTTTTCGAAAACCGGCAGAGGCGTACCCTTCTCGTCGGTGGCGCGAAGCATCAGCACATGGTTGTGGCTGGTGGGGCAGACGATGAGGTTGCGCCCGTCTACAAAGGAATAGGAGCTTTGGATGAGATAGCCGCCGCCGTCGTGCTTGGCGGGAGAGAAAAAGCCGATGGTGCGGACTTCTTCTGCGTCGAGGTCGCGGATGGCCAGACCGCCCAGGAACGGGCTGACGGGGTTATCGAAGTTGTCGAAGAAGATGGCCGGGGAGGCGTTGGGGTTCGTCTTTTCCATTGCCACGTTGACCTCGGGGCAGATGCCCACGGGGAGGACGGCGTCGGTGGAGTCGGTGTTGTAGCAGTCGTGGTGGATGTTTGACTCGCTGCGGCCCATAAAGGGGTTGGCGTCCACGACTTTCGCGGTCAGAGGCTTCGGCGGCAGGGCGGTGTCTGCGCCGTGGAAAAGGTCGGACAGAAGGCAGTCTGCCCTGGCGGCAGGGGCCAGCTGGCAGGACAACAGTGTGAGAGCGGAAGCGCTGAGGAAGCTGCGTCGGGTCATTTTCATGGTGGAGTCCTCCTTTAATTAGCTGTGTCAACCTCTCCGTCATTGCTTCGCAATGCCACCTCCCCTAACGAGGGGAGGCTTTGGCATTTCGTAAAGCTTTATCTCTTCGCCAGAGGCTCCCCTCGGTAGGGGAGCTGTCGAGCGAATGCGAGACTGAGAGGTTAAAGGTTCAATAAAATATTCACCCGGAACAAACCGTTCTCGGTCTCGACGGTCATAGAACCGCCATATCTGGAAACGGCCGTCTGGATGGAGACGAGGCCGATGCCCATTCCGTCGTGTTTCGTGGAGTGGAGGGTGCCCTGCTGGCGCTTGAGTACGCCGTCATAGCGGTTCTCCACCAGCAGGCCCAGCATGGCGGGGCTCAGCATCCGGGCCATCACCTTCACCTGCCGCTGTTCGGGCGGCAGCTTCTGGCTGGCGTGGAGAGCATTTTCCAACAGGTTGCCCAGCATCATGCAGAAGTCGGCCTCCGGGATGGCCAGCTGGCGGGGCAGTTCCAGCCGCCAGTCCACCGGCACGCCGAGGCTGTGGGCCTCGTGGTCGTAGTGACCGGCCAGAGCGTCCACGGCAGGATTCGCGCAGAGGGTGGGGCGCTCCTCGCTCAGCTCGGATTCGTACTGGTGCAGATAGTTTTTCAGCTCATCCACCTGCCCGGCCTCGGTGAGTCCGGCGATGACATGGAGGTGCTGGCGGAAGTCGTGGCGGAGATGCCGCGTCTGCTCCATATAGGTCCGCAGCTCGGTGTAGCGGCGGGATTCCACGGCCAGAAGCTGGTTTTCCCGGTCCAGCTGGGCGCTGCGGGTATACTCCCGGGCCACCTGATACATCTCGTACAGCAGCAAAAAGATGCCCAGCAGAGAGATGGATACGGCCAGGACAGAAATGATCATCAGACGGTTGATGAGCACGACGGCCGGGTCCAGCGGCATACAGAAGACGAGGAAAGCCGCGTAGATGGTGGGCAGCGGCCACGCCGACTGCCAGAAGGCTTCGCCCCGGTACTCCCGCAGCAGCCAGCGGCTCCACTGGACGGCGGTGAACCAGAAGATGATGCAGAGCACTGCCGAGAGTCCCAGCTTGAGCAGAGAGGTGGAGACGAGACAGGCCGGGGCGTCGTTGCCCACCTCAGCCCGGGCGTTGAGCACCACGGAAAGCAGGGAGCAGACCGCCGTCATGACGCCGGAGACGGAGAAGAGAAAGGCGGTCTGGCTCACGGAAACTTCCGGACCCACCCGCCAGCGCAGCAGCCAGAACGCCGCCAGCAGGGTGGGCAGAAGCAGGATGTTGCTGTCCAGCTCGAAGATAGCGCAGAGGGCCGCCGCTGCAAGGCAGATGACCGTGACGAGAGTGGCTGCCAGCACAGCGGTGCGCCGGGGTGCTTTCACATGCTCCCACAGGGGCGCGAGGCAGAGGAATGCCCCCGGGTAGAAGACGGCGAGGTCCAGAAAATAGCGTCCAAATAAAGAAAAGTCCAAGGTCGGGCCTCCTCTCGGCGTCATAACTCCCGCCGCATATGGCGGAACTGATATTGTGTGAACTGGGCGAACAGGGTGTTCTTATCCTTCTGACGCACGGGCAGGCAGGTGCCGTCCAGCATCTCGAAGCAGTCACAGTCCAGCCGGAGCACCTTGTCCATGTTCAGGATGACGCCCCGGTTGCAGACGAGGAAGTTCTCCTGCACCCGCAGCAGCTGCTCCACCTGGGAGAAAGTGGAGACTGTCCGGCACTCGCCGTCGTCGCTGACGATGCGGACGTAGTGGTTCTGGGCCATGGCGTACTGGATCTTCCGCAGGGGGAGATGTACCTGCTGCCGTGCGATGCGGACTTCCAGCTCCGGTTCGGCCCGGAAGAGCACCCGCCGCAGCTCGTCGGCCAGCTGGAAGAGCTTTTCTTCCCGGTAGGGTTTGAGCAGATAGTCGAAGGGGTGGACGGGGAATGCGTCCCATACGTATTCCGGGGACGAGGTCACGAACACCAGCAGCAGGTCGGGGTCGGCCCGGCGCAGGATGCGCGCCGTCTCGATGCCGTTGGTGCCTTCCATGCAGATGTCGAGAAAAACGACCTGATAATTTTTTGAGGGGAACGCCGCCAGAAAGGCGTCGCCGCTCTCATAATGGTCACAGACCAATGGTTGCCCGCCGCCGAAAGCCAGCCGCAAAAGGCTCTCCAACCGCTGAGCGTCGGGCAGGCGGTCTTCTACGACCGCAAATCGAAGCTCCATCCTCAGTTCCTCCCTTATGACCATATTATAACATAACCATCGGGGCTTAGACACAGCGATTCACGCAGGAAACGACCCCATTCACGCAGGTTTGACGGCCCTCAAAAAAAAGGAGATGGAAATTTGTGATGAGAGGATGAAGTTTTGTGCTGTTGAAAACTTTCGGCAGACATAGAAAAGCGCACCCCTTCTGCTTCTGTGTGGAGAAGGGGTGCGCTTCGTTTATACTTCGAGTTCAGCGGGGTCGGACTGGTAGTCCTTTTTCAGCTCTGCCTGCAAACTGCCCTCGATGTCCTTGAGACATTCCAGCAGCAGGGGATTGAAGGTGCCGCACTCGCCGCCCAGTATCATCTGCACGGCCTTTTCGTGGGGGAAGGCTTTTTTGTAGCAGCGCTCACTGGTCAGCGCGTCGTAGACATCGGCCAGCGAGACCAGCTGAGCCCCAATGGGGATGTCGTCGCCTGCCAGGCCGTCCGGATAGCCCCGGCCATCCCACCGCTCGTGGTGCCAGCGGGCGATGTCGCAGGCCGTCTGCAAAAGCGGTTCGGTGTCGAAATTTTCCAGTCGGTGGAGCAGGGCCGCGCCCTCGGTGGTGTGGGTCTTGATGACGGCGAACTCCTCCGGCGTCAGGCGGCCGGGCTTGTTCAGTATCTTCTCGTCGATGGCGATCTTGCCGATGTCGTGCAGGGCCGAGGCGAGGGTGATGTTGTCCTGCTCCTCGGAAGAGAGGGAGTATTTATCGGTCTTGCGCAGCAGCTGGGCCATGATCTTCTCGGTCAGGATGCGGATGTGGCGGACGTGGGAGCCGCTCTCACCGTTGCGGAACTCCACGATCTGGCTCAGCACATTGACCAGCATGGTGGTGTTGTGCTCCTGCTTGCGGGTCTGGGCCGACACCATCCGTACCAGACGCCGCTGCTTGGCGTAGAGCCTGATGGTATTGAAAGCCCGGCGGTAGACCGTCCGGGCGTCGAAGGGGCGGTTGATGTAGTCGGAGACGCCCAGCTCGAAGGCCCGGCGGATGATGTCCTTGGAGTCGTCGCTGGAGATCATGATGACCGGGATGTCCTCGATGGAGTGGTCACGGTTCATGGCCGACAGCACATCGAAGCCGTCCAGCACCGGCATATTGATGTCCAGCAGCACCAGTGCGACGTCGCCGGGGTTGTGGCGCAGCTGCTCGAGACACTCTTCGCCGTTGGAGGCTTCCAGGATGCGGAAGTCGGTCCCCAGTATCTCGGCCAGCAGCATCCGGTTCATCGCGGAGTCGTCGGCGATCAGGATCTGCTGGCGGCTCTGCTTGGGCAGCAGGGTGGCCGGGGCCGACAGCACCGCGCTGGAGCTGGCCACAATGACGGTGTTCTTGTGCTCCTTGGCCTGATACATCAGGCGGCTGGCACAGTGGACGGCAGTCTCCATGGTATCCTCAGCAGTCTGCAGTACGCCGCCGATGCTCAGCGAGAGATGGATGTGAGGGTAGCCGGGGACGCTTGTGGTCTGCACCCGGGCGCGTATCTGCTCGAGCTTGGATCTTATCTTCTCGATGGGGCAGCCGGGCAGGATGAGCAGGAATTCGTCGCCGCCGTAACGGATGAGGGTGTCGGTCTGACGGATGCAGTCCCGGATGACCGCCGCCGTAACCTCCAGTGCCAGGTCGCCGGCCTGATGGCCGCAGGAGTCGTTGTAGATCTTGAAATCGTCCAGGTCCATGATGGCGACGCCGAAGGAGCCTTCGAAGCCCTGCACGACGTCCTCATAATAGCGGCGGTTGAAGGCACAGGTGAGGCTGTCGTGGTAGAGCTTGACGCCGTAGCCGGATGCCTCGCTCATCAGTGCTTCGCTGTCCTCCGGGTCGATGGTGGTGCGCCCGGGGGTGCGCTGGACGAGCTCGAGGACATAGGGCCTGCCCTCCACCTCATAGTAGTGGGCCGTGATGTGGGCGATGTCGGTGCCGCAGGATTCCAGACGGCAGGCTTTGCTCTTGGTCGCCAGCGCCAGCTTGGCCGCGCAGTGGCGGGAGAAGGCGCTCTTGTTCCGGCAGGCAAAACAGATGTCCGGCCCGGAAGGGTCGGTGCGTGTGCCTTCGTGGATACTGCTGACAGTATCTGCGTCCAGAAGACGGACGTCCGTATAGAGTTCGCGGCAAACCTCGAGACGGGCCTGCATCTCTTCTCTCGTCATAGAAATTGATACCCCAAACGTTTCGATTCAGAAAGAGAGGCTTCGGCAAAAAAGGACCGAAGCTCTCTTTATTCCTTCATTATACTGACGGAGATACAAAAATGAAAGAGAATTCAAGCAAATACTTCTGTTTTTGCCTATCTCTTTTCCGCTTCTTTGCCAAAAAGCAGGATGAAGCACACAAAAGACAAAAAATGCCCGGCACAGAGTAAGCAAAATACTCTGTGCCGGGCGGAGATGAGAAAAAGTTTCTTAGTGGTTGGCGGCGTGGTAGATGGCGATCATGTCGTCGAGGCTGAGTTTTTTGGCCGAGCCGAGGGCGGAGCCGGAAGCCTCGAGGCAGCGGTGGGCCATCTCGTCGATCTGCGCGTCAGTGGGGTCGATGCCCAGCTCGTGGAAGCTGGCGGGCATCCCGATGCTGTGGTAGAAATCCACCATGGCGTCGATGCCTTTCAGGGCAATCTCCTCGTCGGTGCCGTCGGTCGTCACGCCCATGACGTTCCGGGCAAAGCGGACGAAGCGGGGCAGGCAGTCCTTGTAGACGTACCGCGCCCAGCTGGGCCAGATGGCGGCGAGGCCCGCGCCGTGGGTCACATCGAACATGCCGCCCATCTCGTGCTCGAGTTTGTGGGACATAAAGTCGCCTCTGGCGATGCCGCAGCCGGTCAGGCCGTTGTGGGAGAGACTGCCCGCCCACATTACCTCGGCCCGGGCCTCGTAGTTGGCCGGGTCGGTGTGGAGGATGACCGCGTTCTTTATCACGGTGCGCAGCAGGCCCTCGGCCAGCACGTCGGTCAACTCCATATTGCCGCCATTGGTGAAATAGCGCTCCATGGTGTGCATCATGATGTCGGCGCAGCCGGACTCGGTCTGATAGTCGGGCAGGGTCTTGGTGAGCTCGGGGTCCATGAGGGCGAACTTCGGGCGGCTGATGTCGTCGTTGTAGGCCCGCTTCTGGTGGGTGTCCACCCGGGTGATGACGCTGCTGTTGGATGTTTCACTGCCCGCCGCCGCGATGGTCAGGATGCTGGCCACCGGCAGGCACTTTCTGGCCGTGCGGGTGTGCTCGTACAGCTCCCAGACGTCCTTTTCCGGCTCGGCAAGGCCGTAGGCGATGGCCTTGGCCGTGTCGATGACGCTGCCGCCGCCCACGGCCAGCAGGAAGTCGATGTTGTTCTCTTTGCCGATGCGGATGCCCTCGTAGACCTTGTCGAGGTGGGGGTTCGGCACGACGCCGCCCAGCGTCCAGCTGGAAATGCCGGCCTCGGTCAGAGAATTTTCAGCCCGGTCCAGCACACCGGAGCGGACGGCGCTCTTGCCGCCGTAGACGATGAGGACACGGGTGCCGCCGTATTCGCGCACCAGCGCGCCCACGCGCTGTTCGGTGCCTTTGCCGAAGATGACCCGGGTGGGGGAGTAGAACTCGAAATTGCTTGCCATAGTGGTCTGCCTCCTTGTAAGTGCTGCTTTCTGAGCAAAAGTATACACGAAATAGATTCGAAAGTCTACAGGCTCTGCGCCTGCCGCCGCAAAATATCCGGGACAAAACAAAACCCGCATCCTCCCGGCAGGAAAACGGGAGGATGCAGGCTTCATTGGAAAACATCAGACAAAAAACCTGCCGACTCGAGGCGGTTGCAAGCCCTCAGTCGGCAGGATGCTTACTTCTTCGGAGTCATAGCCTCTTGACCTCGATTTCTTCATTTTTCGGTCTGTACCGGACGTTTCATAGAAGATTCTCCTTTGAAACGGTGAAGAACGATTGGCAGGGGAATGAATTTCTCAGTACATTGGAATGACCCTTTTCTTAACTGTTGGAGTGCGGGATACGAATCACAGAGATGAATTTCATATTACCACATTCTTTCGAGTTAGATTTGCGAAGGGAGTGTCATTACTTAGTACATCGGAGTTTCTCCTTTGGAGTTATTCAAATAAGACGTTCCGTGCAAAAGCTTTCTTCATTGGGATCACCTTCGGCGGATCTATTTGAACGCGAGGGATTTTATTTCACAGACTGTTCTGTTATTCGCTTTATTGATGCTCAAGAACGGCTCTTGTTGTTGTGTTTTTATACGGGGGAAGCATCCCGTTTGTGGTGAGCCTCTGTTTTGCTTCTCAGCGAACCCCGACAGTCTGTGCGTACTGTGCGGGTTCCATATCGACCATCGGTCTTCGCTCCTTTCTGCTTAAAGTCAGCGGGGTTAGCTCTCATTTGAGCTTCTGCTGTACTTCTCTGGTTTCTGGCTTTATTATACACGCGCGGGCGCGGTTTGTCCATTCGCAGAATGCACAATGAATTGGATATATTTTTTCAATAAATGACAAAAAAACTGTATTGTTCATACAAACGTACGACTGAAACAGCCTCCCTGCGCAGTCTGGACGGCCCGCAGGGCCTTTTGTGGAAAACCTCTGCGCAAGAACTGCCAAACTTCTTCCGTGCTATCTTCCGCCGCGGTGGACAGAACGCCCAGTGAGCCTATATCCTATATTATAAACAGGTAATATTACTTAATAAAAATAAGCCGCCGATTAAGAAAATTTCATGCATCACACACTTGACAACTATATGAATTTTATATACCCGATATACATGGAGCGTATAATTTTGCCGAAAGGGTTTCGTTTTACCTCAAAAATGAAACGAATCGCTAAGGAATGACTAAGAATTTGGTCAAAATGGACAGTTTGACTGTGCATTATTATGCAAGATGCACAACATCCCCGGCTGAGGTGTGAAATAAGATATAACAAAAAGTAGAATATCGACCAAAGGTCTTATCAAACTGCACCAATCGTGCTATGATACCAGACGCAAAGGGCTGCGCTGAGCGCAGAAAGAGGGTGTGTTTCCATAAAAACAAACGCACCTTCTTTGATTTTCAGCACAGCTGCTTTAATAAAAGAAACGAAAGGAGATAGAGTGAAAACGAACGATACCTTTACGCTTCAGGATAAGACTCTGCTCAGAAAGGAGGCAAAGAGATGAACGCATTGACTGCGGCCCTGAAAGAGGAGCTGAATGTGGAGATGATCTCCCTCGGCGGCCTGCAGGTGCCGGAATCCGTGGTGGTCAGCTGGGGCATCATGCTGTTTCTGGTCATCGTCTCCATCCTGCTCACCCGGAACCTCAAGGTGGACCACATCTCCAGGCGGCAGGCCATCCTTGAGCTGGTCGTCACCATGATCGACAACTTCTTCACGGGCCTGCTGGGCGAGCAGGGCAGACGGTATGTGCCTTACCTCATGACGGTGGCTCTCTATATCGCCTGTGCGAACCTCATCGGCGTGTTCGGCATCAAGCCCCCCACGAAGGACCTGAATGTCACCGCTGCGCTGGCGCTCATGAGCATCTGCCTCATCGAGTATTCCGGCATCCATGCCCGGGGCGGCAAGGGCTTCCTCAAGAGCCTCACCGCCCCCACCCCCATCATGACCCCCATGAACATCCTCGAGATCGCCATCCGCCCCACCAGCCTGTGTATGCGACTGTTCGGCAACGTGCTGGGCGCTTTCGTCATCATGGAGCTCATCAAGCTGGTGGTCCCGGTGTTCGTGCCGGCCGTCTTCAGCCTGTACTTTGATTTGTTCGATGGTCTTATCCAGACCTATGTCTTTGTCTTCCTCACCTCGCTGTTCATGAAAGAGAGTATTGGTGGAGAAGAGTAAGAAAAATTCAACCTCTCCGTCAGCGCTGACGCGCTGCCACCTCCCCTAAAGAGGGGAGGCCTTGGCATTCCGTAAAGCCTCGCCTCTTCGCCAGAGGCTCCCCTCGGTAGGGGAGCTGTCAAGCGAATGCGAGACTGAGAGGTTGAGCAACCAAACACTTAAAATTAAAAGGAGAAATAATTATGAACGGACTCGTAGCTCTGGGCGCTGGCATCGCAGCGCTGACTGGTATCGGCGGCGGCATCGGCATCGGCATTGCCACCGGCAAGGCAACGGAGGCCATCAGCCGCCAGCCGGAAGCTTCCGGTAAGATCCAGACCAACCTGCTGCTGGGTGCAGCTCTGGCCGAAGGTACTGCAATTTTCGGCTTCGTCGTTGCTCTGCTCATCATCCTGTTCCTGGGTTGATAACGGAGGCATGACGAATGCTGACTCTGAATCTGAACCTTCTGTATACAGTCGTCAACATTCTGGTTCTGTTTTTGCTGCTGCGCAAGTTCCTGTACAAGCCTGTCATGAACATCATCGCACAGCGCCAGAAGCAGGTGGATGACGCACTGAACGCCGCCGAGACCTCCAAGCAGGAGGCCGCTGCGGCCCTGAACGACGCGCAGGCAAAGCTGCGCAATGTGGACGCCGAGGCTGTTGCCCGCCGCACTGCCTACGAGCAGCAGGCCGAAAAGGACAAGCAGCAGCTGCTGGCTGACGCCCAGAAGCAGGCCGACGCCATCCTGGCCGAGGGCAAAGCTGCCGCCGAGGCCGAGCGCCAGCACAAGCTGCGTCAGGCTGACGCCCAGACCACTGCACTGGCCCGCGCCATGTGCGAGAAGCTGCTGGCCCGCAACCTGAACGAGCAGGACGACGCCCGCCTGCTGGACGACCTGTTGGAGAAAGCGGGGGCTGAAAATGGCAAGTGAATTCAGCACCGAGTTCTTCTCGGCCAACCGCATCGTCAAAGCTGACCTCCGTGCCGCCCGCACCCCCCGCGAGGAGGACCTGGAGCGCATCAAGAAAGAGGTCGCGAAGCTGTACGACGCCACCGAGGTCATCCTGAACGTCACGGTGGACGACAGCCTCCTCTCCGGCTATGTGCTGCAGATCGGCGACCGCGTCTTCGATAACTCCGGCCGCCACGCCATTGACCAGATGATGGCCGACAAGCCCTCTCTGGCCACCCTCAAGACCCGCGTCGAGGACTACAAGCCCGCCGCCACCAGCGAAGAGGGCGGCGTGGTCATCTCCTCCGCCGACGGCATCGTGGAAGTGGAAGGCATGGACCGCGCCGTCTACGGCGAGATCGTCACCTTCGAGAATGGCGCCAAGGGCATGGTGGAGAGCGTCGAGCCGGGCCGTCTGGGCATCATGCTCTTCGACGGCGCTGAGACCGTCGGCGTCGGCACCATGGTCACCCGCAGCGGCAAGCGTGCCGGCATCCCGGTGGGCGACGGCTTCCTTGGCCGCGTCATCGACCCGCTGGGCGAGCCCATCGACGGCAAAGGCCCCATCGAGGCTGTGGGCTACAACCCCATCGAGAAGCAGGCCCCCGGCATCCTCGAGCGCCAGAGCGTGGATACGCCGCTCCACACCGGCATCCTCGCCATCGACTCCATGTTCCCCATTGGCCGCGGTCAGCGTGAGCTGATCATCGGCGACCGCCAGACCGGCAAGACCTCTATCGCCACCGATGCCATCCTGAACCAGAAGGACACCGGCGTGCTCTGCATCTACGTCGCCATCGGTCAGAAGGCTTCTTCCATCGCCCGCGTGGCCGAAGACCTGAAGAAGCACGGCGCGATGAGCTACACCACCATCGTGGCGGCTACCGCTTCCGACAGCGCCCCGCTGCAGTACATCGCACCTTACGCCGGTACGGCTCTGGCCGAGTATTTCATGGCGCAGGGCAAGAGCGTCCTCATCGTCTACGATGACCTCTCCAAGCACGCGGTGGCCTACCGTGCCATCTCTCTGCTGCTCCGCCGCTCTCCGGGCCGTGAGGCTTACCCCGGCGATGTCTTCTATCTGCACTCCCGTCTGCTGGAGCGCTCCTGCCGCATGAGCGATGCACTGGGCGGCGGCTCCATCACCGCACTGCCCATCGTTGAGACTCAGGCCGGCGACGTGTCCGCTTACATCCCCACCAACGTCATCTCCATCACCGACGGTCAGATCTTCCTCGAGAGCGCTCTGTTCAACGCCGGCAACCGCCCGGCTGTCAACGTGGGCCTTTCCGTCTCCCGTGTCGGCGGCGCAGCCCAGACCAAGGCTATGAAGAAGGCCAACGCCAACCTGCGTATCGAGCTGGCTCAGTACAAGGACATGGAGTCCTTCGCGCAGTTCAGCTCCGACCTGGACGCCGAGACCCGCCACCAGCTCGAGCACGGCAAGGCTCTGACCGAGATGCTCAAGCAGCCGCTCTATCAGCCCAAGACCGACGCCGAGCAGGTGGTCATCCTTGTGCTGGCTTCCCACGGGATGCTGGACGAAGTGCCTCTCGCTGAGCAGCGGGCGCGCACCGCTGCCTTTGTTCGCCAGTTCCATGCAGATGTGTCCGGCACGATGGATGCCATCACGGCCACCGGCAAGCTCACTCCCGAGCAGACCGACACCATCCTGAACGCATGGAAGGCCTACGAGGGAGGCGAGAGTCATGGCGTCCAGTAAGCTGCTGAAAGAGCGCATCGAGAGCATTCAGGATACCCGCAAGATCACGAACGCGATGTATCTGATCTCTTCCTCCAAGCTGCGCAAGGCACGCAAGAACTACCAGAACGTCCTGCCCTACTTCACCCGCATGAGAGACACCATCTCCCGTGTCGTCCCCCATCTGCCTGACGAGCCGGTGCATCCGTTCTTCCACGAGCGGCAGAGAGAGGACGGCGATCCCCGCCGCGCCTATCTGGTGCTGACGGCAGACAAGGGCATGGCAGGCTCTTTCAACCAGAACGTGCTGAAACTCCTGCTGGAAAAGGCTGACAAGAACGACCGTTTCTATGTCATTGGTCAGGTGGGCTACCGCGCCCTCCGCAAAGACCCCCGCCTGGTGCAGGAGTTCCAGTACGGCGCGACGGCCCCGTCGCTGCAGCGCGCCCGTGACATCACGGTGGACGCCATCGACGACTTCAAGTCGGGCAAACTGGATGAGATCTATCTTATCTACACCAAAATTCAGAACGCGCTCACCAGTGAGCCGGTCATGGTGCGTCTGCTGCCGCTGGACCGCGAGCATCTGCAGCCCGCCCCCAAGGGTCTGGGCGACCCCCGCGGCGAAGTCGAGCTGGTGCCGGACGCATGGACGGTGTTCGAGCAGACCGCTCCTATCTATATGCATGGCATGATCTTCGGTGCCATGACCGAGAGCTTCTGCGCAGAGCAGAGCGCCCGCATGACCGCCATGGATTCCGCCACCAAGAACGCCAACGATATGATCCGGGAGCTGCAGCTGGAATACAACCGCACCCGTCAGGGCTCCATCACGCAGGAGATCACCGAGATCATCGGCGGCGCAGCTGCCGTGCAGGATCGGACATAATAAAGGAAAACCCTCTCCGTCACGCCTGACGGCATCGCGCAACGATGACGGAGAGAGTTCGTTGGACAAACAAGATTTGACAAGAGGCAATCCAAATGATACAGGGAACTATTATTCGCGTAGCAGGCCCCGTGGTGGATGTGCAGTTCACCGCCGGCAGGCTGCCTGCCCTGCAGGAGGCGCTTACCGTGACCGCAGAGGGCACCGAGCGCACCATGGAGGTGACGCAGCACGTCAACGAGACCACGGTGCGCTGCATCATGCTTTCTGCCAGCGAGGGTCTGGGCAAGGGTATGCCGGTGGAAGCTACCGGCCACGGCCTGACCGCCCCTGTGGGCGAGGGCACACTGGGCCGTATGTTCGACCCGCTGGGCCGCCCCATTGACGGCAAGGGCGCTGTGGACGAGCTGCCGCACTGGCCCATCCACCGCAAGGCACCCGGCTTTGCAGAGCAGAAGCCCGCAACTGAGATTCTGGAGACCGGCATCAAGGTCATCGACCTGCTGGCTCCTTAC
>OIWU01001393.1_pt1 | contig 24078 bp, 22 predicted proteins | sample 1587711 | NCBI WGS metagenome assembly OIWU01 (sample SAMEA3888909, study PRJEB22519) | human gut metagenome | biome: human gut; feature: human-associated habitat; material: faeces | place: Denmark | collected 2010 | reverse complement strand
TTGCGACTGCAGTGCAAATTTGCAAATGTCAGACTTTTCAGAGGGCTTTCAGCCCCGCCAGTAACATGCCCTTATAGGGCTGAGCAAGCCACCGGCTTAGCCGGTGGTTATGACTCACTTTTTCATTTTTCACTTTTCACTTGTCAAGGTAATAAGTAATGCGAGCAGTGAAGAAGTGCGTGGACTTTCCGGCGCTGCGCTTGACCGTATAATTCACCATTGAAAAAAGGGAAGATTTATGATATAATAAGATATCGACAAATCGGAATTTGAAGGAGGGCTGGAATGAATGGGCGTGTTCAGTTTTTTTAAGAAAAGCAAAGTGGAACTGACCGATGAACAGAAAAAGTGGAATAAAATGTGGGATTTGTGGGCAGAAGGTCGTACGGACTCTCCCTATTCAGAATTGATGACCTATCAAAGCGAAATCAACAATGGCGGACATGACCAATATTTCTTCAATATCGAGAATTCGGGCAATTTGCAAAAGGAAATGGCGGTTTTGAAAACTGTTTTGCCCGCAAAGCTGCGAGACAATTTACAAAATGCATATGATGCATATTTGAAGCTAACGAATGAAGAATCTGACGAGCAAGCAGGAACGATACTGAGTCAATATGATGATGAGTTTTATAAAGTCGAAGAAGATATCAACCGCATACTAAGGGAGTATGCATCTCAAATAGAACTATAAATTCGGGTTTTGTGGAGAGGAGATGTATAAAATGATCCAAGAAATACATTCATTTGATGAGTATGAGGATTTTATTCGAGAACTGGCTACGAACCCGTTATATTCCGACCCGCATTTCACTTATGACAAGGATAATCTCTATCGTTCTTTAATGGCAAAAGACAAGCATGCTTTTGCTGTTTTGGAAAACGGAATCACCATAGGGCTTTTTGTCTGGATCGTACTTCCGGATGATCGATACATTGAGATGCTCATAGGTTTTACAAAGAAAGAAGAAGCGTTTGCTGAAATGCTTGCTTATATGGAGAAGAACTATTGCGGTTACCAAATGGATCTTGTATTCAATCCGCAAAATACTGCGATTTCCCGGCCGTTGAAGCTGAAAGGGGCGATATTTGATCCGGAACAGCAAAAAATGATCCTGATCGGCCCTGTTCCGAATGTGTCGACCAACCATATTGAACTGTTATCAGACAAGTGGACGAAACAGTATTGTGATCTTCATAGCACTGACACGTATTGGACTGCTGAACGCATTCTTTTAGCTCAAGATAAATTCAGAGTTCTTCTTGCCGTAAAAGATGGACAGGTTCTTGGCTATTTGGACGTACAATGTTGTTACGAAATCAATGAGATCTATGCTTTGTTTGTAAGACCTGAAGCAGCCCGGCAGGGTTATGAACTTGCGCTGCTGGTAAAGGCCATAGAACTGAACCGGCCAAATCAAATGATGGTGGTTGTCGATGCAGATGCAGAAGAAGAAATAGGATTATATACTGCTGCTGGGTTTGGCAAGTTGGAAGGCCAGAACAGTATTACTGCTTATATCAAATAGAAGCACTATAAATTCCTGTTTGTCCAACCGAATAACCTACATAGCCAAACGCTGCGGAACCGAGCGTTTGGCTTATTTTATAAAATCGTATCGCGTCCCATCAACGCAAATCGGGGCTGCCACGTAAAGGAATTTACTCCTCTCGGCGACAGCCCCGATTTTTTATCAAATTTTAATTGCCGGCATGAAATCAGAGCGACGGTGTCTGCCCATAGTAGCAAAGGCTCAATGCGGTGATATCATCAAACTGCGGTGCCTGCCCCACAAATGCTTCTACATCGGCTCTGACGGCAGACAGCAGCGGCTCGGGCGCACAATCGCGGTTAGCATTGAGAACGGCGGCGAGTCGCGCTTCGCCGTAAAGCTGACCGGAAGCGTCCGTTGCCTCGGTGACACCGTCGGTATAAATAAACAGTGCATCCCCGGGCGAAAGTTCCAGACTGCATGAACGATAGCGCGTTTCTTCCATTCCTGCCAGCACAAGACCGGAGCGGGTGCGCAGATAATCATATTTGCCGTCGGCACGTCGAAGCAATGGCGGATTATGTCCGGCATTGACATAAGCAAGATGCCCTGTGGAAAGCTCAAGTATGCCCATCCATGCCGTTACAAACATTCCTTCATCGTTTGTCTCGCAGAGCAGGCGATTTACTTCAGTAAATACAACATCGGGTGATGTGCCGTGCTGTGCATGATCTTTTATCAGCGTTTTGGCGATTACCATGAACAGTGCCGCGGGGACACCCTTTCCGGATACATCCGCCACTACTGCCGCAAGGTGATCCTTGTCGACCATGAAGAAATCGTAAAAGTCGCCGCCCACCTCCTTGGCAGGATTCATAATGGCATAGATATCAAATTCTTTTTGCGAGGGGAATGCGGGAAAGATGCGCGGGAGCATGGATGTCTGTATATGCGTGGCTACGCTTAATTCGGATTCAATCTGCTGTTTATCCGCGCTGTCCTTAATCTGGCGCTCGAGCAGCTTTCGCGTGCGGTCTGCCAGTGTGGAGCATATAATGGTTACGCCGCAGAGAATAAGCGAGCGTGGAAGTATGTAAAAGAGTACGACGCGGCGGATGGTATCGCCCGTGACGACGCGCATACCGTCCGATTCCAGTGCCTTGAGCAGATTGCTGTCCCATTCGCCGAAATATGTACCTATAATCAGTGATGCCGCCATACATACAACGGAAACGGCAAGCAGACCGTAGGAGAAGCGTTTGGAATAGTAATGACAGCCCAGAACCACAGGCACAGCCCATGCCAGAACGGCATGACTGGGCAAAGCGGAGGACAAAAGCGTAATGCCCAGTATACAACACAGAAGAATATACAGCTTCAGACGCGGTGAATTCTGATTTATGATGTGCAAAAGCAGGCTGGGCAGGAACAGAAGTGAGATACCGCCGATGCCGGCTATCGCCATAATGGTTTTCGGAACGATGAACACTCCCAGAATGTTCAGCACCCAAATCACGGCAACCACAACCGCAAGCACACGCATACAGCGCGCGGCGTAAAGGTTGGCTTCCTTTTCGTTTTCGGCAAATGCGGCTGAATAATCCGCTTCGTTCATATAAACACCGTCCGTTCTGTTTTATGTTTAATAAATTTCTATTATATTATACCCGTTCAGGCTGAGAATGTCAACAACTTGCGGCAAATTCCGCCACATAAACGGTGTAGGACAGCGAAATACTTGAAATATTTATTTTTTTATGATATAATATAACAAAACACGGAAGGAGACAGAGAAAGTCAATGGATAAACCGAAATGGTACAGGAAATTTTTGATTGTCTTGCTTATCGTCATATTCTCGCCGCTGATTATTGTCGGGATTGTCATCGGAGGGATTTATACGGCGTTTCGTATGCCGAAAATGAAAAGAGAATACAAAAACTCACGTTATTATGCCGATTTCGGAAGAAAATTCACGGCGGATATTCTGTATTCTCCCGAGTACCGTTTTTATAACGGTGCCGTGTCGCGCAACCTGCCGATAAAGTATATCAGGCAGGAGACGAACGGATTTGAGTATTTTATTTACGATGATACGCTCTATCTTTTTCCCGATTTTGACGGGATAGATTATATTGAAGATAAATCCGAGTGGATGGTGGATTATGACGGCGATTCGGATTTTTTTGACAGACGCCTTGACAGCATGCTCTCAAAGCTTGAAAATCGCTTCGATTATCCCATCAGGGTGCTTGCAGAGAGGAGAATGTTTTATCGGATGAACCTCAGTGGCATGGATATTCCCGAGAGCATTTTCATCACGCAGAGCTATGACAATGCCTTTGAAAACGATGCTTCTCCGCTTAAGATGATTGTTCCGCAAAGCACGGAAGAGCTCTATGGCATGATGCTTGAAACGCCCGATTTATGCGGCAGATTTGAGCTTGACAAAAGCGCAGGAAGTATTATATGGAATCTCTCTGAAAATATAGTAATCGAAATCGGCGTCGGCACGCCGGAGTGCTATATCGGCATAAATAAATCGCATGGCGGAAAGGTCGGCGGCGAAATTACGCACCTGCATCCGTCCGTATTTGAAATTTACGATGAAATCTGCAAAATAGGAAAGCGCGGAAATGTCACTGTGCTCCGCACTTCACCTGTCGGCTCCGCACTGCTGTATGCGGGAAGAAAGGATGTCTGCCCGTATCCGAGGGAGAAAAAGCTTTTGCTCGGAAAATATTATTATCTGGAAGCCCGTTAGATAACATAAAAACCGCTTTTCCGAAGCGGTTTTTATGTTATATCTCATTTTGTAAAAAAGCGTCTATTTTTCCGCGAGGAAACCGATGCCGTATTTCTCGAAAATATCCATGGCGTGGCTTCCGCGGCTTCTTTTTCCGCGCACGATTTTATATGAGCGTTCCTTGCCCTGAAGCTCGGCGCAGAGAAAATCTATCTTGCCGCGCGAGCGTTCGCTTTTGTTTATTTCATCGGCATATGAGGCTATCTCATGTATATGCGTGGCATAGAGGACGCGGCAATTCTTTGCCGAGAGCCATTCGAGCGTTTTTTCCGCGATTATCGCGCCGTCCTCCGAGCTTGTTCCCGAGAAAAGCTCATCGAGCAATATCAGGCTGTTTTCCGTGGCGGCGGAACATATTTCCGCCATTGCGCGGCATTCTCCCTCGAGTCTGCCGGCACCCGATTCGCTCGTGAAAACGGAAAACTGCGCCAGTATCTCACTGCACAGCGGCATGGCGGCACTTTCGGCAGGGATCGGAAGCCCGAGCGAGAAAAGTATCTGCGCTATGCCGAGTGCGCGAAGATAAACGCTTTTTCCGCCGCTGTTCGGTCCCGTCAGGATGAAGATGCGTCCGTTTTCATCGAAATGCACATCGTTTTTCACTATGCGGCAGCTCTGCATTTCCGAGAGCAGGTTCGGATTATAAAGCCCCGAAATATCAAGCTTATCCGAGAATGCGGGGAAGCAAAGCGGCATACCCTTGCTTCTCACGGCGAGCATATAATTCATGCCCATGCGGATAAACCGCAGTTCATCACAGATTTCGCAGAGGAAATTACATGCGCCGTCCAGCATATTGCCGAGCACGGATTTTATCTTCTTCAGCGAGCCGCGCATATAGTCGTTCAGCGCGCTGTAGAGATTTACGTCAAAAGCGCGCATGGCTGTTCCCGAGAGGGTCGCTTCCTTTTTGCCGAGCGGAGCGATGCATATCATACTTTTGTTTTCAACTTTTTTAGAAAACATTTTATCAAAAACCGTATTTGTCACATACGGCTCGGAATTTACGGAAATTATACCCGCCTCAAGCGGGCGAAGCTCGGAATCGAGATTTATCCCGATGGAAACGCTCCTGATGTGCTTTATGTTTTCATCCATCGCGGAGATATATTCGCGGGCGTTTTTATACCAGTCCGATGAATATACATCGCGTGCTTTTTGCAGAAGCGAATGAAGCGCATGTGAATCGCACGCTTCTATGATATCAGCCACGCCGAGCAGAGTATCTGTACATTCGGTATAGTACATCAGCTCGCGGAAAGCATAAAACATGCGCTCGTTTGAAAGCTCCTTTGTGCCGAAACGAAGTTCTTTTCTGTATTCCGCGATATTTTCGGCGCCCTTTGCCAATGCTTCGAAGGCTTCAAAGAGCGCGGAGCTTTTGTCTATGGCAGAGAACAGCTTCTGCCTTTCGGCTATCGCATCGCCGTCGCACGAGAGAAGCTCGCTTACAAAATCCTTTTGCTTATACGACATAAAAAATGAAAAATTCAGCTTTTCAAAAATGCCTTCGGAGAGCTTTACCCGAGAGGCGTCGCTTTCTTTGCCGAGAATGCTGTACATAATTTATCCTCCTACCACGGTGTAAACTTTTTCCGCTATGAACGGAATAAGACGAAGTATCGCCCTGTGGGTAAAATGCGCCGCCGCGAACATGAACGCTATCATAAACGCAAGGCAGATATATGCTTTTGCGCGCGATATATTGAATTTGCCGAGGAGCTTTATCGCCTGCGTGTATTTGAAGATGAGTATGCCCCAGAAAAGCGCCATGAAAGCCGCCGTTATCGGGAAAGTGAGCAGGGCGAAAATATATGTTATTCCCGCATACATCATGATTACGCGCAGTATCAGGGCGCGCGGCTTGTAGATATAGAAATTTTCCATGCTGTCGATATATTCTATTGTCTTTGCCTGAACTATGAGCATATCGCGCGTGGACAGACGACCGCCGGCTTTCATATATTTACCTCCGCATATTTAATCTGTATATTATTATATCACGGATGCAATGCCGTGTCAACCGAGGGGAAAAGAAAATCCGAGGGCGCAAGCCTTCGGATTTTCCTGCTATATCTGATGTTTTTTATTCTGCAATTCCGGAGGGGATATATGCGCCGCTTGTTTCGCTCATTTCGCTCAATGTATTAGCGGTATGTTCACCGCTGTATGCAGGATTATTTGCGGTGAAATTATTGCGGATGAAATCTATTATCGCAGCGGAGTTTTCGGCGCGGAAGAGCATGATGCCTTTTTCGTATTCTTCGAAGCTGCCCGTATAGCTGCTTATGAGCACATAGCCGTTATCGAAAATATCGATGCGGTTTGCGGCGCCGACCTTGCTTGATATATCGATTCTCGCGAAGCTTTTTACATCCGAAAGGGCGCTTGCCAGCGATTCGTTATCGGAGAGCGCTCTTGTGCCGTCGAGACCGAGAAGCATATCAAAAAGTTCTGCCGTGTGCGCTGCGTCATTATTGTAGGTGTAACCATCCTTGTTCAGGATGGTGACGGAAATTCTCGTTATATCGCCATAGGTTTTTGCCGCGGTTTTTTCAAAATAATCCGCGAGAGTTGCTACGTCAATGTCTGTTTTTGCATATCTGTAATAATGCTCGGTGGAGCTCGCCTCGCTTTTTTCGGTATACTTCAGGCAAACGGCAACCTCCGGAGATACACCCTTTATCTCATAGAGCATAGCTTTTTTATATGAGATATCCTCATCTTTGTTTTCGGGATAGGTGTGGTTGTATTGCTTTACGGTGACTTCGCCTATCTCATCGCCGACAAGTGCCGTATCAATGACCATGCCGCGGCTGTAGCCGGAATACGGCGAATTCTGAATCTCGAAAAACCATTTGCTGTAAATTGCAATTTCGTCCGAAAAGTATGGGTTCTTTGTAGCTTTCGGATCTGCGGGTACATTTCTGCCTATGAGCGGCAGAGTACAGATTATGAGCGCGAGGCATGCGGCAACCGAGGCAACCTTTATGGCAAATCCCTTTCGACTGCCTTTTTTCGGTGCGGCTTCCGCTATCATATCGTCATCGGCTTCGCCGATTGCTTTTGCCAGTTCTATTCCTTCTTTCTCAAGATATTCGCGTAGCTTTTTTCTTGTCCGCGAGAGCGTCATGGAAACTCCGGCGGAAGTGATTCCGCGCTCGTGCGCTATATCGCCGACGGAGCGGAAATACCAATATCTCTGCATGAAGATGATTCGTGTTTCTCTCGGGAGCGAGCGCAGAAAAGAGTTTACGGCATCGCGCAGGGTCATAGCCTCGGCTATGTCACCGCCCTCCGAGGGAATACATTCCGCAAGCTCGTCGAGCGAGACGCACGGGCTGTTTTCACCGCGCTTTTTGGCTTTTCTTTCACGCAGGCGGTCGAGCGAAGCATTGCGCGTGAGCTTGCCGAGATATGTTGCGAGATTTTCGGGATTTTGCGGCGGAATACTGTTCCATGCGCCGACATACGCGTCGGAAACGCATTCTTTGGCATCTTCTTCGCTTGAGAGAATACCTTTTGCTATCGCATGGCAATATCTGCCGTATTTTTTCTGCGTTTCTTCGATTGCCGTCTCCGAGCGCGCAAAAAACAGATCTACTATCGCTTTGTCTTCCATTGTATCACCTCCGCGGAGTTTGTTTCGGGATCCCTTCACCCATATACACGGAAAAAGCATATGAAAAATAACGGTACGGATGAAAGAATTTGAAAAAAACGTGCGTTTTCATCGGAAAATGCACGGAGAGCTTTTTGAGAAAGAAGAGTTATTATAGTATTGTCAAAATTAAATCGCTTTTCCGCTCATCCCGCGCAGAAGGCGAGCGCTTTTTCCGCGCAATCGGCGGCATTTGAGGTATATGCGTCCGCACCTGTCTCGCGGCAGAAAGAATCCGTTATCGGTGCGCCGCCTATCATTATTTTCACATTATCCCGTATGCCTGCCTTTTTGCAGAGGGCAGTGATTTTCCGCACCTCGCCTCCGCCGGAGGAGAGCAGGCAAGAACAGCATATCACCTGCGCCGAGTTTTCCTTTGCCGCGCGGACAAAAGTTTCCGCCGGCACATCCATGCCGAGGTCTATGACGCGCAGTCCCTTGCCCTCGAGCATTATTTTCACGAGCTCCTTGCCGATGTCGTGAAAATCGCCCTTTACCGTTCCGAGCACCACCGTGCCGAGCGACGGAATATTGCCTGTCGGGAAATACGGGCGCAGAGCATCCATGCCCGCTTTCATCGCGCGGGAGACAAGCAAAACCTCGGGAACGAAAATCTCGTTTTTTCTGAATTTTTCTCCGACAGTATTCATGCCCGAAAGCAGTCCTTTTGAAAGAATATCCGCCGGAGGATATTCCGCGGCGGCGCTGTGCACGAGCGCGGCTACGGCTTCGCCGTCGGCGCGTTGCAGTTTTTGCGAAATTTCATCGAAAATCGACATTTGCACCCTCCTTTTCTCCGTTAGCTTCACGGAAGCGCTTCGGCGTCATGCCTGTATTTTTACGGAAAACTTTATTGAAATAGCTCTGGTCGGAGAAGCCGACAAGCCCCGATATCTCCGCTATGCTGAAATCGCCCGAGAGAAGCAGAAGCTTGCTTTTTTCTATGCGGATATCGGAGAGGAACGCATTGAATGAGGTGTGCATTTCCTCCTTGAATATGCGGCTGAGATGTGAGGCGGAAAGCGAAACCGCCTCCGCCGTATCCTCGAGCGTTATTTTATGCATATAATTGCCGCGGATGAAGGAAACTACCTTTGATATGACGGCGGAATGCTTCGCTTCGAATATGCCGAGCACTTCTCCCGAGAAATCGCCGAGCATTTTTGTAAGCGAAAGGCAGATATCGTCTATTGATTCGAGACGGAAAAAATCAAAAATATATTTCCTGTTCATGCGGCTCAGCAGGCTTTCGTCCGCGCCGCCGTCGAGCGCCGCACGGGACATGAGCACCGTCAGCTCAAGAGCCCGCAGCTTTATCGAATCGGTATCGTATGCGCAGGAGAAGAATATACAGCCGAGTATCTCATTGAGCAGGCGGCGCGCCGTATCGCCGTCGCCTGTACGTATCGCCCGCAGGAGCAGTCTTTCCTTTTCATAGGGATAACCGACGGGAGAGCCGATTCCGGAATCAATGCGGCTCTTTATATCTCCGAGATATCGGTCTATTCCGTCCCCTCGTGTATTTTTTACATTTTCTGCGGATTTTTTCATATGCGGATTATCCTGACTGGGATTCCTTCTTTTATTGCGTATGTGACGGTATACGCCGTGCCCTTGGAGCGGCAGTCCCAGAAGGCTATGACATACTGCACGCCGCGCACTATCTCCTCGTCACGCATGAGCGGCGCTCTTTTCCCGTGCCGCCCGTAATCCGGCTCGAGCACCGTCATTTTAAGATGATAACGCTCGGCATATTCCTCGGCAAGCTTATCTGCGCCCAGCGCCCCGCCGCTGACAAGCTCCGTACAGTTGACGGGGATATACCTCTCGAGAAAGGCTATTGCCATATCGTGAATTTTATCGTATTCGATGCTTCGTGAACCGACTATGGCTATCTTCAAGGCAAAATCTCCTTTTCATTTTCATTATAATAAGTATACCAAAAACAAAGACGATTTTCAACGCTTTTATAAAAATAAATGGATAGATGCAAAAAAATTGTTACACATAAAAAAGCCGCGGCGTCGCAAATTAAATACAGCACAGAGATGTGCGAAAATAAAGGCAGAAATAAGGAAAAAGTAAACTATGACAGAAACAACAGGCAGAAAGGCAAATTCATTTTTTGCGCTTGCACTGACAATATTATTTTTTCTTATGACGGGAACTTTTATAAATGAAAATCAAGGAAGTCTGCGGGCTTATTCGGAGATTCCCGCGGCAAAAGAAGGCGATATGCTGATAGCGGGAGGAATTCCCTTCGGCGTGAAGCTCCATACGGACGGTGTGCTTGTGGTAAACGTATGCGATGTACGGTGCGGTACGGCGGGCAAACGCCCGGCGATGGATGCGGGGCTCAAAAAAGGCGATATGATAATATCGATAAACGGAGAAAAGATACAGTCCGGCGCACAGGTATGCAGAATATGCGGGGAGAGCGACGGCAAGCCGCTTAAAATAACCGTGATGCGTGCAGGAAAAGTAAAGACGCTTACGGTTACGCCTGAGAAAAATTCCGAGGGCGAGTACAAGCTCGGAATGTGGATAAAGGACAGTGCCGCCGGAATAGGCACGGTGACCTTCATCGATCCGAAAACTCTTATCTTCGGCGGGCTTGGACACGGCATATGCGAAGCTTCCTCCGGCGAGCTTCTGCCCATATCATACGGCTCCGTCGAGAATGTTATTCTTTCCGGTATAAATACGGGCAAGGCGGGTGCGCCCGGCGAGCTGAAGGGTTATTTCACCGGAGATAAGACAGGCAAGCTGATAAAAAATACCATGAGCGGCATATACGGAGCTTTCGGCGCGATGCCGCAGGAGGTAAAGGATTCTCTTTATCCCGTCGGCTCGAAATCGGATATCCACGAGGGCAAGGCTTATATTCTGTGCACCGTGGACGATGGCGGGCGCAAATCATATGAGATAGAAATATCGGCGATAAATCAGGGTGCGCAGAGCAAGAATTTCACCGTCACCGTGACGGATGAGGCACTTATATCGGCAACAGGCGGTATAGTTCAGGGCATGAGCGGAAGCCCGATAATACAGGACGGCAAGCTCGTCGGCGCCGTGACCCATGTGCTGATAGGCGACCCGAGATCAGGCTACGGAATTTTCATTGAAAATATGCTTGCCGAGCTTTACGGCGCGGCCGGCATGGCGGCATAAGGAAAAACACCGCGAGCCGGAATTTCATCGCGTAAAGAAGCAAAAAGAAACAAAAGTCAGTATTTCTCCCGTCGGTGCGTGCCGATACGGTAAAAAGTGCGAAAAGGTTACAGAAAGCGCCCTACCGTTATCGACCCGCGCCGCGGCATTTTTATGATAAACTGTTTGCAGAAGAAAATGCCGGAAAGAGGGCGTTTTCGCGACAAAAAAGCATCAGGCTTGTCTTTAAAGCGAGAAAGGATGGTAAAAATGACAAACAGCAGGCATATGTCGGATATTTACGGGAGGGGCAGAGCAGGAGGCTCACGCTTCGGAAGCGGCGCATGGCGCGGTTTCCGCAGTGCGCTCGGCATGATATTATATATAGCGGCGGGATTTTTCTTTTGCGGAGCGGAGCTTCCGTTCGGTGCAAGAGTGCTTGGTATAGCGATGGTATGCGGTGTTTCGCGCGGCGCGCTCGGCGTCACTTTCGGCATTTGCACGAGGGCATTCACCGAACATTTCTATCTTGACGAAAGTGTAATGCTTATTTACGCTATCTCATGCATTGCGGCATGCGCCGTCAGATATGCTTTCAGCTTCGCGGTGCGCACAGCCGATGATGTCGGAAAAGGCGGTAAAGCGGCGGTGCTTTGCGATTCCGTATCGGCGCGGCTTCTGCTTTCCGCCGTGGTTGCGCTCGGCGGCGGTATAGCTTCGCTGATATACGGCGGAAGCACATTTGAGGGATATGATTTTCTTTCTCTTTTCTTCTCGGCGGTGTCGGCGGTGATATTCACCCTGCTTTTCAGCCTTGTTTTCGAGAAGGATTACAGATTCACATCGCTCTATGATACGGGAACGGCGGCACTGCTTTTTGCAATAGTGCTTTCGCTTCGCGATATACATATATTCGGTCTTTCGGTTTCGCTTATCGTCGGCTTTGCGGGGACGCTCTATATCGGTTATTTCGGGCAGGCGGCACGCGGCTGTGTTACGGGACTGCTGATAGGCATCGCCTGCGGCGGAATATATATTCCTCTGTTTGCCGTGGCGGGGCTTGCGGCGGGGATATTCTTCTCAGCGAGTGTTCTTGCGGGCATCGCCGTGCCGCTCGGCATTTTTGTTTCCGGTGCGCTCATCGGCGGAAAAACTGATATTTCCTCATTTATATTTGAAATACTTATAGGCGCGGCTATCGTCGGTATTCCCGCCGCCATAGGCGCACTGCCCGATATCTGTCTCTATAAAAAAGAAGGTGAGCATCTCAACTGCCGCGACATAATAGCGCAGAAGAGGGAAGCGGACAATACGAAGCGTATAGAGGGTATTTCGGAGACGATGGGCTCACTCTCCGGAGTCCTGCGCGACCTCTCGGACAAGCTCCGCGTGCCCGACAGAGCCGCAGTTGAAAAAATGTGCCGGGATATATGGAAAAGCCACTGCTCAATGTGTGACGGCGGATGCTCTCCGCTTGAGCTTTGCGGAGGCGACGGCACATTTTTTGAAAAATTCACGGCGAAGCTGATGAGCGGCGGCAGAATGACGACCGGAAAGATAGAGGGGCTTGCCGTGAGCGGTTGCCGTCGGCTCGGATATATTCTGGAGGATATAAACACATGCGCCGCCAAGATGATAGGCGCGGCTATGACAAACGACAAAACGGGGCTTTTTGCCTTCGATTACGATATGGCGGCACGTATACTCGCCGATACGGCGGCTTATTCCGAGGGGATATGCGTGCCGGACAGGGTGCTGACGGAAAAACTCCGCCGCGCCTTTCTCTCGGCGGGACTTGCGCCCGAAAATATCGTTGTCTGCGGCACGAGAAAGAAATATATCGTTGCCTGCGGCGGCGAGCTTTCGCGTGCGCCTGTCGGTGTGGAGGATATCCATGCCATATGCGAGCGTGTATGCGGCGGCAGACTTTCCGCGCCCGAATTTATCATAGAAAACGGAGAGACGGCGCTGACGCTCTCCTCGCTTCCGCTCTTTGAGGCGGAATACGCGGGGCGGCAGATAACGAAAGAAAACGAGGACTACTGCGGCGACAGCGTTTCTTTTGCCGAGAGCGATGAGGGATATTCCTATTGCTTCATCTGCGACGGCATGGGAAGCGGCAGGGAAGCGGCGCTGACGGCGAGAATATGCCGCATTTTCCTCGAAAAAATGCTTGCCTGCGGAAATAAAAAATCGACGACGCTCGAAATGCTGAATATGATAATCGCGGGCAAGGGAGTGGAATGCTTTGCCACAGTTGATCTTCTCGAAATAGACCTCATGCTCGGCACGGCATCGTTTATCAAGAGCGGCGCGACGCCATCGTATGTGATACGCGGCGAGAGTATTTTCAAAATCGCCAGCTCCACGGCACCCATCGGCATAATGCCGCGGCTTGTAGCCGAAATGACGGAATTTGACCTGCGTGACGGAGATATCATAGTCCTCTCTTCCGACGGTATCGCGGCAAACGACACGCCGGACGGTGACGGAGGGCTCTGGCTCTCGGAGCTTTTCGGGAGTGCGGACAAGAGCGACCTTGATGCGCTTGCGGAGAAGATAGTCGAAGCTGCAAAGCTTCACGAGAAGAGAAGCGACGATATGACGGTGGAGCTTGTCCGTGTGAAAAGCATCGCAAAAGGCATCGAAAAGGCTCCGGATGAGCCTCTGCGCACAGTTGCATAGAAAAGAGAGGATTTCGGAGATTTTCGGAGATTTTCGGAAGAAAAGCAAGATTTTCCGAACTTATCTGCGGCTTTTTTCGGGCTAATCACGGATAATTGCGATTAAATCCGATTTTTTTCAACTTTTTTAATAAAAACTATTGCATTTTGGAGGCATATCTGCTATAATGCACTCGTGAATTATGAGAAGGAGCAAAAATGAGGCTTTTGCCATGTCGGAAATCGCTTTCCACTCGGCGGCGGCATCGGCAAAAACCTCCCGCACCTACTCGCGTTCAAAATATTTTTTGATATTGTTCACGGCGCTTTTTTTGCACGGAAAATCTCTTTTTTCGTGCTTTTTTTGAAGCTTGGCGGCGAAAACTGTCGGTTATATGCGGATTTTGTTTTCCCGTCCTGTGCGTAGGCGGACTCATGTCGGTGGGCGCACGAAAATTTATTAAAAAGGTGAAAGTGAAAGAAGAAATGGACGAAACAAAGGTTATTATCAGCTTAAAGAACATTTCAAAAAGCTTCGACGACGAACAGGTACTGAAAAGTATTGACCTCGATATCCATGACAAGGAGTTTGTGACCCTGCTGGGTCCATCCGGTTGCGGAAAGACGACGACCCTGCGAATCATCGGCGGCTTTGAATCTCCCGATGAAGGCGATGTCATCTTTATGGATAAAAAGGTGAACGATGTGCCGCCGTATAAGCGGTCGGTAAATACGGTTTTTCAGAAATATGCGCTTTTTCCGCATCTCGATGTTTTCGAGAATATTGCCTTCGGTCTGCGCGTCGGGAAGGTAAAGGAAAAGGAAATAGTCGAGCGTGTGGAGGATATGCTTGCCCTCGTTAATCTTCGCGGCTTTGAGCGCCGCAAGGTAGCTACGCTTTCGGGCGGTCAGCAGCAGAGAGTGGCTATTGCCCGCGCACTCATTAACAATCCCCGCGTGCTTCTGCTTGACGAGCCGCTCGCCGCGCTTGATTTAAAGCTGCGCAAGGATATGCAGAACGAGCTTAAAAATATCCAGAAGCAGACGGGAATTACATTTATCTACGTTACCCACGATCAGGAAGAGGCGCTTTCCATGTCCGACACGATAGTGGTCATGGCAAACGGCGAGATACAGCAGATAGGCACGCCTGCCGATATCTACAATGAACCGGTGAACGCTTTTGTAGCGGACTTCATCGGCGAATCAAATATTCTGGACGGAACAATGCCTGCCGATTACCTCGCGAAATTTGCAGGACACGAATTCAAATGCCTCGACGCGGGCTTTGAAAAGAACGAGGGCGTCGATATAGTCGTCCGCCCCGAGGACGTAGATATAGTGGAGCCCGAAAAGGGAATGCTCCGCGGAACGGTGACCTCCGTCACCTTCAAGGGCGTGCACTATGAGATAATCGTCGATATCGGCGGCTTCAAGTGGATGATCCAGACTACGGATTACTGCGCCCCCGATTCCACGATAGGTCTCTATATAGAGCCAGACGCTATCCATGTAATGAAGAAATCCGAATATTCCGATATGTTCGGCGACTATTCCTCCTTCAGCGAGGAATTTGACGAGCTTTCCGTCGTCGACGACGAGGAAGATGACGAGGAGGCGGGAGAGGAATGAAAAAGCGTTCTTTTCTCGAGGGCTTTGCCGCGGTGCCTCATATAGTATGGGTGCTTCTTTTTATCGTAGCACCGCTTATCTTTGTCGTTTATTTCGCCTTTACGGATAACAGCGGCAGCTTTACTTTTGACAATATAACGATGCTCTCCGATTATGCGCATATATTTCTGCTTTCGGTCTGCTTTGCACTGATAGCGACGGCGATATGCCTTATCATCGGTTATCCGCTTGCTTTCGTTATATCTCAGCTCTCGCCGGCAAAGCAGAAAATAATGGTGGTGCTTCTCATGCTCCCCATGTGGATAAGCCTGCTGATACGCACATATTCGCTCATGGCTCTGCTCGATAACGGCGGACTTATCAATTCGCTCTTTGAAAGCCTCGGACTGCCGAAGGCAAAAATAGTCGGCACATCGGGTGCGGTTATACTCGGCATGGTATATGATTTCCTGCCGTATATGGTGCTTCCGATATACACGAGCATCTCCAAGCTCGACTCCCGCTATATGGAGGCGGCGCGAGACCTCGGCTGCAGCAATGTTAAGGCGCTTTTCCGCGTCACTCTGCCGCTTTCTCTTCCGGGCGTTATCTCGGGAATAACGATGGTTTTCGTTCCCTCAATCAGCACATTCTATATTTCGCAGAAGCTCGGTGGAGGCTCATTTGACCTTATCGGCGATACGATAGAGCGCCAGTTCCAGAATGTGAACACCTATCATATAGGCGCGGCAATATCGCTCGTAATGATGATACTTATTCTTATATCTGTAGCCGTCATGAACCGCTTTACCGACGGAGATGAAGGAGGTATTATCGTATGAAAACACTCTCGAAAATCTATATGTGGCTGATTTTCGCGTTGCTTTATGCACCGATAATCGTGCTCGTGATATTTTCTTTCAACAGAGCAGGCTCGCTCAACCATTTTTCAACGTTTTCGCTCTACTGGTATAAGGAGCTTTTCCGTGATGCACAGGCGCTGAAGGCACTCAAAAATTCGCTTATCCTCGCCGTTTCCTCTTCGCTTCTTGCCACGGTTATAGGCACATTCGCCGCGCTCGGCATAGACAGGATGAAAAGCAAATTTTTGAAAACGGCGATATCCTCGGTGACAAACATCCCGATGATGAATCCCGATATCGTGACGGGTGTTTCCATGATGCTTCTCTTTGTAGCGGCATCGGGAATGGCTTTTCTGCCGATAAAATTCGGTCTGATGACCATGCTTATTGCGCATACGACCTTCAATCTGCCGTACGTTATCCTCTCTGTACTCCCGCGCTTCCGCAGTATGGACAGGCACCTGACGGAGGCGGCACTCGACCTCGGCTGCACACCGGCAAAAACCTTTTTCAAGGTGGAGCTTCCGTTGATAATGCCCGGTGTTATCTCCGGTCTCATGCTCGGCTTCACGCTTTCACTCGATGACTTTGTAATAAGCCATTTTGTAAGCTCGCCGGACTTTCAGACTCTGCCGCTTTATGTTTACAACCAGACGGCGCATGAGGTCAAATACAGCATGTATGCGCTATGCGCACTGATGGTATTTGTGATACTCGGGCTTCTGCTCGCAGTCAACTTTGCAGGCTCGCGCGGTGAAAAATCCAAACGCGCAAAAGGAAAGGGAGGTATTGCGGCATGAAAAAAATCGTTTTACTTATTCTTTGCCTCGCACTTATCTCGGCACTCATCCTCTCGCTTGCTTCATGCGGCAAACCGGACGATACGGATACGGACGCTCCCGCAAAGGGAAGCACCACACTCTATGTTTACAACTGGGGCGAATATATTTCCGACGGCTCCGAAGGCTCGCTCGATACAAATAAGGAATTTGAAAAATACTGCCGCGAGGTGCTCGGCAAGAACGTCACTGTTAATTATTCTCTTTATTCCAGTAATGAGGATCTTTATGCCAAGCTTTCCAGCGGTGCCGTCAGCTATGATGTTATAGTCCCGTCGGATTACATGATAGCGCGTCTTGCCGCGGAGGGACTGCTGAAGGAGATGAATCCCAAGGACAAGATAAAAAACTACAAGTATATAGATGAGAAATTTAAGGGGCTTTATTATGACCCCGAGGAAAAGTGGTCTGTTCCGTATACCTACGGCACCGTCGGCATCATCTATAATACGGATATTGTCCGCGAGGATGATGAGAATATCGGCAGCTGGTCGCTCATGTGGGATGAGGAATATTCAGGCAATATTCTCCAGTTCAATAACCCGCGCGATGCTTTCGGCACAGCGCAGTATTACCAGAAATCAAGCGTAAACTCCGACGACCTCACGACATGGGACAGTGCGCTCGCCCTGCTGAAAAAGCAGAAGAGTGTTGCTCAGGGCTATGTAATGGACGAGGTTTTCAATAAGATGAAGGGCGGAAGCGCGGCTATTGCTCCGTATTATGCGGGCGACTACTTCACGATGTATGCCGATAATGAATCGCTTGCCTTTTATCATCCCGAGGAGGGCACGAATGTTTTTGTTGACGGTATGTGCATCCCCGCAAGCACGAAAAATTACGATCTCGCGCTCGAATATATAAACTTCATGCTCTCAAAAGAGATTGCAATAGCAAATGCGGAATATATTTGTTATGCAAGCCCAAATTCTCTTGTATATGAGGATGAGGAATATATAGAGTATATGACAGAGGAAATACATCCCGATGCGATATCTGTCCTCTATGATTTCGATATGAGCAATATGGAGTTTTTCCATGATCTTCCGGATGCCACGCGCGATCATATGAACAGTCTCTGGGAAGAGCTGAAGATAGAGAGTGAAATAGGCGTGGCTGTTTATATAATCTGCCTGCTTATCGTGATTTCCCTCGTCGCTCTGCTCGTTTCACGCATAATAATAAACAGAAGAAGACGCTTCTTCTTCGAAAAATATTCGAAAAGATAAAGGAGATATGACTTATGAATAACGGTTTTCGCCGTTCGACGATAGTAAAAATCTTTTACGGACTTGTGCTTCTTGCCATAGGCATTGCTTTTGCGGGCAGTGCTCTCGGCTTCTGGAGCTTTGATATCTTTTTCAAGGGCTGGTGGTGCGTTCTTCTGATGGTGCTTGCCGTTGCGGATATGTGCTCACACGGCTTCAGGGAATGGGATGTTTTCGTATTTGTCATAGGCGCGGTGCTCTTTGTCAAATACCGCTTTGAAAATATCGGCAAATATATCACATGGAAGCTTTTCTTTGCAGTAGTGATAATTTATATTGCTCTGCGCATCATCTTTTCCGCCGTTGTGCGCAAGCCGAAATTTTCGGTGAGTCACAGTGAGAGCGGTCAGACCTATGACGGCATTTCAACGGAAAAGCTGACCTTCGGCTCGAGAAACATAAGCTATGACGGCAAGAATATAAACGGCGGAAACTTTTCCGTCAGCTTCGGCGAGCTTATCATAGATATGCGCGGCGCCGCCGTTTCGGACGGCGCAGTGATAAACGTGAGCTCCTCCTTTGCAAAAGCTGTTTTACGGACACCCGCTGATGTTACGGTCATGGTGAAAAGCAATGTTGCTTTCGGTGAGGTGAAGAACACCGTTGCCGACAGAAAGGGAGACCACAGTATCACGATAAATGCGGAGGCTTCATTCGGCGCCGTAGAGATATACTGAGGCAAGGATGCTAAAAAAGTGCAGACCGAAAAAGTGAAAGGGTAAATGTTTTTTATCGGATGAAGATATTTACGAAAGCTAAAATTTTTCAGTAATATCGGTTTAAAAAAAGTGCAGACCGAAAAGGCAGGATTTCTCCTGCCTTTTTGCACATAGTCAAGTTTTCGCCCGCCTTTTTCAAAAGGCGGCTGGGTCAAGGGCGAGGAGCCCTTGTCGCGCTCCGCAGAGCGCGAAATCTCCGCTCGGCGTTTTCTTTTTGATAGCTTTTTCTTTTGCGCCTGTATATGCAAAAGAAAAAGCGGATGAAAGCCTTCTCCAGTGGGGAATTGACCGATTTGCGGAGCAAACGCGGTCGGCGTCGCCGAGACGGGGCATCGTGGATAGAGCAAAAGCGCCGACGGGATGGAGCGAGATGCTTTCATTTATCGCAGGGCGCCTATAAAACTGGAAATTTCGCGCATGTTGAAAAGCGCGGAAAAATTATCAACAGCCTGTGGAAAAGCTTGTTGAAAACCTTGATTTACAACGGTTTTAGGATTTTACTTTTCCAAGGCGGCAAAAAAACACTTTTTCTTAATTTTTATAAAAACCACCGAAAAACAAGGCATTTTTCACTTTTTCCGATAAAACGGGAAAATTTACATTAAAGGAAAAATATGTAAATTTATAAAAAAGTTTTCCACCGAGTTTTTCTTTTCCACAGACCGATTTTCAACAAAAGTAACAGGAACGGAATTTTCTCTTTCTTTTCCACATTTTGCCGGAAAGTTTTCCATAGGCGAAAATCGGTCAGCGAGAAGAAAAAATGCCCGTCACATCGGGCTTTTCGGGTTTTCCACATTTTACACAGAGACTACTTCTTACTACTTCTACCTATTCTTTTTATTTTATATTCTTTTACGCAAAACGCGAAATAATTTTCAGAAAGCGCACGCACGGCGTGTGGAAAAGATGGGTACAAATTTGCTTTTACTTTCTTTTAAATTATAAAAAGAAAGTAGTAATTCTTTTATCGTACTTTTGTATGACCAAAAGTACCAAAAGTCAGCAAGGAGGACTCACGCCGTCCTCCTTCCAAACCACTGGCGGCGTGCACGAGTTAGTCGCACGAGCCGTGCGTGGCGAGTGCGTGCGGCAAAGGACAGAGCGAAAGTCGATAGTTTCGCACTCTCCACAATCTCAACCATACCACGCGAGCGAACATATCACACGAAAAAGCCGAGCAGATTCGTGCACGCAAGCCTGCACGCCCGCTGAAAGTGCATGGCGGGCGTGAATAATGTGAGTGCGATAACGGGACTATCAAAATAAACCCTATCTCTCTATGTTCGCACCCAGACGCGCACCAAAATCTGAACCGCGAGGTTCGCCGTAGCCTGACATGGCACAGCAGTAAATCCGAGTCGGCGCTTAAGCGTTTCGAGCCTGTAGCCGTGGATAAGTTACGATTGGACGGTTCGCTCACTATGTTCGCACCGGAGGGCGATGGTTGTTTGAAGAGAACATGGCGGGAAGAAGCAGGGAGGATACATAAGGCAGGAATGACCTTATGTGACTTTTGGTACTTTTGGTCATACAAAAGTACAATAAAAGAAAAGTTTCTTCATGTTTCTTCGCGGGTCGTCGAAGGCGCCGACCCCTGTCTCGGCGACGCCGACACACATGCTCCGCATATGTGTCAATTTCCCTACAAGATAAAGCCCAAGTATATCCAACAGACAAAACAAAAAATCAAAGTCCATTCCGCTTTTTCTTTTGAAGAAGAAGGCGCAAAAGAAAAAGCTACAAAAAAGAAAACGCCGAAAGAAGATTTCGCGCTCTGCGGAGCACGACAAAGGCTCCGCGTACCCCGTCTCGGCGACGCCGACACACACGCTTCGCGTATGTGTCAATTCCCACCGCTGTCGGTGGACGACACCGCCTTCCCCAAAAGGCGGGCGAAAACTTTAATTGCGGCTGCGCGAAAACTTTATTTTGGCGCAGCAAAAATAAAGTTAAAACACAAAGCCTTTTAAACACAGTAAAAAATTCATCAAAAGGAGAGAAAATAAATGAAAGTTACATTTAAAAAGGACGAGCTTCTTGCCGCTATTACGCGTTCGCTCGGTTGTGTTGTCAGTGAGAGAACACATTCAGCCGCCGACGGCATTCTGCTCAACACCCTGAGTGAGGACATCTGCCAGATAACGGCTTATGACTTTGAAAAGGGTATCCGTACCAATATCAGCGTCAAAGCCGAGGAGGAAGGCTCTATGGTCGTTGACGGTGCGAGATTTGCTTCCATTGTCAAATTCATGCCCGGTGATGTAACAGTAGAAACCTCGGATAAAAATGTCGCTACAATAACAAGCGGCAGATCGAGATTTCAGATAAATGTTTTCCCCGGCGATGAATTTCAGCAGATGCCTATAATTTCTCCGGACAGAAGCTTTGATATTCCTCAGAAGGTTCTCAAAAATATCATGAATCAGACAGCCTTCGCTATTTCAGGCGATGACAGCCGCCCTGCTCTCACAGGTCTTTATTTTGAAGTGACGGCAGATAAACTCAAGGCTGTCGCCTGTGATACCTTCTGCCTTGCTGTCCGCGAGCTTTCCGTAAATACAAATATTTATTCCAAATCGGGCGAAACAAAGATAGGTTTTATTCTCCCTCTGCGCACGGTAAACGAACTGCTCCGCCTGCTTGAAGATACGGACGAGATTGTTCATTTTGACCTCACAAGAAAAAATATCATTATCACCTTTGATTTTAAGGTCGGCAGAGAGCAGAGAACAAATATCATTCAGTCCCGCCTGATAGATACTCTCTATATCGAATATGACAGAATTATCCCGAAAGAGAGAAAAACTCTCGTTACCCTCTCAAAGACAAATCTTGAAGAGGCACTTTCCCGCGCTTCTCTTATCACGGAGGATAAGATAGCAGGTCAGGCAAAGAGTATAGTAAAATTTAATTTTCAAGGTCAGATGCTCACACTCAATACAACATCGATAAACGGCAATGTAATTGATGAGATACCGATAGAAAAAGAGGGTGCCGACCTGATGATAGGCTTCTCCTGCAAATATCTGCTGAAGATACTGCGCGGCACTGATGACGAATATCTGAAGCTCTCGCTTACCTCTGCCCTCATGAGCATGGTCATAGAAGGCGCAAGCGAAAACAGTGAGAGTAAATTCCTTTACCTTGCCATGCCGATAAAGATGAGAGAATGAAATCATATCTCGAAGCGGTAATTCTCGATAATTTCAGAAATATAAAATTTGCCATGCTGACCTTTGACCGCGGGCTTTCCATAATATACGGAAACAACGCTCAGGGCAAAACCAATGTGATAGAGGGAATATATCTTTTCGCCGTCGGTAAAAGCTTCCGCGGCGCAAAGGACAAAGACCTTATCCGTTTCGGCTCGGACAGGGCGCAGGCAAATATCGTTTTTCATGACAGCACGCGCATGAATGAAATGTGCTATCGTGTTTTTGCCGAGGAAACAAGGCGGAAAAAAGAGCTTTTTCTCAATCGCGTGAAGAAAAAAAGCATGAACGAAATGCTCGGAAATTTTCATGCGGCACTTTTCTGTCCGGAGCACCTCTCCATAGTCAAGGACGAGCCGGCTCTGCGCAGAAATTTCCTTGACAATGCCATATGTCAGCTCAAGCCGACATATGTGCGTGCGCTTTCCGAATACGCAAAGGTGCTGGAGCAGAGAAATTCCCTGCTGAAAAACCATGAGGAATACAGCCCCGAGCAGTTTGAATCGATGATGGAGATACTCGATGAAAAATTCGTCGACAGCGGCTCCTTTATCACTGTAACGCGGGCAAAATATCTGCGCAGGCTTTTTGAATACGCAAATAAATATATGCAGGATATGACGATGGGCGCGGAATCGCTTTCTTTTGAATATCTTTGCAGTATCACCGATTACGGTGAGAATAATTACGAGGATTTCTCCTATGTGAAAAATACATATTTCATTCGCCTCGCCGATAAAAAGGAAAGGGAACGCTTTGCCGGCTTATCGCTCTCGGGCGCACACAGGGATGATTTTGTGATATATCTCAACGGCAAAAACGCAAGGCTTTACTGCTCGCAGGGACAGCAGCGCAGCATAGCACTGGCACTGAAGCTTGCCGAGGGCGAACTCTCGCGCGAATGCACGGGCGAATATCCCGTTTTTCTGCTCGACGATGTTTTCTCCGAGCTGGATAAACGGAGAAAAGAATATATCATGTCGGGCTTCGGCGACAGACAGATAATTCTCACCACATGTGAGAAAAATGATTTTGCCGATGTTCATGACGCTCTGAAAATAGAAACGGAGGACGGAAAATTCCGCTTTACCGAGGGGTTGGAGAGGCAATTTGAATATGACCTGACCGAGGAAGAAAGGGAATTTAGAAAATCTTATGTTTATTCATGCAGGAAAGAATAAAAATCTGCGCTCGGCTTCGATAGTAGGTATTTTCGATGCCGACAGCGCGACGGTAGGCAAGGATACGAAAAAATTTTTAGCGGGAAAACAGAATGAGGGCAAACTCATTACTATTTCCGATGAATTGCCGAAGGCTTTCGTCCTCTGCGATGACGGAAAGGTTTATTTCACACAGCTCTCCGTGAAAACTCTCACGGACAGGAGCGAAAACGGGATTTGACAGACTCGCGCTCTTCCCTTTTCGCATTATAGTTTTCGTGCACCTTTTTCTTAAAAGGTGCCGAGGTCGAGGACGCGGAGTCCTCGTCGCGCTTTGCAAAGCGCGAAATCTCCCCGTCTCGGCGACGCCGACACACATGCTTCGCATATGTGTCAATCCCCATCGGCGGTTTCTTTTTGATAGCTTTTTCTTTTGCGCCTGCATGTGCAAAAGAAAAAGCGGATGGGCATAAATCTTTTGTTTTGGCTGTTGAGGGGACTTTGGCTCTCAGGTAGGGCGGCGGCTTGCTGCCGCCGTAGAGACATAAAGATACTTTTCCTTTATCGTACTTTTGCGTGACCAAAAGTACCAAAAGTCATTTAAGAGGATTTTCCATCCTCTTAAAAATCT
>OIWU01001387.1_pt1 | contig 24135 bp, 36 predicted proteins | sample 1587711 | NCBI WGS metagenome assembly OIWU01 (sample SAMEA3888909, study PRJEB22519) | human gut metagenome | biome: human gut; feature: human-associated habitat; material: faeces | place: Denmark | collected 2010 | reverse complement strand
TCTTTTGCCTGTTTCAGCTGCGAGAGTGCGGTCGCCGCCGAGACGCCTGAAGACTTCGAAACCGCTCCGGTACCTTTCACCACTGAAGCAACAGGAGAACCGCCGCCGGATTGACCCGAATAGTCGGGACCATAGTATTTGATGGACAGGGAAAATTCGATTTTCCGCCCTTCCCCGTTGTCGAGAAAATACGATCTCGTATCCGATACGTTCAGAATGCTCCAGAAACCACATACGGCTCCGGCACCCGTAACCATCTGGCACGGATTGCCCGTCATCAGCATTTCCCGCAAAGGTACGATGCTGGTCTGACGATTGCCGGAAAAGGTGGGGTAGACGACGCCGTCCAGCGTCACTTCCGGCGAATCCATCCCGACGAACTGCAGCGCCGGCTCCCGTCCCAGACGTTCCTGCGCGGGCCACCGGGCCGCATACTTCGCCACATATTTCTGATACGCCGCCGTGTCGACGGCGAAATTGAAGTCGCCAAGACGGAGCATTGTCCGGCCTGCCATGGCAGTCCTCCTTATTCATAGTCGTACAGCGCCGCAGCGCCATCGCCATACCGGGAAAAACCATTCCGCATAAGCCGCCGCTCAACGGTATCAGCTATATCTCGGGCTTCGGCCCCCGGAGGAACCGTTACCTGTATGGTCGGCGCGTTGGTGAAATGCTGCGTCACATTTCTTGTGCCCGCAACGGGTTGTGGAGCAACCGCGGAAGGCCCTGCTGCCGTGCCGCTCCTCCCGAAACCGAACTTCGGAGGCATGTTTTCGCCTGACGAGGCAAAAACGGGAGAACGCTGCATCCAGACGTTTCCAACAGACGCCCGTTTTCCATCGTCCGCCTCTCCAGAGGGTGCATCTCCAATCCCGCTCCAACTCTTGAATTTCGTCCATTTTTCGGAAACATAATTTCCCGCCGAGTCCGACCATGAACTGAACGTGTCCCCGATCTTTCCGGCGTTGTCCCAGAGCCACTTGATCGCATTGATGATGTCACCAATCCGGTCGCAAAGGTATTGAACCGGAGTAAAGAGCAGCTTGAAGCCTTCGCCGAGGGCCAACCCAAAACGCTGTCCCGTGATGGACCAATCTTCAAGTTCCTGTTTTGAGGACTGAATCGGCGTGAAAAGTTCAGAAAACCAGCCGATAACCGAGCCAATCGCATCTCCTACAGCGGAAAATAACGGCTGGAGAGGTGCGAACGCTTCAAGGACCGGAGTAAAAGCCGCCTTGATACCTCCCCAGACACCTCCAAAGAAGGCTGAAAGAGGCTCCCAATATTTGCGAATTGTGAGCGCGACGCCTCCGATGAGCAACCCGATGCCAAGGATGATCCATGTAATGGGGTTCGTCAGAAGTGCCGCTGTCACCGAACCGATAGCCGGAATTAAGGAAAGGAGCCCCCCGCCTATTTGGCGCAGGACACCGCCGACTCCACCGGCCTTGGACTTGAACGCTCCCCATTTGGAGCCGAGCAAGGTCGCGGAGGCCCCGGTTTCGGCATTGCTGATGCGCAGCAGCGCCTGTTCCGCCCGAACCTTCTGCCAGACGACGTTCATCTTCAGAAAGGGAGCCTTCAGAACTGTCCAAGCGAAACCGAGTGCGTAGGCAGAAAGGCTGAGAAGCAAAATGGAACCCACCCCAAGCAAAACGGCACGGGAAAGAACGGGAAACGCATGAACAAACGCACTGGCCTTATTCGCCAATGAGGTAAGGTTTTTTGCGGAGTCCCGTGCAGCCGGAGCCAAAACATTTCCGATTTCGATTGCCAAATCGGAGACGGCACTTCCAAGGATAGTGAATTCACCCTTCGTATTGTCCAACATGCGAGCTGCGACCTGTTTGGCGAAGCCCTGCTGGCTGGCAAGCAGATTTTTATTATACCGATCCTGGAGTTTATTACGTGTCTCAAGGCGGTACTTTTGAATCTCCTCCTCAGTAGCGCCCTGTTCACGCATATTCTTGACTTGTTCTTCGATATACTTTTCATCATGACGGAGCGAATCAAGCAATGCCAGCCCGCCGGAAACCGCATATTTCCCAAAAATCGAGGATGCGGCTTCGAGCCGATCAGCCTGCGACAGATTGCCCATCTTGACGGACAGCTCGGTGAGGATATCCATCCAGTCACGCAGATTACCGTTCTCGTCGGCAACATCGATGCCCATCTTCTTGATGTAATGGGCCGCCTGCTGGCCTTCGGGGTCAGCCATGATCTCCCGCATCTGTTCGGCGGAGATGCCCAGTTGCTTCATGTGCTTCTGGGCATCCTTCGCGGGCGCTATCAACCGCAGGAAAGTGTTTCTCAGCGTCGTACCCGCCATACTTCCCTGGATGCCAGCATCGCCAAGCACTCCGGTCATGGCGGCGACCAGCTCAATGCTCGCGCCCGCGCTGCTTGCCACCGGGGCGACATACTTCAACGTCTCGCCCAAACTTTCCAACGTGGTGTTTGAACCTGTGAATGTTTTTGTCAGCACGTCGCCAACGCGACCCGCCTGATCCGCCTGCAGGCCAAATCCGGTCAAGGCGTTGGACACGATGTCCGATGTCCGCCCCAACTCTGTACCCGCCGCTGCGGCCACATCAAGCACGCCGCCGATGGCGGCCATCTGCTGATTTGCGTTGAACCCCGCCATGGCAAGGTATTCCATGCCCTGCCCTGCCTCCAGTGCGCTGAACTTCGTGTCGCGGCCCATTTCGCGGGCTTTCGCGGTCAGCTGCACCTGCTGTTCCTTCGTCGAATTGCTGACGGCCCCGACGCGGGACATCTGCGCCTCGAAATCCATAGCGGTCTTGAGCGGAGCGGCCAGCGTCATGCCCACCGCAGCAGTGGACATGACGTTTCCCAAATGTTGGCCGCGCTTGTCCCGGTTATCCTTGTCTGCCTGCCGAGCCCGGGACAGGGCCTCCGTCCGGCGCTTCAAGGTGTCGAGCTGACTTCCCAGGCGGACGGATTCCGTACCGAGATTGCGGGTGTCAACGCCGGCCGAATGCAAGGAAGCCCTGAGTTCCCTCAGAGCCTCCCGCTGCTTTGTCAATGCCGCACCAGCCTTTTCCGCAGCCTGTTCAGCCGCACGCATTTCCCGTGTCTGTGCAGCAATGGGCGGCCCCATCGCCGCATACGCAGCACTGAGTTCATCGGCGCGCTTTCTGGCCTGCCCATAAGCCCTGCCAAGATCATTGGTCTGAGCCTTCATCGCAACGAGCTGATCGACCTTGACCTTTTTGTTGTTCAGGCTGGATACCTTGGCTCCCAGCGTGCCGAGCTGATTCTTCGCATCGCGGACCGCCGCCCCAAGCGACGACGCAACCGTGGCGCCTATGGTGATATTGACCGGCTTTCCTGCCATGACGCTACTCCATTCCAACTCTGGACAGCTTCCGTGCCCAGTACAGAGATTCCATCAGCTCGTCCGTTTCAAGAGCGAGAATTTCAGACCGGGACCAGTGCGTGTAGAGGGCCAGTTCCATGATCAGCCCCGGAAGGTCGCTGTCCTCTATGACAAAAAAGTCTGAAGCACCTTTTGCAGCTTGCCGTAATCGGCCATGTCCATTTCATGAAGCGCTTCAGGCACCACGCCGCACAGGTTCGCGAGCAACGCGATTTCCTGCGTGGCCGCATCCTTTCCGGCTCGTCCTGCGGCGAGCTGGTCGGACACTCTCGGGCGTCGGGAAATCACCATCTCTTCATGGAGTTCTCCCTGATAATCATAAGGGTAGTCGAGTTTCACACGGATCGGTACCATTCTTTTACTCCTTTGCAGTTTACTTTTATAGCACTAAGTGCTATATAGATACTCATGAAACACATACTGAAGACCCGGTACTTCGCCAAATGGATGAGCAAAACGGAATTGAACGACTCCGCGCTCTGCAAGGCCGTCAGCGAAATGGAACGCGGCCTGATCGACGCCGATCTGGGAGGTGGGGTCGTCAAGAAGCGCGTGGCCCTTCCCGGTCGTGGCAAGAGCGGCAGCACACGTACCCTGCTGGCGACCAACAAGGCTGACAGATGGGTTTTCGTTTTTGGCTTTGAGAAGAATGACCGAGCCAACATCACGTCCAAGGAACTCAAGGCCCTGCAGGAAATCGCCAAAGATTTGCTGGCCATGAACGAGCACGACATCAAAGCCTGCCTGCAACAGGGCGGCATTACGGAGATATGCAATGAACACCAAGTTTAAGAGCAGAATCCTTGAGGCCGTACACGACACGGCCTCTTCCCTCCACGAAACCGGATGCCTATCCGGCGAGCGGATGAAGGAATACGACGCCCTGTGCGTCGAACCCGTTCCCGCCTATGGGAGCGAGGAAATCCGCGACCTGCGCCGCAGGCTGGAAATCAGCCAGCAGGCTCTGGCGACCGTCCTTAACACGAGCCTGTCCACCGTCCAGAAGTGGGAAATCGGCGCCAAAAAGCCGGGAGGTCCGTCCAGCAAGCTGCTGTACCTGCTGGACAGGAAAGGACTTGAAGTTTTGCTTTAAGTTTTACATCCCGATGGCGGACCGGACGGAGTCCATCTGATCGATCCCGCCGATTTTCCGTACCAGATTCCTGGCGTCGATTTCGACGAGTTCGTTTCCCTGCATCGCCAGCTTGTAATACTTGACGGCGACCTTCACCTTCAGGACGGACTTGTCCCCCGGCTTCCACGTCCCGGGATCGATTTCCGTCCAGCCGCCGCGCAGATTGACCACCACGGGCACAGCATCCTCGCCCTGTCGCTGGAACGCGCCGCGCAGCGTGATCTGGACATCCTGCGCATCCAGCAGGCCGAACAGCTTGAACAGTTCCGGGTCATGGTCGGAAATGGTCAGTGTGGATTCCATTTTGTCCATGCCGAGATCAATTAGAACCGGAACGTCCATGCCTCCTGCACGATGTTCTTCCGTCTTCAAAGTGAGCTTGGGCAGCTCGATTTCATCGACGCGCCCGGCATACCCACGGCCATCGACAAAGAGATTCATGTTCTTGAGAACGCGAGGCGTTTCGATGCTCATCGGAAAATCTCCTCAATGTAGTCGTCGACCAGATGCGACTGGAAAGTGACGCGTTCCGCAGGGTACGGAGGCGTGAAGTCGAAGTTGAAGTAGACGTGTCCGTCCGAAACGGCGGCCGCCGTGTTCAGGTCGGGATCAGGCCAACAGGCGCCGCCGAGGATCGCTCCCTTTGCCTTCAGCTCGCGCAGGTAGGCGTTGACGCCTTCGGTCACGTCCTCGACGTAGGTCTTGTCGATGTTCCGGTCGACGGCCCAAAGATGCGCCTGAAGGATGGACTCGTTGATCATGTCGGCGGTGCGCCGCACGGACAGGAAGGCCCACTTGGGATCGGAAGAACATGTGCGGTTGCCCCACAGTCTATAACCGTCTTCATGGATGATCGTGGAAACGCACTGCTCGTTCAGCAGGTTCGCGCGGCAGTTCGCGTCCCCAAGCTCGAAGTCGACGGCGCGATGGGTACCGACGATGCCGTTGATCTCCTGATTGGATGGGCTCCACCAAAATCCCCTGTCGTTGTCGATCTTCGCAAGCAGCCCGGCGACGCGGGCCGAGGCAGGTTCCGAAACGACCTCGCCGTCCTTCATCACCTTGCACCACGGATCAACGACGTAGATGCGCCCGGTCCCCCAGTCTTCGCGGTAGCTGATCGCATCCGCGTCGTTGGTGTTCGGTCCATCGGCAATGATGACGGCGCGCAGGCTTTCCGCAATGCCTTTCAGTTCTGCAACCACCGGATTCGAGAGCGGAGACTCGGGGACGGGCATGTACGTATAGGTGATCCTGACTTCACCGTCTTCGGGGATAGCCCCATCAGAAACTCGCGTTACCGTCCCGGCAGCCGCGTCCACCGTATAATCCGAGGTCAGCTGATACGTTGTGGCTCCATCCGTCGATGTGACCACCACGCCCTCAAGCGTTTTCCCAAGCAGGTGGAACGTGCTTTCAGCCGCCGAAAAACGCAGCGTCTGCTCCCCTTCCACAGGAGCCGGTTCGTTTTTCAGCCGCTGATGGGTGAAGCCGGGCGCAATGAGGATTTTCGGCGTAACCTTGACGATGCTCTTCGCGGCACGAAAAGCCTGTACGCCGAGATAGGCCCCGGTCTGCGGGTCAACGCCGCCGATCACATTGGACAGGGTCGCCTTCAGCCGTTCATCACCGCCTCCACTCCCCTCATCCACACGTACGACAACCACCACGGCGCCAACCTGATCAAAAATGCCGTCGATGGCGCCGGGCAAAGAGCCTTTCGTCCCCAGTTTTGCCGCTTCCCGGCGGGAACCAGAAATGAGCACCGGCGTATCAAGCGGATACGCCAATGCATCGGCTTCCGGCGCGGTCCCGATCAGCCCGATGACACCGGAACGGACGGTGCGGATTGGGCGAGGGCCATTGTCTATCTCAATGACTTCGACGCCATGAAGAAAACCTTCTGCCATTGATTTGCTCTCCTTTTTGTTATGAAAAAGCCCTCCGCTACAGGGCAGCGAAGGGACTTTTTATTTTGCGGGATGGGAAAAACCGACATTCCTTCAGCCTCAAGGATACACGAGGCTACGGCATACGCTTGGTGTGGTGTAATCGCATTTCCAAGGGCTTTCAGTCTCCGTACCCATACGGGCACCAACTCACGGGGAAGAAGTTTTACGCTTTCGGGTCTGTCCATCCCTCTGGAATGCCCATCATCCACTCGATGAAGGACACATCCACCAAATGCCTCCCGGACGGACGCCCGGCTCGTCCGGCTCGTCCGGCTCGTCCGGCTCGTCCGGCTCGTCCGGCTCGTCCGGTCAATCCGTATTCCAAGCCAATCAGATACGAACCGAGGTTCGTAGCTTTTTCCCATGATTCCGACAAGCGCAGATAAAATCCCATGCTCTGGGTCAACCCAACGACCGTGGGGGTAGGCAACAAGGAAAACCCGTTCCCGACGATGCGGAGCTCCGACCGCGGATGCGGGAAGCACTTCCCATTCCGCATCGTACCCGATCTCGGCCAGCTCCTGCAGGACTGTCTCAATGCCAGCGGCGAGGAGCCCCGGCACGTTTTCCGCAATGACGTACTTCGGCCTGATTTCTTCAATGAGTCTGACGTATTCATACCACAATCCGCTCCGTGTTCCTTCTGTGATCCCTTTCCGTTTCCCAGCCAGGCTCACGTCTTGGCACGGGAAGCCTCCGCACAGCACATCCGGGTGAGGCAAATTCTCTCCTCGCAAATTCCTGACGTCCGCATAAATGGGAAGGCCAGGCCAATGCCGCCGTAGTACCGAACGACAAAACGGGTCCACTTCACAGAAAAAACGGTGTTCCATCCCGGCCCATTCCAAACCGAGATCACACAGTCCCGCCCCGGAAAACAGGCTACCGACTGTCAACCTTTCTTTCATCAAAGCTCCTGTGGCCGTCTGGCGACTCGGAGCCGGGGATCGCATCCCTCACATGATTCATAGTTCCGCAACGGGGACACTTTATGCTCAAATCGAGCGCCATCCCCTTCGCGAGCATCTTGTTACAAACACCACAACGAATCTCTTTTTCCGTCCCTCGCATTGAAAATCCTGTCTTGCGCCCCAAACTATCCGCTGATATCTGTTGTGCGCTCGTTAGAGCACAACACTGGCGGATACTCCGCACGATGGCGTTACATCGCGTGGGGCCGTGGTCCGGCGTCTCACCGCCGGGCCCCCGACCTCGCCGTCCAGACCCGCCGCACCTGCGGAACCTGCCACTGGCTCGACGTGGACGGAACCGCCATGCGCTGCGGGCACCAAGCCCATACCATTCCCCTCAAACGGTGGGGGGAGACGTGCGACGACTGGCTGTTTCAGGAATCAGTGGACAACGTACCGTTCTAAGACGTACTGTTGCATATAAGGATATTGATATAGTCGAGCAAAATAAAAACGCTGCAAAGACAAGAAGTATCCGCTTGCGGCGTGTTCGCTCCCGCAGTGCCTAGTATTCGGCATGAAGCGGGAATGGAGTCAGTCCCCTTCCATGACCTACTTGGATATGGGGCACGGTGGAGTGGAAACACTAAAGAAAGGGGAGACCATGCCGTTACCCGATCCCTTGCCGTTTGATCAAGGTCAACGTCTTAACTCGAAAAACCATCCTGAAAGCCAAGGCATTTGCAGCGCCATCTGTAGCCATTTTGTTGCATGGGCCTATCAGAAAGGGTCAGTAATGACTGCCTATGAAAGCATATGCGCTCCCAAACAATTCATGGACATGTACGGGCTCCAGCAAAAAACTGGCGGAGATGTGTTCCAGATTTTGCTTGAGAACAGAAAGAATTATATTTCGAAGCGGTATACGGGTAGCATCGCCAATCTGTACACGGCGCTGTCATCGGCAGGAGGTCCATTGACCTGCAGTACGGTAATGATAGCCGATCCCATTAATGGGTATGGGCATATGCTCGCGGCCTGCCGCGATGCCACTCATGATTATTTGTTTGATCCCAACTATGGGCTCTATTTTGTTCCTCGGGGCACTGCCGACCTAGTCGGAATGCTGCTGGCGGCACTCTACCCGGGATGGATGTACAACAGCATGATCATCATGCTTCCGAACAAACCGGCGACAAACCAAGCGGCGCGCCAGGCCGCATTCAGTATCCTGTCGGGCTTCAGGCCGCGACGGTAAGAAACTTCGGAGCAATCAAGACTCCGAGCCGTTGTCGTACCTGCTCAGTATGGAACTCTGCCTCGACGAACAACCTGAGTAGACGGTTTTAGTTGACAGCCGTTCTATCCGCATCTGGCACACCCGGTGGACTATGCGTTCACTCAGCGGCATCATGTTCCGCGCGGCTTGAGACTTCACAGGACAACAAAAGAACACCCGATTCCCCAGCCGTTCTGATACCTCCTCTTCTCCCTTTATAGATTTTCTGGTAGGGGGAGAGGCAGGAGGACGGTATGAACCACATCATCCGCAGCGTTTCTGCGCTGCTTCTGGTTCTGGCACTCGCCTGCCCCGCGTTCGCGGACGGCATCGGCGTAGAAAACAAGGCGTTTATAAAGGCCTTCAACGGCAACAAGCATGCTTCGGAACTCGGTCTTTTCTTTGGGAAACCTGTTTCCAGCGACGCGCGCGGGCATAAGGAAGTCACGACCTACCGCATCGGGCTGAATGTCTTCGTTTCCTTCGAAACGGGGAAGGGCTCCCCCGAAATCGAACAGATCAAATTCTTGGGCATACCGGACGGCACGTCCAGCGGCGCAATGACCATTTATGGCGGCGCCCTGCTTCTCTTCGAGACGCTGACGCCGACGCTTACCCCTCAGCAGAGGAACGTCACCATCAAGGAACTCGGACTTGATAATCTGGACAGGATTGCGGAAAAGCCGCGCTCAGCCGAGCTTCGCGACCTGTCGTACATCACATGGATTGACGAGGACGGCCTCTGGATGACCGTCAACCCCGACTGATTCAAGGGAACCGAGATCATGTATGAAATTTTAAAGAGTGCTGCCCTTGTGTGTTCATTCCTTTTCTGGGCCAGTATTTTTACGCCGCGAACCGCCTTCATGTTCAAGGAACGTTCAAAAACGAAAGGCCTTTGGGTTTGGGGAGCTCTGTGCGTAGCCTTGGGGGCGACGGCGGCCTTCATGCAGGGAGGCCCACTTGAAACGCAACGAGCCGTACCTGCAGCTCTCGTCGAGACGCGGCAGCAAGCCAAACCGACGCAAACGGTGGAGCCGCAGAGAGCGCACTCAGCCCCAGCCGGAGACGAGTTTACAACGCTGTACAAAGAACTCCTCGCCTTTAAAGGCAAAAAAGATTTTCATGCGCAGGGGTTTGGCGCAGGGGGGCCGTACAGCAGCTGGCTTGTACGCGTAAACGCTGCCGGTCTGGGTGACCTGCGCCAGATGGGCATGGACTACATGCGGAGCAAGGGCCAAGAAACAGAATACACCTTGTACGTGAAAAAAGAAAAAGGATTGAACTAGCTTTCCGCTGAAATCCGTTTCGGCGGCTCCAACTCTTGACAAAGCCATACTTTTGTGGCGACATTCGTCTCAGGTGCTCATCACACCTTCAACAGGCGGATTCGCCACCCCGAAAGTATGGCTTTTTTTGCGCCCTCAGCATGGGCGGAAAAACGCATCTCCTTCTGCGCTCTTTGGGGTGCCGGGTGTGGTCGATATGTCCAGGGCGCAAGCCTAAAGGCGACCAGCAGCTCCTGTTGGCTGTGATGAACACCCGGCACTTTTTCTTGCCCTTCATCAGGCAGGTTCATCACCAACAACAGGAGGCTCTTTATGAGTCAGGCCCAACTGTCCCCCGTGAATTTCTACGGTGACACCATTTTTGTCGTTTCCCACCAAGGACAGCCCTTTGCTCCTCTCAAGGCTATTGTTGAAAGCATGGGACTATTGTGGGCAGCTCAAACCGTAAAACTCAATTCTAACAAAGAAAGATGGGGTGTTTCGATAATCGAAATACCCTCTTCCTCCGGCGATCAGCAGACCCTTTGCCTTCCGCTTCGGAAACTCCCGGCGTTCTTCGCCTCGATCAACCCGAAGAAGGTGCGCCCCGAACTGCGGCCAAAGATTGAGCTGTACCAGAACGAGTGCGACGACGCGCTGTGGGACTACTGGATGAAGGGCAAGGCCGAACGGGAAAAGTCCGCCGCGGCCGCTCCGCTCGCGCTGCCCGCCGAACCGTACGCGCGGCTGAACACCGCACAGATGCAGGCGCTGCGGGCCGCCCATCGCGGGTGGGCCGAGGAAGTCCGCTACAACGGGCGCTTCAAGGCCGAGTACACGACATGGCTCATCCTCAAGGGCCATTTCGGCGGCGTCTCCCGGCTGACAGACCTGCCCGCGGCGTGGTTCCTTGAGCTGGTCGATTTCTGCCATGCCCAGCAGCGCAAGGAAATCGCCTCCCGACTTCCCCGCACGGCCGCCCTGCCCGCCGCCCCGCAACCGGAGGCCCAGCCTCTGGCCACGCCGCCTCAAGTCCCGGAACCGGCGAGCGGGGGCATCGACCGGCAGGCCGGGCAGGTGAACCGCCTTATCGAACAAGCCAAGGGCATCGTCCACCCGCTCTGCCGTCCCGGAGCCTTCCGGTTCGGCCTGTCCGGGCGGCCCAAGGCCACCTATGACGCCTGCGACGACGCCGTCAGCCTCGTCATGTGCAATCTGAACGCCGCGCAGTTCGCCCTGCGGATCGCGCAGCGTCTCCATAAGGAGTTCGGAACCTCGTTCTGGAATCGTTGAGCCATGCGCCACGAACCGGAACGGCTGACCAAGGAGGAACTGGAGGAGGCCGAAACGGTTTTTCAGGAACTGGAAAAGGACATCCCCGCTCTGGAGGACGCCCCGCTTTCGCCCGAAGAACTGTCCGAGGCCGCGTTCACCCCTGACGAACTGAACAAACTGGAAAAGGAAAAGCCGCTCTAGCGGAGCGTAACGAAAGCCCGGCCCACGCCGGGCTTTTTCATTTTCAACCGATGGATGAGCCATGGAACCGCAGTTCACTCCCGGCCCGTGGACATGGATTGAAGACGGCATTCTGGGAGAGGAGACGCCCGTCCTGTTTGTCCGCGCCGGCAGGGGCGACGCCGGCAGCGGCTGTCCGGAGTGCGTCAGGCGTCTGACGATCTCACGGGAAAACAGGAACCTGATCCTTGCGGCCCCCGAGCTGTACGGCGCGCTCAGGGAACTTCATGCGGCCTACGGCTGGTCCCTTTCCGAGCACCATCAGCATCAGATCCGCGCCGTCCTCGCCAAGGCGCGCGGCGAACAGGAGGGAGCATGAGCCGTTCGCGCAATCGCGTCACCCTCTGGCTGGATACCGAAACCACGGGCACCGACCCGGAACGCCACGGCATCGTCCAGCTGGCGGGAAGCATCGACGTCAACGATGAGGAACGGCTTTCCTTCAATTTCAAGGTACGGCCCTTTCCCGAAGATGAAATCTGCGACGAGGCCATCGCCGTCCACGGGATCACCCGCGAAGCAATGGCGAAGCTGACGCCGCCGCAGCAGGTGCATCGGGAGCTTGTCGAACGCTTCTCCCGTTTCGTCAACCGCTACGACAAAACGGACAAGATGTTCTTCGCGGGATACAACGCCCAGTTCGACCTCAACTTCATGCACGGCTGGTTCAGGAAGTGCGGCGATCCCTATTTCGGCTCGTGGGTCTGGTGGCCAGCAATCGACGTCTCCGTCCTTGCCATGGAACGCCTGAAGGCCCACCGCGCGGAGCTGAAAAACTTCAAGCTCGGGACCGTGCTGGAGTTCATGAACATCTGTCCGGACGGAGAGCTTCACGACGCCCTGACGGACATCCGGCTGACCAAGGCGCTTTACTGGAAAATCATGCGATAACGACTTGATACGTACAGGGAAAAGAGCGAACACACAACCACGGAGAGCAATACAACAAACAAAAACAGCAGGTTGAAAACATGAATAACGGCATTGCGGAACGGCTCGATGGCTTTTGCCAAGAACACGAATACGAATTCCGGCCGGGGCATGTACGGCGCCACCTGTCAGGGAATCGTCGCCGACAAGAACGGCTTCGACCTTGCCCTTGAACTGGCGGAATACGCCCTCGAACAAGAAGCGGAACTCTACGACGTGACGTTCCAGCTGCGGGGAAGCCGGACGGACAACATGGGGCTGAGCACCATCACCTACTTCCCCCATGCCCTTGGGTAACCCTCTCACGGAGGAGGCTCGAATGACCATCCATCTGATCCGCAGCGGCTCCAACTGGGCGCGCCTCAAAATGTTCGAAAGGCTTTTCTCCTCGGACTCGCTGAAATTCACGTACATCGACGAGGAATTCCCCTCCCGCGACAAGGCCATGGAACTGATCGCCGAAGCCGACGCGGCCATTCTGCTCGGCATGCCGGACATCAACGCCGCCGTGGAGTTCGGCATGGCCAAGGGCATGGGCAAGCCCACGGCGACGATTGATGCCGCCCTCACCCCCTCTTCGACGCATCTCTTTTCAAAAAGGCAATACCTTGACGGTGTTGAACCGGACATCATCGGAGACATGGAAAGGCTCCTGAAAAGTTTGTCCGCCTGACCCGAGGCCCGGTTCGCCGGGCCTTTCTTTTATCCAACGCATAACGGAGCATGTATGGAAACCAACGAATCCCCCACCCTTCCCATCGAAGAACGGCTCGAACCGGAACACATTCCCGACGCCGAATCGCAGAGCGAAAAACAGCCTTCCGAAGAGACGATCACCCTATGCGTCGCCTCCTACGCCGACGACGGCGTCAACGCGACGCTGATGGACCGCTACGGCAATGCGGCGGAAATGCCCGTACCGCCCGAAGCCTTCTTCAACGGCGAACGGCTGCCGGAGGGAAAACCCTTCGATATCCCTCTTGCGAACTGCCCTGAGTACCTGATCGCGGCATACCGAAAGACCCGGACGGAGGAAAACGTCTCCACGTCGTCGGGCCCCTCCAACGCGTATGTCATCCGGCGGGAAACGTGCATGGCCAAGCGCCCTCTGGACGAAACCGAACGGGAGCGCGTCGGGGAACAGATGGCAAGGGCGCTCAAGCGCAAGGAAGACCTCGAATCGGAGCTGGATACCGCCCGTAAAAGCTACAACGCGAGTATCAAGGAGGCGGAGAAGGACGCCATGAGGGCCGCCCGCGAATGGGAAGCCGGTTCCAGAGAATACGAGGTGCTGTGCGACGTCGTTGCCGACTATGACAAGGAAGAATTCGTGTGGACGGAAACGGAGGAGCCTTACCGTGAAGTCATGCGACGTCCCATGACGGCTGGAGAAAAGCAGTTTCCGCTGCCTTCCTTCTATCCGCAGGTCGGCGGCCAAGCCCCGGAAGACCCGCTCGGCGAGTCGCCCGACGAAGCGAGGAGCTGCATTTCCTGCGAACGCTACGCGCCCGGCGGAAAAACGGCTCCGGAACTTTGCAAACAATGCCGGCAGTGCGACGAGGAGGCCCCGAACGATTTCTGGACGCCCCGCAAGGCCTGTCCGACCTGCCTCGACGCCTCCGGCAAGGTCACTATGCCGCCCTGCTCCGGCTGCCGGTACAACGCCGACGAAACGCACAGGGGCGATGCCGACAACTGGCGGTGGAAAGATTCCGGCTGCGCCCGCAGCGAGACGGCGGAAGATATCGGCGAAAAGGAGGGCATGGCGTGCTGACCAGACGCATGGCGAAAAGACAGCATTGCCCGCTGATGCCGACGACCAAGACCTACAAGTATCACGCCAACGGCGCCGGGATCGCCTATGAAGTCATCGAATACGGAAGGTACATGGGCGAAGGGTACCCCAAGTGGCGGGACGGAAACGATAACGGAAAAGTATGCTCTGATGAAGAAAACGGCCGGGAAAATCGTACTCGCTCCGCCAATCCTAACTACTGCGGCAGCCGTACCTATCCCGAACGCTACGGCTGCTGCGGAGGCTGACCATGCCCGGTTACGACGATCCGAACCGCCCGGAATGGGCGGGCAAGCGTAAGGCAAAAAACTTCGCCCGCATCAACGCCGCCTGCAAGGGCCTGAAAACCTCCGGCGGCAACCCGCCGACGGAATGCCCCAAATGCGGCACAAGCCACAAGTTCGCGGCCTGCCCCGTGTGCGGATGCCCGCGATCAAAGAAGAGGTAATGCCATGCTCAAGGGATAAGGAAAGAGCGCTGACTGTCTTAGGCACATGGAACACAGGCATATTCCACACCGGATAAAAGGCTTCTAACCAAAAGGAATACTTATGAGAGAGAGAGAGAGAGAGAGAGAGAGAGACGGCTCCTAGCTTGGCGGGCCGCCGGGGGGTGCGCTGATGGCACTCCCGCAGCTCCTGAACCGGCTTGAGGAAGTCGTTCCTTCCGGCTTCATCGGCATGTGGTCCGGCTCCGCAAACACCATCCCCACAGGGTGGGCGCTGTGCGACGGCGCCAACGGCACTCCCAACCTGACCGACCGCTTCGTCCTCGGGGCGGGGAAAGCCTATCAGCCCGGCGCAACCGGCGGCGCAGCAACGGCTACCCCCAGCGTCGCCGCCGGAAACGCCAAAACAGGCGTCAGCCTCAGCACCGCCGCGCCCGGAGGGACGGCTGGCAAGGCAACAACCGGGATCGGCGTCCAGAACGCCGCCCTCTCCATTTGGACAGGAGCCGCCGGGACCGGGATCGGCATTCAGGGCACGACGCTGGATGGGAATACCCTGCCGAACCATGGCCATACATATTCTGGCGGCTCCCAAACGACACGGGTCAGCCTCGATCAGGCCACTATAAAAACTGTCTCTGAATCAGCACGAAATACAGGAGCAACGGGCAACTCATGGGCACACGCGCACGGAGTTTCCGACCCCGGCCATGCCCATGCGGTCGGATCATCCGAACACAGCCACGGCATCACCGACAACGGCCACACGCACGCGGTCACGACCGCCGCACACGGGCACACCGTCACCGACGGCGGGCACACCCACACGCTCACGGCGCAGGCCCTCAGCACCCTGCCGCCCTACTATGCCCTGTGCTTCATCATGAAACTCTAGCCAGAAAGGATATTTTCCATGAAACAGCATGTCATCGTCGTCCCGTCCGACCGTCTCATCATCGTTGACGGGGTTCCGCTGCAATTCGACTTCCCCGTCCCTGAGAATCTGCACGCCGTCCAGTGGCATAATGGCACGGGCGAAATGGAATGGACGGACGATATCAACCATCCCTTGCCCCCTGCAGATTATGCTGAAGACGTCGCCCCGTTCGTCGAACTTTGGGAAGCGGAAAAGGCCCGGATTGAAGAAGAGGCCGCGGCAGCCGAAGCCGCCCGGCTTGCCGAGTACAACAGCGTCGACGCAACCCGAATCAGAAAACGGGAAGAACTGGCCAAAACCTTTGCGGCGGCCACAGCTACGGCCCACCTGACCAGCTCGCTGGGGTTCGAGATCGACGCCAATGATGCCGCCAGCCGTAATGTCTCCGGGCTTGTCACGCTCATGGAGGCCGAAGGCGCCCCGGAGAGCCTGCAGTTCTGCGACTACAACAACGAGATTCATACGGTTACGCTGGAAGACCTGCGCGTCATGCAGCAGGAAATCATAGCGAACGGTTCCGCGCTCTATGCCCGCAAATGGGCTTTCAGAGACGCTATCGACGTGGCCGCTACAGCTGAGGAATTGAACGCGATCACCATTTCTTTCGAGAAGGAAGCATGAGCTACGGGAAAAACCTGCTCATCGCCGTTGACCAGCTCGTCAACACGCTCACCGGCGGCTGGCCGGACGAAACGCTGTCCAGCCGGGCCTACCGCATGGCGGTAGACGGGCACCCTTGGCTCATGCGTGCCATCGATGGGCTGGCCATGTTGTTTGGCGATAAGAACCATTGTGAAGCATCATTTGATTCTGAAAGGCTGCGCCTGCAGGCGCCGCCTGAAGCGAGGTAAAACCATGAGAGAGAGAGAGAGAGAGAGAGAGAGAGAGAGAGAGAGACGGTTCCTAGCCTGACGGGCCGCCGGGAGGTGCGCTGATGGCACTTCCTCAACTTCTGCGCATGGTACAGGAACTCAAGGGAACCCTTGTCACGGTAATGGGCAAACTTGTTCCCAGCGGCGTCATTTTGATGTGGTCCGGCTCCACAGATACGATTCCGGCGGGCTGGGCATTGTGTAACGGACAGGACGGCACTCCCGACCTGACCGACCGCTTCATCCTCGGGGCGGGGAAAACCTACCAGCCCGGCACGACCGGCGGCGCGGCCACAGTCACCCCCAGCGTCGCCGCCCGAAGCGCTCATGCAGGGATTGCCGTTCAAAACGCAGCCCTTTCCATCTGGACCGGAGCCGCAGGTACCGGAATCGGCATTCAAGGCACGACGCTGGACGGAAATACCTTGCCCAGCCATGCACACACCTCTATCCAGCCAGCTGAGTATAGAGACAACGGGTGGGGTGATAGCGGCAATATAACATTTAGAAGCCCTACACAAAAAAATGGTGGCTATACTGGCAACTCATGGGCACACGCCCACGGCGTTTCCGACCCCGGCCATGCCCATGCGGTCGGCTCATCAGAGCATAGCCACGGCGTCACCGACAGCGGACATACTCATGCCCTTACGGCACAGGCCATCAGTACAATGCCTCCCTATTATGCCCTGTGCCTCATCATAAAACTGTGAGGTAGCTATGCAGTCAGAAAAAGAAAAGAGCACTGAAATCCCCGGGTGGACGTATACCTACGCCACCACAGACGATGGCCGCAGGTTTCGGCTTGCACAGGGTCCCTGTGAGCATTTCCCCCGGGTGGAATATCTGGATGCCCCTCAGTTGATGCCGAGCCACTTCCTCTCCATGGCACATTCGCATGGTTTGTTTGGAAAATAAGAAACCTATTCTGTTCCGGCCGGGCTTTTCATACCCCCAACCTTTAACCCAAGGATTCAACATGACCATCGGAGAACTGATCGAGAAGCTGGAAGCCTTCGATCCTGAGCAGGACGTCTGCATCATGCTGGACGGCAGCGAAGGCGCGGGCATGTTCGACATTGATTCGCAGCCCACCGAATGCGGCTGCGAAGACGGAGAAGGCAAGGAATTCACGGAAACCGTTATCGGACTCTATCCTGTTGACGCCGCCGTTGAAGAAACGGAATAACCCCACCCCTTCGTGGGCCGCGCATACGAATCACGCGAAAAACTATGTTGAATAAAAACTTCACAGCACGACTGCGTGACGTCGAAATCGCGCAAAAGCGTTTCGAAGAAGCCAAGGAAACCCTCCGAGCAGCCCAAATGAGCCGCCACAAGAGGCCAGCCCGTTTCAGGAAGGGGAGCGTGTTTCAGGCTACAGCGAATCGCATCCTGAGCGCGTCGGCCGCATCTGCCGTATCGAATACCGCGCAGCGAAACCGTACTTCAAGCTCGCCGTCAATCCCGTCAAGAAAAACGGGGAAATTTCGGGTGTCATCCGCTATGCCCACCATCCTGAAAACTGCAACGAATCAAGGAGAACCCTCATGAATAAGCAGGAACTCATCACCGCCGTCAGCACGAAAACCGGCCTCACCAAAGGCGAAACCGAAAAAACCGTTAATGCCCTACTGAAGATTGTTTCTGATGAACTGGTGGCCTCCGGGCAAATTTCCCTGAACGGCCTGGGTACGTTTGTGGTCGTCCACCGCGGAGCCCACCCCGGGCGGAATCCCCGAACCGGGGAACAGATCTCCATCCCGGCATCGAAGACCGTCCGCTTGAGTCCTTCCAAAAAACTCAAGGATGCCGTCAACGGCTGAAAGGGGCTGGCAGGCATCATCTTTCACCTGTCGCGCATACCGTCGAAAGAAGAGCTGTCACGCCCTCCGGGACGACGGAGAATGCATATTTCCGACAAAGATATCTCATGGACAACAACTCGTTAAACATTATCCATCGTGTTCCTCATGGTTAGCCCTGTCTGAGGGCATCTCCGACCTTGAAACCAGTTGATAGGAATCTCTATGAAAGGAAAAATCGGTATGAAGGTTCGCTGGTCCTCCGGCTCCGGCGGATACTATACGGAAAAGCTCGGCATCATCGAAGCAGTCGTTCCCGCCGGAGAGTCTCCACGCTGCTACGCAGAACAACTCGCAGTGAAACATGGAATTAAAGCTCCCGTTCTGGGTCTTGCCCGGGATCATGAATCCTACCTCGTCAGAGTCCCTACCAAGACCGGAAAGGCTGGAAAACTCTACTGGCCCCGGGTTGCAGCATTAGAGGCTGAAGAATGACGAAATGGGAAAGGCGGCTCACTTTGATGTGGGTCGCCTTTTTTCTGACCATCTGCTTGAAGAAATGCACATGCTGAAAGACATGTTCCGCGCTCAATCCGAGGAAATCGTTGTGGACATGTTCGCGGGCGCGGGCGGCGCGTCCTGCGGGCCTACGTCGACGTCATGGGCAAGACCCGCGACCACCGATTCGACGACCTCATGGACAAAATCCGGCACTGGCTCGGGGAATGCGAGGAGATGCTGGAGCGGCGGCCGGTGCCAACCGGACAGACTCGGAAATCATCGAAAAGCTGCGGATCGCCCTTTCCCGCATCGACTGCGGGCCGCAGAAATCCCCGTGCGAGCAGTACACCCACTGGGGTGCGGCGATCTTCTGCGCCCATACCCTGCTCGTGGACGTCCGGGCCACATGTCCGGTCTGGTACGAGAAGGCGGTTCGTCGCAAGAACGCCGCGGGCGCCATCACGAACCGCTATCCGTGGCGGTATCTTTACACGGTCATGGAACGCCTCGCCGAAGGGCTGGAAGTAACCATTCCCGAGGCGGCGGAACTCGGAACGGAAATCTATATGGAGACTGTTTGATATGGCAGAAGATCGCCTTTTGAAGCTCAAGGATTTCATCGGTCGTGTAGGCGTGGTTTCCTCAACATGGCGGAAGTGGTCACAAGAAGGAAAGGCACCGCAATCCCAAAAGAAGGGGCGGTGCCGGTTCTGGAGAGAGTCTGACATCAACGCTTTCATTGCGGGGAAATGGAAGCCAACCCAACGAGAAAATCAGACCACGCCTGCATCATCTGGCGGCGCTCGGTAATGTACTCCGCCCGGTTGTACGCTGCACGCACCTTGTTTTCTTCAACATGCGAAAGCTGGCGCTCGATGACATCCGGGCGCCAGCCCATTTCATTCAGAAGGCTTGAAGCCATCGCCCGAAAACCGTGCGCCACATGGATGCCGTCAAAGCCCAAACTCTTGAGTGCTGCGTTGAGCGTGTTCTCAGAAATGGGCACATCCTTTCTCGCCCGCATCGACGGGAACAGGTACTCCCGATGACCTGAGATCTCATGCAGCTCCTCCAGAATCTCCAATACCTGCCTTGACAAGGGAACCCAGTGTTCCCGCTTCATCTTCATGCGCTCTGCGGGAATCACCCAGAGCGCACCCGCCATATCGAACTCCGGCCACTTCGCCCACCGCAACTCGCCGGGGCGTACGAAGGTCAGAGCCTGCACACGCAACGCCAATCGGACAACAGCCGATCCTTTATAATGATGGATCGCCCGCATCACTGCCGTTGCGCCATCCCGATCCACCAATGCCGGAAAATGCCCCTCTTCCCGTGGCGCAAGCGCTCCCCTAAGGTCCCGACAGGGATCACTGGGGATAAGCGCCGAAGCGACTCCATATCGAAAAACCTGCGAGCAGATCGCGAGTGTCCTGCGGGCCGCCTCCAAAGCTCCCCTCTTTTCAATCGTCTTGATCACGCTCAGGACTTCAATCGGGGTAATGTCTTTCAAAGGGACACTGCCAAGTTCCGGGTAAATGTAGCTTCTCAGCCTCTGCTCGACCGTTTCCGTATGACGCGGAGCCCATGTTGCCCGATGAAGCGCAACCCATTCGTCGGCTATGTGCTGAAAGGTTTTCTCCGCATATGCAGTCTTGTTTTTTATGACGCTGGGGTCCCGGCCCGCCGCAACCTGCTTTCGAGCTTCATCACGTTTTTCCCGCGCATCCTTTAAACCAATCTCGGGAGATACCGAGGCTGATCCGTTTTTCTTTACCGTTTATCCTGTATTTGAACCGCCACCGCTTGCTGCCGGTCGGCGGGACTTCAATGTACAACCCTTCGGCATCATAAATCTTGTAGACCTTATCCGTGGGCTTGGCTGCTTTGATCCGCGTATCTGTCAGAGGCATTGGGGCAACTCCATGGGTATAGTAGATAGTTGCCCCTATTGTTGCCCCAAAAAAATCGCGGCTGTCAACTTCACTCAACGGCATTCGGCAGCACGAAAAAAGCCCCTGAAAGGGGCAAAAAAGAAATGCCGCCAAGCACTTAATGATGCTTGGCGGCACTTGAAATTACTTCTAATGGCGGAGAGGGGGAGATTCGAACTCCCGGTACCTTTTGAGTACACACGATTTCCAATCGTGCTCCTTCGACCAGCTCGGACACCTCTCCGCGTCGTGCAGCGATGTAACTAGCGAAATTCAGGATGGCTGGCAAGCTTTTTTTTGGAAAAATCGACATTTTTTCCACACCACGAACGACGCTGGCAAATAACACGCGATAAATAAAGGGTATTTTATTATCATGATACTCTAAAAAAATGCGGTTCCCCTTTTTCGGAATGCCGAGTATTCGAATTCGCCGGGAATTTCCTTGACAGTTCATCTTTTCATGGGGCAAGAGTCGAACCAAATTCTAAGGAGCGTCTTCATGTCTGTACAAAGCATCATTCAGCTTCTTGGCGGCGTTGGGCTTTTCCTCTTCGCCATCAAGCTGATCAGTGAGGCCCTACAGCTGATAGCCGGGGACCGATTGCGACAGCTTATCGGAACACTGACCAAAACGCCGATCATGGGCGTGCTGGTGGGTGCCTGCGTCACCGTTCTCATCCAAAGCAGCAGCGCCACCACGGTCATGACGGTCAGCTTCGTCGATGCGGGGCTCATGACCCTGACGCAAGCCATCGGCGTCATCATGGGTGCCAACATCGGGACCACGATCACGGGCCAGATCCTCGCCATCAAAGTCCAAGACTACGCCTACCTCTTCATTATTATAGGCGTGCTTCTCTCCTTCTTCGGACGCTCCAAGGTACAGAAGTACGCCGGCAACGGCCTATTGGGTTTTGGTCTGCTTTTCGTGGGAATGCAGACCATGGAATCCTCCATGAGTTTCCTCCGGAATGAAAAGGAATTATTCCTCATGTTCAGCCACAACCCGCTCATGGGGGTTCTGGCCGGAACGCTGCTTACCCTCCTTGTCCAATCCAGCGCCGCTACGGTCGGCCTGACCATCGCCCTCGGCGTACAGGGCCTCTTGCCCCTCCACGCGGCCATCCCCATCATCTTGGGTGACAATATCGGAACAACCATCACCGCGGTCCTCGCTTCCATCGGCACGGATCGGACCGCCAAACAGGCCTGTGCCGCCCATGTGCTCTTCAACGTCATCGGCGTATGCATTTTCCTCACCATCCTTCCGCTTTACCAAGAGCTGATCGCTATGACGGCTACGGGCATCGCCCACCAGATCGCCAACGCCCATACGTTGTTCAACGTCTTCAACACCATCATCTTCCTGCCCTTCGTCAAGCCGTTCGCGGCGCTCATCCGCAGGCTCCTGCCCGACAAGGCCCATAAGGTCGTCGAAGGGGCCCAGTATCTTGATCCCAAGCTCATCGAAGCCACCCCCGGCATCGCTGTGGAAGCGGTCAAAAACGAATGTGCCTACATGGGCTTTTTGGTCATCCACCTTCTTGATTCGGTTCAGGAAGTATTCTTCAACGACAAGAAAGACCTCATCCCCAAGATCGAAGAGACCGAAGCCAAAATCGACCAACTGCACAAGGCCGTCAAAGCCTATGCCGAAGACATCATGCAGGCCGGGATCTCCGATGACGCGGCCCGCGTGCTGACGCTGTATGTCGCCAGCTCCGGGAACATCGAGCGCATCGGCGACTACGGCAAGAAGCTCCTTGAGTACTACGCGTACCGCCAGAACAGGCCGAAGGATTTCTCCCAGCAGGCCATGACGGAACTCTCCGGCATGTACGCCGAAGCCCATCACGCCATTGTGACCGCGCTGGACGGCTTCATCAACGACGACCCCGACAAGGCGCGCGAAGTCGCCCCCATCGCCGGGAAGCTGCGCGGCCTCGAAGTCGAACTCCGCAACCGCCACATCCAGCGGCTGGACAAGCAGGAATGCGACTCCGAAACGGGCCTTGTCTATGTGGATATTCTCGGGATCATCGAGCACATCGGCTATCATTCGAACAACGTCGCCAAGGCCACCATTTCCTCCTGCACGGCGGAGCACAAGGCGAAGGCGTAAACAGATACCGAGAAAGAGGCTTTTTCCCAAAAGCCCCTCTCCGCAAAAACTGCGACAGGGAGGCCGCGCGGCAAGAGTTCCGCCGCAAAAAGGCTCTGCACGAACACACATGCGGAGCCTTTTTCCTTTTTCCACAACATACTGTGATCATGAAAGGGCGTTTCCGTATGTCGCTTGCCTTTACTGGAGATTTTTTCTTGGCTTGTTCAGTTCGTTCAATTCATCAGTCACCCTCTTGAAAAACTCCAGAGGAGAAAGGCCAAGGGCTTCACAGATGGAATAGAGCGCGGTGATGGTGGGATTCCTTTTTCCTTTTATGATTCCACGGATATAGCAATCCTGCAAATCCGAAAAGGCCGCGAGGGCCGTTTTGGTCATCTTTCGTTCTTTTCGGATTTTTTTCAATTGTAATGCCAGTGGTTTCCAATAAATGAGGATAGGTTTTCATTCCATCAAGGTACACAATGTATTGACAGAAATTCGATACGATAGCACCGAAATAAACAAAATAAGATACAATCGTACCGCTTTTATGCTTTCACGTGTGAGGGGGGAGCGTGTCATGGCTGACATGGTGCAAGACAATCTCTGTTGCAGCCGCAGCGTGGTTGATTGGGCCAAAGTGACACGTTCGCTCCTAGGTGCGGTGTCCTTTCCGGTGATAGGCCTGCTTGTCCTGTACGGCATGTTGAAGCAAGGCATACATGACATTTTTCCCTATTTTTTTATTGCAATAGGCATTGTGAACCTGCTTCTCTTCAGGGTGAACGCCAAAGGATACGTCATCGACGCAGAAAACGGTATGCTGGAGTTTCCGGGCGGCGGCATCAAAGTCCAAAACTGGACGTCGCACTTCAACCCCCTTTATCTGTTTCAGGAATTCATGAGGCATAAAATAGCTCTCGCCGAGATACGCGAAATCCACCCGCCTCTAAACATGAGGCAAACGGTCTACGGCAATGGCCGTTCGCGTGCGAGCGTACCAAGCAGGATCGAACTCAACGGCGATTTTGGCGCCGTTTCGCTTTCATTCCGATCAAAGGAAAAACGGGATGAACTGTACCTTGCCCTCGTGCGGGTACACCACATAGGGGGGCTCATCCCCACGGGATGAGCCGTATCCGTCACCCCAAAAAGCAAGGAGGTTTCCTCCCATAGCCGAATATACGCGCTTGAGGGTAGGAAGCCACTATTCCTGCATCAATCATGCACTATCACAGGCCTTTTCCCCCGTTCCCCTCCTGTCGGCAGGGATTCAATAAAGATGAAAGCCTTTGAAGCGGGAGAGAAGGGGGTTGGGGGGAGGGAGAAACTTTTTCAGAAAGCTT